>Ga0209759_1000159_pt1 | contig 116456 bp, 81 predicted proteins | sample AraplaCL_Col_mMS_FD_184261 | JGI IMG/M metagenome (GOLD analysis project Ga0209759, IMG submission 184261) | Arabidopsis root microbial communities from the University of North Carolina, USA - plate scrape CL_Col_mMS (SPAdes) (version 2) | ecosystem: Host-associated > Plants > Roots >...
GCCGCGCGGCGCAGCCTGCGGGCCTTCCAGACACCACCCCATCACTTTGAATTCAATATGTTGGGGCCAGCCCTGTCTGTCCGCATGCCTTCGGTCCGCCGTCTCGACAGACGGCCAGTCTGCCTTCGCCGACGGCCCTGTGGCCTGCGAACAGACAGGGCTGGTGACGACGGCGATACTTGATCAGTGTTGCCTTAAGCGTGTGCCTCGACGCTTGCAGTGATGCGCCCCCTCCCCTGCGAAGTAGAGCCTGCTCCGGACTTGATCCGGGAGGAGGGCGGGGTGGGGTTGCTTGTCGAGGATGGTCAGGGGGCCGTGCTTCAAACTTAGGGGCACGGCGTGGTACCTCGTAGGTTTGGCGGTGCGGCGACGCCAACCTACGCGTTATGCAAACCAACCCTGGTAGTGCGTTGCATCACCCTGCAAAGCCACGGACATCACACCGATTTCAAGCCACGGCGAGCAAGCGCCATGGCAATAGTCTTACCCTCAAGACCCAACGGCTGATCCAGTGCAGCTCGATACATGGCTTGCGCAGCCTCGGCGTTACCCGAGTGGGCAAGCAGCAGGCTTTGCGCGGCGCGGCCGGAGAGACTTTCCCGGTCCAGGCGCAGTGCCGCCTCGGCCCAATGCGTGGCGCGTGTGATATCGCCTTCGTGGATGCAGACCATCGCCAGGCCGCCAATCGCTTCCGAGAACCCGGGCTCAAGCGTCTTGGCGCGTTCGAAACGTGCACGGGCGAGCTCCGGCTCGCCATTTATAAGATGTGCCCAACCGGCGGCTACCCAGCTACCTGCATGCGTAGACAGCGTTTCGGCTGCCTGATCCAAACTTTGTGTTGCCCGGGCGTAGTGCTGCTGGGCCAACAGCGCAAGGCCCTCGCCAAGCCGGGCGCGCGCACTTTGTGGCTGTCTTTCCAGTGCTCGCTCGAACTGCTGCAGCGCCAGATCGTTCTGCGCATCGTCCAGTGCGAGCATTCCGTTGACGGCGCAGCCGACGGCGGTATCGCCGGCCATGGCGGCATAGTGCCGGCACTCTTCCATGTCTCCCGCATCGAGCAAGGCAGATGCCAGCAGGCCGCGAATCTCCTCGCCCACTTCGGGGTGTTGCGCTTCCCGCTTGCCCAGCGCGATGACTTCATCAAGCTGCGCCAGATGATGCAGCACCTGCATTTTCAGGCCGATGGCGGCGGGAACGTGGGCAAGCACGGTGTCGTCGAGCAAGGTGTCCGCGGTCGTGTAGTCACCCTGCATCGCCCTGACGTAAGCAAGGTTGAACGTAATCGTGGGATCGCTCTCGCTGGAGCGCAAGCGTTCAAAGAGCGCGCTTGCTTCGTCGAAACGACGCTGAGCCATGGCGCTCAGGCCCTGAAGATTGACTTGCGCGCCGGCAAGCGGTTGCAGCATGGCGAGTTTTTCCAGCAAGGAATCACATGATGCGTATTCCCCTGCCTCATAAGCTGACTGCGCCGCTTCGCTCAACAACCCCGCATTGGAGGGATCCGATGCATGGAAATCCAGGAGTCGCGCAAGGCGCATAGAGGCTGGCGTGGGGGCTGGTGAGTTCATAGGGGTAAATATTAAGGGCGCGAATCGGCACAAGCATCGCACAGTCGCCATGGGATTGTGTGTCGGCGCGATCCCGCGGCACGAATAAGCCCGCACCCCGGCGATTCGAATGAGCGGCACGCGAAAAATCATGTCGTGTGCTGAGCACTGCGGTGGTGCATCACTATGCGCGACGAAAACGAAGTGCGACAACGCGTGATATAGCGTGATATTTGTCATCCACGGCTGATGCATGTGTCAGTAATGCGCGCGTCGATGTCTTTGGCCCTAAATTAATTTTCAGATCTTCGGATAAATGAAGTGAGGGGCATGCAAAACGCGTACGCCCACGCATCATCGATTCGAGGAGTGGTAAACATGGTCGCCATCGTCACCGGAAGTGGATTGGGTCTGCAGTCGTCGTCGCTGGGTCTGGGCAGCAAGGGCCAGATTGGCAGCGCACAGTTCGGCCAAGGCGGCGAGCAGCTGTACGTCAACGCCGCGAACGGCAACCTGGTGATCCGCGATCGTGACGATCTGCTGATGGGGCAGGGCATCGCCAGCGAGTTGTACCGCGCGTACAACAGCCAGGGCCAGTTCGCCAACGATCACTGGCGCCCCGGCACCGCACGCACCGTCGATGGCCTCACCGGCACGCTCAACACCGCTGGCAGCACCCTCACGCGCACCGATTGGGACGGCAGCGCCGTGGTGTATGCGTACGATGCGAGCCGCCAGTGCTACGTGGCGACCACCGGGCAGGGTACCCGCGACACGCTGCGCTACAACGCGGCCGACAAGACCTGGACATGGACCCAGGGCAGCACCCGCCTTACCGAGCGTTACGACAGCACGCAGGGCGGTCGCATCACCGCCACCGTCGACACCAGCGGCAACACCACCCTCTATGCGTACAACGTGCAAGGCTTGCTCGCCAGCGTCACCACCGCCAGTGGCGAGGTCACCTACCTCGACTATCAAGGCACGCAACTCACCCAGTTGCGCACCGTGCTCAAGCACGCCGATGGCCGTTCATCCACCCAGACCAGCGTGCGCTACGCCTACGACAGCCTGGGCCGCCTCGCCCAAGTGATCGTGGACCTCTCGCCGGAGGACAACAGCATCGCCGACGACAAGGTCTACCGCACCGCCTACACCTACGACGGCAGCAGCGCGCGCATCGCTTCGATCACCGCCAGCGACGGTTCGCAGGTTGCCTTCAGCTATCAGCTGATTGACGGCGATTACCGCGTCACCCGCGTCGCCGAAACCAGCGACGTGGGTATTGTGCGGGTTACCACGCTCGCCTACGCCAACGGCCAAACCACCGTTACCGATCCGCTGGGTCAGGTCACCGTGCTGAACTACGACGGCACCGGCCGGCTTACGCAGTTGGATGCGCCGGCCGTCGATGGCGTGGTCAGCAGCCAGCGTTTCCGTTACGACGCCCAGGGCAACGTGACGAGCATCACCGACGCCAAGGGCAACGTGGTGTCCTTTACCTACGACACGCGCGGCAACCTGATCCAGCAGGCGCAGCAACTGGCCGATGGCGCCAAGCTGATCGTGGAGCGCACCTATGGCGCCCACGACGAGCTGCTGAGCGAGACCACTTATCGCGATCCTGGCGGCCTGGTCGGCAGCGGCATGTACCTACCCTCCGACCCGCTCACCACCCACTACGTCTACGACAGCCGTGGCCTGCTGCGCTTCGTCGTCACCCCGGAAGGACGCGTCACCGACTACCGCAGCAACGCCGCCGGTCAAGTGGTGAGCACACTCGCCTATGCCGGCAGCACCTATGCCGGCACCGCGTTCGGTGAAGCCGACCTTGCTGCCTGGGTCGACACCTTGGCTGACAAGAGCCAAGCGGTGCGTACCGACACTACGTACGACTTCCGCGGCAACGTCGCCAGCGTCACGCAGTACGCGCGCTTGCGCGCCGATGGCAACGGCGACCCCAGCGAGGTCACGCGCACGCTCTACGTCTACGATCCGCAGGGCCGTTTGCTGCAACGCCTGACCGGCGCCAGCGAAAACCTGCACGCAGAGCATTACACCTACGATGGCCTGGGCCGCCTGCTCAGCGCCACCCAGGCGAACGGTGCCGTCACGCTGTACCGGTACGACGACGCCCACCGCCAAACCACCGTCACCTACGCCAACGGCCTGGTGCGCACCACCACGTACAACGCGGCCGGCGAGGCGATCAGCGTCACCGAGTCGGCGCAAGGCAAGGTCCTGTCGCAAACGCAAAACCAGTACGACGCGCTCGGCCGCCTGATCCTGCATGTGGATGCCAACGACGGACGCACGCATTACCTGTACGACGCGGCCAGCCGCCTGATCGGTGAAGTCACGCCCGATGGCGCGCTCACCGAATACCGCTACGACCCCGCCGGCCTGCTCGGCGAAACCCTCCGCTACGCCACGCCGCTCAGCGCCGAGGCGCTGGCCAGCCTGGACGCCGGCCCGTCCGCGGTCAGCGGACTCATCGGCGGCGGTCCGTTCAAGCCGCCGGCGCCGACCTTCCCGGGCACGGGGTTGTCGGCCAACCACGGGTTGGACACCATCCGCCCGCCCGCCCGCGCGAACGATCGCCGCGACTGGCGCCTGTATGACGAAGCCGGCCGCCTGCGGCGCAGCGTGGATGCCGCGGGTGTCGTCACCGACTACGTGTACGACGGCGCGGACCGCCTGACCAGTCGCACCGTCTATGCCACGCCGATCGACACCACCGTGCTAGTGGCCGCCGCCCAGGACGGCACCCTCAATCCGCTCAGCGGCCATCCGGTCGCCGACAGTGCACGTGACCGCACCACCCGTTACGCCTACGACAAGGATGGCCGGGTGCTCGGTCAACTCGATGCCGAAGGCTACCTCACCGAATACCGCTACAACGCCGCTGGGCAGCTGATCGAAACCATCCGCTACGCCACCGCCACGCCGGAGAACCAGCGTGCCCATGGCGCGCTGAGCGCCTGGCTCCCCGCACCCGGCGCGCAGGACATCCACACCAGCTACCACTACGATGCCCGCGGCCTGCTCACCACCGAGGTGGATGGCGAAGGCTACCTCACCACCTACACCTACGACGCCTACGGCAACGTCGCCTCGCGCACACGTGGGCAGCGCATCGATCCGGCGCAGTTCAACGCCCCGCAGCAGGTCCCGATCAGCTTCCAGGCCCAGGGCACCCTCGGCAGTGTGGTGGACGTATGGGTCGATGGCATAAAGGTGGGCAGCATCACCCTCACCAGCAGCGGCTACGCTACCTACACGCTCACCGCCGATCACGTAGTGCCACTGCTCCATCACACGATCGAGCTGCGCAGTGCCAACGGCGCCACCACCAACGTGCGCAACGCCATGTTCGGCGAGCGCGCTGTCGGCAGTGACGCCACGCTCGGCGCGGACGGCGTGCGCTACACGCTCGACGCGCTGCAAACCCTGCTCGCCTGGGCTACGCTGCCCGGCCCGTTGCAACAAACCCGCTACAGCTACGACGCCGACGGCCATCTGCTGGCGGTGACCGACGTGGGCCTGGATGGCGTGGTCGGCGCCACCACCTACACCTACGACGAGCAAGGCCGCGTCACCCGCGAAACCCGTGACGGCCGTAGCGTCACCTACCGCTATGACGCGCAAGGCCGCCTGATCGGCCAGCTCGGTGGCGAAGGCAGCGCCGCGCTGGATGCGCTGGGCGGCAACGCCAGCCAGGCCGCGATCGATGCCGTGTGGCAAAGCTGGGGTGTGCGTTATGCCTACGACGCGGCCGGCCAGCGCATCAGCATGACCGATGCCAATGGCAATGCCACCCGCTACTACTACGACGAGGCCGGCCGGCTCGCCGCCGTCATCAACGCGCTGGGCGAGGCCATCGCCTACCAGAGCGACGTTTTCAGCAACGTGGTGCAAACCACCGTCTACGCCAGCCGCGTCGCCGCCGGTACCCTGGCCGCGTTGGTGGGCGGCAGCCTGACCGATGCCATGCGCACGCTGCTCGATCAGCTGCGCAGCAGCGACGACCGCATCACCCGCTACGACTACACCGCGCGCGGTGAACTCAGCACCGTCACCGATGCCCTGGGGTTCACCACCGCCACCGCCACCAACGCCTTCGGCGAGATCACCGGCGTCACGCAGCAGCTCGACAAGAACGGCCGCACCAGCACGACGACCTACACCTACGACCGCCTCGGCCAGCAAACCACGCAGACCACCGACGCCGGCGGCCTCAACCTCGTCACGCAAGCGATCTACGACGCCTTCGGGCGCGTGATCGAAAGCATCGACGCCAACGGCATCCATCGCAGCCAGCGGTACGACCGCAACGGCCAGCGGATCGTCCTGACCGATGGCAATGGCGGCAAAACCCAATTTACCTACGACGCGTTCGGCCACGTACTGAGCCAGACCGACGCCAACGGCGCCACCACCCGCTACAGCTACAGCGCCTTCGACCGGCAGGTGACCATGACCACCGCCGAAGGCATCGTCACCACGACCCAGTACGATGCTTTCGGGGCCGTCACGCGCATCAGGGACGGCAACGGTAACGTCACCCACTATCGCTACGACCGCGACGGCCAGCTCACGATGGTGATCGATGCGCTGGGCAACGTCACGCAACAGGCGTATGACAAAGCCGGCCAGCGGATCGAAACCACCGATGCCCGCGGCACCCAAACGGCGTATCGCTACGACGCCGCCGGCCGCGTGCTCACCCGCACCGTCGATCCGACCGGCCTGAAGCTCACCACCACCTACGCGTACAGCGCGTTGGGCGAGGTGATCCGCGTGATCGATCCGGCGGGCGTGGTGACGGAGACGCGCTACGACGCCAACGGCCAGACCGTGGCGGTGATCGTCGATCCCGAGGGTTTACGGCTCACCACCACCTTCGAGTACGACGGGGCCGGTAACACTGTGGTGGTCACCGAAGGGGCGGGCAGCAACGCGCAGAAGGTCACGCAGTACGCTTACGACAACGCCGGGCGCTTGCTCGGTACGGTGGTCGATCCGAACGGGCTGGCACTCACCACCCACTACACCTACGACGGCAACGGCAACACCGTCGCGCGCACCGATGCCAACGGCGCCGTCACCCGTTACGTCTACGATGCGGCCAACCAGCTCGCGCTCACCGTCGATGCCGCCGGCGCCGTCACGCGCACCGCCTACGATGCGGCCGGCAACCTCATCGCGCGCACGCAGTACGCCCACCGCATCGATCTGAACGGCTTGGGCAACGCGATCAGCGACGCCGACGTCAGCGCACGCCTCGCCGCCAGCGCCAGCGACCGCACCACGCGCTATGCGTATGACACTGACAACCGCCTGATCTACACCGTCGATGCGCTCGGCGTCGTCACTGAGCAGCGCTACGATGCCAACGGCAACGTCACGCGCACCAGCGTCCATGCCGCCGCCATCAGCGTGAGCGGCGACTTCACGCGCGTGGCGATTGCCGCGCGCCTCGCCACCAACCTGGCCACCGACCGCGTGGTCGACTATTTCTATGACGCGGGCAATCGGCTGATCTTCAAACTGGATAGCTACGATAACCACAGCGGCCGCGCGCTGACCGAGTTCCGTTACGACGAAGCCGGCAACCTGCTGCGCCAGATCGGCTACAACGGCTATTTGTCCACCTCGCCCGGCGGCCTGCAGCCGACACTGGACCAGATCAGGGCGTACGCCGGCACGAAGGCCGAAGACTGGAGCAGCCACAGCACGCAATGGTTCTATGACGCCGCCGGCCGACAAGTGTTTCGGACCGAACGCGGCAACGCCGAATACCGCGTCACCGAGTGGCGTTACGACCGGGCTGGCAACGTGTCGGAGGAGCGCCGCTACACCCCCGCACTGGGCTCGGCCGCGACGCTCACGCTGGCTGGATTGCAAGCGGCCACGCGCACGCTCAGCGCACACGCCACGCAATGGCGTTATGACAGCGCCGGCCGTGCCATCGACACGGTCGATGCACTCGGCACGATCACCCACCATGAACGCGATGCGATGGGCCGCATCGTCAGTGAAACGCGCGCATATGGCACGGCTGAGGCGCAAACCACCACGCGCAGCTATGACGCCAGCGGCCGCCTGCTCGAAGAAACGCGCGCCGCCGGCACCGCCATCGCTGCCACCACGCGCTACGTCTACGACGCGTTGGGTCAGTTGATCCAGACGATCGATCCGCGCGGCGTCACGCTCGTCAGCGGCCCGGACTCGCAAGCGCTGCGCGACCAGCGCAAGGCGTTGGGTGTGACCGACAGTGCCGGCCATGGCAAAGGCCTCGATCAACTCACCGACGCCGACATCGCCAAGCTGTTGAGCTACTACACCACCTTCACCGACTACGACGCCATGGGCAACGTCACCCAGACGCGCAGCCCCTACGGCGCCCCTGATCCGGGCGGTGCGGCGTACGCCACCGTCACCACGCAGTACAACGCGTTCGGCAACGCGGTGGCAGTGACCGATGCACGCGGCTACACCGGCTATTTCTATTACGACGGCAGCGACCGCGTCATCGCGCAGGTCGATCCCAACGGTTATCTCACCACCACCACGTACGATGCCTTCGGCAACCCGACCGTGGTATCGGCCTATCAAACGCGCCTGAGCGGTCCGTTCGATCCGGACACGCCGCCCGCCGTACCCGGCGGCACCGTCGCCGTGACGCGCATGGTGTATGACACCCTCGGCTACCTGATCCAGGCCACCGACGCCCAGGGTGGCGTGGAAAAGTGGACCTACGACCACTGGGGCAATCGGCTCAGCTACACCAACAAGCTGGGTCTGCTGACCACCTGGAACTACAACCCTCTCGGCCAAGCCACCAGCGAAATCGCGCTCGTCAATGGCGTGCACGTCACCAGCAAGCTCTACGCCTACGACGCATTGGGCAACCTCAACACCACGCAGGAGATGGTGTCCGCCGGTCCTCCGAACGTCTGGTCCGTCACCCACTACGCCTACGACGCGCTGGACCGGCTGATCACGACGACGCGATCACTGCCCAACGGCACGGCCGTAGAGCAGCGCGAATACGACGCCAACGGCAATCTCACCGCGCTCACCGATCCCAATGGACATCGCAGCGTGTACGGCTACGATGCGGCCAACCGCCTAAGCTATGAAGTGAATGCCACCGGCGCCTACACGCAATACGCCTACGACGCGGCGGGAAACCGCATCCAAACTCGCGCCTATAGCAATGCCGTGCCGCTACCCGTCACCGGCCAGCCTGCCGGCAGCGGTGCCGTGCGCGAAACCCAGTACGCCTATGACGCCGCGAACCGGCTGATCCAAACCTATCAACCCAACGTCAATACCTTCCGCGCGGATACCTCGGCGAACAGCAACGCCGATTTCAAACCGTCGACCGGCATCACCCGAACATGGGCATACGACGCCAACGGCCAGCTCGTCATCGCTACCGATGGCAACGGCCACATCAGCCGCACCTGGTACGACGCGCTGGGCCAGGTCCTGCTCACCGTCGACGCCGACGGTTACGGCATCGCCTTCACCCGCGATGCCAACGGCAATGTGCTCAACGAAACGCGCTTTGCCCAGGTCTACCCGGGCGATCCGGCCACGCTCAGCGATGCCGCGGCGGCCATCGCGAGCTGGCCACGCAGCGTGGATGACCGTACCACCGACTACACCTACGACTTGAATGGCCGTGTACTCAGCGAAACACGTCGGCAAGTGGTATACGGCGTCGTCGACGCATACGGCCGCCTTAGCCAGCAAACGGGTGACGCCGTGACTCACTATGCCTACGACAACGCCGGCAACCTGCTCAAGCGCACCGATGCCAACGGCGCCGAGTACGTTTTCGAGTACGACCTGATCGGTCGCCTCACCGCCATGGTTGCGCCCCGTTTCACCGACTACGCCGGCCGCACGGTGCAAACGCGCACGGAATACGCCTATAACATGCGTGGCGACGTGATCCGCGAAACGATCAAGGGCGCCAACGGCGCCGCTGATCAAATCAGTCTCTACACCTACGATATCGCTGGCCGTCTCACCGCCAAAACCAACGCGCTGGGTGTCACCACCCTCATGGCCTACGACGCGGTTGGCAATCTGGTGCAGATGCGCTACACGCGTACCGATTCTGCCGGGGTAGCGCACGGCGACGTGATCACGATGCAGTACGACGCCGCCAACCAGGAGGTGTGGCGCCAAAGCAGCGAAGACGGCGTTGCGGGCGTCGCGCGCCGCACGCAATACAACGTGTTCGGCGAAGTGACCGCACGCGGCACCGGCGACACCGCCTGGCAGGAAATTAGCGACTACGACAACGCTGGCCGCCTGATCCGCTCCAACGCCGGCGACGGCATCACGCGCATCTATCTGTACGACGCCGAAGGCAACGCCACCATGGCGTACGAATCGCAAACGCTCGACCTGCGCAGCATCGCGATCTTCAACGCCAACGGCGCGGTGGATCTGGGGAGTGCGCTATTCACCGATCCGGATACCGTGCGATACGTCAGCTGGACGCTCACCACCTATGACGGACGCAACCAGGTCACCGACGTGATCCAGCCGACGATGGCCATTGACGGTCAGTACCTGGGGCTGGCGCCCCGGCCGGTGCATGGCGGTGCGCCGGGACAGATCGGCGTGGAGGTCGGCGGACCGATTGGTGGTGTCGCGCAGTGGCCGCCTATTAGTGGGGCGGATGTGTTGGGTGTAATGCCCGGTAGCCAAGCATTGGGTAGCGCGAATTTCAATGCCGTTGGGGTCGGCTATGTAGGTGCTGTCGATAGGTATGTCACCTATCAGGTCACACTTCCAGACCTGTCCTCGATCTACGGAAAGTACGACTTGATTGTCAGTCCGGCGTACGGCACCGGTACCGGAGAGATGTATGTTTATGATCCCGGAGCAGGGACTTTTACAGTTGATGTTCCTACTGGAATTACACGATGGGACCCCGAGCAGCAGCAATGGATACCCTCAATTGCCCTTCTGGTAGAGGTGGTTGCAAGTGACCATAGTCGTTCTCCTTTGGCGACAATGTATTTTCCTTTAGACAGAAGTCGGTTATCTGATCCCTCTTATTACAGTCAAATAAGCGGCACGGTTCCACTCGAAATACCTGCCTCGCCAAAACTCAAACTCTCCCCCACTGACAGCAGTCAGCTCAGTGGAGGAGCTTTGAGCGCTCAAATCTACGTGCGCCCGTGGGGTAGCAACGGTCAATATACGGCACTCCCCATCAACGTAGACCCCTCTAGGTCCTCGGTGGACCTAAGCAGCCTCAATGGCTCCTACGAAGTGGTATACCTTGCCGAGCGCGCCGACGGCAGCCTGGCACGCGCCGAGCAATACCAGCTGGTGACGGATGGCACCCACGTCTCACTCAATGGCCCCTGGCAAACAGGTGAATCCGCCTTCAACACCTTCGGCGGTGGCACCTTCCTCATCGCCGACAACGCACTCATCGGCGTCAACATGACCACCCTCAGCGGCCAGCGCGCCGCATGGGCCAGCTTTGCCTATCGCCGCCCCGGCTCCAACGATGCATGGACCTGGATCAGCAACGACCAAGGCATCGGTTTCAACGGCTCGCGCATGGGCTTCGACGGCATCCCCGACGGCACGTGGGAGATCAACCTGTGGATGTTCGACGGTGACAACAACCCGCTGCAGATGCTCGCCGGCACGCTCGTCACTGGCGAGGAGCCCAGCATCACGCTGGACTACCCGCACCCCGCCGGCAACACCCTCACCTTCAGCAACATCCCGCTGGGCGCCGACACCATCCACCTCGTCCTCACCAACCAGGTCGACGGCACGCCGTGGGACTTCGGCGACTTCGCCATCACCACCCCGGGCCGCTTCGTGTTCGACATGCCCGACTGGATGATGAACCAGGTCGCCGCCTGGGGCGGCCAGGTCAACTTCACCGTCGAGGCCACCTTCACCGACGACAACGAAGTGCCTTCAGCCGTCTATACGGCCAACGGCGTGATCCAGGCCGGCAACCGGCGCCAGCCCAGCGGCCCGATCGTGGTGGACGGCCACCTCTACACCCTGGATTTCGATCCGCGCGACGACAACGACAACCCCTTCGACGCCGGCCAATACCTCTTGCTGCGCTACTGGCCCGAAGACGCCGACATCGTGGCCAACCCCGGCGTCATCCAGAACGTGCTGATCCGCCGCGCCGCCGATGGCCGCTACCACTGGGACAGCCTCGGCCTCGATCCCACCCAGAGCTACGCCTACTACTACGACGTGTTCGACAGTTTGGAGGCTGCGCAAAACCCCGGCAGCGAGCTGGAACTGACCCGCAACGAAGGCTACTTCACGCCCGCCCACGAAGCCTCCGGCACCGAGCAGCAATGGGTGATCGACAACGTCCACCATGACACGCTCACCATCCACCGTCACCAGGCCTACAACGCCTTCGGCGAAGTGGCCAGCGAAACCGACGGCCGCGGCAACACCGTGGAGCTTTACTACAACACGCTCGGCAACCTGGTGCTCAAGCGCGATCCCAACGTGCAAATCACCTACGCCAACGGCTACCAGGCGTGGCTGCAACCGCAGACCCAATACAGCTACGACCGCACCGGCCGCCTGGTCGGCCAGATCGACCCCAACGGCAACCTCACCACGCAAATCTGGAACGATGGCACCGGCACCGTGGCGCAGGAATTCCGCGCCGACGGCGGCACCACCGTGTACCAGGTCGACGTGTTCGGCAACCAGCGCGTGAAGATCGATGCACTGGATGTGTACAGCATCAACGCGGCCAGCGGCCGCCGTACCGACTACACCTACGACGCCGGCAACCGTCTCATCAAGATCGAACGCCCGGCGGTCAACGGCCAGCGCGCGGTAGACACGTACACCTACGACGAACTCGACCGCCGCTTGTCGCACACCAACTCCGTCACCGGCCGAGACACCGTCGACTACGACCTGGAAGGCAACGTCCGCCAGATCGTCAGTGCGGCCGGACGCGTGACGACTTACACCAATGTTTGGGATCAAAGCCTCTACAACGGCCAAGGCGGCTGGGTACAAACCACTCGCCTGCCGTACAACCCCGGCGACAACGCCTACGGCCAAAGCGTGCTGGTCGACCTCAGCACCGCCTTCGGCCAGACCACCCAGCACACCGACATCGCCGGGCGCGTCACGGATTACCTCTACTACAACAATGGCCTGCTCAAGCAACAAGGCGCCGCGCACTACAGCTACTACAACAACGGCCTGTTGCGCGAAATGCTCGACACCGAAAACGCCACCCGCGGCTATTACGAATACGACAACAACGGCAACCTCACCTTCGAAGGCTTCACCGGCAAAAGCGGCAACTGGGCCTTCCAGCAAAGCGTGGCCACCTACGACGCCCTCAACCGCCTCGTAAAGGTGAGCGACCCGCGCTACACCATCGACTACGAATACGACGCCGTCGGCAACCGCATCCACCTGCGCAGCGAATACAACGACGCCTTCGGCCAGGCAACCCAAGTGCAGGACTACTGGTACGCCTATGACAGCATGAACCGCTTCACCACCACCATGGGCCAGCTCAAGGACGGGCGCCGTGGCGACAGCGCCAGCGACACCAGCGCGTACGTGTATCAAGGCACCGGCGGCGACGGCGTCAGCCTGGGCTACAACACCTTCGGCGAGCGCATGGTCGCCACCTACGCCAGCGACGGCCACCGCGAAACCTACGACTACGACGCCCAGGGCTACCTCACCACCACCACCCTCACCGACCGCAACGGCGGGCTGATGGGCATCGCCGTGCGCGAGAACGACCTGGCCGGTCGCGTCACCCATTACCTCGAATACAACGCCAACCGCTTCGTCACCCAGGAGGTGTGGCACACCTGGGACAACGACAGCCTGCTGCTGGGCGACAAGGTCATCGCGTGGGACGCCAGCAAGGACGACGGCCAAGGCCGCTACACCATCACCACCACCGACACCTACCGCCTGGCCGACGGCACCGTCCGGCAAACCCACGCCTACCTCGACGAAAACACCGGCGATGCCAGCAAGAACACCACCATCGACACGTACTACGACTACGTGTGGTTCGACAGCGCCAAGCAAAGCACCATCCGGGTCCAGGCCAGCAACCAGGACGCCCCCGGCTGGGCGCCAGGCCTGAGCGCCTTTGAATACGACAGCTTCGGGCGATTGAAGGCGGCCTACGACGTCGACGGCGGCCGCGGCTTCGCCTACCAAACCGACGGCGAAGGCAGAATCCTGCAACGCGACGAACTGCTGGGCACCTACAACGAACAAACCGGCCGCATCGACAACGCCACCAGCAACCGCTGGCACGCCTACTACTACCTGGACGACCGCCAGATCGGCAACGTCGGCAACGACGGCATCGAGCGCATCGACTACGCGCAGGAACTGGCCCAGCGCGCGCAAAACAACAGCAACAAGGACCAGGACCACAAACGCTTCCGCCCGGTGGCCGGCGCCGACTTCGACGGCAACTACCTGCCGATCAACAGCCTGTACCCCACCGCCGCCCCCGGCAGCTACATCGTGCATGCCGGCGACACGCTCACCTCCATCGCCATGGCGCTGTGGGGCGACAGCAGCCTGTGGTGGCTGCTGGCCGATGCCAACGGCCTAAGCCTCAACGAACCCTTGATTCCGAACACGGTGCTGACCGTGCCGAACAAGGTCACCAACCTCCACAACAACTCAAGCACCTTCAAGCCGTACGACGCGGGCAAGGCGATTGGCAATACCAACCCGACCATTCCGGATGCGCCACCGCCGCCGCAACCGAAGGGCGGCAAAGGCTGCGGTGGCGTGCTGCAGATCGTGGCCATTGCGGTGGCGGTGGTGGCGACCATCTACACGGCGGGTGCCGCAGCAGGCTTGCTCGGCGTCACCACCGGGGCGGCCGGTGCTGGCACCTTCGCCACAGGTTTGGCGGTGCTCGGCGGCACAGCGGTCGGCTCCACCGCCGCCATTGTCGGGGCTGCCGTGGTGGGTGGTGCCGTGGGCAGCATCGCCAGCCAAGGCGTGCTGATCGCCGGTGGCGCACAACAAGACTTCAACTGGAAGGGCGTTGCGCTCAGCGGCATCGGAGCGGGTGTGACCGCCGGTGCCGGCGCGGTCGCCAACGGCGGTGGCGTCGTTGCCAATGCGTTGAATAACAGCTCCGGCTTGGTTCGTGCCACCAGCATTGGCGCCACTAATAGCGCGGTGACCAACGCCATCGGTAGTGTGACTGGTCTGCAAAGCTTCAGCTGGAAGAACGTGGCTGCCAGTGCGGTAAGTGCGGGCGTGGGCTATGCCGCCAATCGGTTCATTGGGCAGGCGCAGTACGGCACAGCGGGTTGGAATACGCTCACGAAAGACAGCAGCTTGGCCGGCCAAGTCTTCGCTGCCGATCCGTGGAGCAGCGCTGCGCGCAATGTCAGCACAGCCTTCCTCGCGGGCGCTTCCAGCGCGGCTGTGCGTGGAAACTTCTCGCAAAGTCTCGTCGGCATTACGCAAGACGTGATCGGTTCTACCGTCGGCAACATGGTGGCCGAACAGATGGCGGCCAGAACACCATCGACAGCAGCCGGCAACGCCTACGACACGCTGCGCGCCGAAGGGGCCAGCCGCGATGTCGCACTCAACATCGTGACCCATCCGGGCATGGCCGATGTGTTCGCCGCAACAGATATGCGCAACGCAGTGGCACAAGCCAGCGGTTACGCCAACTTTGAAGCACTGTCACCCGAGCAGCAAATCAATGTTCTGACCGGCACGGTCACCGTTCACTATCCACCCTCTCAGACGACCGGCTACGACACCCTGGAGCCCGAGAGCGCATCGCCGACACAAAGCGATTCGCTGGCTATGCGTTACGGCAAGGCCATCAGCCACACCATCGTCGATGCGCAGCACGCCCTGGGCGATCTGATCGACGTCATCGGCGAAGACAACGTCAAGTGGGGGCTGCGTGGTGTGCAGTTGGCGCTGGGTGGGATTCCGCGCACGGCTGTTTCGTTGGCGGCCGAGGCAAGCGGTATCACCACATGGGGCATGGACCTTATCCAGCAACATGTGCGCGATCCGCTGTCGCAGTCGATTGGGGCGCATATCTTCGGTGCCAGCAACCAGAATGAATTGCTGGCGGTGATGCCGGCAAGCAATCTCAGCGCGGACTTCGTGGTGGGTCTGGGCGGGAGTAGCGTGGGAGTGCTTGCGAGTAGCGGCATTGCCATGGCGGTAAGGGCAGCCAAGGGAGGTAGCATCGCCTCGGCAGAAGCGCAGAGTGCGCTCAATACGGTGAGAGTGAGCGCGCGCCAGTCTGAGCTTGACGTGGGCGCTAGCCTGGGTAGTAGTGCCAAACCCCAAGTCAGCTACATCAACGGTAAAGAAGTACCCTATGGCACGAAAGGCAGTGTGCGGCCTGACTTCGTATCGACCAATGGTGCGGCCAGCTTCGAGGTTAAGAACTACAATGTCGCGACTAACCAATCCGGACTCATCAAGAATGTGTCGCAGCAGGCGATTCAGCGTCAGGCGAATCTTCCTCCGGGGATGAAACAGCAAGTGGTGATTGATATTCGCGGGCAGGCGGTGACGGCTGCGCAGGAGCGAGTGATTGTGCAAGGTATCGTGCAGAAATCGAATGGAATCATCGACCCGAATTACATTCGTTTCATGAGGGAGAATTAAGTATGCGTAATATTGGATTTGATGGAGGTTCGTCACTATGTGTGCTTGGCCCCGTGTCGGACGTTATCTTGTTTTTTGACTGTATCAACGTTTTTGCGGTGGAGGATCATCCGCAGAGGGATTGGTCGCTGCTGACGGATCGGCTCTATCGTCGCTATCTTCGGCTGGAAGAATTGGATGCGGCCGTAGCTTTGATGAATGAGGTGAAGAAGATATTTGCGACAGTATCGACTTCCGCTGTGGCCTGGGAGAACCCGACAACAAAGCTGAATCCGAACGAGCCAAACTTGGCGGATGTGTTTGCTCGTTACTTTGACCTTTTTGCCCATTGCGTGACATCGGCAAAGGGGTTCTTCGAAGACTGGAATAGCTACCAGCCAGTGCGAATCGTCATCTCCGACCTCGCCGAATTCGTCAACGAAAAAGAACGCCCCCTAGAGGAATACGACGCCCTCAAAGGAGAACCATTCTGGCTGCATTGATGGGATGAGTGGTGCTGCCCTGGCCGCGTCCGCGATGTAAGAAGCCGCAGTCAAACCACCACCATGGTTGTTGAAACAAATGCGCACCAAAAGCTTTCCGCGACGTATGAAGGGAGAAACAATCCTGAGAAAATTGCTCAGGATGCTACTAACCTTCGTGCGGCGGCTACACGAGACTTTGAGCAATACCGCTCAGAGTTTCGTGCAAAGGGCTATTCCGATGCTCAGATAGATGCGGTGCCCTGGCCGCGTCCGCGATGTAAGAAGCCACCGACACCAAGGCTGGCTTTTTGAAACACAGCGAGCGAATGTTGCTCAGTTCTTGACCACATTCGCTCGCGTTCTTTGAAAATTTGCATCGTTTTCGTCTCCGAACGGGTGACGTTTTGCCCCGTTCGGCGACGCAAGGCACGCGGAGCTGCGGACAGTCGTTCGGCTGCCTTTGTTGGCTTGTGCGGCGATCCCGTGCGCAGCTACCTGCGCATGTAGTACCCCGTCAACAATCCATCCCATGCCTTGAACAGCATGATCGACTTCGGCGCATGCGTATAAGGATTCACCCCATGCCACGCCTCCCACGGCGTCCAGCCACCCAAGTGCTGATGCGGGCGTACGTCGTTGTACCAAAACTGAAACGCGGATAACGCCTGCCGCAATCCCAAGGCGTCCTGCACGACAAGCTGATCGAGTTTTTCCTTCAAGGTGCCGAACAGTCGCTCGACGCGGCCGTTCTGCCAGGGCTTCCCCGGTTGGCTGCGCTGATGCCGGATACCGAGCCACGCCAAGCCAAACCGAAACAGTCTCGATGTGAAACATGCTTCATTATCGGTCTTGATGGTATCCGGCTTACCACGGCATTCGATCACCGCGATCAGCGCCTTGAGCAACGTCAATGCGGTGCGATCCGGTAAAGCGTGCATCGCCAGCGCCATGCGGCTGCCATAGTCGATCACACCGAGAATCGCATGTAGGGTGCCACTGGCATCGCCCTTGCCTGTCATGTCCACACCCCACACCTTATTGCGCGGCAGTGGCGGTGGCACGCGATGCTTGAAGCGCTCGCTCAATCGATCCGCTTCGTAGCGAAAGGCTTTGAGCTTCTGCGCGACGAAGGTCTTGCCGACCCTCACTCCGCAAGCGGCTTCGTATCTTCCATTGAAAGTGTCCGCCACCTTGCGTGCGCTGAGCCCGGTTTCTTGATGGATGCGTATCAACACATCGACTGTCCAAGCGGGTTTGCACGGGCGACGCATCAGCGGCTTGCCTTTGGGGTTCCGGAAAAATCGCTTGCGTAGTGGTCGTCGCAACAGCGTGTGTGCAAGCCATAACCAAGCCAGACGCAACATCGTCCATAACCACCGACACCGCTTCGTCCATGCCATGCCGCGCCACATACTTGTCCGCTATTCGTGAAAGCCTAATAACGCCGGATGCTGACGCGTGTGGCTCCAAGCAGCAATGGGTGATCGACAACGTCCACCACGACACGCTCACCATCCACCGTCATTAGAACTACAACGCCTTCGGCGAGGTAGCCAGCGAAACCGACGGCCGCGGCAACACCACCACGCTGCTTTACAACACGCTTGGCAACCTAGTGCTCAAGCGCGATCCCAACGTGCAAATCACCTACACCAACGGCTACCAGGCGTGGCTGCAACCGCAGACCCAATACAGCTACGACCGCACCGGCGATGCCAGCAAGAACACCACCATCGACACGTACTACGACTACGTGTGGTTCGACAGCGCCAAGCAAAGCACCATCCGGGTCCAGGCCAGCAACCAGGACGCCCCCGGCTGGGCGCCAGGCCTGAGCGCCTTTGAATACGACAGCTTCGGGCGATTGAAGGCGGCCTACGACGTCGACGGCGGCCGCGGCTTCGCCTACCAAACCGACGGCGAAGGCAGAATCCTGCAACGCGACGAACTGCTGGGCACCTACAACGAACAAACCGGCCGCATCGACAACGCCACCAGCAACCGCTGGCACGCCTACTACTACCTGGACGACCGCCAGATCGGCAACGTCGGCAACGACGGCATCGAGCGCATCGACTACGCGCAGGAACTGGCCCAGCGCGCGCAAAACAACAGCAACAAGGACCAGGACCACAAACGCTTCCGCCCGGTGGCCGGCGCCGACTTCGACGGCAACTACCTGCCGATCAACAGCCTGTACCCCACCGCCGCCCCCGGCAGCTACATCGTGCATGCCGGCGACACGCTCACCTCCATCGCCATGGCGCTGTGGGGCGACAGCAGCCTGTGGTGGCTGCTGGCCGATGCCAACGGCCTAAGCCTCAACGAACCCTTGATTCCGAACACGGTGCTGACCGTGCCGAACAAGGTCACCAACCTCCACAACAACTCAAGCACCTTCAAGCCGTACGACGCGGGCAAGGCGATTGGCAATACCAACCCGACCATTCCGGATGCGCCACCGCCGCCGCAACCGAAGGGCGGCAAAGGCTGCGGTGGCGTGCTGCAGATCGTGGCCATTGCGGTGGCGGTGGTGGCGACGATTTATACCGCAGGCGCTGCTAGCGCCGTGCTGGGTACCATCGGCAGTGGTGCATTGGGTGGCGCGGTTGGCGCAGTCGCCAGCCAGGCGGTGCTTATCGCAGGCGGTGCGCAATCGGGCTTCGACTGGAAAGGCGTCGCCATGGGCGCAGTGGGCGGTGCAGTCACCGCCGGTGTCAGCGGCGGTGCGATCGGCAAGGCGCTGACTACCGGTAACAGTTTCACCACGGGTTTGGTGCAAGGCGCGGTCAGCTCGACGGTCAGCAGCGCCATCGGCAGCGTGGCCGGCATGGGCAGCTTCAACTGGAAGAACATCGCCGCCAGCGCCGCCTCCAGTGGCGCGAGCCGAGGCGTCAGCCAGAACCTGCCCGGTGCGGCGACCGAGGCCAGCAAAGCGACCTGGGGCAATACCTTGGCGAGCACTTTTGCAGGCGGCGCCGCCAGCGCAGCGGTGTACGGCAACTTCTCGCAGCAGAGCCTGACCGGTATCACCATGAATGCGATTGCCAGCACGATTGGGAACAGTGTTGCTAATCAAATGGCGAGCAAGTCCCCGGCCAAGGCTGCCAACTCAACGCCTACGACAAATACAACACAAGCCAACAGCAGCGATGAATTCCTGTTCGGCGCCAACTATGGCGCATGGAACCCCTATGCGGACATCGCCAGCAACAGCACGCCAAGCAGCACCAGTGGATCGATGGTGCTGGGCAAGCCATTGGGCATGCTGCCAGACACAGCAAGTCTTCCGAACAGCATCAGCTTGACAGACTTCACCCGCAACACCTTCAATGTCACGGACTTCACGTATGTGGGCGAAAGCAATGGTCGGAGTCAGTACCTTTCACCCACTGTTACCGTCACGCCCAGCGATGGCTACACGCCGTATTACGACGACTTGGCCAGCTGGGCCACGCAGTACAACCGTCCACTGCCGCCGCTGACCCGAGACCCGCAGGCTTTGGATACGTATTACGCACAGCAATACGCGCAGACCGCACCGTCCTACGGCCAATGGTCGCGAGATGCTAATCTGGGCCAGATGTCGCCGTTGCAACGCTCCCAATACCTCTATCAGGAGGCTTACAGCAAGCTCACGTCGGAGCAACGGAATGCAGTGTTCGAGCAGAACTTCAAGGCGTGGCGTGATGCCGACACCAAGAGTTTCTTGAGCTTCAATGCGCAGATTGCTTTCATGGGCGCTACGGCAGGGTTGTCAGCTGGCGTGCCGTTCCTTGCGGCAGCGAGTGCGGCACGTGGAAGTGGTACGGTAAGTACCGCACTTGGTTATGCGCTAGCTACCCGAGCAGGTACAGGTGCGATTAGTGGGGCAATCGATGCTGGTGCCCAGTTGATGAGTGGTGAGCCCTTCAAGTGGACTAACGTAGTTATATCTACAGCGACAGGAGCTCTTGGTGTGGGTGGTGGGATTCGATGGAACATGGCAATCAATGTCAGCGCTGGGTTTGTGCAGACGGGTTTGAATAACCAGATATACGGAACAAATGACAATGTGTTTGTTGGTGCGGTGACATCGGGTGTGGCTGCGGGTGTTGGTTATGGAGTTGGAAGTTTGATTGCAAATGGTCTTTCCTCTGCTCCGCTATCGAGGATTTTGATAGCTAATGGCTTAGCTTCTCGGGAACTGTCGAAAACGCTGGTTCCAGTTATTGGAGGAAACACCGCGAGCCCAATTGCATACGAGCTTACAGGTGCCTCGCTTAATCCGTCATCGCCACAAGATCCGAATCCCAGGAAGAAGCCATGAAAAAGTTGGTGATGCCGGTGCTAATTGCCCTGATAGGCATTGTGTGTTTCATTACAATGTTCGCGTTGATAGTTGTTGTCACATATATCAAAGCGTGGTTTGGGCATGTGGAACCTAATTTGTCAGCAGTTCTTCAATTTGCCTTAAAAGGGGGAGGGTACTGGGCGTTCGTTATGGTAGTGATTTTTTGTATCTTCTGGCCACGTAGACGTAACTCAGGAAAATGAAGTGCTGCCGCCCTGGTCGCGTCCGCGATGTAAGGAGCCACCGACACCAAGGCTGGCTTTTTTGAAACACGGCGAGTGAATGTTGCGTATTTCTTGATCGCATTCGCTCCCCCTTTGAAAACAAACTCAACTTCTATCCACCAACCAGAAGCAAGGAGAAACATCCGAATGATTCGCAAACTTTTAGTCGCCACTTTCCTCGGTGCCGTACTTGTACTTTCCGGCTGCGCCAGCGTCCCGATGGCCGGCAAGGATGCCGATCAGCAAGCCAAGCTTTTTACGCCCCTGCCGAATCTGGCGACGGTCTACATCTATCGCAACGAGAACTTCGGCGGTGCGATCAAGATGCCGGTGCTGATCGATGGTGTATCAGTCGGCGATACCGGGCCCAAAACCTATATTCGTAAAACGCTGCCGGCCGGCCCGCACGTCATTACGTCCAAAACGGAAAACGACCCAGCCATCAACGTCGACATGCACGCGGGGCAGACGTATTTCGTGTGGCAAGAAGTCAAGATGGGGGCTTTCTCTGCACGCTCGGCGTTGCACCTTGTCGACGAGCAGAAAGGTCGCGCCGGTGTGCAGCAGTGCAAACTGCTTCAATCGCCATAAAGACATAGGCAAATTGCTGCCCTGACCGTGTCCGCGATGTAAGAAGCCACCGACATCAAGGCCGGCTTATTGAAACACAGCGAGCGAATATTGCTCAATTCTTGATCACATTCGCTCGCGTTCTTTGAAAGCCTGCATCGTTTTCGTCGCCGAACGGGTTACGTTTTTCACCGTTCGGCGAGGGAAGTCACGCGAAGCTGCGGACAGTCGTCCGAGCAGCTTCACTGGCTTGCGCGGCGATCCTGTGCGCAGCTACCTGCGCATGTAATTCCCGGTCAATAACTCATCCTACGCTTTGTACAACGTGACCGACTTTGGAGCATGTGTATAAGGGTTCACCCCATGCCAAGCTTCCCGCGGCGTCCAGCCATTCAAATGCTGATGCGGTCGCAAGCTGTTGTACCAGAGCTGAAATTCGGACAACGCTTGCCGAAATCCCAAGGCGTCCTGCACGACAAGCTGATCGAGTTTTTCCTTCAAAGTGCCAAACAATCGTTCGATGCGCCCGTTCTGCCACGGATGCCCTGGCTTGCTGCGCTGATGGTTGATGCCCAGCCAAGCCAGCCCGAACCGAAGCAGTCTCGACGTGAAACATGCTTCATTATCGGTCTTGATCGTGTTTGGCTTACTACGGCGTTCGATGACCGCGATCAGCGCCTTCAGCAACGTCAATGCGGTGCGATCCGGTGAAGCGTGCATCGCCAGTGCCATGCGCTTGATCGAAGTGCAAACTGGATTGCCAGTCTATCAAAGGCTTATGGAATGAAGAGTGTTTGACGTGCACAATGACGGCATGACCTCTCTTACTCGAATGGATCGCTTGGTCGCACAGTTGCGCGCGCAATTGGAGCGCCAGGACAGTAAGCGTACCGAAGGTGCCGGGATGAGTGCGCTAGCGCAGAGCGGCAAGGCGGATGCGGCCGGCTCGTCTAACCCGATAGATCTGGTCAAGGCACTGCATGCGGCTGGTGTAACGGATGAACGCGTATTGGTGAGCAGCCTGGTGGAAGGGCTGCTTAAGCGCGAGTTCGGCGACATGATGAGCAATGAATCGCAATTTCAGCAGACGCTTGTTCTGATTGTGGATACGTTATCCGACAACCCGGAAACCTGGTTGCTGTGCCGGGAATGTGTGGCGCAGGCCTTGCATTAAGGCGTCGCGATGGACGGCCCTGAGGCCGGGGGATCGAGCACGCCCCATGCTGTCAGTAGATTCTGGATCTTGACGGCATAAGCCGTGCCGATGTCGGGGGTTTCAGAGTGGTAGGCCGCAACGGCCTGCCAGGTGTTGCCGTATTTTTCCATCTGTCGGCGCAGATACCAGGCTCCTACATAGGCATTGATGCAAGGATCGAGCAATTGCGGTGCATGGATGCCGAAGGTGGATAGCTCCGGCAAGTGCACGGAGTTGATGCCCATCACGCCGTAGTCGGTCGTTTTGTTGGTGTTGAAGTGGGTTATGTCCGCGCGCATTTGCGATTCCTGGTACGCGATGGCGCGCAATACATAGGGATGCACCTGTTGGTAGCGAGCTGCGTCATCGATGCAGTCGGCGTGAGCGGTAGCGGTGCAAAAGGCAAGGATAGGGGGAATGATTCGCTGGAGCGTTCGGATGGTACGCCGTTGCGGTGGCGTTGGATGAGAGGTGGAATGGGACATGGCTTCCTGCCGGGCGTTGTTGATGGCTGCAGAATGCCAATGTGCGGTGATTTTGCTGGAGGATCATGCAGCGCGCCGCTGATCGTTTTGTGGCTATCCAGTCTATTTTTTTGTCAGATAAAGCCTATTGTGAGTTCAGGGGGCGATAGGCGGTACATCACGTAGAGGTTTTGGACAGGCCGCTGACGTCCTGTGTTGAGGTTTCATTCTGAAATGTCCCCACATTTCTTGTCCGCTACCCCAGCAAAAGCGGGATTCACATCGGTTTTAATCCGGAGCGGTTCATCACTCCGGCGAAGGCCGGAATCCATGCTTCGGATTGGCGATGGATCCCGACCTTCGCCGGAATGACGATCTGCTTTTGAAACAGCACTGGCGCCAATTTCCGCCTTTTTGCCCAGAAAATCAGGAAAAAAAGGGATACATCTTCTTATGGCCTCGAATGCTGGGCATCGGCCATCGGATGCGCATGGATAAAGCCCAGTACATCCTCCAGCGTGGGCGCTTCAGTGCGGAATGGCCGGGACAAGGCAAAGACCAGCGCGTTGTGGCCTACGCCTTCATACATGCGCAGGGTAACGTCTTCGTGGTGCGCCTGGAGCGCATGTGCCAGGGATACCGCATTGAATGGATCGACTTCCTTGTCGGCATCGCCTTGCAGCAACAGCATGGGCGGTTCCTTGCCGTGCACGAAACGCACCGGTTGTGCGCGTGCTTGCGAGGCGGCATCGCGGCCGAACATGCCGAGCATGTCTTTTTCCTTGGCGGGAATCGGCATGAAGTCGTAGCAGCCGGCCAGGCCGATAAAGCCAGCCAGGTCGTTCGGTTGCAGACCGTAGGGTGCGAGCCAGGAAGGATCGGTAGCCAGCAAGGCGCCGATCTGGCCTCCGGCGGAATGGCCCATCACGAACAGGTCATTCGGTGTGCCGCCCCATTCGGTGGCGTGTTGATAGGTCCACGCCACGGCACGTGCCGCGTCCTGCATGAAGCCGTCCATCTTCACTTGCGGATATTTGCGGTAGTCGGGAATCACCACTACCACGCCGTGCGAGGCCAGCGCCGTGCCCACGAAGCGATACCAGGCACGCTCGCCGCGTACCCAGCTTCCACCGTAGAAAAACACCACGACGGGCGCGTGCACGATGCCGGCAGGGCGATACACATCCAGCTTCAGGTCGTGGGTCGCATCGAACACGATGTCGCGTTGCGTTTCGATGCCGGTGCGGCGGTCGGTGGCGTTCAATCCGGCAAACAGGCTGGCTTCGCAGCCGCCGAGCAGCAGCATCGCGATGAGCAGAAGACACAGGCGAAGCAACAAGGGCAGGCGGAGCATGGCGCACAAACCGGAGACGATGCGCCGATGATGCCCGTTCTAGCGCCGCAAGGGTTTGCGGCGACGATGTTCAGGCAGCCATGCGCCAGCCGTTCTGCAACGCCTCGAAGTATTCGCGGGTCAGGCGCAGCTGGTCGTGGGCATGTTCGGCGCGGTTGACCACGTCGCGAAAGGCTGCGTTTTCCAGCCGGTCTTTCGCGTACCAGCCCAGATGCTTGCGCGCGATGCGCACGCCGGCCTGTTCGCCGTAGAAGGCGTAGAGGTGTTCGAGATGGCCAAGCAGGATGCCGGCGACGTCGGATGGCGAAGGTTCCGGCAGTTGCTCGCCGGTAGCGAGGTAGTGTGCGATCTCGCGGAAAATCCACGGCCGGCCTTGCGCGCCGCGGCCGATCATCACCGCATCGGCGTGGGTCGCGTGGAGCACGTGCTTGGCCTGCTGCGGCGTGGCGATGTCGCCGTTGGCGAGCACCGGGATGCGCACGGCCGCCTTCACTGCAGCGATCGTCTCGTATTCGGCCTCGCCTTCGTATTTGTCGGCACGCGTGCGGCCGTGCACGGCCAGCGCGGCGATGCCGTTGTCTTCGGCAATGCGTGCGATGCGCAGCGCGTTCTTGTGCTGGCGGTCCCAGCCGGTGCGGATCTTCAAGGTGACCGGCACGTCGACCGCATCCACCACGGTTTTGACGATGCGCGCGACCAGCGGTTCGTCCTGCAGCAGGGCCGAACCGGCCCACACGTTGCACACCTTCTTGGCGGGGCAGCCCATGTTGATGTCGATGATCTGGGCGCCGTTGGCCACGTTGAAGCGCGCGGCTTCGGCGAGCATGGCCGGGTCGTAGCCGGCGATCTGCACGCTGATGGGCTCCGGTTCGCCGTCGTGGTCCATGCGCTTGAGCGATTTGCGCGTCCGCCACAGGCGCGGATCGGCGGTGGTCATCTCCGACACGGCAAGCCCCGCGCCCAGCCGTTTGCACAGCAGGCGGAAAGGCTTGTCGGTAACGCCGGCCATGGGCGCGAGCACCACGGGCGGGTCGATGCGGTAGGGGCCGATCTGCATGCGGCTATTGTAGCGTTGCTCCAGGCCCTAGCTATGGGCAGGAACGCTTTGCAAGGCTTCGGGCACGTGCTTGTGCCTGAACAGGAATACGAACAGCACCGCCACCACCAGCGCATACCCGGCGAAGCTGAGCCAGATGCCATGCCACTCCAGCGAGCGGTCGGGCCGGGTGAAATACATATCGATCACCACGCCACTGATCGAGCTGCCCAGCACGGCGCCGACGCCGTTGGTCATCAGCATGAACAAGCCCTGCGCGCTGGCGCGGATGGCCGGATCGCTCTGGCCTTCCACGAACAGGGAGCCGGAGATGTTGAAGAAGTCGAACGCCATACCGTAGACGATGCACGACAGCACGATCATCCATAGTCCGTCGCCGGGGTCGCCGAACGCGAACAGGCCGAAGCGCAGTGTCCAGGCCAGCATGCTGATCAGCATCACCGTCTTGATGCCGAAGCGTTTCAGGAAGAACGGAATCGCCAGGATGAACAGCGTTTCCGACACCTGCGAAATCGACATGATGATGGCGGGGTAGCGCACCGCGATCAGGTCCTTGTACGCATCCACGCGCGCGAAGTCGTGCAGGAAGGTGTCGCCGTAGGCATTGGTCAATTGCAATGCAGCGCCGAGCAGCATCGCGAAGATGAAGAAGATCGCCATCTTGGCTTGCTTGAATAGCGTAAACGAGGTGAGCCCCAGCGCATCGAGCCACGAACGATGGCCTTCGCCGCGCAGGCGCGGCGGGCACGGCGGCAGGGTGAACGCATACGCGCCCAGCAGCAGCGAGGCGCCGGCGGCCACGTAGAACTGGCCAGTGGTGGTTTCCAGGTGCAGCAGGCTCACCATCCACATGGCGGCAATGAAACCCACCGTGCCCCATACGCGGATTGGCGGATACACGCGCACCACGTCCGCGCCATCGCGTTTCAGGGCGTTGTAGGCCACCGTGATCGCCAGCGAGATGGTGGGCATGTAGCACATCATGTCCACCAGCATCACCCAGAACAGCGTGCCGGGGTTGTCGATGGTGGGAACAACGCACAGCACCGCGGCGCCGGCGATGTGCAGGCAGCCATATAGGCGTTCGGCGCGAATCCACTTGTCCGCCACCACACCGAGCAGCGAGGGCATGAACAGCGAGGCAAGCCCCATGGTGGAAAAGATCGCGCCGAACTGCGAACCCGACCAATGCCGGTTCTGGAACCAGTAGGCACCGATGGTGATCAGCCAGGCTCCCCAGATGAAGTACTGCAGGAAATTCATCGCGATGAGTCGCAGCTTCAGGCTCATGGGCTGGTTGCCTGCATGGTTTGGTTTTCCCCTGGCAAAAGCGCCGATCGGCTCGGCTTTTGATCGCGTAGTAATAGCGGCAGCGTAAGGGAAGGCTGACCCGAGCAGCAAGCTTCGCCGCCGCACCCTTAGCGCTTACACTGCGCCCAGTTATCCGGAGCGCCTCCCCCATGAGTCTGTTCATCACCATTGCGATCGTCCACATCATCGCCCTGATGAGTCCGGGGCCGGATTTCTTCTTCGTCTCGCAGACGGCGGTCAGCCGTTCACGCCATGAAGCGATGGCGGGCGTGGCCGGCATCACCCTGGGGGTAGCGATATGGGCGGCGCTGGCGCTGCTGGGCCTGCAGTTGCTGCTGCACAGGTTGATCTGGCTGGAGCGCCTGATCGCCGTTGGCGGCGGTCTTTATCTGTGCTGGATGGGCCTGAAGATGCTGCGCAGCGCGTTGGCCAAGCCGTCCCCGACGCAGGCGGCGGAACCGGTGCAGGTGTTTGTCGGCGCATGGCGCTCGCTGCGCAATGGCCTGTTCACCAATCTGGCCAACCCCAAAGTGGTGATCTATTTCGGCAGCATCTTTTCCGCGTTCGTGGGTACCGGGGTGCCGGCCGCTACACGCTGGGGATTGTGGGCTTTGGTGGTGGCCGAAACGTTTCTGTGGTTTTCGTTCGTTGCCGGCTGCTTTGCCCTGCCGGTGATGCGCCGCGGCTACCTGCGCATCAGCCGCTGGATCGATGGCTGTGCCGGCGCGGTGTTCATGCTGTTCGGCTTGCATCTGATCTTTTCGCGGCGCGCCACCTGAAGCGGTGCGCACGCTGGGATTTCATCCCAGCCTACAGAACCTGCTTGACCCTTTCGCGAAGCACGGGTAATAGCTCGGCTTCAAACCATGGATTGCGCTTCAGCCAAAGCTGATTGCGCGGACTGGGATGCGGCAGCGGCAAGATGCCATGCGCAAGATGTTCGCGCCATGCCTGCATGGTGTCGGTCAGCGAGGCGCCGCGTTGCTCGCCGAGCACGCCGGCTTGCGCGTACTGGCCGATGGCTAGCGTCAAGCGCACCTGCTTGAGCAACGGCATCAAGCATGGGTGCCATGCCGGTGCACATTCGGGACGGGGCGGTAGATCGCCGCTGCGTCCGCTGCCGGGAAAGCAGAAACCCATCGGCACGATGGCGATGCGTTGGGCATCGTAAAAGGTCTCACGATCCACGCCCAGCCAATGGCGCAGGCGATCGCCGCTGACGTCGTTGAACGGAATGCCGGTTGCGTGAACCTTGCGTCCGGGCGCCTGGCTGACGATCAGCAGGCGTGAGAAGGCGCTCGCCTGCAATACGGGCCGTGGTCCATCCTGCAGATGCGGTGCGCACAGCCGGCATGTGCGTATCTCCGCCAGCAACGCGTCAAGAGCTGCGGCCCGTTTTGTCACGGTAGCAGCTTGCCCGGATTCAAAATGCCGTCGGGATCGAAGGCGGCTTTTACATCGCGCATAACTTGAAGGGTGGTCGCTTCCAGCGCCAGCGGCATGAATTCGCGCTTTACCAGGCCGATGCCGTGCTCGCCCGAAAGCGTGCCTTGCAGCGCGATCACCAGCGCGAATACGTCGGCCAGGCAGGCGCGCGCGCGTTCGCGTTCCGCCTCGTCGCGCGGCAGCAGGTTGACGTGCAGGTTGCCGTTGCCGGCATGGCCGAAAGTAACGATGAGCACGTCGTGCTTGCGGGACAGTTCGCGGATGCCGTTGACCAGCTCCGGCAGATGGCTGACCGGCACCACCACGTCTTCGTTGATCTTGTTCGGGGAAATGGTGCGCTGGGCCGGTGACAAGACCTTGCGGGCGGACCATAGCGCCTGGGTTTCTTCCGCCGTTTGCGCCATGCGCAGTTCTTCCAGCCCTTCGCCGTGCGCCGCACGCGCGATGGCGTCGACGGCGGACGGCAGGGTTTCCGGTTCGCCATCCACCTCGATCATCAGCATGGCGCCGGCGAGCGGCACGTCGCTGCCGCCATGGTCGTGCGCCAGCTTCAGGGCGACGTCATCGATGAATTCCAGCGCGCAGGGCGTGACCGGCTGCGCCATGATGCGCGCCACGGCATGCGCGGCGCTGTTCACGTCACGGTAGGTGGCGCGCAGCGTGCGCAAGCCGGTGGGCTTGGGCGTGAGCTTGAGCGTGGCTTCGGTGATCAGTGCGAGCGTGCCTTCCGAGCCGATCAGCAAGCGCGTGAGGTCGTAGCCGGTTGCGCCTTTGCTTGTGTACGTGCCGCAGCGAAAGCTTTCGCCGGTGCCGGCGACGGCACGCAAGCCGAGTGTGTTCTCGCGCGGGCTACCGTATTTCACCGTACGCGGCCCGGCCGAATTGCAGGCGAGGTTGCCACCGATGCTGCACCATGGCGATGACGTCGGATCGGGCGGCCAGAAAAAACCATGGGGCGCGAGTGCGCGCTGCAGGTCCCCGTTGAGTGCGCCGGGCTCCACCACGGCGAGCCGGTTGTCCGGATCGATGCGCAGGATGCGGTTCATGCGCTCGAAACTCACCACCACGCCAGCTTCCACCGGTACGGTGGCGCCAGTGGTGTTGGTGCCGCGCCCGCGCGCGATCACCGGAACATGATGCTCGCGGCAAGCGCGCACCAGCGTTTCGATTTGCGCGTGTTCTTGTGCGAACACCACCGCGTCGGGCAATGCATGGCGCCGGGAGTTGTCGTAGGCGTAGGCGATGCGTTCGGCATCGCGGGTGGAGCAGCCCGCTTCCCCGAAGACGGTATGCAAGGTGCCGAGCAGGGTGGCGGGCAGGGGCATGAGCTGCTTCTACTCCGCCTCGAACGCGTTGCGCAACCACGCCATTTTTGCGCCGTCGACCGGCCCGTCGTACGCCACCACGTCAAACCGGCAGGCCCGCTGCGCATGCTTGGGGTTGGCGGCCAGCCATAGCTGCGCGGTCTGCACCAGTTTGGCCTGCTTGGCGGCGGTCACGGAGGTGGCGGCATCGCCGAAGCCGGAGCGAATCCGGTGGCGCACTTCGACGAACACCACGGTGTCGCCTTCGCGCATCACCAGGTCGAGTTCGCCGTAGCGCGTGGTGTAGTTGCGAGCGAGCAGTTTCAACCCTGCCCGCTCAAGCTCCGTGCATGCGCGCTGCTCGAACGCGCTTCCTGCTGCGCGCATCAGCCACCGTTCGAGGATGTCGCCGGCGTCGGCGTACTGCTCGCCGGCGCCGGGGCGCTGCCTGACGGCGCGGGCGTGCCGGGCGTGTTGTCGATGTCCAGGCTGCCGTTGCTCGGGCGGGCCACGCCGTCCTGGAACTTCAGCCAGGTCAGCATGCGCTTCACATGGCCGAAGGTGTCGACCGTCAACTGGCCGGTAGCGCCCGGCAGATAACTGCCCGGATGGCTGCGCAGCCAGTCGATGTAGGGCACCAGGCTCCACGCGTCCATGCCGAAAGCAAACAACTGCGCCGTGCCGGAGCGGGCGGCCGGTAGTTGGGCGGCGATGTTCTGGTAGTCGGGCAGGCCGGATTGGGCGTTGAACAGCCAGGGGGCATCGCAGAATTCCACGCCTTCCAGATCGCGATCGGCGGTGGGATTGTCGCTGCCGCCATAGATATGCGAGGTGGCGAATACTGGCAGGCTGATGCGTTGCACGCGCAGTTGCGGCAGCAGCAGGCGAGCCTGTTCGGTGCGCATGCTGATGAAGATGCCCGCATCGGCACCGGCGCTGCCTGCATTCAAGGCGCTGATGGCATCGCCGTAGTTGACGCCACTGGCGGGCAGTTGTGCCTGGCCGGCGATCTGCCCGCCCTTGGCTGCCCACTCGGCCTTGAAGGCGGCGGCGGCGCGCTTGGCGAAATCGTCGCCCGAAATAAGCACGTAGGCGTTGTGCACGCCGCGTTCGATCATGTGGTCGGCGGCTTGCGCGCCCTCGTCTTCCGGCATCAGCGCGAATTCGTTGGCAGTGCCGGTGGCGAGCTTGTCGTTTTCCGCATGGTTGAGCGCGAGCACCGGCACCGGCAGCGATGATTGGCCGAGCACGCCCGTCACCTCCGTGCGCAGCAGCGGCCCCACCACCATCTTCGCGCCATCGCTGACTGCCTGGTTGTAAGCCTTGATGGCGGTGGCGGCATTGCCGCCGCTGTCGTACACGCGCACCGTGGCGCGTGGCGCGTGCGTATCGGATGATTGGAAGTACGCAGCGAAGAAGCCCTCGCGAATCGCGGCGCTGACGCCCACCAAGCCATCGTTGTTGGGCAGCAGCAGCGCGACGTGCGCTGGCATGGTGTAACCCTCGCGCACGCTGGCGCCGTTGCCGGCGACCAGGGTGCCGACCGCCTGCTGCAGATTCGGCTGCGCTTGCGCCACGGTCACGCCGAGACGGCCAAGCGCCTCATTCACCCATGGCAGCATGCGGTCGCCTTGCTGCATGGCGGCGGCGCGCTGCTTGAGCGGTTCGACGCCGAGCTTGGTCAGCAGGGTGAGCGCCTGGTCGCGATTCTGCGCGCGATCGACGCCTTGCAGCGTACTGTCCAGTTGAATGCGGTTGATGGCTGCGCCCCACAGGTCGCCGGTGCCGGCGAGGGCGTCCGCACGCAGGATCAGCAGACGCGGGCGCAAATTGGGCGGCACGCTCAGGTCCGGTTGCGTGGTGAGGTTCAGTGCCGCGGCGGGGCCGTGCTGATGCAGGGCGATCTCCGCGCGCAGCAGGTCCAGGCGTACCGGTTCGTCATCGCTGAGCTTGTCGCGGCGGATGCCCACGACGATCGGGGTGGCGCGATCGAGCGCGTTTTCTTCGCGGTATGCCTCGGCGGCCAGCAGCTTGTAGTGGTCGGCGCGGTCCGGCGCTTGGGCGGCCAGCGTCAGATAGGCTTGTGCGGCCTGGTCGAATTGCCCCTGGTTGGCAAGATTGGCGGCGCTCTGCGCGGCGGCGGTTTCGGCCGGCGAGCGCGGCACTACGGACGGCACGCAGGCGCTCAGCAGCAACGAAAGCAGCAGTCCTGACGCGACAAGACGACTTGGGCGCATGGGGTTCCTTCTGTCCTGGGCAGCATCGCCGTTGGCAATTGCGCGATCATAGCCGATCGCATCACGGCATCGCCGCGAAGGATTTCGGGAAATGAGCAGCAATCAAAGGGGTTGCCTGTGGGTGGTGGCGACGCCCATCGGTCATCGTGACGACATCTCCGCGCGCGCCATCGACACCTTGCGCGGCGTTGCGGTGATTGCCGCCGAAGACACCCGGCACAGCCGGCCGATGCTGCTTCAACACAACATCGGCACACCGCTGGTGGCCTTGCACGAACACAACGAGCGTGAAGCGGTCGCCGCCATCGTGCGTCGCCTGGAGCAGGGCGAATCGGTGGCCTTGATTTCGGATGCCGGCACGCCGCTGATCAGCGATCCCGGTTTTCGCCTGGTGCGCGCGGCGCGCGAAGCTGGCATCCGTTGCATTCCCGTGCCGGGTGCGTGCGCTGCCATTGCGGCGCTGTCGGTGGCAGGGCTGCCGAGCGATCGCTTCGTATTCGAGGGTTTTCTTCCCGCCAAGTCGGCCGGACGCCGCAGCCGCCTGGAAGAACTTGCGGGCGAGCCGCGCACGCTGATTTTTTACGAATCCTCGCACCGCGTCGCCGAAAGCCTTGCCGATATGCGCGACGTGTTCGGCGCGGAACGCGAAGCCGTGCTGGCGCGCGAACTCACCAAAGTGTTCGAGACCGTGATCGGCGAGCCGCTGAGCGAGCTGGCGGCACGCGTGGCGAGCGATCCCAACCAGCAGCGCGGCGAATGCGTGGTGCTGGTCGCCGGCCGTGGCGAACAGGCGGATGCGAAGCTGGCCGAAGGGCAGCGGGTGTTCGGAATCCTGCGCGAGGAGTTGCCGCCTTCCAAGGCGGCAAAGCTGGCGGCGGCTATTACGGGGGCGTCGCGGAAGCAGCTTTACGAAGAAGGGTAGGCGGAGGCCACGTGGACCGTTGCCGGCGCATGCAGTGCGGCCTGCACCAGCGCCTGAAAAATGCTGCTGAGCGCATTCATGCCGGGGTTACCGTGCTTGCTCAGCATCCGGTGCAGGGATTTGCTTGGCGTGCCGGTCATCTTGGCCAGGTTTTCGAAGCCGATCAGTCCGTGCGTGAGGTCGCGCATCAGCAAGCGGGCCGCTTCGGCTTCGCCGTTGAGCATCATGCTGGCAGCTTCATCGAGCAGCGCGCACGCGAATTCGGGATCGTTGCTGATGCGATCGGCGATGGTTTCACGATAGTCAACGGTCAGCTGCCGAAATGTCCGAATTCTCTGGGTCCAGCCTTCCCTGCCCTACAGTGCACGCCGGAGTCGGCCGGACGGTCGCGTCGCGCCTTGCGTGCGTCGAGGAAAGTCCGGGCTCCACAGGGCAGAGTGCCAGGTGACTCCTGGGCGGCGTAAGCCGACGGCCAGTGCAACAGAAAGCGAACCGCCGATGGCCTGCAAAGGGCAGAGGTAAGGGTCCCGGAAACAGTTTTATGGCGAACGTGAATCATCAATCGGGAATCGTAAGCGCTCGGTGGTTGGTTGCTAGACGGCTACAGAATCAAAGTCACGCTCTTCCCGATTCCCGGTACAATTTCCAACGGAGTCGGCCGGACAGTCGCGTCGCGCCTTGTGCGCGTCGAGGAAAGTCCGGGCTCCGCAGGGCAGAGTGCCAGGTAACTCCTGGGCGGCGTGAGCCGACGGCCAGTGCAACAGAAAGCGAACCGCCGATGGCCTCCAAAGGGCACAGGTAAGGGTGAAAAGGTGCGGTAAGAGCGCACCGCGCGCGGGGCTAACGCCGCGTGGCACGGTAAACCCCACTCGGAGCAAGACCAAATAGGGGAACGATAACGCGGCCCGCGTTGTTCCCGGGTAGGTTGCTGGAGCCAGGTGGCGACGCCTGGCCGAGAGGAATGACTGTCACGCCGCAAGGCGTACAGAACCCGGCTTATAGGCCGACTCCACTTTTTCCACTGTAGGCCGCGTTGCTCCGCTGATGTCGGGGCAGCGCGGTGGTGTGGGATTTTGGGGCATGAACGGGCAGTTCATGCGAAGTCCTTGCCAGCGCTGGAAAAACCCTCGGGCAGAAACAAGTGCTCCAGGCAGAAAATCCATCACGATCAAGCACCTCGGAGCGCTTCCTCGAAATGGCTGGAAATTTCGCCACACTGTTGCCTTTCTCCTTGATTCACAAGCAAAAGTTTCTTGACAGTCTCAAGGGGCGAGACTATCGTGGGGTCCTGTGTGAAATCGTGGGATTTCGTGGGAGTTCCAGAGGGCCGTGTTCCAGGGCGAAACCGCCATCACCGTCGATGACAAGGGCCGGCTGGCTATCCCGACTGCGTATCGGGAGCTGGTGACGGGTGCTTGCGCCAATCGGCTGGTGATCACCTACAACCCGTTCGAATCGGGCTGCCTCTGGCTGTTCCCGCACGCCGAATGGGAGCGGGTGCGCGACCAGGTGAACGCCCTGCCGAACGTCAAAGCCGTGCACCGCGCCTTGCAGATGAAGCTGGTCGGCGCAGCGGCGATGGTGGAGCCGGATGGCGCGATGCGCATCCTGCTGCCGGCCAGCCAGCGCACGGCGGCGGGCATCGAGAAAAAGGCGGTTCTGCTGGGCATGGGCAACAAGTTCGAGCTGTGGAGCGAACAGGCCCACCTGGCCAAGATCCGCCAGACCATCGGCGAAGACGAAATCAGCGACGACATGGCGGACCTGCGGCTCTGACCATGACGGTCAGGCGCAGACAGAACCAAACAAGAGCGGGGGTGCGGCGGCATGGCTGAGCGTCAGCACATCCCGGTGATGCTGGATGAAGCAGTGGAGGGACTCGCCGTGCGGGCAGGCGGGCGTTATCTCGATGGCACCTTTGGACGCGGCGGTCACGCCCGCGCCGTGCTGTCGCGCCTCGGGCCCGAAGGCCGCCTGCTGCTGATGGATCGCGATCCGCAGGCGGTCGCCACGGCGCAGCAGGCATTTGCCGCCGATCCGCGCGTGTCGATCCGCCACGCGAATTTCTCCACGTTGGCCGAATGGGACGAAACGGCCCAGGGGCTGGACGGCGTGCTGCTCGACCTGGGCGTGTCCTCGCCGCAGTTGGATGAAGCCGCCCGCGGCTTCAGCTTCATGGCCGACGGCCCGCTCGACATGCGCATGGACCCTACCCAGGGTGAAAGCGCTGCGGATTTCCTTGCGCGCGCCGATGAGCGCGAGATCGCCGACGTGCTGTGGGTTTACGGCGAAGAGCGCTTCAGCCGCAAGATTGCGCGCGTCATCGTCGAGCATCGCCAGACCTCGCCCATCACCCGCACTGGTGAACTCGCCGCGCTGGTGGAGCGGGCGATCGGCCGCCGCGAGCCGGGCAAGCATCCGGCCACGCGTACGTTCCAGGCGCTGCGCATCCGCGTGAATGGTGAGCTGGAAGCGGTGGAGCGCGGGCTGGAGGCGGCGCTGGAGCGGCTCAAGCCGGGCGGACGTCTGGCGGTGATCAGCTTCCATTCGCTGGAAGATCGCCGGGTGAAGCAGTTCATCCGCGACCATTCCGGCCGCGTGCAAGGCAGTCGCCGCGGGCCGCCGGTCGCGGCGGCGCCGGCGCGGCTGGCGGCGGTGGGCAAGGCGCAGTTTCCGTCCGCGGCCGAACAGGCCGCCAATCCGCGTGCACGCTCGGCCGTGCTGCGCGTGGCGGAGAAGCTCGCATGAGAGCCGTCGGCATCTTCAGCCTGCTGATCCTGCTGGCCGCGGTGTTGGTGAGCGCGATCGCCGTGGTGTGGACGCGCCACCAGAGCCGCACGCTGTTCGTGCAGCTTTCGCAGCTGCAACGCGACCGCGATGCGCTGAACATCGAATACGGCCAGCTCGAGCTGGAGCAGGCGACCTGGGCCGAGCCGCGCCGCATCGATTCGGAAGCGCGCACCAAGCTCAGCATGTTCGCGCCACGTCCGCAGGACGTACAGCTGGTGCGGCAATGAACCGCCTGCCGCCCGTCACGCCCAAGTCCGCCGCGCGCCGCAAGGGAGCAGGTCCCAGCGCGCGCAAGCGCATGCTGCTGGTCTTCGGCATCCTCGGCCTTGCTTCGGCAGGCTTGGTGGCGCGCGCCTTCGATCTGCAGGTGGTGCGCAAGCAGTTCTATCAGGACCAGGGCGACGCGCGCTTCCTGCGCGTGGTGCCGATCGCCGTGTCGCGCGGCACCATCTTCGATCGCAACGGCGAGCCGCTGGCAGTGTCCACGCCGATGGTGTCCATCACCTGCGTGCCGTCGGAAGTGCTCGACAACGCCGACCGCATTCCGGCCTTGGCGCAGGCCTTGGGCACCACCGCGGACGACCTGAAGGCGTACCTGGAGCAGCGCGCCGATCGCGATTTTGCCTATCTGCGCCGGCAGATGAGCCCGGAGGCGGCGCAGGCCGTGCTGGCGCTGAGCGTGCCCGGCGTGAACGGCCAGCGCGAATACAAGCGCTACTACCCGTCGGGCGAGGTGACCGCCCATGTGCTCGGCTTCACCAATATCGACGACCACGGGCAGGAAGGCCTGGAACTGGCCTTCGACAACTGGCTGGCCGGCAAGCCGGGCGCCAAGCGCGTGATCCGCGACCGCATGGGCCGCATCGTGGAAGATGTGGAACAGGTGCATGCGCCGCAGCCGGGGCAGAACCTTACGCTCAGTATCGATCGCCGCATCCAGTTCCTTGCGTATAGCGAACTGAAAAAGCAGTTGGATGAACTGGACGCCGATTCCGGTGAAATGGTGATCCTGGACATTCGCACCGGCGAGATTCTCGCCATGGTGAGCCTGCCTACCTACAACCCCAACGTGGTCACCGGAAGCTCGCCCGCTGCGCGCCGCAACCGCACCGTCACCGACGTGGTCGAGCCCGGCTCGACCATGAAGACGTTCACCATGGCGGCGGCGCTTTCCAGCGGCAAGTACACGCCCACGTCGCCCATGGTCGATACCGGCAACGGCCACTGGTACTTCATGGGCAAGGACATCCGCGACGTGGAGTCCGGCGGCAACGGCTTGCTCACGCCCACCGGCGTGCTGACCAAGTCCAGCAACATCGGTGCGGCCAAGATCGGCTTGTCGCTGGACACCAAGTTCCTCTACGACACCTATCGCGCGTTCGGCTTCGGCGAAAGCACGGGCAGCGGTTTTCCGGGCGAATCGGCCGGTCTTCTGCGGCCAGGCCGCAGCTGGCGCCCGATCGAAAAAGCCACCATGGCCTATGGCTACGGCCTCAACGTCACGCCGCTGCAGCTGGCAGTGGCCTATGCCACGCTGGCGGACGGCGGCGTGATGCATACGCCCACCTTCATCAAGGGCGGCGAGGACGCAGGCCGGCAGATCATTTCGCCCACCATCGCGCGCGAACTGGTGGACATGCTGGAAACGGTGACCGCGCCGGGTGGTTCGGCCACGCGCGCGCAGATCGCCAACTACATCGTGGCCGGCAAGACCGGTACGGCGCATCTGGCATCCGGCGGCGGTTATGCCAAGAACAGTTACAACTCGCTGTTCGCCGGCATCGTGCCGGCTACGGATCCGCGCCTGGTCGGCGTGGTGGTCATCAACAATCCCAAGAGAAATGCGTACTACGGCGGCGTGGTATCCGCGCCGGTCTTCCAGAGCGTAATGACCGGCGCGTTGCGCCTGCTGGACGTGCCGCCCGACAACATCGGGCGCTGGTATGTCGGCGGCCCGCTGCAAGCCGGCGGCGGCTTGGCGGGCACCGCGCCGCCGCAGAACCCGCAGGACGATCAATCCGCCGTCGAGGCCGTCGAGCCATGAGCGGCCAGCGCCTCGACCACCTCTTGCAAGGCATCGCCGAAACGAGGGCCGCAGGGCCCATCGTCGTTTCCGGGCTGGCGCTCGATTCGCGCAAAGTGCAGCGCGGTGACGCCTTCTTCGCCCTGCGCGGCACGCGCGGACACGGCATCGATTTCGCGCACGGCGCGGTGCAGCGTGGCGCCAACGTGGTGCTGGCCGAAGCGCCAGCCCCGGCCGAGCTGGAAGATCCGGGCGTACCGGTATTGTGGATCGACGGCTTGCACGCCTTCGTCGGCGAGATTGCGTCGCGCTTCTTCGGCCGGCCTTCCGAAGCGATGCGCGTGCTGGGCGTCACCGGCACCAATGGCAAGACCTCCACGGTGCAACTGCTGGCGCAGGCGTTGGAGCACCTCGGCCATCGCGCCGCCACCATCGGCACGCTCGGCGCAGGCCTGCACGGGCAATTGCGCGAAGGCGAGCGCACCACACCGGATGCGATTGCCGTGCAGCAACTGCTGGCCGAGTTCCGTCGCGATGGCGCGACGCACGTGGCGATGGAAGTGTCCTCGCATGCGCTGGAACAAGGACGCGTCGCGGCAACGGCGTTTGAAGTGGCCGCCTTCACCAATCTCACGCGCGATCATCTGGACTACCACGGCAGCATGGAAGCCTACGGCGCCGCCAAGGCCAAGCTGTTCGTATGGCCAGGGCTCAAGGCCGCCGCGATCAACATCGACGATGCCTTTGGGCGCGAACTGGCCCGCAAGCTGCCGGCCGGCGTGCGCGGATGGCGGTTGAGCAGTACGGGTGATCCGCAGGCCGACGTCGTGGCGAGCGACATCGCTACCTCTGCCGAAGGCGTGGCCTTCAACGTGCGCACCCCCTGGGGTGAAAAGCGCATGCGCAGCCGGCTGCTCGGTCGCTTCAACGTGGCGAACCTGCTGGCGGTGATCGGCTGTCTTGGCGCGCTGGGTGAGTCCTTCGAGCGCATTGCTGGCGCGATCGAAGCGCTGGAAGCGGTGAACGGGCGCATGAACCGCATCGGCGGCCTGCACGGCCTGCCGCTGGTGGTGGTCGATTACGCCCACACGCCGGACGCGCTGGAGCAGGCGCTCACGGCGCTGCGTGCGCATTGTGAGGCGCGCCTGGTCTGTGTGTTTGGTTGCGGCGGCGAACGCGATGCGGGCAAGCGCCCGCAGATGGGCGGGATTGCCGAACGCCTGGCCGATGCCGTCATCGTCACCGATGACAACCCGCGTGGCGAAGACGGTGATGCGATCGTCGCGCAGATTCTGGCCGGCATGACGCGGCCGCAGGCTGCCATCGTGCAGCGCGATCGCGAAGCCGCGATTCGTTCGGCGCTGAAGATGGCGCATACCGGAGATGTGGTGTTGATTGCGGGTAAAGGCCACGAAACTTACCAGGAGGGCGCAGGCGGCAAGCGTGCGTTCGACGACATGGCGATCGCGCGCCTCGCGCTGGAGGACCGCGCATGATGCGCTTGAGTGCCATCGCCATGTGGACGCACGGGCATATGCATGGCATCGACGCGGAGGTGACCGGCGTCGCGATCGACTCGCGCAAGGTAAAGCCGGGCGATCTGTTTGTCGCGTTCAAGGGCGAGCGGGTGGACGGCCATGCCTATCTCGCCGATGCGAAGGCGCGCGGCGCGGTCGGTGCCTTGGTGGAGCATCGCGTGGAAAGCGATCTGCCGCAGGTCGAGGTGAAGAGTTCCGAACTGGCGCTGGGCGATCTGGCGAGCGCCGTACGCGCGCAGCGCAATGCGCGGGTGATCGGCATTACCGGTTCGAATGGCAAGACCACGGTGAAGACGCTCACCGCCTCGATCCTGTCGCGGCATGGCCGCACGCATGTGAACACCGGCAGCTTCAACAATGAAATCGGCTTGCCGCTCACGCTGCTGTGGATGCCGGAAGATACCGAATACGCCGTGCTCGAAATGGGCGCGGGCAAGCCGGGTGACATCGACTATCTGGCCGCCATCGCACGGCCCGATATCGGCCTCGTGAACATCATCGCGCCCGCGCATCTTGAGCGGATGGGTACGATCGAGATGGTGGCGGAAACCAAGGGCGCGCTCTATCGCGCATTGCCGGCGGACGGTGTGGCGGTGATCAACGCCGACGATGCGTTCGCCGGCTTCTTCATGGGGCTGGCTGGTGGCCGCCGCATTCTGCGTTTTGGCCTGAACCACAAGGCCGACGTCGGTGCGGAAATTCTGGAGCAGCGCGTCGACGGTTCCCATTTCGTGCTGAGCACGCCGCACGGCGACGCCGATGTGCAATTGCCGCTGCCTGGCCGCCACAACGTTGCCAATGCCCTGGCCGCGAGCGCGATTGCACTGGCGCTGGACATACCGCTGGACACCATCGTGGCGGGCTTGGAGCAAGCCAGCGCCGTCGAAGGCCGCCTCAAGCGCATCGAGATGCCGCGCGGCTGGACCCTGATCGACGACAGTTACAACGCCAACCCCAGCTCGGTGCATGCGGCGATCGACACGCTGGCACTGGCGACGGGCGAACGTTGGCTGGTGTTGGGCGACATGGCCGAACTGGGTGCGGAAGCGCGCGCAGCGCATGCCGGCGTGGGCCGTCACGCACGCGAGTGCGGCATCGATCGGCTGTACGCGGTAGGGGTTTTGAGCGAGGCCGCCGTGGAGGCGTTCGGCGCGGGTGGCCGGCATTTTGCCGACAAGGCCGCGCTGACCGACGCACTGCGCGCCGAGCTGCATGTCGGCGTCACCTGCCTGGTGAAGGGCTCGCATTCGTCAGCGATGGAACAGGTGGTGGCCGCGCTCATGCGCGGTGATTCGAAGGGGGACGCACACGATGCTGCTTGAACTGGCCGAATGGTTCGCACGGCATTTCGCCACGCCGCACCTGTTCCAGTACATCACTTTCCGCACGATCATGGCGGCGCTTACCGCCATGGCGATCTCGCTGCTGTTCGGTCCCGCGCTGATCCGCAAGCTGGCCGCGCTCAAGGCCGGCCAGGTGGTGCGCAAGGAAGGTCCGCAAACGCATCTTTCCAAGGCCGGCACGCCCACCATGGGCGGCGTGATGATCCTGCTCGCAGTGGCCATCGCCACCTTGCTGTGGGTGGACCTGAGCAACCGCTACGTGTGGCTGGTGCTGCTGGTGCTGCTCTGCTACGGCGCGATCGGTTTCTACGACGATTACCGCAAGCTGGTCTTGAAAGACAGCCGCGGCCTCGCCTCGCGCTGGAAGTATTTCTGGCAGTCGGTGTTCGGCATTGGCGCGGCATGGTTTCTGTTCCATACCGCCAATATCCCTGCGGAAACTGCGCTGTACGTGCCGGTGTTCAAGCACGTGGCGGTGCCGTTGGGCGTCTTCTTCGTGGTGCTCGCCTATTTCATGATCGTGGGTTTCTCCAACGCGGTGAACCTCACCGACGGTCTCGACGGCCTCGCGATCATGCCGACCGTGCTGGTGTCGGGTGCGCTGGGCATCTTCGCGTACCTGGCCGGCAACCGCGTGTTTTCCGAGTACCTGGGCATTCCCTCGATTCCCGGCGCCGGCGAATTGGCCATCTTTTGTGGCGCCCTGGCCGGCTCGGGGTTGGGATTCCTGTGGTTCAACACCTATCCCGCGCAGGTGTTCATGGGCGATGTCGGTGCGCTGGCGATTGGCGCGGCGCTGGCGGCCATTGCGGTGATCGTGCGGCAGGAAATCGTGCTGCTGATCATGGGCGGCGTGTTCGTGATGGAAACGGTGTCGGTGATGATGCAGGTCGCCAGCTTCAAGCTGACCGGCAAGCGCATCTTCCGCATGGCGCCCATCCATCATCACTTCGAATTGAAAGGCTGGCCCGAGCCACGGGTGATCGTGCGGTTCTGGATCATCAGCGTGGTGCTGGTGTTGATTGGTTTGGCGACGTTGAAGGTGCGTTGATGGCCGTTAATCGTCAATCGGGAATCGTAAATAGTGTTCAGGCCAGCCTGAGGCACTGTCGTACCCGCATGGCGCCACGGCATCCGCAGCCGGCATGTTTTTTCGCGATTGACGATTCCCGATTCCCGATTTACGCACACCGTCGACGGGAGGTATGCCGTGTTTGACACAACGCAAGCAAAGCGCCGGCAGGGCCCGCGCGGCAAGTTCGACTTGCCGCTGCTGGTGGCCCTGGTCGGTCTTGCCTGCGTGGGTGTCGTGATGGTGACGTCGAGTTCGATCGCCGTGGCCGACAGCTCGCATTTCGGCGAGTTCTATTACCTGAAGAAGCACCTGCTGTTTCTCTCCATCGGCGCCGTCGCTGCCGGCGTTGCCATGCGCACCGAGCTGAAGGAACTGGAAAAGCATGCGTTCTTCCTGATGCTGGTGGCCTTCATCATGCTGCTGGCGGTGTTCGTGCCGCATCTCGGGATGAAGATCAACGGCGCCAGGCGCTGGCTCAACCTGATCGTCACTTCGTTCCAGCCGGTCGAGGCGGTGAAGCTGATCCTGGTGGTGTATCTGGCCAGCTATCTGGTGCGTCATCGCGAAAGCATCGAAACGCGCTTCATGGGGCTGATCAAGCCGCTCGCGGTATCCGGCGTGATGGTGCTGTTGCTGCTGGCGCAGCCGGATTTTGGTTCCGCCACGTTGATCATCGCCGTCACCATTGCGATGGTGTGGCTGGGCGGTGCGCGGCCGATCTTCCTGTTCCTGATGGGCTTGCCGCTGATGCCCCTGCTGGCGGTGGCGGCGACCAGCGAAAGCTACCGCATGAAGCGGCTGACGTCGTTCATGAATCCCTGGGCGCATCCGTTCGATGACGGCTTCCAGCTGACACAGTCGCTGATGGCGATCGGCCGCGGCGAATGGACCGGCGTGGGCCTGGGTTCCAGCGTGCTGAAATTGTCTTATCTGCCCGAGGCGCATACCGACTTCATCTTTGCGGTGATTGGCGAAGAGCTTGGCCTGGCCGGCGTCATTGCGGTGATGAGCCTGTTTGCGCTGGTCGTATGGCGCGGCCTGCACGTAGGTTTGAAGGGCGTGGAAGTCGGCCAGCGTTTCGCTGGCTACATCGCCTTCGGCATCTCGCTGATGATCGGTCTGCAGACCATGGTGTCGATCGGCGTGAATCTCGGTGCATTGCCGACCAAGGGTTTGACCTTGCCGCTGATCAGCTACGGCGGTTCCTCGATTGCGCTGACTTGCGCGATGGCAGGCGTGCTGCTGCGGGCCACCTACGAAATCTATCGCGCGCTCGATGCGCGCCAGATGGCCACGCGCGTGCCGGCCGCTGCTGCACCGGATGCGAACCCGAACAACGCGCGCGAGCGCGAGGCGGTGGCGGCATGATGGCCAACGTCAATCGGGAATCGGGATTCGGGAATCGCAAAAGCGCGGCAAGCCGGCTGCTGTCGGGCTTCGATTTCACAAGCAGTATGCTGGCCATGAATAGTCAGTCGGAGCGGGCTGCCATGCGCTCGCCCGATTCACGATTGACGATTGACGATTCCCGGCGGGCAAGCGAAGCGCCCGTTCTCATCATGGCCGGTGGCACCGGCGGCCACATCTTCCCCGGCCTGGCCGTGGCCGAAACGCTGCGCGCGCAGGGCGTGCCGGTGGTATGGCTGGGCGCCGAAGGCGGCATGGAAACCAAGGTGGTGCCCGCACACGGCATCGAACTGCATACGGTTGCCGTGGGCGGCCTGCGAGGCAAAGGCTTGAAGACCCGCCTGCTCGCGCCGTGGATGCTGCTGCGTGCGCTGCTGTCTTCGCTGGCGGTGTTGCGCCGACTGAAGCCGCGCAGCGTGCTGTCCATGGGCGGTTATGTAGCCGGTCCTGGCGGCGTGGCGGCGCGCCTGCTGCGGCGTCCGCTGCTGGTGCATGAGCAGAATCGGGTGGCGGGCTTCACCAACCGCAAGCTGGCGCAACATGCGCAGCGTGTGATGGCCGGTTTTGCCGATGTATTGCCGAATGCGCAGTGGGTGGGCAATCCGGTGCGCAGCGCGATCGCGTCATTGCCTTCGGCGGCCCAGCGCATGGCTGAGCGCAACGGCAAACCGCGTCTGCTGGTGCTGGGCGGCAGCCTGGGCGCGCGCGCCTTGAACACCTCCGTGCCGCAGGCGCTGGCGCACATCGCTGCCGAACAGCGGCCGGAAGTGCTGCACCAGTGCGGCAACCGCGGCATCGACGAAGCGCGCAAGGCGTATGCCGACGCCGGCGTGGAAGCGCGCATCGTGCCATTTATCGAAGACATGGCCGGCACCTATGCATGGGCGGATCTGGCCGTGTGCCGCGCCGGCGCGCTGACCTTGGCCGAGCTGACGGCGTGCGGACTGGGCGCGGTGCTGGTGCCTTTCCCGCACGCGGTAGACGACCACCAGACCCGCAATGCCGAAGCACTGGTCGCTGCCGGTGCTGCCGAATTGATCCAGGAACGTGATTTGAAGACGAATGATTTGGCGCAGCGTTTGGCTGCATTGCTGGGCGATCGCGCCAAGCTGCTGGCGATGGCGGAAGCCGCGCGCACCCTGGCCAAGCCGGACGCCGCCGCGGATATCGCGCGCGCCTGCATGGAGGTGGCCGCATGACGCCGCGCCGCCTGCTTGCCCATGAAGACCTCATGAGCACGTTCCGCCGCGTGCACTTCATCGGCATCGGCGGCGTGGGCATGAGCGGCATTGCCGAAGTGCTGCACAATCTCGGCTACGCCGTGTCCGGTTCGGATCGCAGCGAATCGCCGACCGCACAACGCTTGCGCGGGCTCGGTATCGACGTGCGCATCGGGCATGCCGCGGCGCATGTCGGCGATGCCGACGTGGTGGTGACATCCAGCGCGATCAGTGGTGACAATCCCGAACTGGTCGCGGCACGTGAAGCGCGCATTCCGGTGATTCCGCGTGCGGAAATGCTGGGCGAGCTGATGCGTTTCCGGCGCGGCATCGCGATTGCCGGCACGCACGGCAAGACCACCACCACCAGCCTCGTTGCAAGCGTCCTGGCCGAGGCCAACTACGATCCCACCTTCGTGATCGGCGGGCAGCTCAATGCCGCCGGTGCGAATGCGCGGCTGGGCACCGGCCAGTACCTGGTGGCCGAAGCGGACGAATCGGACGGTTCGTTCCTGCTGCTGTCGCCGGTGATCGCGGTGGTCACCAACATCGACGCCGACCATCTGGAGAACTACCAGGGCGACTTTGCGCTGGTGCGCAGGGCGTTCTCCGACTTCCTGCATCGCCTACCGTTCTACGGCTTGGCCGTGCTGTGCGTGGACGATCCGGAAGTGGCCGAGCTGGCCAAGATCACCGCGCGCCGCGTGATGACCTACGGCATCGACACGGCGCATGCGGACGTGCGTGCGGCCAACGTGCGGCAGCAGGGTTTCGAGATGCATTTCGATCTGCTGCTGCCAGGCGTGGCCAAGCCTATTCCGGTGACGCTCAATCTGCCGGGGCGGCACAACGTGCTCAACGCGCTGGCGGCTGCCTCGATCGGCTGGCAGCTCGGGGTGGAGGCCGATGCGATAGCGCATGCGTTGCGGCATTTCCAGGGCGTCGGCCGCCGTTTCCATCGGCGCGGCGACATCGCCATCGATCACGGCAAGGTGATGCTGGTCGATGATTACGGCCACCACCCGCGCGAGCTGGCGGCCGTGTTCGCGGCGGCGCGCGGCGGTTGGCCGGAGCGGCGCCTGGTGGTGGGTTTCCAGCCGCATCGCTACAGCCGCACGCGCGATCTGCTCGACGACTTTGCCAATGTGCTGGCGGAAGCCGACGTATTGGTGCTTACCGAGGTCTATCCGGCCGGCGAAGCACCGATTGCCGGCGCAGATGGCCGTGCCCTGGCGCGCGCCGTACGCGCACGCGGCAAGGTCGATCCGGTGCTGATCAATCATCCCCGCGAATTGAAAGACACCTTGCCGGCGCTGTTGCACGACGGTGACCTGCTGTTGCTGCTCGGTGCCGGCGACATCGGCGCGGCAGCGGTGGAACTGGCGAAGGCGGGCCATTTGAGGACGAGCGAGACATGAGAAAGATCAACGATCCCGCCCAATTTGGCCGCGTCGCCGTGGTGATGGGCGGCAGCTCGGCCGAGCGCGAGGTATCGCTCGACTCCGGCCGCAACGTACTGGATGCGCTGAAGGCGCGTGGCGTGGATGCGCAGGCGATCGACGGCATCCCGGCCTTGCTGGATGCGCTGCGCGCCGGCCACTTCGCACGCGTGTTCAACATCCTGCATGGCCAGCATGGCGGCGGCGAAGATGGCGTGCTGCAAGGCGCGCTGGAATCCTTGCATATCCCGTACACCGGTTCGGGCGTGCTGGGCTCCGCGCTGTCGATGGACAAGACGCGTTCCAAGCGCGTGTGGCAATCGCTGGGCTTGCCGACGCCGAAGTTCGTGGCGCTGCCACGCGGCGCCGACGTGCACGCCGCGGCGCAGGAAATCGGTTTTCCGCTGATCGTGAAGCCCGCTTGCGAAGGCTCCAGCGTGGGCGTGACGCGCGTGTTCGAAGAAAAGGATCTGGATGCCGCCGTGGCCTTGGCCGCGAAGTATCCGGGCGACCTGCTGATGGAAACGCTGATTGAGGGCGACGAGCTGACGGTCGGCATTCTCGGGCGCCAGGTATTGCCAAGCATCCATATCGTGCCGAAGGGCGCGTTCTACGATTACAACGCCAAGTACATCGCCGAAGACACGCGCTACATCTGTCCAGGCCTGGAAGGCGAAGCCGAGGCCTCCTTGCGCGCGCTTGCGCTGGAAGCCTTCGACGCCTTGGGCTGCGCCGGTTGGGGCCGCGTCGACGTGATGCGCGACCGCCAAGGCCGCAACTGGCTGTTGGAAGTGAACACCGCGCCGGGCATGACCTCGCATTCGCTGGTGCCCAAGGCCGCGGCCGTCGCCGGCATCGATTATCAGGAGTTGTGCTGGCGCGTGCTGGAAACCAGTTTCGGGGAGGCGCAATGAGGGGAAGCATTCGCCTCGTCGCCTGGTTGCTGGCCATCGCCCTGGTGGTCACGCCGATCGTCGGCGTGTTGAGCGGCTGGTTTGCCGCCGACCGCTGGCCGGTCACCCAGCTGACGGTGCAGGCCGAGTTCAAGCACGTGAGTGCGGAGCAGATCCGCGCCGCCGTGCAACCGCGCCTGGGCAAAGGCTTCTTTGCATTGAACCTCGACGGTGTACAGAAGGCGGTGGCCGCGCTGCCGTGGGTGGAGTCGGTGGAGGCGAGCAAGCGCTGGCCGGATACCTTGCTGCTGCGCGTGTACGAGCGCCAGCCGTTTGCGCGTTGGAACGGCAATCAATTGATCAGCCGCGAAGGCAAGGTGTTCAGCGTGCCTGACGCAGCCGATTACAACCTGCTTCCCGATCTGCGCGGCCCGGACGATCACCTGGCCGAAGTGGTGAGTTTCTTTGCCGACGTGCAGAAGGCATTCACCGGCACGCATCTGAAGATCACCGGCGTCGCGCTGACCGACCGTGGCAGCTGGAGCGTGAGCACCGACACCGGCGCGCAGATCGTGATCGGCGACCGCAACCAGGCCGGCGGTCGCCTGCGCCGCTTCCTCGATGTGTATCCGCAGGTGGCTGCGGGACATCCGCAGAGTTTCGAGTACGCCGATCTTCGTTACACCAACGGCTTTGCCGTGAAATGGCCGCAAGTGACGGCCGCCCCGACCGCTCCGACTGCCGGAGGCACGCCACGCACATGAAAGGCAAAAGTGAAAAGCAATTGGTCGTTGGCCTCGACATCGGCACCTCGAAAGTGGTGGCGATCGTGGGCGAGTACGAACCGGGCGAGCCGATCGAAGTGATCGGCATCGGCTCGCACGTGTCGCGCGGCATGAAGCGGGGCTCGGTGGTAGACATCGAATCCACCGTGCACTCGATCCAGCGCGCGGTGGAGGAAGCCGAGTTGATGGCCGGCTGCGACATTCGCTCGGTGTATGCCTCGATCTCCGGCAGCCATCTGGAAACGCGCAACTCGCACGGTACGGCGGCGATCCGCGACCGCGAAGTGGCGCCGGGCGATCTCGACCAGGTGCTGGAAGCGGCCAGCGCGGTGGCGATCCCGGCGGACCGCAAGGTCTTATATAAGGAGTCGCAGGAATACCGCATCGACGGCCAGGACGGCATCCGCTCGCCGGTGGGCATGAGCGGCGTGCGCCTGGAGGCGTCGGTACACCTGGTGACCGGCGCCGCCGCGGCGGTACAGAACATCAGCAAGTGCATCCAGCGCTGCGGGCTTTCCGTCGACGAACTGGTGCCCTCCGCGGTGGCGAGCGCCAAGTCCGTGCTCACCGATGACGAGCGCGAACTGGGCGTGTGCCTGGTCGACATCGGCGCGGGCACCACCGACATCGCGATCTATACGCAGGGTGCGATCCGTTACACCAAGTCGCTGCCGGTGGGCGGCGACCAGGTGACCAACGACATCGCCTACGGCGTGCACACGCCCACCGCGCATGCCGAGGAAATCAAGATCAAGTACGCCTGTGCGCTGGCGCAGCTCGCGCACGCGGAAGAAACCATCCAGGTGCCGAGCGTGGGCGATCGCCCGCCGCGCCGGCTGGCGCGCCAGTCGCTCGCGCAGAGCGTGCAGGCGCGCTACGAGGAAATCTTCGAAATGGTGCAGGACGAATTGCGCCGTTCCGGCTACGACAGCCTGGTCGCTGCGGGCGTGGTGCTTACGGGCGGCGCGTCGCGCATGGAAGGCGCGCTGGAGCTGGCCGAAGAGATCTTCCACAAGATGGTGCGCATCGGCGTGCCCCAGCACGTGGTCGGGCTGGGCGAAGTGATCGCCAATCCGCTGCATTCCACCGGCGTGGGCTTGCTGCTGCACGGCGCACGCAACGGCGGCATGCGCGCCAGCGGTCCGGCGGGCAGCAGCGTCGGTGGCCTGGTCGATCGATTGCGAACCTGGATCACCAAGAATTTCTAGAAACGAAAGGGTTAGGTGGCGCAGGAGGCGCAGCCAGGGCGAATGGAGGTTCGCTCACCACCACGGGGAGACAGGAGTCGACCCATGGTTACAACGACAACGAAGCTCTACGGAGGACGGGAAATGTTTGAACTGGTCGAAAAACTGGCACCGAATGCGGTGATCAAAGTCATTGGCGTGGGCGGCGGCGGCGGCAACGCGGTTGCGCACATGCTCAACTCCAACATCGAAGGCGTCGACTTCGTGGTGTGCAATACCGATGCACAGGCCATGAAGGGCTGTGGCGGGCGTATGCACCTGCAACTGGGTGCCAACGTCACCAAAGGCCTGGGTGCAGGCGCCAATCCGGAAGTCGGCCGTCAGGCCGCGCTGGAAGATCGCGAGCGCATCGAGGAAATGCTCGAAGGCGCCGACATGGTGTTCATCACCGCCGGCATGGGTGGTGGCACCGGCACGGGCGCTGCCCCCGTGGTGGCGCAGCTGGCGAAAGAGAAGGGCATCCTGACGGTGGCGGTGGTGACGAAGCCGTTTCCGTTCGAAGGCCGCCGCCGCATGCAGGTCGCGCTGAAGGGTATCGAGGACCTGTCCCAGCACGTCGATTCGCTGATCACGGTGCCGAACGAAAAGCTGCTCTCGGTGCTGGGCCGCGAAGTGACCCTGCTCAATGCCTTCAAGGCTGCCAACGACGTCTTGCTGGGTGCGGTGCAGGGCATCGCCGACCTGATCACGGCACCGGGCCTGATCAACGTCGACTTCGCCGACGTGCGCACGGTGATGAGCGAAATGGGCCTGTCGATGATGGGTTCGGGTACCGCCCGCGGCGACGACCGTGCCCAGGCGGCAGCGGAAGCGGCGATCAACAACCCGCTGCTGGAAGACGTCAACCTCAACGGCGCCTGCGGCATCCTGGTGAACGTCACCGCCGGTCCGAACCTGTCGATGCGCGAATTCGACGAAATCGGCCGCATCATCCACGACTTCGCCAGCGAAGACGCCACGGTGGTGATCGGTACCTCGCTGGATCCGGAAATGCAGGACGACGTGCGCGTGACGGTGGTTGCGACCGGCCTCAACCGCGCCACCGCGCGCCAGCCCGTGCAGCGGGTCGCCGCCGGCCAGCAGGTGGAAATGCGCCAGCGCCCGCGGCCGATGGTGCTGCGCACCGGGACCGGCAACGAAGTGGTCGACTATGCGCACCCAGAAGTGGTGGCGAGCAATCCGCGTGGTGGCGAGGGTCCGGCCAAGAGTGCCGATCCGAGCTTCGACTACCTGGATATCCCCGCCTTTTTGCGCCGCCAGGCCGACTAACCGCCCGGGAGCGCATCAAAAGTGTGAAAAAGGGTGAAGAGCATGAACTAACGACGCATTAACTTGTCAGTGTTCCCTGTGCCGGGCGAGGAGGGTATCCTCCCTGTCCGCTGCCTGATTGCCGCCGGCGTGCCGGCAGCGATAAGGGGGGACATCCACTGATGTCGGCTGGCGTCGCGTTCATGCGTTGAATGCGATAGGCAGTGTGGCCCTGAAGGATGGCGCACGATTGGCGGGCATGGGCCAAATTCCCTGCCGCCGGTCCGAAATCCCGTTGCCGGATCTTCCCGTCCCCGGCGCGGGGTTTCGTGTCGAATCGCAAGTACTTGATTTGCCTATGGTGCTTGCAGCATCGGGATGCGAATGACTCGCATTATTTGATGAAAGGAAAATGAAGGATTGACCGTTCAATACGGTACGGTTTGTTTTTCCGCAGGTTAAGACTGTGTTAGCATCCCAGCTCGAATTGGCTGCTGCCCCCATAGGTACCCAATAAATGATTAAGCAGCGTACGTTGAAGAACATCATTCGTGCCACCGGCGTCGGTCTGCATACCGGCGACAAGGTCTACATGACGTTGCGCCCGGCGGCACCGAATACCGGCATCGTCTTCCGTCGCACCGATCTCAATCCTCCGGTTGAAATTCACGCGCGTCCCGATCACGTGGGCGACACACGTTTGTCCACCACGCTGGTGAACGGTGACGTACGTGTTTCAACGGTGGAGCATCTGCTATCGGCGATGGCGGGCCTGGGTATCGACAATGCGTATGTCGATCTGTCCGCACCGGAAGTGCCGATCATGGACGGCAGCGCGGGTCCGTTCGTTTTCCTCCTGCAGTCGGCCGGCATCGAAGAGCAGTCCGCGCCGAAGCGCTTCATCCGCATCAAGAAGCCGGTGAAGGTGCAGGAAGGCGACAAATGGGCCAGTTTCGAGCCATTCGAAGGCTTCAAGGTCGGTTTCTCGATCGAGTTCAACCACCCGATCATCTCCAAGCGCACCTCGCGCGCCGAGATCGACTTCTCCACCACCTCCTTCGTCAAGGAAGTGAGCCGCGCGCGTACCTTTGGCTTCATGCGCGACATCGAGATGCTGCGCGAACACAACCTCGCGCTCGGCGGCTCGATGGACAACGCGGTGGTGCTCGATGACTACCGCGTGCTCAATGAAGACGGCCTTCGCTACGAAGACGAATTCGTCAAGCACAAGATCCTCGATGCGATCGGCGATCTCTATCTGCTCGGCCACAGCCTGATCGGCGCCTACTACGCCCACAAGTCCGGGCACGAGTTGAACAACAAGCTGCTGCGCACGCTGATGGCCGACGCCACGGCATGGGAAGAGGTCAGTTACCAGGACGATCCGGCCACCGCCCCGATCTCCTACGCGCATCCCGCCCAGGCGATCTGACAAAACGCCAAATCCCTACCTCCGGACCGGGCCTCTGTGCCCGGTCTTTTCATTTTGTGGACTGCGTCACACTTTCGTCGTCCCTGGGTTCACGTTATCACGACGCGGCATAGAGACCTGGCTGGGGGCGGCCATGGTATAAAACCGACTTCTGCACCGGGCCAGGCGGTTGTTCGCCTCGTCGGTACCAGGCGCCTGCAGCTCAGGGCGCTGCGGAGGGGGTGGAACTAGCGGTTTCGGCGACGGACGCCAGCTCCAGGAACATTGCCCGTAACTCGGGGTCCTGGATGGAACCCGCGGCGGCCTTCAGGTGAAGTGCTGCAGCGGCCGAAAGCGGTTTTGATTTTTCCGGCTGAGGGTCAGGCGGAGGAAGGGGGGCCACTTTCACGGTAACTGAGCTGGCATCTGCGCCGATGGCGCGTGCGGCAGCGAGGATTTGCGCCTGCAGCAGGCGCAGACGCGATGCCCAGGCCGGCGAGGAAGCCAGGAAAACAAGACGGTCGTCGCGCAGATTCGCGAATCTGACCTGCTCGCGCAGGGGCGATGGCAACGTCTGGCGTAATGCGCGGTCCAATGCTTCCAGCTTGCCAGCCTTGCGGGCCAGCGCAGCAACAGGACCGACTTCGGTAATGGGCTGGGGCCCATGGCCGGAGCGGTGGGAAGCGGGAACTTCGCGTTGCATCTAGTGGTAAAAATTCGAACCGGAAACGACATGCAGATCATACTCGTCTCTCGCGCCGGGAAGGTGCCAAAAACCCTGGACCTCACCAATTCCCGTTTGCGCTGGCGTGTATGCGGAATCGGCGCGGCCATCGTGCTGGCCGTGGCGAGTGTCGGTGCCGGCATTGCGTTGGCAGTGGCCAGTCCGCGCCACCGCGCACTGGTCGAAATCGACTCGCTGCATCAGCAGGTGAAGATGCAGGACAAGCAGCTGGGCGAGTTGCGCGAAGACGCGCACCGCCAGCTCGATGCACTGGCCATCAAGCTTGGCCAGCTGCAAGCCCAGGCCACGCGCATCAATGCCCTGGGCGAACGCCTGGTGCAGGTAGGCAAGCTCGATAGCAATGAATTCAACTTCGACCAGCTCCCGCCCGTCGGCGGTGTGGAAGTCACCGATGGCAGCAGCGCCTATGCCTTGCCGCAGACGCTGGATGCCGGGATCAGCCAGCTGGCGAGCCAGTTCGAAACACAGCAGGCACAACTGAGCGCGATGCAGAGCCTGCTGTTGAATGCGCGCATCGATTCCAACCTCAAGCCCACCGGCATGCCCGCAGACGGGTATATCTCTTCTTACTTTGGCGTTCGTACCGATCCCTTTGATGGGCTCGCTGCCCGCCACACCGGCCTGGACATCGCCGTGCCCTACGGCAGCCCGGTGCGCACCGTGGCCGAGGGCATGGTGACCTATGCCGGGGTGCGCAACGGTTACGGCAACGTGGTGGAAATCGACCACGGCAACGGCTACATGACCCGTTACGCGCACAACAGCAAGCTGCTGGTGCGCCCCGGCCAGCATGTGCGCGTGGGCGAGGAGATCGCCCAGGCCGGCTCCACCGGCCGCTCTACCGGTTCGCACGTGCACTTCGAGGTCTGGCACAACGGCCGCGTGGTCAATCCGCTCGCGTACGTCAAGAACCATCGCTGAGCAAACCCTGGCGCACCCACGGCGGAGCCCTTGAAAGCGGGACCGCGTACCGCCACCCCTGTGCGTAGTTCGCGGGTTCGCCGCGATTTCCCGCGTTTGGGATACCCGGCGGACCCTAGTATCATCAAGCCTTTGCCCGCCCGGACACGCGCCGGTGGGCTCCCTCAGTTTCCAGATCCGGAAGATCGATGCTTAATCGTGCCCTGACGAGCCTCTTTGGCAGCCGTAACGACCGAGTACTGCGCCAGCTGTCCAAAACCGTCGCGCGCATCAATGCGCTTGAGCCTGAGTTCGAGAAGCTCGGCGACGAGGCCCTGCGCGGCAAGACCGAAGAATTCAGGCAGCGCCTCGCCAGCGGCGAGACGCTCGACAAACTGCTGCCCGAAGCCTTTGCGGTGGTGCGCGAAGGCGCCAAGCGCGTACTCGGCATGCGGCACTACGACGTGCAGCTGATCGGCGGCATGGTGCTGCACATGGGCAAGATCGCCGAAATGCGCACCGGCGAAGGCAAGACCCTGGTAGCCACCGCGCCGGTGTACCTCAACGCGCTTGAGGGCAGGGGTACCCACGTCGTTACCGTCAACGACTACCTGGCCAAGCGCGACGCCGCGCAGATGGGCAAGCTCTACAACTTCCTCGGCATGAGCGTGGGCGTGGTGTATCCGGGCATGGATCAGTCCGACAAGCATGCGGCCTATGCGGCGGACATCACCTACGGCACCAACAACGAATTCGGCTTCGATTACCTGCGCGACAACATGGCCTTGTCCAGGGAGCAGCGCGTACAGCGCGGCCTGCACTACGCCATCGTCGACGAAGTGGACTCGATCCTGATCGACGAGGCGCGCACGCCGCTGATCATCTCAGGTCCGGCCGAAGATTCTCCGCAGCTCTACATCGCGGTGAACAAGATCGTGCCGCGCATGACGCGCCAGGAACTGGAAGACGGCCCGGGCGATTACTGGGTCGACGAAAAGCAAAAGCAGGTGCACCTCTCCGAAGAGGGCATGCAGCACGCCGAGGAACTGCTGCAGCAGGCCAAGGTGATCGATCCGGAAAGCAGCCTGTACGACGCGCGCAACCTGGCGGTCGTGCACCACCTCAATGCGGCGCTGCGCGCCAATGCCATCTACCAGCGCGATGTGGATTACATCGTGCGCGACGGCGAAGTGATCATCGTCGACGAATTCACCGGCCGCACCTTGCAGGGGCGCCGCTGGTCCGACGGCCTGCACCAGGCGGTCGAGGCGAAGGAAGGCGTGCCGATCCAGCGCGAGAACCAGACGCTGGCCACGGTCACCTTCCAGAATCTGTTCCGCATGTACAAGAAGCTGGCCGGCATGACCGGTACGGCGGACACCGAAGCGTACGAGTTCCAGACGATCTACGGCCTGGAAGTGGTGGTGATTCCCACCCACAAGCCGATGATCCGCAAGGACAACTCGGACATGGTGTTCCTTGGCCAGGACGTGAAGTACAAGGCAGTGATCGAGGACATCCGCGATTGCCACAAGCGCGGCCAGCCGGTGCTGGTCGGTACCGCCTCGATCGACGTATCGGAGCTCTTGTCCAACCTGCTGCGCAAGGAAAAGATTCCGCACGAAGTGCTCAACGCCAAGCAGCACGAACGCGAAGCGCACATCGTGGCCAATGCCGGCATGCCTGGCGCCGTCACCATCGCCACCAACATGGCCGGCCGCGGTACCGACATCGTGCTGGGCGGCAGCCTGGAAGCGGCATTGCAGGCGCTGGGTGAAGATGCCAGCGATGCCGACCGTGCGCGCGTGAAATCGGAATGGCAGAAGCGCCACGAGCAAGTCATTGCCGCCGGCGGCTTGCACATCGTTGGTACCGAACGCCACGAATCCCGCCGCATCGACAACCAGTTGCGCGGCCGTTCCGGCCGCCAGGGCGACCCCGGCTCCTCGCGCTTTTATCTGTCGCTGCAGGACAACCTGCTGCGCATCTTCGGCGGCGAAGGCCTGGTTCGCTGGATGAAGCGCTTCGGCATGAAGGAAGACGAGGCGCTGGAAGATCGCATGATCAGCCGGCAGATCGAAAAGGCGCAGCGCAAGGTCGAGCAGCACAACTTCGACATCCGCAAGAACCTGCTCGAATACGACGACGTCGCCAACGACCAGCGCAAGGTGATCTACCGCCAGCGCGACGAGCTGCTGGAAGAAGAGGACGTCTCGGCCACCATCGCCGACATCCGCGAAGACGTGGTTGCCGATCTGGTACGCCGCTATGTGCCGGCCGACAGCATCGATGAACAATGGGATATCGCTGGCCTCGAGCGCGAGCTGGAAAGCGAGTTCGGCATTTCCGCCGAGCTCAAGCATTGGCTGGAACAGCAATCGGAGGCGGATGCCGATACCGTGCTGGCGCACGTGCGCGACCTGATCCAGGCGATGTTCCAGGCCAAGGAGCAGCAGATCGGTGCGGAAACCATGCGCCAGCTGGAAAAGCACATCATGCTGAGCGTGCTGGACAACGCCTGGAAGGAACATCTCGCCAGCATGGATTACATGCGCCAGGGCATCTACTTGCGTGGCTATGCGCAACAGGATCCCAAGCAGGCCTTCAAGCGCGAATCCTTCGAGCTGTTCTCGCAGATGCTGGCGCGCATCAAGACCGAAGTGATCCAGATGCTCGCGCGCATCCGCATCCGCAGCGAGGAAGAAGTCGCTGCGATGGAAGCCGAGCAGCAGCGCGTGGCCGAACGCCTGGCGCGTCAGATGCAGGCCAGCGGCGGCGGTGCTCCGGCGGGCGGTGTGCTGGGCATGGACGGGCCGGCGTCGCAGCAGGCCGCGGCCACCATGGAGCCCTTGGTCACCGGCCCGAAGGTGGGCCGCAATGATCCGTGCCCGTGCGGTTCGGGCAAGAAATACAAGCACTGCCACGGGCAGCTCAGCTAAAGCAGGAAAGGGGAGTGAGAGAATCAGAGGTCGACATACGGCCTCTTTCTCTCACCCTGCCGCTCAATCCTCGCCGGGCGTCCGCTTCCGATGGGGGTCCGCATTCACCGTGATGTACTGCGGCTCCTCGCTATCCAGCCGCAAGGCGGTGAGCTTGCCGCCCCAGACGCAGCCGGTATCGATGCCGTAAACCCCCAGGCCGGCGAAACGGCCAAGTGCCGACCAGTGTCCGCATACGATGCGCGTGTCGCGCTTGCGCATGCCCGGTGCTTCAAACCAGGGATACATGCCGGGTTTCTGGGTGCCCGGGGCGCCCTTGCTTTCGAAGTCGATGCGACCGTTGACGTCGCAGAAGCGCATGCGGGTGAGCGTGTTGATCGACGCGCGCATGCGCTCGATGCCTTGCAGGCGGCTGGTCCATGCTGCCGGACGGTTGCCGAACAGATTCTTCAGTAGCCGCGGATGCCGCGGGCTGGACAGTTCGCGTTCGACTTCCAGGGCGCAACGCTGGGCTTGCTTCAACGTCCAGCTTGGTGCAAGCCCTGCATGCACCATGGTCCAGCCGAGCGTCTCGTCGTGATGCAGCAGTTTCTGCGTGCGCAGCCAGTCGAGCAGGATCGGCGCGTCTTCGGCAAACAGCACTTCGCGCAATTCCGGATTCACGCGTGCCTGCGCATCCTGCTTGCGCTGCCCGATGGCCAGCAAGCTCAGGTCGTGGTTGCCCAGCGTCACTACCGAGTTGTTCCGCAACAAATGCACCAGGCGCAGCGCGTCCAGCGATTGACCGCCGCGATTGACCAGGTCGCCGCAGAACCACAGTTGGTCGGCAGCCGGATCGAAGCGCAGTTTTTCCAACAAGCGCTGCAATTCCGGATAGCAACCCTGCACGTCGCCGATTGCGTAAACGGCCATCAGTGCGTTACCTCGGACATGTGCCACGCGCGTGTCATGAGCGATGCCTCGATCAATGCAACGTACGGGGGATGGATAGCGTGAAGCTCGGAATCGGCGCCTCGAAACGGGTGCCGTCGTCGGCCATCATCTGGTAGCTGCCTTGCATGGTGCCGACGGCCGTTTCCAGCACGGCACCGGAAGTGTATTCGTAGTCGTCGCCCGGACGCATCCACGGCTGTTCGCCCACCACGCCTTCGCCAAACACCTCTTCTACCTTGCCATTGGCATCCGTGATCACCCAGTGACGGGTAAGCAGGCGCGCCGGCAGCACGCCTGCGTTGTGCAGCCTGATGGTGTAGGCGAAGACGTAGCGGTTTTCGTTGGGAGCGGACTGGTCAGGGACAAAACGGGTTTGCACCTGCACGTCGATCGTGTAGGGGGATTTGTCTTTCATGCGGCCATTGTAGCGGGACTTAAGGATGCGAGACCCGGAAAATGAAAGCGCTGGGCGCGTGGCCCGGATTGCACGATGGTTTGGCGGGAGAAGGCCGCTGCGGGCTTGCCTTACTCCGCGGCCTGGGGGCCGGGTACCGCGTCCCTTGCCTTGGCCAGCGCGACAAAGTCCATCGGCGCCAGGACCTCGGCGCGTACTTTTGGATCGATGCCGGCGGCGCGGATCGTCTCGGCGTCCATCACTTGCCGCAACGCGTTGGACAGCGTCTTGCGGCGCTGCGCGAAGGCCGCCTTGACGATCGCATGCAGTCGCACGGGATCGGCATCGTGACGTTCATGCGGCGCAAGCGGCACCAGCCGCACCACCGACGAATCCACTTTGGGTGGCGGCCGGAACGCGCCGGGCGGCACGTCGAACAAAGGCACCACATGGCAGGCCAGCTGCAACATGACCGATAGCCTTCCATAAACCTTGCTGCCGGGCTCTGCCGCCATGCGATCGACCACTTCCTTCTGCAGCATGAAATGCATGTCGGCAATCGCAGCTGCATGGTCGATGCAATGAAACAGGATCGGACTGGAAATGTAGTAAGGCAGATTCCCCGCGACGCGCAGCCGCGCCACGCCGGCGCGCTGCGCCATGGCGGTGAAATCGACCTTGAGCACGTCGGCATGCACGATCGACAGCTCGCCGATGCCTGCCGCCTGTTGCTGCAGGCGAGGGATCAGGTCGGTGTCCAGTTCGATGGCGGTGAGCTTGCCGGCGGCAGTCAGCAGCGGAAACGTCAGGGCGCCTTCACCCGGCCCGATTTCCACCAGGAAATCATCGGCGCGCGGTGAAATGGCGGCCACGATGCGCTCGATATAGCGGCGCTCATGCAGAAAATGCTGGCCAAAACTTTTCTTGGGGCGGGCAGGGCTGTTCATGATGAGTGGCGGCGCGCGGCCAGGTCCAGCGCCAGGCGCGCTGCGGCGATCAGGCTGGCCGGATCGGCCTTGCCGGTACCGGCAAGATCGAGCGCGGTGCCATGATCGACGGAGGTGCGGATGAAGGGCAGGCCAAGGGTGATATTGACGGTGCGGTCGAAAGCTTCGCTCTTGAGCACCGGCAAGGCCTGATCGTGATACATCGCCAATACGGCATCGTAACGTGCGCGCTGGGCAGGAACGAACGCCGTGTCCGCCGGCAGCGGGCCCAGCAATTGCATGCCTTCCTGGCGCAGGCTGTGAATGACCGGGATGATGGTGTCGATTTCCTCGCGCCCGATGTGCCCGTTTTCGCCGGCATGTGGATTGAGGCCAAGTACGGCGATGCGCGGTTCGGCAAAACCGAATGTGTCGCGCAGCGCCCGATGCACGATGCGCAGTGTGCGCGTCAGTGATGCCGTATCGATGGCGGCCGGCACGGCGTGCAACGGCAGATGCGTAGTTGCCAAGGCGACGCGCAGTTCCGGGCTGGCCAGCATCATCACCACGTCGGCACGGCTGTGCTCGGCAAAGAATTCGGTATGACCGCTGAAAGGAATGCCGGCATCGTTGATCGAGGATTTCTGCAGCGGGGCCGTGACCACGGCGGCATAGCGGCCACGCAGGCATCCATCCGCCGCTTCGCGCAGCGTGGCCAATACGTGCTGCGCATTGCGCGGGTCGGGGCAGCCGGGTACTTCCAGCTCGCCGAGCGGAACGTGCTTGACGCGCAAGCTGCCGGGCGGCCGTTGCGAGATATCGGTGCCGTCGTCGTCCAGCAACTGGATCGCGGCGCCGCAGCGCTCGGCCGCGCGCGCCAGCAAGCCTCGATCGGTGATCGCAACGAAATTGGCCGCCAACGGTGTGGCGGCCAATCGGACCAGCAGCTCGGGACCGACACCGGCCGGTTCGCCGGCGGTAAGGGCGAGCCGTGTCAGCATGGGACTGTCCACGGCTTACCCGCGCGGCATCGCCATCAGGACGATGCCTTGCTGTTGTCGGCAGCTGGTTCTTCCAGCTCCGGTACGAGAATCTTCACGTACGAGCTGGAACGCAGATCGCGCAGGAAGTCGTCGTAGGCCTGGTCGGCCTTGCGGTTGCCGATGGCCTGGCGCGCCTGGTTGCGGGCAAGCTCGGTGGTCACGTCACTGTTGCGCGAGCCAAGGCGCTGCAGGATGTGCCAGCCGGCTTCGCTCTGGAACGGCTGCGAGACTTCGCCATCTTTCAGGTCGGCCACCTTCTGGCCGATCAGCGTGCCCCAGTCGCCTTGCTGGAACCAGCCCATGTCGCCGCCGTTGTTGGCGGTGGTGTCGTCATTGGAATACTGCTTCGCCAGCTTGGCGAAGTCCTCGTGCTTGTTGACGACGCGGTTGTAGATGTCCTGCGCCTTCTGCTCGGCCTGCGTCTGCGACAGCAGTTCGCTCGGGCGGATCAGGATCTGGCGCGCGTGGAACTCGGTCACCATCTGCTTGGACTGCGCGCGCTGGTCGATGAGTTGAAGAATGTGGAAGCCGGTCGGCCCGTGCAGGATGCCGCTGACTTCGCCAGGCTTGAGGCCGTTGATGGTATCGACGAAGGCCGGGGGCACTTCGTCCAGGCGGCGCCAGCCGAGATCGCCGCCGTCCAGCGCGTCGGGCGCATCCGAGAAGCGGATGGCGGCGGCCTTGAATGGCATGCCGCCCTTGATCGCGGCAAGCGCCTGCTCGGCCTTGTTCTGCGCAGTCTGGATATCGGCTGCGGAGGCGCCGCCGGGGATGCTGATCTGGATGTGCGCCAGATGCACTTCGCCAGCCTTGTAGCTGGGGCTGTTGAGCAGGTTGTTGATCTCGCTGTCAGTCACCGACACCGAACTGCGCACGACATTCTCATGCAGCTTCTGCACTACCAACTGGTCGTGCAACTGCTGGCGGTAAGCGGCGTAGCTCATGCCGCTCTGCTCGACGGCCGCGCGCAACTGATCGGGCGTCATCTTGTTCTGCGTGGCGACCGCCTGCACGGCCTGGTCGACATCCGCATCGGACACGCGAATGCCCTGGTCGTCGGCGCGCTGCAGCTGCAGCTTCATCAGGACCAGGCGATCGAGCACCTGCCGGCGCAGCACGTCGATGGGCGGCAATTGTCCCGGCTGGTTGGCGTATTGCTGCTGGATGGCGGCGACGGCGTCGTTCAGTTCGCTTTGCAGGATGACGTCGTCTTCGACGACGGCGACGATACGGTCGATCGGTCCGGTGCCCGAGTCCTGCGGCGCCAGGAACTGAGCCTGGGCCAGTGACGGGATCGCGGTGACGATCGTCAGCAGGAACAACGCAAAAATCTGCTTCATCAGTGAACAGCCTTCTGTCGCCGGTGGCGAAGGGTTGGTAACGGTGTTGCTCAAAATACGGTTGGGAGGGCCGCTTTTTCGAGGGCGCCTGAGCCTGTCCGGGCGCTCATTGATAGCCAAGGATATCACGCCGCAGCACGCTCTCCGTCTGGCCGGCAAAGTTGCCTAGCCCCTTGAATTCCAATTGGAACATGACGGCGGTGTCGCTGCCCGGCGCAACCTGGCCCGGCGGCAGGGCGGTGACTACGCCGTAGTAGCCGGTCACGTAGTGGCGGGCCACCAGGCTGACCTTCACGCAGCATCCTTCGTATTGCACACCGGCCAGTGCTTCGACGGTGCGCTTGTCCATTTCCGAATAGGTCCACTCGCCGATCAGGCGCCAGCGTTCCGTGAGCGGATAGACCGCCGAGACATCGTATTGTTCCACCAGCCCGCGGCGGAACCGGTAGGAGAAATTGAGGATGCCGTCGAAGCCGAGGCGGCGCTGCAGGGTGAAGGTGCCCAGGTCGGTCAGGCGGGTGTTCGGGTTCCACAGGTATTCGGTGCTGGCCGACCATTGGTCGTTGAGCTGGGTATTGAGCTCGGCCACATAGTCGGAGCCGCTCCAGTTGGTGGCGGCGATACATCCGGACACCGTGTTGCCGCGAAGGGTGGTGCACGGCGCCTGCACCCGTTGCGGCGTGAAGTAGCGAATCTGGCCGAACGTGGCCGAGATGCGCTGCACGCCGCCATCGTCGAGAAAGCGGGTAGTGACCGCCGCCGTGAGGTTGTTCGCGTTCATCTGGCGATCGGCGCCGGAGAACTGGTTCGGCGCGAACAGCATCCAGTCGTCGAACGGCATCGGGTAGGTATCGAACAGTGGCAGGTTGTTCTGATTGCGATATGGCACGTACAGGTAGTACAGCCGCGGCTCCAGCGTTTGCGTGTAGTTGCTGCCGAACAGCGATGTGTTGCGTTCGAAGATCAGGCCCTGGTCCAGGCTGACGATCGGCAGCGAGCGGCTTGGGTTGCTCTGCGTGAACGGCGTCGTGCCGCTGCCGAGCGGACCGTAATAGCCGTAGCGCTGGTAGCCGCTGTCGAGCGAGTAGCCGGTATAGCGGTAGGCCAGCTTGGGCCGGATGAACCATGCCGCGCCTTGGAAGTCGGCATCCACGTAGGGATACAGGTCCACGCGTGAGCCTTCCACCGAATCGAACTTGTGGAATTTCACCGCCTCGCTGTTCAGTCCGACGTCGTACCAGTGCGCGAACGGGATATCCATGTTGAATATGGCGCGAGGCAAGCGCTTGTACGGCTCCACGCTGTTCGGTTCGGAGGGGTCGACGTTCTGCCAGATGTCGCCGCCGATGGAGGCGTTCCACCAGTTGCCGCTGCCGTTGAGGTACACGCTGGAGTACAGCAGCGCCGTGGAAATGCTGAACAGGTCGTCGCCGAAGTCGCGCAAGTAGTTCTGGTCGGAGGCGCGATTGATATTCGTGTTCAGCGACCAGCCCGGCCAGAGATTCGTGTTGTTGACGAAGCGGTACAGGTAACGCTGCTGGCCCTGGGTATCGATCGACGTCGGGGTGAGTTTCTGGTCGTTGTAATTGTCGTGCGGCAGGAATTCGAACTCGAACGTGCCGCTGGTCCTGGGAAACATGTAGCGGGCTTCGCCGGCCAGCATCGCGCCGCGCAAACTGTAATAGCGTGGCGTGAGCGTGGCATCGTAATTGGGCGCCAGGTTGAAGTAATACGGAATCCGGAACTGGTAGCCCGCGTTCTTGCTGTGTCCGAAATACGGATACAGAAACCCGCTCTGGCGGTCATCGTTGAGAGGGAAGGTCATCCACGGGAAATAGAAGAACGGCACGCCATACACGCTCATCGTGGCATTGTGCGCGACGCCGCGGCCGGTCACGTCGTTGGTATCGATCTGCTTGGCGCGGATTTCCCAGATGTGCCGCCCGATGTCGCAGGTGGAATAGGTGGCCATGGTGTAGCGGTTGCGATCGGCGTCCAGCATTTCCCCGCGCACGGCGGTGCCGTTGCCGTGCGAATCGAGCATCTGGAAACGCACGTTGCCGGTGGCCACGCCGGTGCTGTTGTCGGTATTGCCGGTGATATGGTCGGCCGCAACCAGGTGCGTGGCTTCCTGGTAGTTCACCTTGCCGCGCGCGTCGTAATCGGTGGTGTCGCTGTTGTAGTCGGCGACGTCGGCGTGCAGTTCCTGGTCGGCGCGCACGGTTTTCACGTGGCCGCTCAGGTGATAAATGACCTGATCGGGGCTTTCCACGTGCTCGGCCCACACATAGGTCTTGGCGGACGCGCGCAGCGACGAATCCTTGCTGAGGAACGGATCGTAGAACTCCAGCATGCCGTTGGGCCGGCAGATGGCGAAGTTGTCCGGACGGGGCGGGCAGATGAAGGTGCCCAGCGGGCACACCGCTTCCGCACCGGTGAGCGTCGCCTTGGGGTGCTTGGTCTGGGATGAAGCATGCGCGCCCTGGCTGCTGAAGAGCGCAGCGGCAGCAGCGATTGCTAGCAGGCGGCGTGGAGGCAGAGAACGCGAGGGCGACAGGCTCTTGGGCTTCACGGAGGCGATCAATCGGCGACGAAGGGGCGTTAAGCTAACAGAAAGGCCCTTCATTCGGCATACGTCCCTGGCAGGAGAGCGCATGAATCAGCACAAGCCTTACAAGACGGACGAGCAATGGCGCGCAAGCCTCAACCCGGAGCAATACGCCGTCTGCCGCTGCTCGGCCACCGAGCCGCCCTTCAGCGGCAAGTGGTACAAGCACAAGGAGGCGGGTACCTATGTGTGCGTGGCATGCCATGCGCCGCTGTTCGCCTCCGAAGCCAAGTACGATTCGGGCTCCGGCTGGCCAAGCTTCTTCCAGCCGGTCCAGCGCACCGCAGTCAGCCTGGTGCCGGATGAAACCCACGGCATGCATCGCACGGAAGTACGTTGCGCGGCCTGCGATTCGCATCTGGGGCATGTCTTTCCGGATGGCCCCAGGCCGACCGGCTTGCGTTATTGCATCAACTCCGTGGTGCTGGATTTCGAGCCTGACACGCATTCCCTGTCCCGCTAGCGGGCAGGGAGAGGCCTTTCCTAATCCATCAATGCACTGACGTGTGCACTGGCGCTGGCCGCCAGCGCCTTGAGGTCGTAGCCGCCTTCCAGCGTCGACACCAGCCGGCCGCCGGCGTGCGCGCGGGCCAGTTCCACCAGTTGCTGGGTGATCCAGGCGTAGTCCTCGGTCTGCAATTGCAGGTTTGCCAGCGGGTCGCGCTGATGTGCATCGAAGCCGGCGGAGATCAGCACGAGCTGGGGCTTGAAGACATGCAGCCTGGGTAGCAGTACGTCGTTCCACAGTGCGCGGAATTCGTAAGAGCCTTCGCCGGAAGACAGGGGCGCATTGACGATGTTGCCGACGCCTTGTTCGTCCTGGCTGCCAGTGCCCGGATAGAGCGGTTGCTGATGCGAGGAAATAAACAGCACACGCGGCTCGCGCTGGAAAATATCCTGCGTACCGTTGCCGTGGTGCACATCGAAATCGGCGATCGCCACCCGCTTCAGGCCGTGCGCCGCCAGCGCATGCGCCGCGCCTACGGCGACATTGTTGAACAGGCAGAAGCCCATCGCGGTATCCGGCGTGGCGTGGTGGCCGGGCGGCCGCACGGCGCAGAAGGCGCGCGTGGCGGTTCCCTTCATCACCGCATCCACGGCGGCGACCAGTGCGCCCGCGGCGCGCAAACCGGCTTCGGCAGAGGCCGGCGACATCAGGGTGTCCTCGTCCAGGCGTACCGTATCTGCGTCAGGCGTGATGGCCAGGATCCGGTCGACGTGGGCCGGGGTATGCACGCGCAGCAGCTGTTCGCGGGTGACGCGCGGCGCTTCGATGCGGTCCACGGTGGCGAAGCGATCCTGGTCCAGCGCTTCCAGCACCGCGCGCAGGCGGGCTGGGGATTCCGGATGGCCCGGGCCGGGATCGTGCCGCAGGCAGACCGAATGCGTGAACAGCTGCAGCATAGGGAACCTCTGGTACTCCTTGGCTCAGCCGGCCGGCTTGCGGCGGCGTTCGTGCTGCCACAGCACCTCGCCATGCCCGCTGGCGCGCGCCAGCACGCGGCACAGCACGAACAGCAGATCCGACAGCCGTTGAGATAGCGCTGTGCCTGCGGCCGCACCGTCTCCACCCGCCCCAGCGCGATCACTTCGCGCTCGGCGCGGCGACACACGGTGCGCGCCAGATGGCAGCAGGACGCAGCCATGCCGCCGCCCGGCAGGATGAAATCCTTCAGCGGCGGCAGTGGCTCGTTGAAGCGGTCCAGCACCTGCTCCAGCCGGTCGATGTCGGCGTCGTCGATCATCGCCATGCCGGGAATGCACAGCTCGCCGCCAAGGTCGAACAGCTCGTGCTGCACCTGGGTCAGCGTTTCGCGCACCTCGGCATCGATGTCTTCGCAGGCCAGCACCATGCCGATGCTGCTGTTGAGCTCGTCCACCGTTCCGTACGCATTGACGCGTGCGGAATCCTTGGGCACGCGCGTGCCGTCACCCAGGCCGGTGCTGCCGTCGTCACCGGTACGCGTATAGATTTTCGAAAGCCGGTTGCCCACGGGGAGTGCTTAGTGTTGCGCCTGGCCGCTGTGCTGCGTTACGCGTGCCAGCTGCACCGCAAGCACGTGCAGCACGGCGCCAAGCGCCACGTAGACCGCGGTGGTCTGCAGGAACGGCAGGTACCAATCGCCCAGGTTATCGAACCAGGCCGCGAAGCTCTTCGGCGCCGGCACGTGGGCGCTCAGCCAGTAGAAGCTGCCGTTGGAAATCACATAGCAAGCGCTCTCGCTTACCAGCAGTGCGGCCACGGCCATGCCCAGCGTGGCAAGGCTGAGGCCGCGCTGATGCCTGGCCAGCCAGCTACCGCCGATCCACAGCGAACCGTAGGCGGGAATCAGGAACCAGTAACCGGCCGACACGCAGTAGTGATCCCAGAAATTGATGCCCATGTGCGTGATGACCACGTAGTCGACCAGCACCGCTTCGGCCATCAGCAGGGGGAACGCCCAGCGGGCGTTGCCGCGCAGCCAGAAGCCGGCCAGAAAGAACACGCCCCACGATGCGTCCCAGATGTCGTGATGGAACAGCGACAGATGCACGCGCGTCGCCGCCATGACCATGGCGAGCGCAGCGAAGATGCCAAGGCGCTGGGTGGATGTCGTAGCCATGAGGAACTCCCTGGGAAAGCAGACGGCGTATGGATGATGGCGTGAAGACGGTGGAGTTTAGCCCAATGCGAAGGCGCTCATGCACCGCGTATCATCCCGCGCATGACTATCTCTTCCCCTGATGGCAACGTGCTGGTGGTTGGCGGCGGCCTGGTCGGCGCCAGCCTGGCGATCGCCCTGGATGCAGCCGGATGCTGCGTCACCCTGGTCGAAACGGCCGCGCCGCGCGCGGATGCGCAACCCAGCTATGACGAACGCAACCTCGCGCTGGCGCGCGCCACCGTGAACGGCTTGGCTGCGATCGGTGTCTGGCCGCTTGCGGCCGCGCAGGCGACGCCGATTCGCCATATCCACGTCAGCCGCGCGGGCGAATTCGGCAGCGCGCGGCTGGACGCCGCCAGGCACGGCGTCGATGCCTTGGGCTGGACACTGCCAGCGCGCGAACTGGGCGCCGCTCTGCTGCGTCGGCTGGATACCTGCCAGCGACTGGTGCGCCTGGCCCCGGCCAGCCTTACCGGTCTTACGCGCTTGGACGATGGCTGGCGCGCCGAGATCAAGACACCGGACGGCGTGCAGCAGGTTGACGCCGCCCTGCTGGTCGGCGCGGATGGCACCGAGTCCTTTGTGCGCGCACAGCTTGGCATCCAGGCCGACCTGCACGACTACCAGCAGACCTTGTTCGTCTGCACCGTAACGCCGGAGCGCGATCCGGCACATCGCGCCTGGGAACGCTTTTCCGACGAGGGCCCGATCGCCATGCTGCCGCTCGCCGAGCGCCGCTGCGGCCTTGTACTTACCGTTGCGACGGACGTCGCCGCCGAGGTGGCGGGCTTGAACGACGCGGATTTCATCGCCTTCGCCCAGCGCCGATTCGGCTGGCGGCTGGGGCGACTGAGCCGTCCCGGCAAGCGCCATCCTTACGCGATCAAGCGCGTGGCGGCCCGCCAGCTGGTCGCACCGCGCGCCGTGCTGGTGGGTAATGCGGCGCAGACCGTGCACCCCATCGGTGCGCAAGGTTTCAACCTGGGCCTGCGCGATGCGCTGACGCTGGCCGAACTGGTGGCCGATGCCGCCGATCCGGGATCGCAGGAACTGCTGGAACGCTACGCTGCCCGCCGCGCCCCGGACCGCGAGGGCACCATGGCGATGAGCCACGACCTGGTGCGCTTCGCCTGCATGCCCGAGCCCTGGCTGGCGCCGCTCCGCTCATTGGCCTTGCTCGCCTACGACCGCATACCGCCGCTGCAACACGCGCTGGCGCGGCGCGGCATGGGCTTTCGCGGCCAGCCGCCGCGCGCGGTGCTGGAACGCCTGCCATGAGAACCGTGCCCGCAACGCAGCGCCGCGCGCCTGCGCTCGATATCGCGGTGGTCGGCGGTGGCATGGTCGGCGCCGCCGCGGCGCTGGCCTTGAGTCGCGCCGGCTTCGGCACCGCCTTGCTGGAGGCGCGCGAGCCGGCCGAGTGGCAGCCCCAGGACGACGTGGATCTGCGCGTCGTCGGCCTTGCGCCGTCGTCGATCCGGCTGTTGGACGAACTGGGCGTCTGGACGTCCATCCGCGATGCGCGTGCCTGCCCCTACGCCCACATGCACGTATGGGATGCGCAGAACGGCGCGGCGATCGACTTCGATGCCGCCGACGAAGGGCGCGACCAGCTGGGCTATATCGTGGAGAACAACCTGGTCCAGTGGAAACTGTGGCAGACCCTGGATGCGGCCGGCGTGCAGCGGCTATGTCCGGCCATGGTCAAGGACTTCGAAACGCGCACCGATCGCGTGGTGCTTGAGCTGGCCGATGGCGAAAGCGTGGCGGTGCGTCTGCTGGTCGCCGCCGATGGGGGCAGCTCGCCTTTGCGCGAACGGGCCGGCATCGCCACGCATGGCCGCGATTATTCGCAACGCGCGGTGGTGGCGCATGTCACCACCGAACGCCCGCATGCGCACACCTGCTGGCAGCGCTTTCTGCCAACGGGTCCGCTGGCCCTGCTGCCGCTTGCCGATGGGCGCAGTTCCATCGTGTGGTCGCTGCCGGAAGGCGAAGCGCGGCGTGTGCTGGCCCTGGACGATGAAGCGTTTATCAAGGAGCTTGGCGTCGCCAGTGATTTCCGCCTGGGGCGCATCACGGCCAGCACCCGGCGGGCGGCGTTTCCGCTGAAGCTGCAGCTTGCCGATAGCTACCAGGCGGAACGCTTCGTGCTGCTGGGCGACGCGGCGCACGTCGTGCATCCGCTGGCCGGGCAGGGGGTGAACCTGGGCTTGCGCGATGTGGCTGAGTTGCGCGACGTGCTGGCTGCTGCACGCGATGCAGGGCGTGACTTCGCCTCATCGCAGACGCTGGGCCGTTATGCGCGTCGCCGGCGCAGTGCGGACACGCTCGACGCCTACGGCTTCGATGCGCTGGCGCGCATGTATGGCTGGCAAAACACGCCGTGGGTGGCGGCGCGCGGATTGGGCGTGCACCTGGTCGATCGCCTGCGGCCATTGAAGCGGCGCCTGGCAGCGCATGCGGCAGGTTTGTAGTTGCATGCCCCTGTCAGCACGATAAAGGCGTGCGCCCTAGGCTACGAATTCTCTCTCCATAAACCCAAGGAACCACGTATGCGCTTCGTTCCCGCAGTCTGTCTCGCGTTACTGGCCAGCCTGAGTTTCGCCGCGCAGGCCAGGATGGTGCAGCGTCCGGTCGAGTGGACCCTGGACGGTACGCATTTCAAAAGCGTGCTGGTGTATGACGACGCCAGTGACGCCAAGCGTCCTGGCCTGGTGATGGTGCCGAACTGGTTCGGCATCAACGACACCGCCATCAAGAAAGCGGAAATGATCGCCGGCAAGGATTACGTGATCCTGCTCACCGACATGTATGGCGAAAACGTGCGGCCAGAGCCGGGTCATGCCGATCAGGCCAAGGCCGCCATCGCGCCCCTGTATGCGAATCGCCCGTTGATGCGCAAACGCATCGGCGAAGCCCTGGTGCAGTTGAAAGCGCAGGCGGCGAAGGCGCCGATCGATACCGGCAAGCTGGCGGCGATCGGCTTCTGCTTCGGCGGTACTGCCGTGCTGGATCTGGCGCGCAGCGGTGCCGATATCGCGGCGGTCGTGTCGTTCCATGGCGGCCTTGCTACCGACAATCCCGCGCTCGCCAAGAACATCAAGGCGCGCGTATTGGTGATGAACGGCGCCGACGACAAGGGCACCATGCCCGATGCCGACAAGTTCATGGACGAAATGCGCGCCAGTTCAGCCGACTGGCAGTTCGTCGTGATGGGGAATGCCGTGCACTGCTTCACCGAAACCGAAGAACACTCGCCGGGCTGCAAGTATGATCCGCGCGCAGCGGCACGCAGCTACCGCCTGATGCACGATTGGTTGCATGCCGCTTTCAGCGGCACGCCATGATGGTTCGCCGGTAGGGTGCGCAGGCTGGAACGATATCCAGCCTGTGGATTAGAAGGTGCGCTGCACCGAGTAATCCGCCAGCGTCGCCAGCGCATCCCGATAGGATGAGGACGGCAGCGAGGCCAAGGCCTCGCGTGCCGCCCGCGCATGCCGGAGCGCACATTCGCGCGTGCGTTCGAGCGCACCCGATTCGCGAATGGCCCCGATGATGTGATCCAGCGAGCCCAATCCGCCATGCTCGATGGCGTGGCGCATCTCCTTGGCCTGCTCCACGCTCACGCGCTGCAAGGCGTAGATCAACGGTAGCGTCGGCTTGCCTTCGGCCAGGTCGTCGCCGATGTTCTTGCCCAGGACGCGCGCGTCGCTGATGTAGTCGAGCAGGTCGTCGGCGATCTGGAAGGCATAGCCAAGCTGCATGCCATAGCGGCGCAAGGCCGTTACCTGTGCTTCCGGCAGGCCGCCGAGCAGGCCGCCCAGTTGCGTGGCGGCGGCAAACAGCACCGCGGTCTTGCGCTCGATCACCGCCAGGTAGGCGGCCTCGTCCACGTCGGCATTGCCGATGTTGAGCAACTGCAACACCTCGCCCTCGGCGATGGTGTTGGTGGTGTCGGCCAGGATGCGCATGATGCGCATGTCGTCCAGCTCCACCATCAGCTGGAACGAGCGCGAATACAGGAAGTCGCCGACCAGCACGCTGGCCGCATTGCCCCACAGGGCATTGGCGGTCTTGCGGCCGCGGCGCAGGTCCGACTCGTCCACCACGTCGTCGTGCAGCAGGGTGGAGGTGTGGATGAACTCGATCACCGCCGCCAGCTTGATGTGCTTGTCGCCGTTGTAGCCGGCCGTACGCGCCGCCAGAGCGTGCAGCATGGGGCGCAGGCGCTTGCCGCCGCCGGCGATGATGTGGTCGGCGATCTGGTTGATCAGCACCACGTCGGAGGCCAGCCGTTGCCGCACCAGGGCATCGATGCGCTGCATGTCTCCTTCGGCAAGGGCGCGCACCCCGGCAAAATCACGAGCGGGGTCGATGGTCTGGAGAACGGAGGTGTTCATGCGGCTGGGGCTGGACATAGAACTTCGATTATAGAGGCGGAGGCCGCACTACGTGTGACCCGGCCGGAAAGTTCCGCCATGAGGCTGACCCTCGGGCGTGGCGCACAGCCCGTGCATGACGAGCTTGGCGCCCGGCCACGCTACCATGGCAGCCATTGCGTCAACGGAAGCGATAGATGGGCGACCTGGCACTCAACCGTAGGCAAGAGCAGCTCATGGCGCGCGTGCGCGAGCAAGGCTTTGCCACCGTGGAGGATCTGGCCGGGCACTTCGACGTGACCCAACAAACCATCCGCCGCGACCTGGCGGCACTGTGCGATGCGGGCCTTCTGCGCCGCTACCACGGCGGCGTAAGCCTGCCATCCAGCGTCGAGAACCTCGCCTATGCCAAGCGCCAGCACCTGCTGCATGAGGAAAAGACCCGCATTGCCGCCCTGCTGGCCCAGCACATTCCCGACGACGCTTCGCTGTTCATCAACCTGGGCACCACCAACGAGGACGTCGCGCGCGCGCTGATGAACCACCAAGGCCTGCGCGTGATCACCAACAACCTCAACGTAGCGATCATGCTCAGCGAAAACCCCAGCTTCGAAGTGATCGTGGCCGGCGGGGTGGTGCGCGGGCGCGACCACGGCGTGACCGGCCAGCCGGCCATCGAGCTGGTCCGCCAGTTCAAGGTGGATTTCGGGGTGATCGGCATTTCCGGCATCGATCTCGACGGCACCTTGCTCGACTTCGATCTCAACGAGGTGCGGGTGTCGCAGGCCATCGTCGAGCATTCCCGGCAAGTGTTCCTGGCGGCCGACCACAGCAAGGTGGGGCGCAATGCCCTGGTTCGCCTGGGGCCGATATCGCTCGTCCACGCCTGGTTTACCGATAGCGCGCCGCCGGCGGAGCTGACGGCCGTGCTGGCGGAGGCCGGCACCCAGGTGCATGTTGCCAGTGCATGAGGGGTCGCTGCAGCGCAGCGTGCAATCTTCGGAAATGTTCGAATACGCTCATACATCCAGCAATAAGTGTTCGTTAACGTACATTTGATGTTCGCGTGATCAAAAACGAACATGCCTGGTTTCAATAAAGCACGGAACCCTTCATGACCGAGCAGTTCGATCTCCTGGTAGTAGGCGGTGGCATCAATGGCGTCGGCATCGCGCGGGATGCGGCCGGCCGCGGGCTCTCGGTATGCCTGTGCGAGCGCGACGATTTCGCCGCGCATACTTCCAGCGCCAGCACCAAGCTGATCCACGGCGGCCTGCGCTACCTGGAGCAATACGAGTTCGCCCTGGTCGGCAAAGCCCTGGCCGAACGCGAAGTGCTGCTGGGCGCTGCGCCGCACATCATCTGGCCGCTGCGCTTCGTGCTGCCGCACCAGTCGCATCTGCGGCCGGCCTGGATGATCCGGCTGGGGCTGCTCCTCTACGACAACCTGGGCCGCGGCCGGCGCACGCTGCCGAAGTCGCGGCGCGTGTCCTTGCAGCGCCATAAATCGGGACTGCCGTTGCGCGACGAATTCCACATCGGCTTCGTCTATTCCGATGCCTGGGTGCAGGACGCGCGGTTGGTGGTGCTCAATGCGATGGATGCGATGGAACGCGGCGCCACCTTGTTTACGCGCACGCAGTGCGTGCGTGCCGAACGCGACCAGCAGGGCTGGACCGCGCAATTGCAGTCCGCGCAGGGCGAGTCTTTCAGCGTGCGCGCCAAGGCGCTGGTCAACGCCACCGGTCCGTGGGCGGTGCAGTTCCTCGATCAGGTGGCCAAGGTGGGGCACGATCACGCCCTGCGCCTGGTCAAGGGCAGCCACATCGTCGTGCCGCGCCTGTTCGAGCACCCTTACGCGTACATCTTCCAGCAACCCGATCGCCGTATCGTGTTCGCCATTCCCTACGAGCACGACTTCACCTTGATCGGCACCACGGACCTGGATTATCGCGACGATCCTTCCGCGCCACGCATCAGCGACGAGGAAACGCGTTACCTGTGCGAGGCGGTGAACCGCTACTTCAAGCGCAGCATCACGCCGGCCGATGTGGTGTGGAGCTACAGCGGCGTGCGTCCGTTGCTGGATGACGAATCGGGCAATGCGTCGGAAGTGACGCGCGATTATTTGCTGGAACTCGATCAGCACGGCGCGCCGCTGCTGAATGTCTTCGGCGGCAAGCTGACCACCTATCGCAAGCTGGCGGAGGAGGCGATGGATCGCCTCGCGCCCTTGTTTGCGCATGCATCCGCCGCCTGGACCTCGCAAGGCCATCCGCTTCCCGGCGGCGAGCGGCGGGACGTCAACGTGTTACTCAGTGAATTGCAGGCCGCTCATCCCTGGCTGCCGCCAGCCATGGCGTGGCGCCTCGTGCACAGCTACGGCACACGCACCGCGCGCATCCTTGGCCAGGCGCGTTCGCTGGCCGACCTGGGCGAGCATTTCGGTGCCGACCTCTATCAAGCCGAAGTGGATTACCTGCGTGCATTGGAGTGGGCCGTCGATGCTAACGACGTGCTTTGGCGCCGCAGCAAGCTCGGCTTGCGCCTCAAACCGGAACAGGTCGCACGTCTTACGGCCTATCTCGCCGACGCGCCACCACGGCGTGCTTCGTTTGCTTGAATGACCTCTGCGATTCGAAGGTATCCATGTTTTGTCACCAGCCATCATCTCTTCTCACTGTCATTGCCACTTTCGCGGGAATGACTGGCGGGAAGAAACCTTCAAGGGAGAAGCCCATGTCCAACCATTGCGCCTGTTTGTCCGCTGCACGAACGCCGGAGGCAACGCCATGACCCGGCAAAGCATCGGCGAACTGATTTCCGAGGCCATGGCCGTATTCATCATCATCGCCCTCGGCGATTCGGTCGCGTGCATGTACGTGCTGTACGACCCCAGCCCTTATGCGAACGCCTATTGGGGCGTGTGCATCGCCTGGGGCCTGGCGGTGACGCTGGCGATCTACGTTACCGGCTCGGTATCGGGCACGCATGCCAATCCGGCGGTGACCCTGACGCTGGCGCTGTTCCGCGGCTTTCCGTGGAAAAAAGTGATTCCCTACAGCATCGCGCAAGTGATCGGCGGGTTTCTCGGCGCAGCGGTCGTGTACGTGCTGTTTTCGCCGGTGATCGACCACTACAACCAGGTCCATCAATTGACGCGTGAGGCAGGCGGCGCCGCGGGCGTGTTCTTCACGCATCCTGGCTTGGCCGTCACGCCGATGCATGCGTTGCTCGACCAAGTGATTCTTACCGCCTTCCTGCTGCTGGGCATCTTCGCCATCACCGAGCAGTACAACGAGATGGCGCCGGGCGCGAATTCGGGTGCGCTGATCATCGGCTTGCTGGTGGCCACCATCGGTGCGTCGATGGGTTATCTGGAAGCCTGGGCGATCAATCCGGCGCGCGATTTCGGTCCGCGGTTGTTCGCGTATTTCGCCGGCTGGGGTTCCTCCGCGTTGCCGTCACCGGACAACTACTGGTGGATTCCCATCGTCGGCCCGTTGATCGGCGGCGTGGTGGGCGGCGCTGCCTACCAGTGGCTGGTGTATCCGTTCCTGCCGGCGCGCATGCGTGCGTTGCAATCGCCGCAAGCGGCCAGCGGTGCGGATCGCGTCGTGGCCGACTCTACTCGTTGAACGGGAGTTCTAGCATGGATAAGTCATACATCCTGGCGATCGACCAGGGCACCACCAGTTCACGGGCGATCGTGTTCGATCGCGCCGGCAGCATCGTCGGCATGGCGCAGCGCGAATTCGGACAGATTTTTCCGCAACCGGGCTGGGTGGAACACAACCCGCGCGAGATCATGACCAGCGTGCTCTCCACCATCACCGAGGTGATGAACAATGCGCAGATCGATCCGCGCGCGGTGGTCGGCATCGGCATTACCAACCAACGCGAAACCGCGGTGGTGTGGGACAAGGCCACCGGCCAGCCGATCTACAACGCCATCGTGTGGCAATCGCGCCAGACACGCGAGATCTGCGATCAACTGATCGCCGCCGGCCATAACGACATGGTACGCGCCAAGACCGGCTTGCTGATCGATGCATATTTCTCGGGCACCAAGGTGAAGTGGATACTCGACCGCGTCGATGGCGCACGCGAGCGCGCCAAGCGCGGCGAGCTGCTGTTCGGCACCATCGATACCTGGTTGATCTGGAATCTCACCGGCGGCAAGGCGCACGTCACCGATTACACCAACGCCTCGCGCACGCTGATGTACAACATCCACGAGCGGCGCTGGGACGACGACCTGCTGGCAATGCTCGACGTGCCGCGCGCGATGCTGCCGGAAGTGCGCTCCTGCAGCGAAATCTACGGCAAGACGCTGGGCCAGCATTTCCTCGGCCAGGAAGTGCCGATTGCCGGCGTGGCGGGCGACCAGCAGGCCGCGCTGTTTGGCCAGGCCTGTTTCGAACCAGGCATGGCCAAGAACACCTACGGAACCGGTTGCTTCATGCTGATGAACACCGGCGACAAAGCTGTTGCGTCCAACAACGGCCTGCTCACTACCATCGCCTGGGGCGTGGACGGCAAGGTGGAATACGCGCTGGAAGGCGCCATCTTCGTCGCCGGCTCGGTGATCCAGTGGTTGCGCGATGGCTTGCGCATGCTCGGCCGCGCCAGCGATTCGGAAGAATATGCCGAGCGCGCCAAGACCAACGAAGGCGTGTACATGGTGCCGGCCTTCGTCGGCCTGGGCGCACCGTACTGGCGCAGCGACGTGCGTGGCGCGGTGTTCGGCTTGTCGCGCGGTACCACCAAGGAGCATTTCATTCGCGCTGCGGTGGAATCGATGGCCTATCAAACGCGCGACGTGCTCGCCGCGATGGAAAACGACGCCGGCATCAAGCTGAAGGAGCTGCGCGCGGACGGCGGCGCGATTGCGAACGGATTCCTCGGCCAATTCCAGAGCGACATTCTCAACGTACCGGTGCTGCGCCCCAAGGTGGCCGAAACGACGGCGCTGGGTGCGGCTTATCTCGCCGGTCTCGCCACCGGCTTCTGGCCCAGCCGCGAGGATATCGCGCGGCACTGGGCGATCGATCGCCGCTTCGAACCGGACATGCCGGAAGCCCGGCGCGAAGCGCTCTACGCGGGCTGGAAACAGGCCGTGGAGGCGACTATGGCTTTCAAGATCTGAGTTTGTTCGATTGACCAAGGACTTGCCGCTCTTTTGACGTCGTCCGGGCGCAGGCCGGGACCCAGCGACTTTCAGTAACGCTGACGTCACCGAAAGACGAGCGCCAAAGCGGAAGCCCCAACCGATTTCACGCTGACCCGATCACGCACACGGGCGGGCACGCATGTGCCCGCAAGGTCCCCCCATGTCCGGCGCCAGCGCGTGTCGTTCGTTGTTCCGACGTTCCAGGAGAATCCGCATGCAACAGAAAATCATGGCCTTGATGGCGATGGCAGGATGCGTCATTGCCACCAGCGGAAACGCCATCGCTGCCGACCAGGATTACGCCAATACCACCCTCACCGGCGACTGGAATGGCGCGCGCCAGCGGCTATACGATCAAGGCATCGACTTCGGCGTCGACTACCTCGGCGAATTCGCGCACAACAGCAGCGGCGGCATCCGGCGGACGGATGCCTATGCCGATCAGATTCACGTCCACGCGGCGTTCGATTTCCAGAAGCTGTGGGGATGGACCGGCGGCTCGCTGCATATCGACGTCAACGACCGCAATGGCAGCCAGATCGATGCGAAAGCCCGCCTGGGCACCTTGCTGGAATCGCAGGAAATCTACGGCGGCGGCAACATCACGCGCATCACGCGCTTCTATCTGGAGCAGTCACTGTGGAACGGTCTGGTCGACCTGAAATACGGCCGCATGGATGTCGGCGTCGACTTCTTTCCGTTTGCGTGCGACTTCCAGAATCTCAATTTCTGCGGCGCCTTGCCGGGCTGGATCTCCAAAGGCGTGGATGCATGGCCGCTGGCGCAGACCGGTGGCGTCATCGCGGTCAACCCGTCGCCGGCCTGGACGATCAAGTTCGGCGGCTTCGAGGTGAACCCGAACAACGCCGCCACCTCGCAAGGGCTGAAACTGTCGCCCTCGGGGCCGGATATCGGCACCCTGATGCTGGGTGAGCTGGATTGGCGTACGCATCTGGGCGGTGAGCAGAACGGCTTGCCAGGTATCTGGCGGGTCGGCGGCTGGCGCAACACGGCGCGCTACCAGGACGTGACCCTGAGCGTGGACGGCGCGCAGCAGCTATTGGGCAGCGATGCCAACGCATTGCAGAGCAGCGTGTCCGGTAGCTATTTCATGGGCCAGCAGCAACTCACCCGCAACGCCGGCGGCGGCGGCGGCCTGAGCGTGTTCGGCAACATCGTGCAGGCCGATCCCCGCACCGACCTGGTCGACCAGATGATCTCGGTCGGCCTGCTGTACGACGGGCCTTTTGCTGCGCGCCCGGATGATCGCCTGGGCTTCGCCATCGGCCGCGATCGCGTCAGCGGCCGCGTGGCCAACGCCGAGCGCGCGATCAACAGCGCCGGACTGGGCTCGGTGCCGGTGCAAGGCTACGAATACATCACCGAGCTGAACTACCAGTTCCAGCTCTGGCACGGCCTGGCGCTGATGCCCAACGTGCAATACATCCGCCACCCCGGCGGCACCAGCGCCAACCACGACGCCACCGTGTGGGGCCTGCGGGTGGTGGCCAAGTTCTGACGCGCGGACATGGGTTGCGGGGCAGGGCGTGTATCATGGCGGGCCATAAGCCTATGCTTCATGGCGCCCGAGGGCTCTGGCTAGGCGCTCAGAGGACGCCCTAAGCTCATGGGGCATCGTTGCAAAGCCCTTATCCCGATTCAGTTTTTCGAGGTCATACATGGCACGCGGTATCAACAAAGTCATCCTGGTGGGCAATCTCGGTGCGGACCCCGAAGTGCGCTACACCGCCGGCGGCACGGCGATCGCCAGCCTCAGCGTGGCCACCTCCGAGCAATGGACCGACAAGCAGAGCGGCCAGAAGCAGGAGCGCACCGAATGGCACCGCGTGAAGCTGTTCGGCCGCCTGGCGGAGATCGCCGGCGAATACCTCAAGAAGGGGCGCCAAGTCTACGTGGAAGGCTCGCTGCGCACCGACAAATACACCGACAAGCAAGGCGTCGAACGCTACTCCACCGACATCATCGCCAGCGAGCTGCAGATGCTTGGCGGCATGGGCGGCGGTGAGGGCGGTGGCGGCGGCGGTGGTTTCCGCGAACGCTCGCAGGGTGGCGGTGGTGGCCAGCGCCAGCAAGCCCGCGAGGACTATGCCAGCGCCCCGCAGCGCCAGTCGGCACCGCCGCCGGATATGGGCGGCGGCAACCAGTTCGATGATGACGACATTCCGTTCTGAGCAAAAAAGCCCGCACAATGCGGGCTTTTTTAATCGCCCCGACAACAGCGCGTCGTGCGAAAGCATGCTTAAATGCGGTGATCGCAACCGGCTCCAAGGCCCTTTCATCCGCCGTGTTCGCCACATCGGAAATGATGTTGTTCGTGCTGGGTGTCGGCATCGTGCTGATCACGCCCGGTCCTACCAACACACTGCTCGCCGCGGCTGGGCTGCAGCAAGGCTGGCGTCGCGCGGCGCGCCTTGCCGGTGCCGAAGCCGCCGGTTATGTGGTGGCGATTTCGGCATGGGGAGGCTTTCTGGCGCATGCCATGCACGCATGGACCTGGCTGCCATCGCTGGTGCGGATGGCCAGTTGTGTCTACGTGGCGTATCTGGCCGTGCGCATGTGGCGCACCACGCTCGCCATTGAGGCGTCGTCGCGACAGGATGTCGGGCCGCGGACCTTGTTCGTCGCCACGCTGCTCAATCCCAAGGCCGTCCTGTTCGCCGGCACGATCTTTCCACCTGCTGTATTTGCGCATGCCTCCGACTATGTGGCGGCCATGTGCATCTTTGTCGCCACGCTGCTGCCGATTGGGTTCCTGTGGATCGCGTTTGGCGCCGCGCTTGGCCGCGGCCGCCTGGCGTGGATCAGTGCTGAAGGCATGCAGCGCGGCGCGTCGGTGGTGCTTGCAGCGTTCTCTCTGACGCTGGCGTGGAGCTTGTTCCAGTAAACAAGCTCCACGCCAACATCTTCTGCGGTTGTTCAGTCCAACGGCCGCACCCAGATATTGCGAAAGCTGATCGGCGGCGACGGATCGCCATGCGCCTGCAGCTTGATCGGCGCCGTGTCGTAGGGTTTGTATTTCGGTTTGCCGATGTAGAACGTTTCGCCGGCAAGCCGGGTATGGTTCTGCACAAGTACGCCGTTGTGGAACACGGTGACGAAGGCCGGTGACTTGAGCGAGCCGTCGGCTGCGAATACCGGCGCCGTCCAGACGATATCGTAGGTCTGCCACTCGCCGGGTGGGCGCATGGCGTTGACCAGCGGCGGGGTCTGTTTGTAGACGCTGGCGGCTTGGCCGTTGACGTAGGTTTTGTTGTGGAACGAATCCAGGATCTGGATTTCGTAGCCTTCGTCACCGGGGCCGGTGGAGGCCAGGAACACGCCGCTGTTGCCGCGCTTCTGGCCTTCGCCCGTGACGTTGGTGGGAACCTGCCATTCCAGATGCAACTGGTAGTTCTTGAACTTCTGCCTGGTTTGAATGTTGCCGCTGGCTTTGTCGACCGTGACGACGCCGTCGTGCACGTTCCAGCGGGCGGTGGAGTGATCCTTCGACGTTTCCCATTGTTTGAGGTCGTGGCCATCGAACAGCACGATGGCATCGGACGGCGGTGCGCTGTCCTGTTTGCCGGGCGTCACGATCTTCGGCACCGGTTCCCATTGTTCGGTGGCCTCGGGGGCGGTCTGCGCCGAGGTCGAGCAGGTGAGTGCAAGCATGAGCAAGGCAGGGACAAGTGCGAATCGCCGTTTCATGGACAGCCTCATGGAAGGAATCAGACCGTGCATAGTTTGAACGCCTCGGCAAACGAGGCATAGGGATCGGCTTGCGCAGGCATGAACTCGTGCGCCACGTAGCCCTGGAAATTGAGATCCGCGATCGCCTTGGCGATCGCGTGGTAGTTGAGTTCCTGCGTGCCGTCGATCTCGTGGCGGCCCGGCACGCCGCCGGTATGGAAATGGCCGATCCACGCGATGTTGTCGCGGATCGTGCGGATCACGTCGCCTTCCATGATCTGCATGTGATAGATGTCGTAGAGCAGCTTGACGTGGGGCGAGTTGATCCCTTTCATCACGGCCACGCCGAAGGCGGTGTGGTCGCCCTGGTAGCCGTGATGGTCGACCTTGCTGTTCAGCAGCTCCACGCACACGGTGATGCCATGTTCGGCCGCAAGCGGTGCGATCTTCGAAAGGCCCGCGACGCAGTTGTCGATCGCCTGGCTGTCGTCGATGCCGGGCTTGCGGTTGCCGAACATGGTGATCACGTTCGTTACGCCCGCTTGCCTGGCGAGCGGGATGGTGGTTTCCAGTTCCTTCAACAAAGTGGCGTGATTGGCCGGATCGTTGAAGCCCATCGCGATGAAGTTGTCGCGGCGTGCGGGATAGCCCATGGAAACCTTCAGGCCGCTGTCGTTGGCCACCGCCCATTCATCCGCATACAGCAGATCGATGGCGACGAAGCCGATGGCCTTCAGGCGCTTGCACAGTTCCGGCAGCGGCGCCTTGGAGGTCCAGCGGCACAGCGATTGTTTGAGCCGGCCGGCAGATGCCGGTGCGGGAGAGGGTTCGCCCAACACGGTTCCAGTGGGCGCAAGCACCGCGCTAACGCCGAGCGCCGTGGCGGCTGCGATGCGGCCAAGCGCTTCGCGGCGGGTCATGCCTTGCGAATCGTCGGTGGTCATAATTAATCGAGCCCCAGCACGTGGCGATTGAAGTTGCGGTCGGCGCCAGTGGCCGCGAAGTCGTCGAAGGCGCGATCAGTAACCTTGATGATGTGATCGCGGATAAACGCGGCGCCTTCCTTCGCCCCTTGCTCGGGATCCTTCAGGCAGCACTCCCATTCCAGCACGGCCCAGCCGGGATAGTCGTATTGCGCGAACTTGCTGAAGACGGCGCGGAAATCGATCTGCCCGTCGCCCAGCGAACGAAAACGCCCGGGGCGATCGATCCAGTTCTGGTAGCCACCGTAGACACCGGCGCGGCCGTTCGGCCGGAATTCGGCATCCTTCACGTGGAAGGCGCGGATGCGCTCGTGGTAGATATCGATGAACTCAAGATAGTCCATCTGCTGCAACACCATGTGGCTGGGGTCATACAGGATGTTGGCGCGCGGATGGTGATCGACGGCATCCAGGAAACGCTCGAACGTCACGCCGTCGTGCAGGTCTTCACCGGGATGCAGTTCGTAGCAGACGTCGACGCCGGCTTCGTCGAACGCATCTAGGATCGGGCGCCAGCGCTTGCCGAGTTCGGCAAAGGCTTCGTCGATCAACCCGGCCGGACGTTGCGGCCAGGGGTAGAACAGATGCCAGGCCAGCGCGCCGGAGAAGGTTGCGTGCGCCGACAACCCGAAATGCCGGCTCGCCTTGGCCGCCAGCTTGAGCTGTTCCGCTGCCCAGGCTTGACGGGCCGCCGTGTCCCCACGCAGCGCAGGCGGCGCGAAACCATCGAACAACCGGTCGTAGGCGGGATGCGATGCCAGCAGTTGACCCTGCAGATGCGTGGACAATTCGGTAACGGCAAGCCCGTGCTCAGCCAGCATGCCGGCGATGTCGTCGCAATACGTCTTGCTTGCTGCCGCCTGCTCAAGATCGAACAGACGCCGATCGTTCGATGGAATCTGCACGCCGACGAAGCCAAGCGATGCGGCCCAGCGGGCGATATCCGGCAGGGTGTTGAACGGCGCCGCGTCGCCGGCGTACTGGGCGAGGAAAATACCTGGGCCCTTGAGTGTCTTCATACGTGATCGCCTGGTATGTGCGCTGGTTTCATAGTGATGCTTGGTTCAATGCGGCCGCAATCTGTTTCCGGGTGCTGCCTCTCGCTTGAAGGATCAGATCGTCAATTCCGTTTCAACCGCCCAGGCCCTGCCATTGCCCGCCTGCGATAGCGGAATATCGGCGTGATACGCGCCGGGAACGGCGACGTATTGCAGCACTTCGGTGCACCCGGGCTTGGACATGAAGAAGCCCAGCATGGCCAGTTTCTTGGTCGTCAGCACGAAGGCAGGGGCCGAGTTCGGATCGAGGTCTTCGTGCTTGGCGAGTGCTTCGGCATGGAGCTGGGTCACCAGGGTTTTTCGTTGCGTGGCGTCGAGCTGCAGAAACGGCTTGCCGCTCTTTTCCTCGAACGCCGCCAGCGAGCGCACGTAGCGCTGCTGCTCTTGCTGGGTGTAGACGTCCTTGAACATCTGGTCGATGAAGCGCGGTACGCCGGCATCGAGCGCGCCCGGCGTGTCGGAGCGCGGAAGGATGATGTCGACCACGGCGGATACGATATCGGTTTGCCCAGGGCTGAAGAACGTAGCGGATGCATGGCCGCTTTGCGCGGCAGCGTGCGCGTCGAACACGGCCAGCAACGACGGTGCGGTGACGGCGCCGGCCGCCAGCATGGACATGCATTTCAACCATTCGCGACGGTTCATGGCCGGTCTCCTCAGATGCTGCCGCGCTTGAGTTCGTCCACGGCGTGGCTGGCCGCGCGTGCCGTCAGCGCCATGTAGGTGAGCGATGGATTCTGGCAGGCGGATGAAGCCATGCAGGAGCCGTCGGTGATGAACACGTTCTTGCAGGCGTGCATCTGGTTCCAGGCGTTGAGCACCGAGGTTTTCGGATCGCGGCCCATGCGCGCGGTGCCCATTTCGTGGATGCCGGCGCCGACATTGGCTTTCAACTGGAACGAATACACCTCGCGATAGCCGGCGGCGCTGAGCATTTCCATCGCATCGTTGATGATGTCCTTGGTCATCAGGATCTCGTTTTCTTCGTGCGCGGCGTCGAAGTTGAGCAGCGGCAAGCCGTACTTGTCCTTGCGATGGCGGTCCAGCGTCACGCGGTTGCGATGCGAGGGCAGCATCTCGCCGAAACCCATCATCGATACCGACCACGGGCCGGGTGTTTCGGCGGCATGCTTGAGTTCATCGCCGATCGCCGGCGTGTCCGCCAGCCGCGTCCAGTCGCGGCGGCTGGCGCCGCCCTGGTAGCCGAAGCCGCGCAGGTAGTTGCGCTTGTCCTTGCCGATATTGCGGTAGCGCGGAATGTAGAAACCATTGGGGCGACGGCCGCTGTAATAGCGATCCTCATGGCCGTCGACCAGGGCGCGCGCGCCGCTGCCGAAGATGTGGTCCATGATGTTGTGGCCCACTTCGCCGCTGTCGTTGCCGAAGCCGTTGGGGAAGCGGCTGGAGGTGGAATTGAGCAGGATCTGCGTGGTGCCGAAGGTGGAAGCGCACACGAAGATCACGCGCGCAAAGTAGTCCGTCTGGTGCCCGGTTTGGGCATCCTGCACGCGCACGCCGGTCGCCCTGCCTTTGATGTTGTCGTAGATCAGCTCATGCACGATGGCGTTCGGCATGATCGTCATGTTGCCGGTCTTCGCCGCCGCAGGCAGGGTGGAGGAATTGCTGCTGAAGTACGCGCCGAACGGACAGCCGCGCATGCACAGGTTGCGGTATTGGCAGGGTGCGCGCTGCGGGCTCTTGTCGTGCTTGAGCGGTGCGGAAAGGTTGGCGGTACGGCCAATGATGAGTTTGCGGCCAAACTTGTCGGACAGCTTGTCGCGGAAATCCTTTTCGACACAGGTGAGTTCCATCGGCGGCAGGAACTGTCCATCGGGCAGTTGCGGCAGATGTTCGATCGAACCGCTGACGCCGATGAATTCCTCGACGTAGTCGTACCATGGCGCCAGGTCTTCGTAACGGATCGGCCAATCGACGCCGACGCCTTCCTTTGCGTTCGCCTCGAAATCCATCGGGCTGAAGCGGTAGCTTTGCCGCCCCCACATCAACGAACGGCCGCCGACGTGATAACCGCGGAACCAGTCGAACGGCCGGGTTTCCTCGTAAGGATTGTCGAGGTCGTCGACGAACCAGTGCTTGGTGGATTGCTTGATGCCGTAGAACGACGGACGCGTGTGGACCGGATGGCGCGCGACATCCTCGCGCGTGGGCTGGTCGGCGTAGGGCAGCTCCCACGGCGCTTTCATGGCGGTGGGGTAGTCGCCATGCTCCACCATCGGTCCACGTTCCAGCACCAGCGTTTTCAAGCCTTTTTCGGTCAATTCCTTGGCGGCCCAGCCACCGCTGATGCCGGTGCCGACGACGATAGCGTCGTATGTATTGTTATCCATGCGGGTCCTCTTCTCGATCGTGGCCGCGCCGCTCAGCGCAGCGGACGCAGGTAGTCGTAATCGACGTGTGCGGCGTCGAGCTGGCTCATGCGGGTGTATGGGCCTTCCTGCTCGACGAAGCAGTGCTTGAGGCCGGCCTGGTTCGCCGCGGCCAGGATGGGCTTGTAGTCGAGCGTGCCGTGCCCGAGTTCCGCCCCCGGATGGTCGCCGGCAGCGTGGTTGGGCAGGAAATCCTTGGCATGCATGAGCGGGATGCGGCCGGGGTTGGCCTTGAAGATCGCGACCGGATCCTTGCCGCCTACGTGCACCCAGCCGCAATCGAGTTCGAACTTCACCAGCTTCGGGTCGGTTTCCTTGAGCAGCACGTCGTAGAAGGTTTCGCCCTGGCCGACGTCGGTAAATTCGCGGTAGTGATTGTGATAGGCGTATTGCAGTCCCGCCTTGCTGGCCTGCTCGCCGACCTGGTTGGCGAATGCGGCGGTGCGCTTGGCGCCATCGCGGGAATAGGTGGCCGGTGTTGCGTGCTTGCCGCCGTGCTTCTCCATGAAGGCGGGCAGCATGCTGCTGACGATGTATTGCGTGCCGAGCACATGCGCCGCTTCGATGCCGGGTTCGACGCCGAGGCTGTCGAAGTGCAGGCTGGGGCAGCCCAGGCCGGCTTCCTTCAGCTGATCGCGCAGTGACTGCGCGGTGCCGGTGACGATCGCTTCGATCTCGCTGTAGCCGATCGACTTGAGCGTCTTGAGCGTGCCCAGCGGATCGCCCTGGTAGGCCTGCAGCACCATGTAAAGCTGGATGCCCAACGGTTTGCCTGGCGCCGCCGTGGCCAGCAGCTTTCCGGGCATGCTGCCGGCCAGCCACGCGGCGGTGCCGCCGAGTAGGGAGCGGGATAGGAACTGCCTGCGCGTCATCGTCATGGGGGTTTCTCTCGAGGCGGTGGGGATGCAGCGTCAGCGGGCGACCGTGGCCGCACTGCCGACGCTGCTCTTGCGGTCCTTGAACATCAGCACGAACAACACCAGCACGAAGGCCGCGCAGGTGCCGGCCATCAGCCAGATCGGGCGCCAGTCATGGGCGTTTGCAGTGGCATGCGCATCGACCACCAGCCCCGACACCCAGGAACCGACGAACATGCCCAGGCCATAGGTGAGGAAGGTGATCAGGCCTTGCGTGGCGGCGCGCAAGGCGGGCGGCGCTTCGCGGTCGATGTAGATCTGGCCGACCACGAAGAAGAAATCGAAGCAGATGCCGTGCAGCACGATGCCGATCCACAACATCCACATCAGGTCGCCTGGCGCGCCGAAGGCGAACATCACGTAGCGCGCCACCCATGCCAGCATGCCGACGGCAAGCATGTACTTCACGCCGAGATGCCGGAAGAACCAGGGAATGAGCAGCATGCAGAACAGTTCCGACATCTGTCCGCCGGTCATCTTGCCCGCCGCGTTCACCACGCCGATTTCGTTGAGGAACAGGTTGGTGAACGCGTAGTAGAACTGCAGCGGAATGCAGATCAGGAACGAAGCCAGCGCGAACACCGCCATGGAGCGATGACGCAACAGTTGCAGCGATTCGAGCGGAACCGCATGGCGCCACTGGAAACGCTGGCCGCGCGCCAGCGGTGGCGTAGACGGTAGCGTGAAAACATAGCAGGCCATCGCCAGCGAGAGCGCGGCAGCCAGGTGCAAGGGCAATGCGGTGGCTTCCACGCCCCAGGCGCCGACGATCAAGCCCACCACGATCCAGCCGATGGTGCCGAATACGCGGATGGCGCCAAACTCCTCGCCCGGATCGTCGATGTGGCGCATCGCCAGCGAGGTGGTCAACGCCAGTGTCGGCATGTAGCAGAGGCTGTAGACGAGCAGCACGACATACAGCACCGGAAACGACCGTTGCTGCGCCGCGACGGCAAGCAAGACGGCGCCGATGACATGCAACACCGCCAGCACGCGGCGCGTATCGAACAGGCGGTCGGCGAGCAGGCCTACGAACAGCGGCGAGATCATCGCGCCGATGGCCGTGGTGCCGGCCACTGCGCCGATTTCCTGCCCGCTGAAATGCAGGGTCTTGCCGAGCCAGGTGCCGACCGTGACATACCACGCGCCCCAGATCGCGTACTCGAACAGCATCATCAAGCGAAGGCGCCATTTCATCCACGTTTCCTCTTTGTTCGTGCTGGTTCGCGCTGCGGCTCAACGGTTTGCCAGACGCCGCCCGCGGCATGGCTGCGCAGCATGGCGTCGATCACCAGGCTGTTGCGGTAACCATCGGCGAAGCTCGGCAAGGCGTCTGGCTTGCTCGCCGGCTTGCCGCCCTTGCGAATCCACGCATAGGCGTCGGCGATCAGGTTGCGGAAGGCGTCAGCCCATGCTTCGGGGTGGCCGGCGGGCAAATGCGCGTAGCCGCGAGCGGAGGCGTCAAGCAGTGCGGGGTCTCGCGCCAACATGGTGTTGGCCTGCGCGTGATGGCCGATCCACAGCTCATTGGGCTTTTCCTGTTGCCACGCCAGCGAGGCGAGACGGCCATTCACTTCCAGGCGAAGATCGTTCTTGTGGCCGGGCAGCACCTGGCCAACGAGCAGGCTGCCGCGAGCGCCGTTGTCGAACCGCAGCAGCACGCTGGCGAGATCCTCGCTGGTGATCGCGATCTTGCGCCGCGGCGTCGACCGGGTTTGCTTGGCGAAGGCTTTGGCCGACGCGACCGGCGCCTGGCGTGTCGCCACGGCGGTGTGCAGATCGGCCAGTACCGCGGTGATTCGCGCGCCGGTGACGTGCTCGGCAAGATCGCACCAGTGCGAGCCGATGTCGCCCAGAGCGGAACTGGCGCCACCCAGCTTGGGATCGAGGCGCCAGCTATAGGTGCGTTCGTCGGTCAGCCAATCCTGCAGATAACAGCCATGAATGAGTACGGGGGCGCCGAGCTTGCCCTTGGCGATCATCGCGCGCGCCTGCTGCACCAGCGCGTGGCCGCGATAGTTGAAGGTAACCACGTTCGCCAGGCCGGCGTCGCGTGCGGCCTCGAACAGCTCGCGGCTTTCCTCGACGCTGCTGGCCAGCGGCTTGTCCGAAATCACGTGCTTGCCGGCACGCAGCGCCGCCAGGGAAATCTCCCGGTGCAGGTGATTGGGGGTGGTGTTGTGCACCACATGCACCGCCGGATCGGCGAGCAGTTCCTGGTAATGAGCATAGGCGCGCGCGACGCCCAGTTCGCGTGCCCGCTTGTTCGCCGAGTCGGCGCTGGAGCCGGCAATGCCGACGATCTCCACCTCACCCAGCCGGCGCACGGCATCGATATGATGCGCAGCGATGAAACCGGGGCCGACCAGGCCCATGCCGAGTTTTTTCACCGGCTAGCCTCCAGGCGGAAGGGCTGCGCAGGCGCTAAGCGCGAGCCCCACGGAATGCCGGTTGATCCAGGTGCTGCCATTTCCCCTCCCGTGCCGTGCGTCCAAAAAAATGTATTCGATTACATTTATACGGCTGCGAGCGTCCCCGTCATGGCGAAGGCTGCGCGATTCAACTCGAAAGAAACGCCAAAAAGCTGGCGAAACATGTAACAGAAGCGTGTACGCTGATGCAACGGTTTTATGTAATCCATTACATTGCACTGCACAAAGATCGGCTACACTGATCATTCGGATGCTGCCCGAAAGACAGGTGGTATCGTCCTGAATGCAAAGGCGATGAGAGGGAATGAGCGAGTGAATGCGGACGGTTCCGGGCGTAAGCGGCAGCGCGGCAAAGCAGGTGCGGCTGCAACCACTCCTGCCCGCGGCAAGACGGTGAAAGAGATCGCCGCGGCGGCGAACGTTTCCGTGGCGACCGTATCGCGCGCCTTGCAGCGGCCGGAGATCGTCAGCGAGACAACGCGCCAGCACATCCACGAGGTGGTCAAGCGATTGGGTTACACGCCCAATGCGCTCGCGCGCAATTTGCGCACCGCGCGCACGCGCTTGATCGTCGCGTTGTTGCCGGACATCGCCAATCCCTTTTTCTCCGAAGTGATCCGTGGCATCGAACAGGTTGCCCACGAAAGCGGCTATTCGGTGCTGCTGGGCGAAACGCAGAGCAGCCTGGTGCGCGAGCAGGCGTACGCCGACATGGTCGCGGCGCGCCAGGCCGACGGCATCATCACCATGTCACCGCGCGTGCCGGCCATTCCGATCCAGGGCCGCTTGCCGGTGGTCAATGCATGCGAGTACGTCAAGGACAGCCAGATCTGCAGCGTCTACGTCGACAACGCCGCGGCGGCGGCGACAGCCGTCGACTATCTGGTAACCCTGGGTCACCGCGATATCGCCTTCATCGCCGGCCCACCGACCAGCCCGATCTGCGTGGATCGTGAGCTGGGTTATCAGCGCGCGCTGCAGCGTGCGGGTGTTGTCGTCAATCCCGCACTGACTGCGATCGGCGACTTTTCGATTGAGGCAGGCGAGCGCGCCATCGAGTTGCTGCTTTCGCGCGGGCAGTCGTTCAGCGCGGTGTTCTGCTCCAACGATGAAATGGCCATCGGCGCCATGCGCGCCCTGAGTTCGCACGGTTTGCGTGTGCCGGGAGATGTCTCGGTAGTCGGCTTCGACGATATCCGTTTCGCGCGCTACACCTCACCCGCCTTGACCACCATCGCGCAACCGAAGAATGCATTGGGGCGGGAGGCGACCACCATGCTGATCGAGCTGCTCAACGACCCGGCCGTGCCGCCGCGCAAGCGTGTGCTGTCGGCGGATCTGGTGGTGCGAGGGTCTACGGCGCCACGGCGGGCATAACCCTAGAGGTTCCGGATATGTGACCTCCCTTGCGAAGTAGGGTGGGGGCCGGGGAGGGATTGTTCGAGCTTGCCGCATGATTTGAACGCGTCGCGAGTTTGCTTCACCCCGCCCCAACCCTCCCCTACTACACGTAGGGGAGGGGTCGAGCGCGATGCATTCTGCATGGCGATGTTGGGGTTCGCTGCGCTCACCGTCAACCTACGAAGGATCACGCTACGCCCTCAAGCTCGGAGCATTGGGGCCAGGGTGGGTGCGAGCGCAGCGGGCCGCAGGCACCCGACGTCACCTCAAAGCGTACTGATGCGATACATCGCCGTTGCATGGGGCTGCAACGACAGCTTCAGCGCGCCATCGCCTTTTTCCTGCGTATGCGTCCATAGATCGCGCACGTTGTAGCTGCCGCCCGTCTTCAGGCCGATTTCGGTGGCGGCAACCGAGACGTCACGCGGCGTATCGGTTTCATTGAACACCGCCACCGCGCGGCTGCCGTCCTTGAGCGGCTTGACGATCACATGGATGCCATCGGCGTCGCGTACCTGCTTGCCCTGAATGCCGAGCGGATCCTGGTCCACCGCAATCACGTCCTTGTTGAGCAGGATCTGCAAGGCATCCGGCTTGATCGTGCGCAGGTCGGTGCCGATCAGCAGCGGTGCGGCCATGATCGACCACAGGCTGAAATGGCTCTTGTATTCGACGTCGGTCATGCCGCCGTTGCCCACTTCGAGCATGTCCGGATCGTTGTAGTGACCGGGCGTGGCATAGCGATCCAGCACCACGTTCTGCTTGAAGTTCTTCAGCATGGAGGCGTAGCTGTCGCTGATGTCGCCGGTGGTGCGCCACGAACCGGCATCGACCGGCGGCTTGCCGGCCCACAGCCAGGGCTTGTTCTCGCCCCATTCGCACACGCTGTAGAAGATCGGCCGGCCGGTGGCGCGCAGCGCTTCGGCCATCGCGGTGTAGCGCTTGAGCGCAGGGACCTTCTGGTTGTTGCAGTTGTCGTATTTCAGGTAGTCCACGTCCCAGGATGCGAAGGTTGCCGCGTCCTGCTTTTCATGGCCCAGGCCGCCGGGAAAGCCGCGGTTTTCCTGCAACGGTTCGCAGGTGGAGGTGCCGGCACTGGAGTAAAGGCCGAACTTCAGGCCGTGCTGGTGGATGTACTCGGCCAGCGCCTTGATGCCGCCGGGGAAGCGCTTGGGGTTGGGTTCCAGCTTGCCGTTCTTGTCACGCTGCCAGTTGGCCCAGCAATCGTCGATGTTGACGTAGCGATAGCCGGCGTCGCGCAGGCCCAGGCTGATGAACTTGTCGGCGATGCCGCGGATCATCGTTTCATTGAACTCGTCGCGACAGTGCGTGGAATTCCAGTTGTTGAAACCCATCTGCGGCAGTGTCGCTTGTGCCGCCGATGCAGGGTTGGCGCTTGCTGCAACGGCGACAACGAACGCGAGGGAAGCGGCAGCGCGCCGCAGGGATGCAGGGGAAGCCATCATTGATTTTCTCCACCACTTTGAAAAAAAGATTCGGGCATGCAGCAAGGCCTTATTGTGCCTGCTTGGGCGTGCCCAGCATCGGCTGCTTCAACGTGTGCAGCGTGGGCTGGCCTTCGGTCAGCAGATCCAGCACCACCAGTTGATTGCCGCTGGGCTTCAGCCACGCACCCGGCACGTACAGCGTGCGCTGCGGCCCGATGTTCCAGAAGCGGCCCAGCGGATGGCCGTTGAGCCACACCACGCCTTTGCCCAGGCCCTTGGTATCCAGGAAGGTATCGGCGTTGGCGTCGCCGGACACCGGCGCATTGAAGCTTGCGCGATAGATGCACGGCGCATGTCGGCAGGCGCCCTGCGTGACCCTTATGTGTTCGTTGTCGGCGAAGGGCAGGGGATAGATTTGCCAGTCGAGCAGCGTTTTCCCCTGTAGCGTAACGGCGCCAAGAATGCCTTTGCGTTCGTGCACCAGCTTCTCGCCGAAGTTGATGCGGCCATCGTTCTGCACCAGCAGATCGAGCGTGTCGCCCTTGGCGAGCTTCACGTCGAGCGCATCCTGCTTCAGGCGGCGATCGAGCGTACCGACGCGCTTGCCATTGACGTACACCAGCGCGTAATCGTGCAGGCCGTCGATATGCAAGGTGCCTGCAGCATCGGCATCGACATGTTTGCGATAGAGGATATCGCCGTACGACTCCCCAAGCGCTTCCATGGTCCTGAGCTCATGCGAGGCAGTGGGGGCGGGCAAGGCATCCCACAGTGATTGGGATTGGTCCAGCTTGATGTTGTCGATGGCCTGCGTCGCGGGCGTTGCCGGCACCGCGGGCGGGGTGGTGCCGGTGGCCTCGGCGATCACCTTGCGCAGCGCGTAGTACTTCGGCGTGGGGCGGCCGCTTTCATCCAGCGGGCTGTCGTAGTCGTAGCTGGTCACGTCCGGCTGGTAGCTGTTGTCGTCCCAGTTGGCGCCGCTCATCCAGCCGAACGAGGTGCCGCCGTGGAACATGTACAGGCTTACGGAGTAACCCTGCTTGAGCATGCCGCTCAATTCGTTCGCCACCTTGGCGGCGTCGATCACGTAGTGCGGACCGCCCCAGTGATCGAACCAGCCGACCCAGTATTCGCCGACCATGTAGGGGCCGCCCGGTTGCCATTGATGCAGCTTGGGGAGTTTTTCCGGCGCATGGCCGACGCCGAAATTGATCACCTTGAGCAGGCCCGGCAGCGAGGCCGGCTCGGGCGCGCTATCGGAGGTGTACAGCAGCGATGCATCGAAGCCGCTGTCGACGATGTCCTTGCGGATCTGCTGCAGATAAGGGTCGTTGTCCTTGCCGAAGCTGCCGTATTCGTTTTCCACCTGCACGGCGATGATGTTGCCGCCGCGGTTGTATTGCAGCGGCGCCAGTTCCTGGCCGAGGCGCTGCAGCCAGCGTTGTGCCGGCTGCATGAAGGACGGATCGGTGCTGCGGATGTGGGCATTTTGGTCTTTCAGCAGCCATGCCGGCAGGCCGCCAAGATCCCATTCCGAACAGACATAAGGGCCGGGCCGGAGGATCACGTACAGGCCTTCCTGCTGCGCTTCGCGGATGAATTCGGCGATGTCGTTCTGGCCGGTGAAATCGTAGTGGCCTGGCGTCTGCTCGTGCGCATTCCAGAACACGTAGGTGGTGATGGTGTTCAAGCCCATCGCCTTGGCCATCTTCAAGCGCGCGCGCCAGTATTCGCGAGGCACGCGCGTGTAGTGCATGTCGCCGGCAATGATGCGGAACGGCTTGCCGTCCAGCAGCAGCTGGCCGTGTTCCACAGCAAGTCCGTGCGGCGCGCTCGCCGGGGCCGCCAGCGCATGGCCGGCCAGCAATACGCCGAGTGCCAGACCGGCCCCCATGTTTTTCAGTTTATTCATCGAAACATTCCATCGAGGAACTGCGCTTGGCGCGAGTACGCAGGTTGGGGCTCGCAAGCTCACCCCAACCTACGCGGCTTTTCTGCACATCGCATTCGCGTCAGAACGTGCCGCGCACGCCCACCGTATACACCGTGCCATCCGCCTCCGCGTAGAGGAAGCGATTGGGGTAGGCGGAGTAATCGTAGAGATGCGATTGCGTGAGGTTGGTGCCGGACACGAATAGCGAGACGTGGTTGTTGATCTTGTAGCTGGCGCTCAGGTCAAGTTCGCCGTAATCGGTACGGGTGGCGGGCTGCGCGCCTGAACCGTAGGAGATGCTCTCCAGATATTTGCCGCGCCAGTTGTACGCCAGGCGTACCTGCCAGCGTCCCTTCTCGTAGTAGCCGCTCAGGTTGGCCGAGTCGCCGATGCCCGGCACCGCGAACTTGCCGGAGGTGCTGATGGTGCCCGGACTGAGATTGGCGCTGCTTTGCACGTGCGTGTAGTTGAAGGCCATGCCCAGGCCATCGAACGGCGCCGGCAGCACATGCGTAAACTGATAGTTGAAGGTCAGTTCTTCGCCGTAGATCTTCGCCGAATTGAGGTTGATCGGTTCGCTCAACGACCAGGTCTGGCCGAGGAACGATACCGGCGTGCTCACGATCGTGCTGAAGTTGCTGACGTGCTTGTAGAAGGTCTCCAGGGCCAGATAGCTGGCATCGTCGATGTACCACTCCATGCCGGTGTCGAAGTTGGTCGACGTATACGGCTGCAGGTTGGGGTTGCCCTGGGTGATAGTCAGCGATTCCGGACGTGTGCCGAAGCTCTGGTTGTAATACAGATTGCTCAGCTGCGGAGGCGTCAGCGTCTTGGAAGCGGAGAAGCGGTAGACCAGGTTGTCCAGAAGATTGAGCTTGAAGTTCAGCGATGGCAGCCACTTGTGATAACCGCCGGTGGCGGATTGCGGTTGCAGCGGGCCGTATGCGACCTGGCTCGCACTGCTGTCGTTGGGGTCCACGCGATAGCTGATGGGCTCCTGGAAAATCGCCTGGGATGAAGATGTCACGTGCACATAGCGCGCACCAACGTCCAGCGCCCAGGGTTTTTCCCACATCGTGCCTTCGAACACCGTTTTGGCGAACGCAGCCTTCTCCACTTCCCGCACTTCATTGAAGCTGCCGGGATTGACCTTGGCACCGAAGCTGCCGTACTGCGCGAGCGCAGCGAGCAGGGCGGTGCGCTTTTCCGGTGTCAATTGATTGTAGGCCGCCGGCGTGGTCAACCAGTTCATGAACTGGCGTACGTCGTACTGAATCCACTGCGTGGGCAAGCCCGGTTGTGAAACGCCATCGATCGGCGAGGGCGGCGTGTAGACGTATGCGCCGACGGCGCTGGCCGGTACGGATACGGCATAACCGCAGTACGCGTTGCACAGGATGCCGTTGGGCGTGGCCACGTTCACCGATTTGTTGTAATCGCGGTTTTCCTGCACGCCGAATTCAAGCGTGGACAGCACGCCGCTTTCGAAATTCTTGGCGAAGTTGAGCTGATACTGCGTGACGCCTGAGGTGATGTTGTCAGACTGGCCGCCCTCGTTGCAGCAGTGGGCATACAAGTCGTCGAGATTGGTGGTGGAGATGATGTTGGTGTAGCTCGGTGGCTTGCTGCTGCCGTTGTTGGTCCAGGTCGGGTTGACGCCGATGTTGCGCGCGCCGATCACCGCGAAGTAACCGTTGGGGCTTTCTTTGTTCCAGGCCTTGGAGTTGGATACGTCCAGGCTGATGGTGCTGGACGGGTCGATGTTGAACGCAACATTCAACCCGTTCTGCACCATCTTTTCGTTGCTCGGGTTGTAGGCGACCACATAGTCGTTCGCCATCACGCCGGTATTCTTTCGCACGTAGTTCAGTACGGTGTTGTTGGCATCCGTGGTGAGCGATTGAATGTCGCTGGCATTGCCGTATTCGCCGAATTCGTGTTCCAGCGGATCGATGCGATAGCCCGCGTACAAGGTGTCGAACTTGACTGTCAGCTGGTCGATCGGACGCCAGTCGACGGCGCCGGTGAAGCTCTTGCGGGTGCGCTCCTCGACCACCACGTTGTTGGCCAGCGTTTCAGGTATGGCGACGTGGGTGTAGTTGGGATTGCTCAAGCCGGAAAGCTGGGAAATGTTCTGGTTCGCGTACCAGGAATTGGCCTGCGTGTTGATCTGCGTGTCGTCGCGCTTGTAGTACTGCACGGAAGCGAGGACGCCGAAGGTATGGTCCGCGTTGGTCCAGCCGGCCATGCCCGATACCTTGGGCGTGGTCTTGCCGGCCCAGCTGCCGGTGAGGTTGCTGTTGACGCCGGCGGCGGAACCGCTCGCGTGAAAGCCGTTGAAGTCAAGCGGGCGCGCGGTCTGAATGTCCACCACGCCGCCGATGTCGACTTCGGAAATATCGGCCGACGAGGTCTTGTTGACCTGGGCGAGGCTGATGATGTCGGCCGGAAGCACGTTGAAGTCGAACGCACGCGTAGAGGTATTGGAGCTCTGCGAGGCCGTCGCCATCTGGCGTCCGTTGATCGTCACGGCGACGAAGTCGGGGCCGAAGCCGCGGATGGCGATCTGGCTGGATTCGCCGCCGCTTCGGTTCACCGATACGCCGGGCACGCGCTGCAAGGCGTCGGCGACGTTCGGATCGGGAAATTTGCCGTTCTCTTCCGCGGAAATCGAATCGACGACGTTGACGGCGTTCTGCTTGATCGACTCGGCACGCTGGATCGCGGCGAGCTGGCCGGTGACCGTGATCGCGGTGAGGTTGGTGGCTTTTTTCTTGTTGTCGGTCTTGTTCGTGCCGTTGCCGTCGCCACTGCTGCCGGTGCCTGACGACGTGGCAGCGGCCGTGCTGGTGGCGGCTGCGGGTGCGCTGGTTTGCGCGTGTGCTTGTACGTTATAGCCGATCAGGCTGGCGATACCCATCGCCGATAGCGCCAAGCGCACTGAAAGCGCCATTGGATTGCGTTGCATCGATTACCCCTCCCGTTGGAACTACGTTGCCAACCACGAATAACGAATGCGATGTCGCGTGACACAGTGCTCGCTTGCGTCGGCATGTTTCATGTCGACGTCGCACTCATCCCCACTGGAAACAGCTTAGGGATGCTCTGATTTAATCCACCGCAGGCCGCAGCGACCCTGTGAGTCCGCATGGCTTCGGTCCATCGTCTCGACGATGCGCCAGTCTGCCTTCGTCGACGGCCCTGTGCTCTGCGAACACACAGGACCGCTGCGACCTACGTTGAATTGATCAAAGCATCTTTAGGCTCGAAAGCCGTTCTTCAGCGTTCGCCAGTCACGGCGCAAAACAAGGCTTGGTGCAAACTTCCCCGAAAAAACCAGGCCGTGTTCCAGACCGATTTCATTTGTCGTATTTTAGGATAATAAGATCGAATCGCAGTCCACAAGTTGCGGCGCAGCATTTTGGGGACAATAAAAAAGCCCGCGTCATGCGGGCTTTTTGGAATGCCAGAAAGCGAACGTGACAGGCATCTAGGCCATCAAGGCTTGCCGCCGTGGCGGATCAGGGCCATCACCTCATAGCAGGCGCCCATGGTGTGGTAGTCCACCTTGCCGGCAGGGCTTTTCTCGTCGCTGTACTTCCTGTTGTCCTGCGTGAGGATGCGATACCACGCGCCGTAGCGGTGATCGATGAAGTGGTCCCATGAATAAGTCCACAGTTTCATGTACCACTCGTCGTACTTCGCGTCGCCGGTACGTGCATGCAGCAGCGCTGCGGCAGCCAGCGATTCGGCCTGCACCCAGAAGTATTTGTCGCCGTCGCAGACGCTGCCGTCGGGCGCAAAGCCGTAGCAAATGCCACCGTGCACCGGATCCCATGCATGCGCCAGCGCGACGTCGAACAGGTGCTGCGCGGTGGGCACAATCCAGGCTTCGTTTTCGCCGCGTTCCTGCAGCAGCGGCTCCATGATCATCAGCAGCTTCGCCCACTCGGTCTGGTGGCCGGGCTGGAAACCCCACGGGCGGAACAGGTGCTTGGGATCGTCGCGGTGGTAATCCCAGTCGATGCTCCAATCCTGGTGGTAGTGCTCCCAGACCAGGCCGTCGGCGAGCTTGGCCTGGCGTTGCGTCATGCTGTGCGCGAGCGTGCGCGCGCGATCGAGATAGCGCGGCTCCTTGCTGGCCTGGTACGCAGCCAGCATCGCCTCGCACATGTGCATGTTGGCGTTCTGGCCGCGGTAGGTGCTGAACCGCCATTGCGGATCGGCTTCATCGCGGTAGAGCTTGGCCTGCGCATCCCAGAAATGCGTTTCCAGCAGCTGCCAGGTTTCGTCCATCCAGGCGGATGCGTCGGTGATGCCGGCTTTCAGCGCGGTGGAGTAGGCGAGCAGGACGAAGGCCACGCCATAGCAGTGGTTGGTGCGGTCTTCCGGCTTGCCATCGCGCAGTGTCCAGGCGTAGCCGCCGGTGCTGGCGTCGCGATGCACCTCGCGCAGGTAGCGCAGGCCGTGACGCACCGCGTCGAGATATTCCGGCTTGCCGAATTCGATCGCCGCCATTGCGTAGTTGAAGACGAAGCGTGTGCTGCTCACCAGGTGCCGGTGGCTGGCGTCGTACACCGTGCCGTCGTCGCGGAAATAGTGGAAGAAGCCGCCGTTCGGATCGATCGCGCGCGGATGGTAGAACGCCATGGTCTGCGCGATGTGTTCGCGCAGGAACGTTTCGGAACGGAAGTCGGGATGGGCCGGGGTAGTCATGCGTAAGTCTCCATGAAGTGTTCGACCTCGGTGGCGTGCGGCATGGCGGTAAAGGAACCGTGCCGCGTCACCGCCACCGCACCGCAGGCACTGGCGAAGCGCAGCGCGGCGTGCAGGCGCGGCAGCGTGGCCACCCAGGCATCGAGATTGGCGGCCGTGATCTCCATGGCGGCGAACTGGTACAGCAGGCCGCCGACGAAGGCATCGCCGGCGCCGGTGCTGTCGACCATCGGCACGTCATAGCAGGGCAGCTCGCCTTGCGCATCCGGGTGGAACCAGCGCAGCGGCTGGGAGCCATCGGTCACGATCAGCAGGCGTGCGTGGCCGGTCCACAGGCGTTCGAGCATGGCCTCCTCGCCGTCGGTGGCGAGCCAGTCGAACTCCTCCGCGCTCAGCTTCACCACGTCGGCCAGCAGCAGCGCCGGCCATACGTGCGGGCGCGGTTCGACGCCGAGCGGCCACAGCGCGGGCCGTAGGTTGAGGTCGAAGCTCACCAGCGCGCCGGCCTGCCGCGCACGCCGCATGCCGGCCAGCGTGACCTCGGCCAGGTCGGGGTCGGTCATGCTGTTGGAGCAGACGTGGAATACGGCCGTATCGTCGAACGCCTGCGCGCGAAAGTGTTGGATGCGAAACAGCAGGTCCGCCGAAGGCGGGCGATAGAACGCGAAGCTGCGCTCGCCGCGCGCGTCCAGGGTGACGAAGGCCAGCGCGGTGTTGGCCTCGCCGGTGCGTACGATGTCGGCGGTATCCACGCCGGCCTGCTGCAAGGCGTGCAGCAGGAAATCACCAAAGCGGTCGAGGCCCAGCATGCCGGCAAAACGCGCATGACTGCCGAGCTTGGCCACGGCCACCGCGACGTTGGCGGGTGCGCCGCCGGCAAAGGGAATGAAGTGACGTGCAAAGCCGTGGCCATCGCTGCCTTCGCCGTGCATGTCGATCAAAGCCTCGCCGAAGCAGAGGATGGAACGTTTCATCAAAGGACCCCAAGAGAATACGGATGAAGTTTTTTAATGTTCTCCCTCACGGGAGATAGTGCGGTGTATCGGTGGCCGTGCGTGTCTTGAGCGGGCGTTCCGGCAAGCTTCGCCCCGCGCAACCCCTCCCCCGGCGGGGGGAGGGGCACGGGCTTTATGTCGACGACACGGGTGCGCTGCGGATGTACGAGCCTTTCATCCCGTAGAACACGATATACGCGTAGCACAGCGCCGGCAGCACGAAGGCATGCTGGATGCCGATGGTGTCCGCCAGCGCGCCTTGCAGGAACGGCACCAGCGCGCCGCCGACGATCGCCATGATCAACAGGCTCGACGCCTTGCCGGTGAGCGGCCCCATGCGTTCGATGCCGAGCGAGAAAATGGTCGGGAACATGATCGAGTTGAACAGGCCGATCGCCACGATGCTGTACATCGCGGTGCTGCCGCTGGTGCTCATGGTGACGATCAGCAGCAGCACGTTGATGGCGGCGAACACGGCCAGCAGCTTGCGCGGCGACAGCTTGGCCAGCAGCACCGAGCCGATGAAGCGGCCGACCATCGCGCCGCCCCAGTAGAGCGACACGTAGTGGGCGGCGTCTTGCTCGCTCATATGGCCGATGTTCGGCTCAGAAATGTAGTTGACCAGGAAGCTGCCGATCGACACTTCCGCGCCCACGTAGAAGAAAATACCCAGCACGCCGAACAGCACGTGCGGATAACGCAGCGCATCCAGCAGTGTGTGATGGCCGGTGTCGGCCTTCTCGGTGGCTTCCTCCAGCGGAGGCAGGCGGAACAGCCATACGAACAGCGCCAGCAGCACCAGCACCACGGCCAGGCCGATGTAGGGCGTCTGCACGGACTGGGCTTCCTGTGCGCGGTAGAGAATCTGCTGGGTGGCCGAAAGCTGCGCGATCTCCGCGGCGCTCTTCACCTGGGTGGAAAGGATCAGCAGGCTGCCGAACACCGGCGCGATGGTGGTGCCGAACGAATTGAGCGCCTGCGCCAGGGTAAGCCGGCTGGAACTGGTTTTCTCAGGCCCCAGCAGCGCCACGTACGGATTGGCGGCCACTTGCAGCACCGTGATGCCGGTGGCGAGCACGAACAGTGCGCCCAGGAACGCCGGATACAAGCGCAGCCCTGCTGCCGGCCAGAAACCCAGCGCGCCGATACCGGCAATCACCAGGCCGGCGACGATGCTTTTCTTGTAGCCCAGGTGGGCTACCACGCGGCCCGCAGGCAGCGACATGAGAAAGTACGCGCCGAAGAAGGTGAACTGCACCAGCATCGCCTGCGCGTAGTTCAATTCGAACACCGCCTTGAGGTGCGGAATCAGAATGTCGTTGAGGCAGGTGAGAAAGCCCCACATGAAGAACACTGTCGTGATGACGGTGAGCGCAAGCGGGAAATACGTGTAGCGGGTGTCGGTGGAAGTCGTCGACGATCCAGAAGACGGCGGTGTTACTGCAGTAAAAGCCATGATGGAGTCCGTGTGATCAGGCGGGCGGGCAGCTGCTTGCGCGTACCAGCAGTTGCACGGGAGCAATGGTTTGACGAGGGGGAGGTGCAGGATCCTTGACGCGCTGCAGGATCAGTTCCGCGGCTTGCCGGCCGCGGTCGCGTGGCGTCACCGCCAGCGTGGTCAGCGGCGGTGCGCTGACTGCGGCTTCGGCGATGTCGTCGAAGCCGGTAAGGGCGAAGTCGCGGCCCGGCTGCAGGCCGCGCTGGTGCAGGCCCAGCATCAGGCCCAGCGCCACCGCATCGTTGTAGCAAACGGCGGCGGTGGGCGCCTGCTTGCCCCTGAACAGTTGTTCGCTCTGCGCCACGGCATCCAGGCGGTTGGGAATGCATTCCACCATCCAGCTCGGTTCCACCGCGAGGCCGGCGTTCTTCATCGCTTCCATGTAGCCCGCGCGGCGCTGGCGGCAGGAGCTGGAGCCCAGGTGCCCGCCGTAGAACGCGATCAGCGTGTGCCCCTGGCCGATCAGGTGCTCCGTGGCCAGGCGCGCGCCGCGCTGGTTGTCCAGGAACAGGCGGTCCCAATGGTCGCAGGCGGCCACGTCGCCGCTCACTTCGCGGTTGAACAGCAACAGCGGCGTCACCGCGCCGACCGCGGACAGCACTTGCTGCGCGTCGCTGCCTTCGGCGGGCGAAAGAATGATGCCGGCCGGCCCATGCTCCATCAGCGAGCCGAGCACCGCCAGTTCGCGCTCGGTGGACTCGCTGCTGCTGCCCAGCAAGGTCACGTAGCCGGTGTCGCCCAGCACCTCGTCCACGCCCGCGGCGAATTCCGCGAAGAACGGGTTGGCCAGGTCATTGAGGACCAGCGCGATGCTCGATGAGGTGCGCCGTCGCAAATTCGCCGCGGCGCGGTTGTACACGTAGCCCTGGCGGCGCAGTTCTTCCTCGACGCGGGCGCGCGTGTGCTTGTTGACCAGCGGGCTGCCCCGCAGGACCAATGAAACGGTAGCGCGGGAGACGTCGCAGCCCGCGGCAATATCGCTCAGGGTGACCTTGCGGCCGACCGGCGGTGTGTTCCCCATTTATGCCAGAACCTCGCCTTTATAACGATCCAAATGTACCCGAACCCGCGAAGTTGTGATCCTGCAATGCAGCATGCCAAGCCTCCGCCCCAGTGCTAGCGTCCTGCGCCTTGGAACGATCCAAAGCGTCAATCCCACTTTTGGCCCTGTCCCAGGAGGGACAAGGCCCGCAGGATGGGTTTCTCAAGACTCCCCGACCTGCTTCAACCGGACACATTAACAGGCCCCCCTTCAATGAACCATCGCCTGCTTCGTTGCGGTCTTTCCCTGTTGATTCTCACCTCTTTCAGCGCACTCGCGGCGGTGCCCGCAGGATCGGCCGAGCCGCATGCGAGCGAGGTCGATCCCCGCATCGGCACCGGTGGCGACGGCCATCTGTTTCCGGGTGCCACGCTGCCGTTCGGCATGATCCAGCTGTCGCCGGACACCGCCATGCCGGACTTCAAGCATGCCTATAAATGGGCAGCCGGTTACCAGTACGGCGACCCCACCATCATGGGCTTTTCGCACACGCATTTCTCCGGCTCCGGCCATTCGGACCTCGGCGACGTGCTGGTGATGCCGATCAGCGGCGACGTCAAGCTCGATCCGGGCGACGAGAAAGTGCCTGGCAGCGGCTACCGTTCGCGCTTCGACCACGCCACCGAAGTGGAGCAGCCCGGCTATTACGCCGTGACCCTGGCCGACTACGGCGTGCGCGCCGAACTCACCGCCAGCCGCCGCGTGGGCTGGCATCGCTACACCTTCCCCGCCGGCAAGCCGGCGCACCTGCTGCTCGATCTTCGCCCCAGCATCTACGACTACCCGGGCAAGGTGCTGTGGTCGAACCTGCAGGTGCGCGCGGATGGCACCGTTACCGGCTGCCGCACCACGCGCGGCTGGGCGCCGGGACGCGAGCTGTGTTTCGCCATGCGGTTCAACCAGCCGATGCGCTTGCGCGAGCTCTACAACCGCGAAACGGACCTGATCTACAAAGGCTTCAAGGGTCCTGGCTATCAAGCGCAAGACCAGCAGGCGCAGAACGGCCGCGCGCTCGAGGGCGTGTTCGATTTCGGTGACCTCAAGCAACCGCTGCTGGTGAAGGTGGCGGTGTCGTCGGTGAGCGAAGCGAACGCCATCGCCAATCTCGACCAGGACGGCGCAGGCTGGGATTTCGATGCACAGCGCCAGGCTGCGCTGGAAGCCTGGAACAAGGCGCTCGCGCCGATCGACGTGGAAGGCCCGAAAACCCTGCGCACGCAGTTCTACACCGCGCTGTACCACGCGATGATCGCGCCCAACCTGAGCATGGACGTGAATGGCGAATACCGCGGCCCCGATTACCAGGTGCATCACGCCGACGGTTTCGATTTCTATTCGAGCTGGTCGGTGTGGGATGTGTACCGCGCACAGCAACCGCTGTTGATCCTGCTGCACCCGGATCGCACAGTGGATTTCGTGCGCTCGTTGCTGGCGGCGCAGCAGGCCAGTCCGTTCCACATGCTGCCGGTGTGGGCCTACCAGGGGCTGGAAACCTGGTGCATGACCGGCTATCACGCGGTCGCGATCATCGCCGATGCGTACATCAAGGGTATTCGCGGCTACGACGCCGACGCAGCCATGAAGGCGATGGTGTCCACCGCCACCTATGGTGACTATGGCGATCTGGCCGACTACATGAAGCTCGGCTACGTGCCCATCGACAAGGAAGTGGAGGGTGGCTCCAAGACGCAGGAATATGCTTATGACGATTGGGCCATCGCGCAGATGGCCAAGGCGATGGGCAAGCACGACGTCTACGGCCGCTTCGAGAAGCGCGCGGCCTACTGGCGCAACGTGTGGGATCCGAAAACCGGCTTCATGCGCGCGCGCCTAGCCAGCGGCAAGTTCCGCGAACCGTTCGACCCGACCAGCGCCGGCTACGGCGACGACTACACCGAAGCCAATGCCTGGCAATACTCCTGGTACGTGCCGCAGGACGTGGCAGGGTTGATCACTGCGATGGGCGGCGATCAGGCGTTCACGCACAAGCTGGACGAACTGTTCGACGCCAAGGTCGATCCGTCCATCTTCAAGAACGTCGAAGACATCACCGGCTTGATCGGCTGGTATGCACACGGCAACGAGCCCAGCCACCACATCGCCTACCTGTACGACTACGCCGGCGAGCCGTGGAAGACGCAGGCCAGGTTGAAGCAGATCATGGACAACGAATACGGCCCGGGTCCGGCCGGCCTGATCGGCAACGACGACCTGGGCCAGATGTCCGCCTGGTACATCTTCACCGCGCTGGGCTTCTATCCGGTCACGCCGGCCAGCGACGAATACGCCATCGGCCGGCCCTTCGTGCCGCGCGCGGCGATTCACCTGGGCAACGGCCGCACCTTCACCATCACCACCGCGCCGTTCGACGACGCGCATCCGTACGTCGGCCAGGTCACGCTCAACGGCAAGCCGCTGGATCGCGTGTACCTCAAACATGCGGACATCCTGGCCGGCGGCGAACTGCATTTCACCATGCAGGCGCAGCCGAACAAGGACTGGGGCAAGGCCAAGTCGGCGCGCCCGGCCTCGATGAGCCCGTACCGATAGCCGGCAGGCAATCCATAACGGGGAGAGAGGTGGGGGAGGCGGATGTTTTTCCGTCTGATTCTTTCGATGGATATTTCCTTCATCAAAAGTCAAGGCGCGCATCGCGCGCCTTCATGTGAGCGAATTATTTTGTACTAGTCAGTGGGCGCAAAACATGCGCAGAATGCATGCATTCTGCCGATACGAAGGACCAAGGACCGTCGATGATCCGTGGGGGCGTGCGACAAGTAATGATGCCTTGGCGCACTGGCGGCCTGTTGCTGGCCGTGCTGGTCATCGTCGCCCTGCCGTACCTGATCATGCGCGGCAGCGCCAGGGAGTCCTTGCGCGCCGGCGAACGGGTCACGCGCTCGGCCCAAGTGCAGGCGCTGGTGTATCGCATCACCGGTCAGACCCATGACGCCGAATCGGCGCTGCAGCACCTGCTGGCGGGCGATCCGTCCAGCCACGCCGATGCGATCGCGCAGAGTGCCCAAAGCGACATTCCCGGCCTGCTGGACGAACTGCGCCACATCACGGCCGACAACGCCGCGCAGGAACAACTCGCCGAACAGCTCGGCGCGGTGGAAAGCGGCCGCCTGGCGCTGTTGCACCAAGCGGTGCAGCGTTTGAAGCAAAACGACCGGGCCGGTGCGGAACAGGCCCTGCGCGACGCCGATGCGCTGTTTTATATCGATGCAGTAGCCGACAAGATCGTCGCCAACGCAGAGCAGGCCCTGCAGCAACGCTCCGACGCGGCGCGCCAGCAATCGGACGACAGCAGCCTGGTGTTGGCGCTGACCGCCCTGGCGCAGCTGTTGATGCTGGTCATCATGGTCATCGTGTCCGAGCGGCAGATCGGCCGACGCCTGCAGGCCGAGGTGCGTGAGCGGCAGGCGGTGCAACGTTCGCAGATGATCCTGCAAGCCGTGCGCGAACCGATCGCACTGCTCGACCACAACCTGCGCAGCCTGCTGGTAAATGCCGCTTTCAGCGAGCTGTATGGCGTTTCCGAGGAAAGCCGCGCCGATTACCTGGAAGACATCGGCCAGGGCGCCTGGGCCGACGGCGTGCTGTTGCAACGCTTGCGCGACGTGCTGCTGCGCGATCGCGAGCTGTGGGATTTCGAGCTGACCCAGCGCACCGTCGACGGTGTCGAACGGCACGTGGTGATCAATGCGCGGCGCCTGCAGCAAGAGGATAGCGACAGCCCCGTCCTGCTGTTGACCGTCAGCGACGTCACCGCGCGGGCGCTGGTCGAGCAGCAAGTGAAAGAGCTCAATCACCAGCTCGAAAACAAGGTGGCGCAGATTTCCGACGTCAACCGCGAGCTGGAAGCCTTCAGCTATTCCGTTTCGCACGATCTGCGCGCGCCGCTGCGGCACATCACCGCCTTCGTCCAGAAGCTGGAGGATCACCTGGGCGACCAGGCCGACCACACCGCCCATCACTACCTGGGCGTGGTGCGCGATGCCTCGCACCGCATGGCGCAGCTGATCGAAGACCTGCTGGTGTTCTCGCGCCTGGGCCGCGGCGCGCTGCGCCTGCAGGCGGTAGACATGCAGGCGCTCGTCAGCGAGACCTGCGCGCTGGCCGAAGCCGAGGCGCCGGAGCGGCGTATCGTCTGGCGCGTCGATGCGCTGCCGACGGTGGTGGGCGACGAGAACATGCTGCGCACCGTATGGCAGAACCTGATCGGCAACGCGGTGAAATACACCGGCCAGCGCGAGATCGCGCACATCGACATTTCGGTGCTGCGGCAGGAAGGCGGCGAATACGAATTCATCATCGCCGACGACGGCGCCGGTTTCGATATGCGCTACGTCGACAAGCTTTTTGGTGTATTCCAGCGGCTGCACAAGGCCAGCGAATTTCCCGGCAACGGCATTGGCCTGGCCAACGTGCGGCGCATCGTGATGCGCCACGGAGGCCGTGCCTGGGCCGAAGGAGAACCGGAGCACGGTGCCCGTTTCCACTTCACCCTGGCGGCCATCGAGCCGCCCCCGCCGTCGACATGAAGCACACGCCGCTACGCCCCATCCTGTTGGTCGAAGACAGTCCCGTCGATGCGGAAATGACCATGGACGCGCTGCGCCAGGCGCACCTGGCCAATCCGGTCATCCACCTCGAGGACGGTGTCGATTGCCTGGACTGGCTGTACGCGCGCGGCGCCTTCGCCGGCCGCCAGGAAGACGACCCGGTGGTGGTGCTGCTGGATATCAAGATGCCGCGCTTGAACGGGCTGGAGGTGCTCACGCAAATGCGCGCGGACGAGCGGTTCCGCTGCACGCCGGTGGTGATCCTGTCTTCGTCGCGCGAGGAAAGCGATCTGGCCTGCAGCTGGAACCTGGGGGTAAACGCTTACGTCATCAAACCGGTGGACGTGGCGCAGTTTTTCCAGGCGGTGCGTACGCTGGGCCAGTTCTGGGCGCTGCTGAACCAGGCGCCGCAGGATGGGATTCGTTAGGCTGGGGACGGGAATCGTCGAGCGTCAATCGTGAAAAAAGCAGCCGTCCGGCCGACTCGCGCCGTGCGGCTGCTGCGGTCGACGATGCGCGGCCGGCGGCTCTCCAATTGAAATATGATGCTCAAATCCACTCGGAACCACAGGGAATGCCGGACAAGTCCAGCCAGCCGCGTTCGTTGCCCCGGATAAGGGTGCTGCAGGTCGAAGACAGCACGCTCGATGCCGAGCTGGTGCTCACCGAGCTGCAGGCCGACGGGATCGAGTACGACGTACGCCTGGTCGACGACGAAGCCGCCTACGTGCGCACCTTGCAGGAGTTCAAGCCGCACATCGTGCTGTCCGACCTCAGCATGCCCGGCTTCTCCGGCCAGCGCGCACTGGAGCTGTTGCGCGACCACAGCGAGGAGATTCCCTTTATCTACGTGTCGGCCACGCTCGGCGAGGAAGCGGCGATCGCCGCATTGCGCGAAGGGGCCACCGATTACATCCTCAAGCAGAACCCTGCGCGGCTGGCCAGCGCCGTACGCCGCGCATTGCGCGAAGCGGAAGAACAGCGGGCGCGCGCACGCGCCGAAGCGGAGCTGATCCGCATCCAGCGTTTCGAGAGCCTGGCCATGCTGGCCGGCGGCCTGAGCCACGACTTGCGCAACTTGCTGCAGCCCTTGTTGCTGGCCGGCGACAGCCTGCACGACTACCAGGACGATCCACGCCTGGCTCGCCTGGGTGAGCTGGTACGCGACTGCGGACGCCGCGGGCTGGAAATGGTGCAATCCATGCTGTCCTTTGCGCGCGGTGCGCGCCGCGCCGAGCAGGTGAAGGTGCAGGCGCTGGCCGATGCACTGTCGCTGCTGCTGCAAGGCAGCGTGCCGCGCACGGTAACCCTCGACATCGACGTGGCCGATCCGCAACTCACCTTCGAGGGCAATCACACCGAGCTGCAGCAATGCCTGCTCAACCTGTGCCTCAACGCGATCCAGGCGATGCCGGACGGCGGCGTCCTGCGCGTCACCACGCGCAAGGCAAAGCTGGATCAGCGCTTTTTCCAGGAACACGAAGAAGCCCAGCCCGGCGACTTCGTCTGCCTGTCGGTCAGCGATACCGGCATCGGCATCACGGAAGAGGTGCGCAAGCGCCTGTTCGAACCGTTCTTCACCACCAAGGAAGGCGGCACCGGCCTGGGCTTGCTGTCATGCCGCCGCATCGTCTACAGCCACGGCGGCGTCATGCGCATGGACAGCATCGTCGGCGAAGGCAGTTGCTTCGATTTGTATATACCGCTGGTGCGGGCGACCACCGACGCGGCGGATCTCGAACTGGCCGACATCGACGCCAGCCTGCATGGCAATGCCGAACATGTGCTGCTGGTGGTGGAAGAGGCCGGCCAGCTGACGCTGCTGAGCGACACGCTCGACGCCTGGGGTTATGAAGTGCACGGCAGCCAGAGCGGCACCGCCGCGCTGCAATGGATCGAAGCCTGCGGCCTGCCCGACCTGGTGGTGATGGATGGCGAGATGAGCTTGTTCACCAGCGAGCGCACGCTGGCGGCGCTCAGCCAGTACGGCTATCGCCGCGGCGTGCTGGTACTGTGCCGCGCGGACGGCAGCTCCGATCCGGCCAAACTGCACATGCCGGACGGCAACCGCGTGCGGCGTCTGAACAAGCCGGTGGGAACGCGTGCCCTGCTGCACGCGGTGCGCGAAGCCTTGCGCGACGGCAAGGAAAAAACGAAGCGTTGATGGAGCATCAATCGATGCCGAGCTTCTTCAGCTTGTAGCGCAACGCACGGAACGTAATGCCGAGCTTTCGCGCCGCAGCCGTCTTGTTGTAGCGCGATTCTTCCAGCGCCTTCATGATCGCGGTGCGTTCGAGGTTGCTGATGTAGTCGTCCAGTGGTAATTCGCTGGACGGGGTTTGCGCGGCCGCTGCCGGCGCATGCGTGGGCGGGTAGGCGGGCTGTGCGTGATGGCCGCCATGTGCGGGCGCGCCGGTTTCGCCGCCATGTCGCTGGGGGCGTTGTGGAAGCATGAGGTCGCTGACGTCGACACGGTCGCCGTCGCACATCGCCACCGCGCGTTCCAGGATGTTTTCCAGCTCGCGCACGTTGCCGGGAAAGTCGTAATCCTCCAGCGCCTGGCGTGCTTCCGGCAGCAGGCGCACAGGCGTGCCGCCGCCACTCTTGGAGGCCAGTTGGCGCAGTACGAAATCGGCCAGCAGCGGCACGTCGCCACGGCGCTCGCGCAGAGGCGGCACGCGCAGCTCGATCACGTTGATGCGGTAGAACAGGTCCTGGCGGAACTGGCCTTGCTCAACCAGTGCGGCCAGGTTCTTGTGCGTTGCGGAAAGAATGCGCACGTCCACCGCGACTTCCTCGCGCGCGCCGATCGGGCGCACGGCCTTTTCCTGGATCGCGCGCAGCAGCTTCACCTGCATGTGCAGCGGCAGCTCGGCCACTTCGTCGAGAAACAGCGTGCCGCCATGCGCGGCCTGGAACAGCCCCTCCTTGTCGGCGACCGCACCGGTAAAGCTGCCCTTGCGGTGGCCGAAGAATTCGCTTTCCATCAGTTCGGAGGGAATCGCGCCGCAGTTCACCGGCACGAACGGCCCGCTGGCGCGCGGCCCCTGCTCGTGGATCAGGCGCGCCACCAGTTCCTTGCCCACGCCCGATTCACCGGCGATGTACACCGGCGCCTGGTTGCGCGCCAGCTTGGTGATGGTGCTGCGTACTTGCTGCATGGCCGCCGAGTCGCCGATCAGGCGCTCGCTGGAGCTGGCCGCAGCCGGGCTGGCGCCGCCACCGCTGCGCTTTTCTTCGGCCAGCTTCAGCGCCGTGCGCACCAGCCGGCGCAGCATCTGGATGTCCACCGGCTTGGAGACGAAATCGAAGGCGCCGGCCTTCAGCGCCGTCACGGCCGCGTCGACGTTGCCGTAGGCGGTGATCATCGCCACCGGCGTGTCGTCGTACTGGGCGGCGATCAGCTCGATGATCTCCTGGCCGCTGCCGTCCGGCAGCCGCATGTCGGTGAAACAGAGATCGTAGTTGCGTTCGGAAAGCGCCTGGCGCGCTTCGGCGACCGTGCCGACGGCATCGACCTTCAGGTCCATGCGTCCGAGCGTGATCGTCAAAAGCTCGCGGATATCGCGTTCGTCATCGATGACGAGGACGGTCTGTTGGCTCATGATCCGTAGGCGATGATGGGTTCTGTTCAGGATACTCGCCGCACTCGCAAGTGGCAAAGCGCGGAGCATTTATGTAGGTCAACGGCCGAGGTGCGTGAGGAAGAACCTCGCCATCACACGATAGGCGTCCTGTGATTCGGGCAGTTCCGGATCCGAGAAAAACGAATGCCACATGCCGTCCCAGACGTGAAGCTCGGTCTGCACCCCCGCTTGGTCGAGCAATTGCTGGCTGGCCAAAACCGAGCTCATGGTCATGTCACGCGAGCCGGTAATCAGCAGGGTAGGCGGGAACCTGGCCAGCAAGGCCGGCGACAAACCGGGCTGCACCAACGGATCGCGCGGATTCGCGCCGTGAAAATAAGGCAGGTCGGCCAGTGTGAGGCGATGCGCGGGCACGCCCTGGCCGTTCAAGACCGGCGCGACATAGGCCGAATCGCCATCGATATCCAGCAACGACCCGCAGAAGGTGCCGATGGCGCCCGGCACCGGCAGCTTGTCGGTGATCAGGCGCGCGACGGATTCGCCGGTAAGGATGCCGCCGGCCGAACAGCCATAGATGCCGATCTGCTGCGGCTTGTACTGCTTGAGCAGGGCGCGGTAGACCGTCTCGACGTCGTCGCTCGCCGCAGGGAAAGTGTGCTCCGGCCCTTGCCGGTAATCGAGGGTGATCACCTTGATGCGGCCGACGCTGGCACCGGTATCGCTTCCACCAGGCCGCCGCTGTGCGCACCCCACAGGAACGCGCCGCCATGCAGATTGATCAGCACGCGGTGCCGGTTCTCGGCCGAGACGCCTTGCGCGGGCAGCACCACGTCGGCCTCCACGCCGGCAATCGTTTCGCGGTGGATCTTGACCGCGTACATCTTCTGCATGCGTGCGGCGCGATCGCTGTTGAGGCGATCGTAGAACGCGCGGCTCTGTTCGATCGGCGCATCGATCGGGGGCGCCTTGCTGCCTTCGGCCAGCAGCTTGGGAAAGAACGCGCGCGCCTGCGGCGAGGCGAAGCTGGAATAGGGAATGCTTAGGGCGGGCGAGGTGATCGTGCCATCGGGCTTGATGCCGGGCGCGCTGTCTTGCGCGGCGGCGGCTGCGCCAAGCAATACGGATGCTGCGAGGCATAGGAAACGCGATGTATGCATGGTCCCTCCGTTGTCTGCAAGCGCGATGCTGACTTTGGCTCGTCTCCCTACTGCGCCAGCTTCTCCTTCGCGCCGCTCAAGATGTGCTCCATCTTCAAATACACCCCATTGGTCCAGCCAAAACCGATCACATTGGTGGTATAGCCGGCGCTGACCTTCACGTTCGCGTTGCCGCTGGCCATGTTGTATTTCTCGCGGATGGTGCCGTCGGCCGCAAAACTGCGATCGATGGTTGCGTTGAACTTGCCGGCGATGCGCCGCGCATCGTCATGGAAGCCGTACGCATCCAGACCGGCCACGGCCAGCCAGTTGGTCGGCGCCCAGCCGAACGGCGCATCCCATTGCGCGCCGCTGGGCCGGTTGTCCATCGCCAGGCCGCCGGGCAATTCGAAGATGGCAAGCTTGCCGCGTACCGAGGCCGCTTGTTCCGGCGAGGCGGCGCCGGCCCATAGCGGATAGAACGTGGTGAGATACGGCGAATCGGATGGTTTGCCGGCGACGAAGTCGTAGTCGCGGTACATGCCGAACTCCGGGCGCCACAGATACTTGTCCATGGCTTGCTTGCGTGCTGCGGCGGCTTGCGCCCAATGCTGCGCGTCATCGGTCTTGCCGAGCTGTTGCGCGAAATCGTGCAGATCCACTTCGTAGCGATAAAGCAGGCTGTTCAAGCTCACGTCGGCATAGTGGTGCGTGGAGCCGCCGAACGGGCCGTAATGGAAATTGGTGTCGAACCCCGATTCGCGCATGGCGCGATCGCCATGGTAGTAATCGGCCGTCAGGCGATAGCCGCCGTACCAGTTGCCGGCACAAACCTTGGATGCGCTGACGTCGCAGCTTTCGGACTGCAGGCGCGCGGTTTCGGCAGCGTCGGGTTGCTGCGCGGCTTTCAGCAGATATCCCGGATTATCGTCGGGATGGGCGATCAGCCACTTGATCACGCCGCGATAGAACGTGCTGTCCTGCGCTTCCAGCACCGGTCCGCTGCCGAAATCGTAGTAGCGCGCCAGGCCCGTGTTGCCTGCCAGATGCTCCGGCCGCGTCCAGATATCGTGATTGCGCACGGCCAGCGGATAGGCTTTCTCCAGCCAGGCACGCTTCTCGCCCGCGTTGCGGAAACTGGCCGGATCGCTGAGCAGAGACACCATCATCTGCGTGAGAAACGGCGGCTGGGACCGGCTGAGATAGTAGGTGCGGTTCGCATTCAGCACACCGCCGTAGTACTGCACTTCGAACAGCGCGTTGTCCACCATGTCGCGCGCCAGTTCGGTGCGGTGATCGGCCACCAGGCCCAGCATGATGAAATAACTGTCCCAGCCATACATTTCGTTGAAAAAGCCGCCGGGCACCACGTACGGATGCGGCAGATAGAGCAAGCCCTGCACCGGCAACTTGGTCGCATCGATGTCGCCCAACTGTTCGACCGGCTTGGGCAAGGTATGCACGTCGATATTGCAGCGCTTCTCTACCTGCAACAAATCCTTGGGCACGGTGAACTGCGCCGGCACATACAGCACCGGACGCGTCTTGATCTTGGGATCGAGCAGCGACTTGCATTCGTCCTGCGAACGCGTCAGCGTGGTCCAGGCCTTGTCGATATAGGCGCGGGTCTTGGCCGGATCGGGCTGGGCGGCGGAGGCGGTGGCGACCAGCGCTGCCGACAGCAAGAGCGCGAGACAGCGTGATTGGGTGGCGCGGCGACGTGTGCTTTTCATACGTATTTCCCATCCGGTGCCATCGGCGCACGAGCCGCCGATCGCGTGCATTTATGAAAGCCTAAGCGGTGTGAGCGTTCGGTGGCCCTTCGAACTTGTGCAATGCCTTGCCGTGTCATGCCGCGTCTCCGGGCACCACGTCGAAAGCCACCGTAAGCCGGGTCTGCTCGCTGTGGAACGGCACCGTGCCGTGCCAGACGTACGAAGGAAACAACACCAGCCTGCCTGCCTCGGGGCGCACCAGATGCTGCGCATGCAAGGGCGGCGTGGTGAGGATGCTGGGCTGCCCGAAGGCGAGGCAGCCATCCGGCGTGGACGCGCTCGCCATGCCGTCGGGCAGATCCACGTAAAAGGCCGAGGAAATCCAGCCGCGTGGATGCACGTGGTTGGTGTGAAAGCCCGCGCTGCGCAGTTGCACCGACCAGCCGCCGTTGTAGCGATACGTTCCATGATTGCGGCGGCGTAGCGGATCGGACCCGCTGCCGATGTGCGCGAGGTAGGCGCGTATCGGTGCATCGAAGGCCTGGAACAGCGCCTGGATGACGGGATCGGGGTGGCGCGTCAGATCGCCGGTGGTTTCCGTGCCGTGCCGCAGCGATTGAAACAGCAGCGGATGGCCATGCGGGTTGTGCAGGCGCTGCAGGCTGCGTTTCACGTCGGCAAGAAAGCTCGGCAGGTCCGGCCACTGCGGTGGCGCCTGCAAGGTCTGCGTGCGGACAAGGTTGGCGTAGTCGCAGAACGCGTGGTGGCGCGGGTCGCCCAGCAGCCGCCATGCGGTGGTTTGCAGGGCGATCAGGTATTGATCGTCCGGCGTAGTGGCGAGCAGCGCTTCGCAATGCTGCAGCGCCTGTTGCGCATCGCCGATGCCCAGCAAGGCGGCGGCCAGCAGGTTTCGCGCGGCGCTCGCGGAAGGCGATCGTTGCAGTGCGCGTTCCGCCAGGTCCAGCGCAACGGCTGGATCGAATTCCAAGGCGGCGAGCCCGGCGCGTACCAGCAGGGATGGTGCGGCCTGTGCGTGCGCTGCCGCCGTCGCCAGGCATTGGTAGGCGCCGTGTGCATCGCCGGCGCCGTGCAGGATCGCGGCCTTGGTGGCGAGCAGCGCTTCGTCGCGCGGAAATTGCTGCAGGGCCTGGTCGAGCAGCGCAGTGGTCTGTGCGTTGTCGCCCGTACGCATCCATACCAGCCGCGCCAGATGATCGTGCGCCTCGATATGGCGTGGTTCCTGCTGCAGGCAGTCGCGCAAGGCTGTCTCCGCCCCTTCCATGTCGCCGAGCGCGATCAGGCTGCTTGCATGGGTGAAATGGACGGCCGCCGTTGCATGCCCGCGGGCCAGCGCATGGCGGGCGATGCGTTCGGCATCGGCGTGTTCGGAGGCTGCCGCCAAGGCCATCGCCATGGCGTGGGCTGCGGCAGGATCGTTCGGCAAGGCTTCCGCACGCTGGCGATAAAAACGGACGGCCTCATCCTGGCGCCCGAGCGCTGCAAGTGCCGCGATGTGTTGGGCGATCAGCTCGGCCGGCGCCTGCGCGGAGCTGCATAGGGGGGCCGCCACGGCCAGGGCATCGGCAGGCCGCTGCTGGTCGTTGTAGTAGCGCGCAAGCAGCAGCGCGGCGTGCGGCAGGCGTGAGGCGACGCGTTGCAACAGCGGGATAGCTTCCTCCGCCCGTCCGCTGTTCAACAGCAGCTCGCCCAGCGAAGCCCAGGTGGGCGCCCAGCCGGGATCGGCGGCCATGGCCTTGCGCAACAGCGCTTCGGCGCCTTCGACATCGCCCAGCGCCTGCCGCAGGCCGCCAAGCAGGCGCAAGGCTTCCGCATAATCAGGATGCTGCCCGACCACCGATTGAAGCCGATCGTGCGCACCCCGCAAATCGCCCGCCTGCAGCAGCTTGCCGATCTGCTGCATGGTTTCGCGAAGCGGGGGCGATAGCGTGGACATCACAGCGCCGTGCGGGTCAGTTCCGCCTTGCCCTGCGCATTGCGCGTGATGGTGATGTCGTACTGCTTGCCGCGGAAATGGATGCGCTGCAGCTTCAGCGAGGTCCAGTTCGGCGGCAGCACCGGCGCATAGGCCGCATCCAGGCCCTTGTCGTCGATGCGCAAGCCGGTCAGCCCGTAGATCATGCTCTGCAAAAAGCCGGAGGAGGTGGCAAGAATATACCCCGCGTTGTTCGCCACCGTTTCGGTGCGCACGTTGAAGGGCGGTTTCAGAAAGCCGACCAGGTTGCGCTCGATCCATTCGCCCGCGGTTTTGGCGTCGCCCAGTTCGGATGCGCCTACGGCGAGCATCACCATCATCATCTCGTTGGGATCGTCGCCGTGCACCTTCAGCTCATGCAGCTGGAAGTCGAAATCGTTGCGGCGCACGGTCGGCGACATCGGCAGGTCGAGGTTGGGATACATCAGCCAGACCAGCGACGAGCCCATCCAGGTGATCTTGTCGTGCGGGACGGATTGATCGAAATCCAGGTGCCGCTGTTCCTTCTCCAGGAACGGGATATACATCTTGGCGGCCATCTGCGACCACTGCGGATCGGCGCGCTCGCCCACCGTGTTGGCCGCTTCCACGGCGATCTGCAAGGCCTTGCGTGCGGCGGCATTGGTGAAGGAGTCGTTCGGCACGTCATCGTAGGCCTCGTCCGGCGAGGTGACGTGCATGATTTCGTAGCGATCGTCCGCCTTGTTGTAGGTAACGCGGCTGGCCCAGAACTGCGCGATCTCGCGGATCACCGGCCAGCCGTCCTGCTTGAGCCAGTTCTTGTCGCCGCTGGCCAGGTAGTACTGCCACTGTGCAATCGCGATATCCGCGTTGACGTGGATCTCGCGATAGACGTCGTAGGCAAAATGCGGCGTGTTGTCCACGCCGGTCTGCGGGTCGGCTTCCCACGGATACATGGTGCCCTTCGCGCCGTACCGGATGGCGCGCTCGCGCGCGGGCTGCATGGTGCGGTGGCGGAACATCACGATCGGCTTGGCACGTTCCGGATGCAACAGCAGCAGGGCGGGGAACACCCACGAATCGCTGTCCCAGAACGCGTGGCCGGCGTAGTTGGGCGTCAGCGCACAAGCGCCCATCGGCCATGCCGTACCTACGGTGCTGTTGGAGAGCAGGTAATACAGGTCGGAATGCACGGCTTTCTGCACGGCCGGATCGCCGTCCACCACGATGTCGGATTTCCACAGCGCATGCCATGCTGCCTGGTGCCGGGCCAGCAGGGTAGCGAAGCCGGTGCTGCGTGCCTGTTCGGCCAGTGCTGCGTCCGCCGTGGCGTCGCCGCCCCAATCCTGGCGGGAGGCAGCCAGGTATTTGGTAAAGGTGTAGGTGGTGCCCTGGGTCACCTTGGCGGTGATGTGCAGCGATAGCAGGTCGGAGGTCTTGTCGAGCTTTACGCTCTGGATCGCCAGCGAGGCCGGCAATTCAATGGCTGCCGCTTCGGCCATGCTCAAGCCTTGCTTGGCGCGGCCGTTGAGCCACAGCGTCAGGGTCTTGGTATCGCCATCGCTGTTGAGCACTTCGGTGTAGCCGGGATACCACACCGGTGCGCGATCGGGCGTCGGCACCGGCTTGTTCTCCAGGTTCTGGCCGCTGGCGATCACCGCCGCGATCATCTGGTCACCCGTCATGCTGCCGATCGGAAAGCGCGGTTGATATTCGGACCACAGGCGGATCGGAAAGCTGAGTTCCACGCTGCCGTCGAAATGCGGCGTGATGGTGAATTGCGTGGCGGCAAGATGCGTATCGGCCTGGCTGACGAAAGTGGTGACCTTCACGTCGGTCGACTTGTTGGCGTAGTCGAAGCGGTAGCGCGTGGTGAGCGTGCCGTCGTACATGTCGAGCGTCTGCGCGTAGTCGGCGAAGATCTTCTTGTCCAGGCGCGTGGAGTTGATCCAGCCGCCGCCGGGGTTGTAGTCGATCTCGCTCCAGCCGGGAATGGCGGCGGGGCGGGATACGTCGCGCTGGTCGTAATCCATGAACGCAACCATGTACGCGCGCGCCGGCTCGGTGCCGCGCGGGGTGGTCATGGTGGAGAAATAGCCGTTGGCCAGATAGCTGGGGAAATAGCTGCCGAAATTGTCGGCGGTGCCGGTGAGCACGAAGCTCGGATCGGTCGCCGCCTGGGCGACGGGGGCGGCAGCAAGCACCGCGAACAGCAGACCGGACAGGCCGAGGTGACGAAGGCTCATGAAAACTCCAGCGGTAGTGCGTGATGCGCCCCGATCCGGAAGGCGCTATTTGGAAGCCAGCGTGATGGTGGCCGTGGCCGCGCCGGTGCGATCGGTTTCGCGCTTGAAGAAGAACAGCGTGACCAGGATCAGCAGCATCGGCACCAGCGAAAAGTAGAACGCATGGATGCCGTCGAAACGTGAAAACACGATGGCGGTAATGCGCGACCCCAGCGTGCCGCCGAGTGCCGAGAAAATGACGATCAAGCCGGTCATCGCCGCGTGCGCCGGCTTGGGCAGCGAGCTGAGCGCCACCGAGTTGATCACCGGATAGATCGGCGCCATCAGCACGCCGATCAGCGGAATCAGGTACGCGGCCGCCGGCGCATTCAGCCAGCCGACGTCAGCGCGCGCAACCACGCCGTGGGCCAGCGGCAAGGTCGCCATCACCAGCAGGCCCATGCCGACCACGCAGATGTTGAGCAGCCCGTACCACGGCATGCGTCGCAACACCTGGCCCGCGACGAGGCGGCCCACGGCCGAGGCGCCGGCGAGGATGGTCGCCATCTGGATGCTCATGGCATTGGGCAGCATGAGGATTTCGTTGTTGAAGGTGGGCAGCCAGGTGCTGAAGCTCTGTTCGATCAGCACATACAGGAACGCCGAGGCGAGGAACACATAGACCAGCGGGCGCAGGAACAGGTGCAGCATCTCCAGCAGCGAGCCATGCATGGATTTGGTGTCCTCGCTGTGCGCTGCCGATTCATCCATGCGCGAGGTCGCCAGCAGCGCGATCACCAGCACGCAGATCACGGCCAGCACCCAATACACGTTGAGCCAGGATGGGCTCGCCGGCGAGGCATGATCGACGAATGCGCTGAACAGCCAGCCGGCGATCAGCACGCCGATCATGAACAAGCCTTCGACCGTGTTGGTGAGCCGCCCGTGTTCACTGCGATCGTTGGTAAGCAAGCCGATCGAGGAATACACCGCCACCTTGGTCAGTGCGAATGACACGCCTACACAAGTGAATAACAGCTCCGCCGTATGGAAGCCGGGATACAACGGCATGAGCACGCAGGCGCAGGCGACGATGCCCAGCGCGATCATCATCGCGCGCCGATAGCCAAGCAGGGGAAGAAACGAAGCCACCAGGAAGGACGTGACCGCGATCGGCAAATCCTTGAACAACTCCAGCA
>Ga0209759_1000161_pt1 | contig 115331 bp, 89 predicted proteins | sample AraplaCL_Col_mMS_FD_184261 | JGI IMG/M metagenome (GOLD analysis project Ga0209759, IMG submission 184261) | Arabidopsis root microbial communities from the University of North Carolina, USA - plate scrape CL_Col_mMS (SPAdes) (version 2) | ecosystem: Host-associated > Plants > Roots >...
TCTTCGGCATCATTGAGCGACGCAACGTCAAGTCCATGGCCCACTTCTCGTGTTTCCCCGGCGCTTCGGCCCTTTCCGATTTCCGTCAAACCCGCCTGCTCGAAACGCTTACGCGCATCGACCCGAATATCACGGGCGTGCGCGGGCAATATCTGCACTTCGTCAACGCACAGACCCCGCTTTCCGCTGAAGACAACGCGAAGATCGAGGCGCTGATGCACTATGATCATCCGCTCGAAGAAACCAGAGAGCGCGGCGCGGCCGAAACGTTTCTGGTGGTGCCGCGCTTCGGTACGGTGTCGCCGTGGGCGAGCAAGGCAACGGATATCGCGCACCTGTGCGGGCTCACGCAGGTGCGCCGGATCGAGCGCGGCGTCGAGTACACGGTCACGCTGAAAAGCGGCCTGCTGGGCGGCAAGAAGGCGCTTTCCGACGAAGCACGCGAGGCTGTTGCCGCCGCGTTGCACGACCGCATGACCGAGAGCGTCGCGCCGTCGCGCGACCATGCGCTGCATCTGTTCGACGAACTGCCGGCCAAGCCGCTGCAAACCGTCGACGTGCTGGGCCAAAGCCGGCGCGCGCTGGAAGCAGCGAATACGGAACTGGGCCTCGCGCTCGCCGACGACGAGATCGACTACCTCGTCGACGCATTCACGAAACTCGGCCGCAATCCGACCGACGTCGAACTGATGATGTTCGCGCAGGCCAACAGCGAGCACTGCCGCCACAAGATTTTCAACGCGGAATGGACCATCGACGGCGAGAAGCAGGACATCTCGCTCTTCAACATGATCCGCAATACCGAGAAGCTCAATCCGCAAGGCACGATCGTCGCTTATTCGGACAACTCGGCGATCATGGCGGGCGGCATGGCGGAGCGCTGGTTTCCGCGCACGCCTGAGCAGCTTGGTGAGAACGAACTGCCCGAGCACTATCGCCGCAGCGTCGAGCTCACGCACACGTTGATGAAGGTCGAGACGCACAATCACCCGACCGCGATCTCGCCGTTCCCTGGCGCCGCGACGGGCGCGGGCGGTGAAATTCGCGACGAAGGCGCGACCGGCCGCGGCGCGCGGCCGAAGGCCGGTCTCGCGGGCTTCACGGTGTCGAACCTCGAATTGCCCGACGGCGTCGAAGCCTGGGAAAATGCACGCGATGTCGCCGTGCCCCTCGCGCATCGCAATCCGGCCGACAAGCTTGAGGCGTATGGTCGCCCGGACCGCATCGCTTCGCCGCTGCAAATCATGATCGACGGCCCGCTCGGCGGCGCCGCTTTCAACAACGAATTTGGCCGGCCGAATCTCGGCGGCTATTTCCGCACCTACGAGCAGAACGTGGCGGGCCTCGTGCGCGGCTATCACAAGCCGATCATGATCGCGGGCGGCATCGGCAATATTTCGGATCAGCACACGCACAAGCACGATCTGCCGGAAGGGTCGCTTCTGATCCAGATCGGCGGCCCGGGCATGCGCATCGGCATGGGCGGCGGCGCGGCGAGTTCGATGGCGACCGGCACGAATACCGCCGAACTGGACTTCGACTCCGTGCAGCGCGGCAACCCGGAGATCGAGCGGCGCGCGCAGGAAGTCATCAATGCGTGCTGGCAACTGGGCGACAAAAACCCGATCCTGAGCATTCACGACGTGGGCGCGGGCGGCCTGTCGAACGCGTTCCCGGAAGTGGTCGATGGTGCAGGCAAGGGCGCGATTTTCAATCTGCGCAAAATCCAGCTCGAGGAAAGCGGCCTGTCGCCGCGCGAGATCTGGTCGAACGAAGCGCAGGAGCGCTACGTGCTCGCCATCGCGCCTGCCGATCTCCCGGCTTTCCAGGCCATGTGCGAGCGCGAACGCTGCCCGTTCGCCGTGATCGGCACGGCAACGGCCGAACGTCAGCTGAAGCTGATCGATCCCAAACTGAAGGACGAGAACGCGCACCAACCGGTCGACATGCCAATGGAAGTGCTGCTCGGCAAGGCGCCGCGCATGCATCGCGACGTGAAGCGCGTCGAGCCGAAGGTCCAGCCGGTGGATGTGACCGGCCTCGCACTTGCGGAAGTCGCGGTGAGCGTGCTGCGCCATCCCACGGTCGCGAGCAAGTCGTTCCTCATCACGATCGGCGACCGCTCGGTGGGCGGCACCACGGCGCGTGACCAGATGGTCGGCCCGTGGCAGGTTCCGGTCGCGGACGTCGCGATCACGACCATGGACTACGCGGGCTTTCGCGGCGAAGCGATGACAATGGCCGAGCGCACGCCGCTCGCCGTCATCAACGCGCCCGCGTCGGGCCGCATGGCGGTCGGCGAGGCGATCACGAACATCGCAGCGGCGCCTATCGCGTCGCTCGACAAGCTCAAGCTGTCGGCGAACTGGATGGCTGCGTGCGGCGCGCCGGGCGAAGACGCGGCGCTCTTTGAGACGGTCAAGGCGATCGGTATGGAACTGTGCCCGGCACTCGGCATCAGCATTCCGGTCGGCAAGGATTCGCTGTCCATGCGCACCAAGTGGGAAGACCGCGGCGTCGCCAAAGAAGTCGTCGCACCGGTTTCGCTCATCATCTCGGCGTTCGCGCCGGTCGAAGACGTGCGCCGTCATCTTACGCCGCAACTGCGTCGCGCAAGCGGTTCGGACGGCGTAGGCGACTCCGTGCTGATCGCAATCGACCTCGGCCGCGGCAAGCATCGTCTGGGCGGCAGTATTCTCGCGCAGGTCACGCAGCAGATCGGCGATACAGTGCCTGACGTGGACGATCCGGAAGACCTGAAGCGCTTCTTCAACGCAATCCAGTCGCTGAACCAGAACGGCAAGCTGCTCGCTTACCACGACCGCTCCGACGGCGGCCTGTGGGCGACCGTCTGTGAAATGGCGTTCGCCGGTCACGTCGGCGTGTCGTTGAATGTGGACATGCTCGTGCTCGATCCGCATCACGAGTCGGATTACGGCGACGCGAAAGACTGGGCAAAGCAGACGAGCGGCCGCCGCGAAGACCGCACGATCCGCGCGCTCTTTACCGAAGAACTCGGCGCCGTGATTCAGGTGCGCGCGACCGACCGCGACGCGGTGCTGGCAGCGTTGCGCGAGCATGGCCTGTCGGCGTGCTCGCATGTAATCGGCAAGATCAACGATCGCGATACCATCGAAATCTATCGCGACGCGAAGAAGGTCTACGAAGCGCCGCGTGTCGAGCTGCATCGCACGTGGAGCGAAGTGAGTTGGCGCATTTCGCGTTTGCGCGACAACCCGGCTTGCGCCGACGCGGAATACGACGCGCTGCTCGACGCCGCTGATCCGGGCATCACCCCGGTGCTGACATTCGACCCTACTGATGACGTGGCCGCGCCTTACGTCGGCAAGAGCGCGCGTCCGCGCGTGGCGATTCTGCGCGAGCAGGGCGTGAACTCACACCTCGAAACGGCCTATGCGTTCGACCGCGCCGGTTTCGACGCGCACGACGTGCACATGAGCGACCTGCTTGCGGGCCGCGCCGACCTGGCGGACTTCGCCGGTGCGGTGGCGTGCGGCGGGTTCTCGTACGGCGACACGCTCGGCGCCGGCGAAGGCTGGGCGAAGGCGATCCGCTTCAACTCGCAACTGGCCGATATGTTCGCGGCGTTTTTCGGCCGGACCGACACGTTTGCGCTCGGCATCTGCAACGGCTGCCAGATGATGAGCAGCCTCGCGTCGATGATTCCCGGTGCCGAAGCATGGCCGAAGTTCACGCGCAACAAGTCGGAGAAATTCGAGGCGCGCTTTTCGCTCGTGCAGGTCGAGGCGTCGCCGTCGATCTTCTTCGCCGGCATGGAAGGTTCACGCATTCCGGTCGCGGTTGCGCACGGCGAGGGCTATGCGGACTTCTCGCAGCAAGGCGATGCGTCGAAGGTCGCCGTGGCGATGCGTTACGTCGATCACCGTGGTCAGGCGACCGAGCAGTATCCGTTCAATCCGAACGGTTCGCCGAACGGCATCACGTCCGTTACCACGCCCGACGGCCGCTTCACCGTTGTGATGCCGCACACGGAGCGCGTGCATCGCGCGGTGCAAATGAGCTGGCATCCGGAAAGCTGGGGCGAGGGCGCCACGGACGCAAGCCCGTGGATGCGCGTCTTCCAGAACGCACGCCGCTGGCTGGGATAATGAGGTAGTGAGGTAGTGAGTGCGCGTCCTCGCGGCGCGCACTCAGCGAAATCGCAAAGTCGAGTGGCGGCTAAGCCCGCCGAAGCGCGGCACAAAAAAGCCCCGTTCAGTCATCAACTGAACGGGGCTTTTTCATACCAGATCGAAGATTGCGAATTAACGCTTACTGAATCTTCGCGTTCTTACGCAGACCTTCTTCGAATGCCTGCAGTTTTTCTTGCTGGATCTGCTGCACGATTTGCGGGCGCACCTGTTCGAGCGGCGGCGGCGTGATGCTGCGCACGTCGTCAACGCGAATGATGTGCCAGCCGAATTGCGTATGCACCGGCGTGTCCGACATCTGGCCCTTCTGCAAATGCGTGGCCGCTTCCGCGAATTCCGGCACGTAAGCCTTCGGGTCAGACCAGTCCAGGTCGCCGCCGTTCTTGCCCGATCCCGGGTCCTTCGAGAATTGCTTGGCCAGATCTTCGAAGCTCGCGCCACCCTTAATTTTCGCGATCAGGTCCTTCGCCTGCTGCTCGTTGTCCACGAGAATGTGATGCAGGTGATATTCCTTGCCGCCTGCGTCCTTGATCAGTGCGTTGTAACGAGCGGTGACTTCCGCGTCGCTCGGCGTGTTCTTCTTCACGAAGTCTTCGATCAGTGCGCGCAGCACGACGGTTTGCTGGGCGACAGCAATTTGCGCCTTGATGTCCGGACGATTCGGCAGGCCGCGGCGCAGCGCTTCCTGCATCAGGATCTCGCGGTTCACGAGTTCTTCACGCACGGCCATCTGGAGTTGCGGCGTGTTTTGCTGGCCTTGATGAACCAGTTGGTCGATTAGCGCGTCGGCGCGTGCTTTCGGAATCGGCGTGCCGTTCACCACGGCGATGTTCTGTGCGAATGCAGGTGCGGCCGCAAACGCAGCCAGCAATACCCAAAGACGGGTTTTCTTCAAGGTCATCGGAAGTTTCCTAGCGGGGCAACAAAGCGAATTCTTCGGGCGTGTAAGCCGTGATTGCAAGGGCATGAATGCCGCGCTGCATGGCATCGGCCAGCGCATCATACACCATGCGATGCCGCGCCACGCGGGGCTTGCCGGCGAATGCGGCAGCCACGATCGTGACACTGAAATGACCGCCGGCGGCAGCGCCGGCGTGGCCGGCGTGCTGCGCGCTGTCGTCGGTGATCTGGATCGATGCGATGGGCGCGAGCGCGGCGGTAAGGCGCGCTTCGATCAGCGCGGCACGCTCGGCAGTGGTGGCGTGCATGAACATATCGCTCATGTCATTCCTCCTTCATGTATTTGGACAGCCACAAGCTCTGTCCGACGATAAACACCACCAGACAGCCTGTCGCGCCGAACAGTTTGAAATTGACCCACTGGTCGGTCGTGTAGTTGTACGCGACGAACAGGTTGAGCAGTCCGAGCAGCACGAAGAAGATTGCCCAGATCACGCTCAGCTTGCCCCAGATCGCATGCGGCAGCGTGATCTGCTTACCCATCATCGCTTCGATCAGGTTTTTGTTGAACGCGAGTTGCGACACGATCAGCACGACGGAGAAGGCCCAGTACAGCACAGTCGGCTTCCACTTGATGAAGGTGTCGTTGTGCAGAACGAGCGTCGCGCCGCCGAACACAGTGACGACGCCGAGGCTCACCCACAGCATCGGGTCCACCTTGCGGTGCCGGAAGGCCACCCACGCGATCTGCACCAGCGTGGCAACGATCGCCACTGCGGTCGCCGTGAAGATGCCCCACACCTTGAAGGCGACGAAGAACAGGATGATCGGGAACAGATCGAACAGGAATTTCATTTATCTGACGGGAACTCGGAGAGTGGGTCGGAAGAGCGAGTGCGCGGCGTCATGCACGAGGCACCCCACGGCGTGCAGCACACAACCAGGCGCGGCGCCGGAGGAGGCGAACTGATTTCCGTCGCAGTTCACGCGAAACCGGGCTGCCAGCGTGACGCGATGCCCCGCGCCAGGCGCCCGGTTCGCATTCCGATGCCGCAGGTAGCTGCCGGTTGCGTCTACCTGCGGTTCGGGGCGGACTGTGCCATCCATGCCTGCTTGTGGCCCTGGCCTGGCGGCTCACGGTTGCTTCGGCGCATTACCGCGTCGGCGTACGCCAGAGCACTCGCCGACAGCAACCGCAATTCGCCAGCACAGGCACAGAGAGCGCCAAACCCGGACGCTGCGTTACTTGGGGTCGAATTGTAACGCAGCCGAATTGATGCAGTAGCGCAGACCCGTTGGCGCCGGTCCGTCTTCGAACACGTGGCCGAGATGCGCGCCGCAATTCTTGCATTGCACCTCGATGCGCAGCATGCCGTGCGACCGGTCGGTTTTCTCGGCAATCACTTCACCGTTGATCGGTTTGAAGTAGCTCGGCCAGCCGCAGCCGGCGTCGAACTTGGTATCCGATTCGAACAGCGGTGTGCCGCAACAGACGCAGTCATAAATGCCGCGTTCCCAATGATCGTGATAACGGCCGGTGAACGGGCGCTCGGTGGCCGCGTGGCGCGTCACCTGATATTCGATGTCGGAAAGCTGCTTGCGCCACTCGGTGTCGTCTTTCTGCACCGCCGGGGTGTCGTGCTTGAGGTCGTCGGGATTGTTCATATCGGTTCCTGTCTCGGGCTTGTAATGAGAGCGGCTTGCAGCTTGCGGGTCATGACGAGCAGCTGACTTCCAGCGAGCTTGCCCAGTCGGGCGGCAACCCCGCATACGCTTCGTGCTCGGGCTGTTCGTCGAACGGACGACGCAGCACTGCGGCCAGACGCTCAAGTTCGGAAAAATCCTTCTCTTTCGCGTGGCGGATCGCCGTTTCCGCCAGATGATTGCGAAGAATGAATTTGGGGTTCACACGGTTCATTGCAATGGCGCGCGCGGCGTCGTCGCGTGTTTCATGGGACAGGCGCGCGCGATACTCGTTCGCCCAGGCATCGAACGCAGCGCGGTCGAGGAACAGATCGCGCACCGGCGCATCGCCGCTCGCGTCGTGTTTCGACATACGGGCGAGGTTGCGAAAAGTCAGCGTGAAATCCGCCCGGTTCGCATGCATCACGTCGAACAGTCGGTTGACCAGTTGCGCGTCGCCGTCGTGCACGGTTTCGAGCCCGAGCTTTGACGCCATGCGCCGCTCGAGCGCCGGGCCGAAACGCTCCTTGAAACCGCCGAGCACGCGTTGCGCGTCTTCAATGGCTTTGTCGTTGCGCGCGCTTTGCTCGTAGCGTTCGCCGAGCAGCGGCAGCAGTCCTTGCGCGAGGCAAAAGAGATTCCAGTACGCGATCTGCGGTTGCATCCGGTACGCATAACGACCCTGCGAGTCGGAGTGATTGCAGATGTAGCCCGCGTCGAAGCCGTCCATGAAGCCGAACGGACCATAGTCGATGGTCAGGCCCAGGATCGACATGTTGTCCGTGTTCATCACGCCGTGGCAGAAGCCGACGGCCTGCCATTCAACCATCAGATCCGCCGTGGACAACACGGCCTCGTTCAGCAACGCGAGATACGGATCGTCGGCTTCGCGGCAATGCGGATAGAAGCGCTCGATCACATGATCCGCGAGCGCGCGCAGCGCGTCGGTGCGGTCGTTCGAGTAGAAGTGCTCAAAGTGGCCGAAGCGCACGAAGCTCGGCGCAACGCGCGTGACGACGGCGGCGGTTTCGATCTCCTCGCGCCGCACCGGCTGGTCTGAGCCGATCACGCACAGCGCGCGCGTGGTCGGAATGCCAAGGTGATGCATGGCCTCAGAGCAGAGAAATTCGCGAATCGACGAGCGCAGCACCGCGCGACCGTCGCCCATGCGCGAATAGGGCGTGCGCCCGGCGCCTTTTAATTGCAGCTCGAACCGCTGACCCGCATGTTCGACTTCGCCCAGTCCGAGCGCGCGGCCGTCGCCGAGCTGTCCCGCCCACACGCCGAACTGATGCCCCGAGTACACCGACGCATACGGGAGCGCCTCGGCCGGCCATTCGCGGGTGCTATTGCCGGAAAACAGTTCGGCGAACGCAGGATCTTTTTCGAGGCCCGGCTCTAACCCGAGCAGCGCGGCGGTGTCGGCCGAGAAACCGACCAGGTACGGCGCGCTCAGCGGCGTGGCTGGCAGACGCGTGAGAAACGTGCTGCCAAGCCGCGCAAACGCGCTTTCGGTGGGGTTGGTAAGAAGTTCGGAAAGTGCCGCCAGAGGCCCGGACAGGCCTGCAATGCTTGGGGAAAACGACATGTTGAGCGCCTCACTATTAACCGATATTGTAAGTCCGCACCCGCGGCGCTGCTGGCGGCCCGGCATTTGGCCCGTGTATGGCTTCGCGTATGGCCCACGTATGCCCGATACGAACATTCCAGTGGTGGCGGATGCGTGACTCGCCTGTCGCTTGCTTCAGCAATTTCACTGCCGCGCCGGTTTCTCGCGAATGGCGCTTCAATGTCCAAACCCTGAAAAGAAAAAGGCCAGGAGACGACCCTTTATGACGATGCCGCTGCTTGGCCAGATGATGGATGTGCCCCTCACCGTGCCCTCGCTGCTCGCTCACGCGGCGCGGCATTTCGGCAGCACCGAGATCGTGTCGCGGCGTATCGAAGGCGACATTCATCGCTACACCTATCGTGATTGCGAACGGCGCGCAAAGCAGCTCGCGCAGGCCTTGATCGCGCTCGGGGTTCATTCCGGTGAGCGGGTCGCGACACTGGCGTGGAACGGCTACCGGCATCTCGAAACCTATTACGGCACGACCGGATTCGGCGCCGTGTGCCACACGATCAACCCGCGCCTTTTTCCCGATCAGATTGCGTACATCATCAATCATGCCGACGATGCCTACGTGCTGTTCGACACGACCTTCGCGCCGCTAGTCGACGGCCTCGCGCCGCAATGCCCGAAAGTACGAGGCTGGATCGCTCTCGCCGACGAAGCACATTTGCCTGCGATGAAAACGCCCGTGCTGAGTTACGAAACGCTCGTGAACGCACAGGACGGCAATTTCGAATGGCCGCCAATCGACGAGCGTCAGGCGTCGTATCTCTGCTATACGTCCGGTACCACGGGCAACCCGAAAGGCGCGCTGTACTCGCATCGATCGACGGTGCTGCATGCGTTCGGCGCATCGCTGCCCGACGCAATGAGCCTGTCCGCGCGCGATTCCGTGCTGCCCGTCGTCCCTATGTTCCATGTCAACGCCTGGGGCATCCCGCACGCCGCGCCGCTCACCGGCGCAAAGCTCGTGTTTCCAGGTAAGGACCTGGACGGCAAGTCGCTGTTCGAACTGATGGAGCGCGAGCGCGTCACTTATTCGGCAGGCGTGCCGACCGTCTGGCTCGGCCTGCTGAACTATCTGCGCGAAGCCGGCGTGCGCTTTTCGTCGCTCGAGCGCACGGTGATCGGCGGCTCCGCGTGTCCGCCCGCAATGCTGCGCACGTTCGAGGACGACTACGGCATACAGGTCATTCACGCATGGGGCATGACTGAGATGTCGCCGCTCGGCACGTTGGCGAAGCTCACGTGGGAGCAATCGCAGCGCCCCTTGGCTGAGCAGCGCAAACTGCTTGAGAAGCAGGGACATGCGCTTTACGGCGTCGATATGAAGATCGTCGGCGAGGACGGTACGGAGTTGCCGTGGGACGGCGTCGCGTTCGGCGATCTGTATGTGCGTGGGCCTTGGGTGATCGACCGGTATTTCCGCAAGGACGACTCGCCGCTCGTGGACGGCTGGTTTCCGACCGGCGACGTCGCGACTATCGACCGTGACGGCTTTTTGCAGATCACGGACCGCTCGAAGGACGTCATCAAGTCGGGCGGCGAGTGGATTAGTTCGATCGACGTTGAGAACGTCGCCATTGCGCATCCGGCGGTCGCGGAGGCGGCGTGCATCGCATGCGCTCATCCGAAATGGACGGAGCGTCCGCTGCTGGCCGTGGTCAAACGCGCGGGTTTCGACGTGACGCGCGAAGAACTGCTCGCGTTCTACAACGGCAAGGTCGCCAAATGGTGGATCCCGGACGACGTGGTGTTCGTCGACGAACTGCCGCACACGGCCACCGGCAAATTGCAAAAGCTGAAGCTGCGCGAAATCTTCCGCGATCACGTGCTGCCGTCGGCGCTGGAAGCCCAGATGTTCGAGGGAGACTGCCCGCTCGCCAGGGGAAACCCCGGCTGACGATAAATTGAACGAGCGTGCTTTTTTGTGTATTCTGCCTGCTGACACCGGAACGGCCGACCTGAACGTGAGACGAAGGTTGGAGCACTGAAGCCAGACACAGTGGTCTGGTGGACCCGGACGGGCGGCGCGCGCTGCGCCGCCTCATCTCAAGGATGCGATGCATCGCACGGAGGCAGGCAGATGGCAGTGGACTACACAACCCATGACGGCGTGGCCGTCATCACGCTGAACAATCCTCCCGTCAACGGCCTCGGCCTGTCCACCCGGGCGGGGATCGTCGAGGGCATCGAGCGGGCGCAGAACGATGCGGCCATCAAGGCCATTGTGCTGACGGGCGCGGGCAAAGCCTTTTCGGGCGGCGCCGACATCACCGAATTCAATACGCCGAAAGCCACGCAGGAGCCGACGCTCGCCACCGTCATCAAGACCGTTGAAGGCAGCGCAAAACCGGTTGTGGCGGCGATTCACAGCGTCGCGATGGGCGGCGGGCTCGAACTCGCGCTAGGCGCGCACTACCGGATCGCCGCGCCCGGCGCGCAGATTGCGTTGCCCGAAGTCAAGCTCGGCATCTTGCCGGGCGCGGGAGGCACTCAGCGTCTGCCGCGTGCGATCGGCCTCGAAACCGCGCTCAACATGATCGTTTCCGGCGCGCCTGTCATGTCGCAGGACCTCGCCCGATCGGGTCTCTTCGACGAACTCGCGGACGGCGATCTCGCCGAAGCGGCGCTCGCGTTCGCGCGCAAGGTCGGCGCAAAAGAAGGCCCGCATCCGAAAGTGCGCGAGCGCAAGATCGAGCATCCGAATGCCGAAGGCTTTATCCAGTTCGCGCGCAATAGTGTCGCGACCGTCGCGAAGAATTTCCCCGCGCCGCTCAAATGTATCGACGCAGTCGAAGCCGGCGTGAAAAACGGCTTCGACAAAGGCCTCGCGGTCGAGCGCGAATGCTTCGTCGCGCTCGTGCAAACGTCCGAGAGCCGTGCGCTGCGTCACGCGTTCTTCGGCGAGCGCGCCGCGAGCAAGATTCCCGACGTGCCTGCCGATACGCCAGTGCGCGAGATCCACCAGGTCGCGGTGATCGGCGCGGGCACGATGGGCGGCGGCATCGCGATGAATTTCATCAGCGCCGGCATTCCCGTCACGCTGCTCGAAACGAAACAGGAGGCGCTTGACCGGGGCCTCGCCACGATCCGCAAGAACTACGAAGCAACGGTGAAGAAGGGCAAGCTCAAGCCCGAAGCGCTCGAAGAGCGGATGGCGCTGATCACGCCCACGCTTTCGTACGACGACCTGAAGAACGCGGACCTGATCGTCGAAGCGGTGTTCGAGGAACTCGGCGTCAAGGAGCAGGTGTTCAAGCGTCTCGACGAAGTGGCGAAGTCCGGCGCGATTCTGGCGTCGAACACGTCGACGCTCGACGTGGACAAGATCGCCGCGTTCACGAGGCGGCCGCAAGACGTGGTCGGCATGCACTTCTTCAGCCCGGCCAACGTCATGAAGCTGCTCGAAGTGGTGCGCGGCAAGCAAACCGCGAAAGACGTGCTCGCCACCGTCATGAAGCTTGCGAAGAAGATCAAGAAGACGGCGGTGGTGTCGGGCGTGTGCGACGGCTTCATCGGCAACCGGATGATCGAGCAGTACATCCGCCAGGCGCTGTTCATGCTCGAAGAGGGCGCGCTGCCCGCGCAAGTCGATCGCGCCATTGAAAAGTTCGGCTTCGCAATGGGACCGTTCCGCATGAGCGATCTGGCCGGCAATGACATCGGCTGGGCGATCCGCAAGCGCCGCTATGAAGAACATCCGGAGATGCATTATTCGAAGATCGCCGACCGTCTGTGCGAGACGGGGCGCTTCGGCCAGAAAACCGGCGGTGGCTGGTACGACTACAAGGCGGGCGACCGCACCGCGCATCCGTCGAAACTGGTCGACGACATGATCGTTGCTTACTCGAACGAAACGAACACGCAGCGCCGCAAGATCGGCGACGACGAGATCGTCGAGCGTCTCGTATTCGCGCTCGTCAATGAAGGCGCGAAGATTCTCGAAGAAGGGATTGCATCGAAGCCGTCGGACATCGACATGGTGTATCTGACCGGCTATGGCTTCCCGCTGTATCGCGGCGGCCCGATGCTGTACGCGGACACCGTCGGCCTCTACAACGTCGAGCGCGCAATTCGCCGCTACGCATCGCAGCCGAATGGCGACGCGTGGCAACTGGCGCCCAGCATCGCCGAACTTGCGGCTCAAGGCCGGGGCTTTAACGGCTGACGCCGCACACGGCACACGCCGCTCATATCGAACGACAGCGGTGGCGCGCGTTATTGCGGCGCGGCGGCGATATCGCCCGCACGGAAAGCACGCGCCACCCTCGCCATCTATACGCAGGAGACTCGCATGACTGACGCCGTAATCGTATCGACCGCCCGCACGGGGCTCGCCAAATCATGGCGCGGCGGTTTCAACATGACGCATGGCGCGACGCTCGGCGGGCACGTAACGCAAGCCGCCGTCGAACGGGCGAGGCTGGACCCGGCGCGTGTGGAGGACGTGATCATGGGTTGCGCCAATCCTGAAGGCGCGACGGGCATGAACATCGCGCGGCAGATCGCGCTGCGCGCCGGCTTGCCGGTCAGCGTGCCGGGCATGACGGTGAACCGTTTCTGTTCGTCGGGATTGCAAACCATCGCGCTGGCTGCGCAACGCGTGATGGCCGGCGAGGGCGACGTGTTCGTCGCGGGCGGCGTCGAATCGATCTCGTGCGTGCAGAACGAGATGAACCAGCACATGTTGACCGACGGTTGGCTCAGCAAGAACAAGCCGGAAATCTACTGGTCGATGTTGCAGACCGCCGAGAATGTCGCGAAACGCTATTCGATTTCGAAAGAGCGTCAGGACGAGTACGGCGTGCGCTCGCAGCAGCGCGCCGCAGCGGCGCTGGAAGCCGGCAAGTTCAAGGACGAGATCGTGCCGTTGACGGTGCTCGCGGGTGTCGCCGACAAAGCGACCGGCCGGTTGTACACGAAAGAAGTGACGGTCAGCGGCGACGAGGGCATTCGCGCGGACACGACGCTCGAAGGCGTATCGAAGATCCGCACCGCGCTGCCGGGCGGCGTCATCACGGCGGGCAACGCGAGCCAGTTCTCAGACGGTGCGTCCGCTTGCGTGGTGATGAACGCGAAAGTCGCGGAGCGCGAAGGGCTGCAACCGCTCGGCATTTTCCGTGGCTTCGCGGTGGCAGGCTGCGAACCGGACGAGATGGGCATCGGCCCTGTTTTCGCCGTGCCGAAATTGCTGAAGCAGGCAGGTCTGAAAGTCGAGGACATCGACCTGTGGGAACTGAACGAAGCGTTTGCGGTGCAGGTGCTGTATTGCGCCGACAAGCTCGGCATTCCGCATGACCGTCTGAATGTCAACGGTGGCGCGATTGCGGTCGGCCATCCGTATGGCGTGTCGGGCGCGCGGCTCACCGGGCATGCGCTGATCGAAGGCAAGCGGCGCGGCGCGAAGCTCGTCGTGGTGACGATGTGTATCGGCGGCGGGCAGGGCGCGGCGGGGCTGTTCGAAGTCGCTTGACGGCGTGGTCGGCAGAGCGCGTGGTCAGGGCAGAGCCATGCCCGTCGAGGGCAGGCTCAACGCGCCCTGATCGACGAAGCGCGTCGTGCCGGTCAGGCCGCCGGCGAGCTTGCCTCGCATGATGTACGGAATCTGGCCCGACTGCGCCGTGCTGCCCTGCATCACACCGGCGAACGCGAACGCCTGGCGAACGGCGGAAAATGCGGGCACCGTCAACGGCACATTGACAATGGTTTCGCCGAAGCGCGGCACGGTGCCGCTCTGGTCGCTGACGCCGCTCGCGAACGGCTTGCCGTTCAGTTCCAGATCGAGCGACACGCCATTGAAGCTGATCGCCGAATCGTTCGGATTTTGCACGCGCAGTTTGACGTTGAAACGCATCTCGAAGCCTTGGCTGTCCATCGGTTCGATGCCGGCGACGCTCACGCGCAACGGATCGCCGAAGAATCCGGCGCAGCCGCTCATCGTAAGCGCGAAGACAGCGCATAACGCGGTCATGCGGCACAAACGCGCGCTGAACAGCATGCGGACGAAGGACATGGCCGGCACCTCGAAGAGCGGATGGGGTCATGCATTGTAGCTGGCGAACTCAGGCGCGCGGGCGCTTCTGATGCGGCTTCTCGAGAGGGTCAATCGGGTACCGCTCGTGTTTAGTCTTATCTTCGTCTCATGCTTCGTCTTAAGCAGCGCGCCGCAGCGTCGCTTTCAGGAATGCGGCTAACCAGAGCAGGGTTCGACCTGTCGCGCTGCCGCCTCTGTTTTCAGGAAGCGTCGGTTGCACCACGAAGGCAGCGGCCCGCGCATCCGCGGCACTGATCGATATCATGCCGTGTTGCTGCACGACGAAGCACTGGCCCTCGTGCAAGGTGACAGACGTCAACGGAACGGCATCGCCGAGCCACGCAAGCGAATGATCGCGAAACGCCAGTTGCAGATCGCCCTCAACGGCAACGACGGTGCTCCTTGCGCGCACGTCCTGCAGAGCGACTTGACCGACAGCGAGGCGGGACAGATTGGCGTTGGGGCGAGTTGACATGACCGTTTCCTTAAGACCGTTTGCATGCCATCCAGCATATTGAGCAGGTGCCCTTGAAAACAGCCGCAGTTATCGGCAATCTGAACCGCTACAAGACGGCGGTTTGGCGCGCTGTATCGGTCGAAATGCAAGGAACGTGTATCTGTCGCGGCGCCGCCGCAGTGCGCACCATCGGTTGATGAGCCGATCCACCTACATGCAAACGGACACCCCCATGGACACCGTCATGCAGTCCGAGCAGTCCGAGCGCGCGGACCTCGCGCTTAAGGACGTTTTGCCGGCGAGCGAGCCGCTTTATCGTCAACTGGCCGGCCACTACCGTCGCGCAATCCGCAACGGCGTGCTGCGTCCCGGCGAGCGCATGCCGTCGATGCGCGCATTCATGCAGCGCCACGGCGTAAGTCTCGCGACGGCGACCGAGAGCTATCGCGTGTTGGAACGCGAAGCGCTAATCGAGGCGCGGCCGCGCGCCGGTTACTTCGTGCGCGCTTCGCAACGCGCTGCGTTGCCGGCCGCGTCGGAGCCAGATCTCGCGGCCCTGCCGCAGGCCGCTCAGTTCGTCGGTATTCACTCGGCGATATCGGCGATCGTTTCGCAATATCAGCGTTATCCGGACGCATTCAATCTCGGCGGCGCAACCGCTTCGGCTGACCTTTATCCGACTGACGCGTTGCAAAAAGCCGCGCTGCGCGCGTTGCGCAGGCGGCCCACATTGCTGACCGCGGTCGGGCCCGACCAGGGCGACCCGGCGTTGCGCGCGATCATTGCGCGCCGCGCGCTGGAAGCGGGCATTCAGGTTGGCGCGGACGACATCATCATGACGCACGGCGGCATCGAAGCCGTCAATCTTGCGTTGCGAGCGGTCGCGCAACCGGGCGACACCGTTGCCGTCGAGTCGCCTTGTTTTTTCGGCTTGCTCCAGGCGCTGGAAAGCCTCGGGCTGCGCGCACTCGAAATTCCGGCAAGCCCGACGAGCGGGCTTGCCATCGAGGCGCTCGAATTCGCGTTGCAAACGCATCCCGACATCAAGGCCGTGGTCGTCGTGCCGAATTTGCAGAATCCGCTCGGCAGCGTGATGCCCGATTCGCACAAGGCGAGGCTGGTCGAACTGTGCGCACGAGCCCGCATCGCGCTGATCGAAGACGACCCGTATCGCGAGCTCGTCTACAGCGCGCAGCCGCTGCGCTCGCTGAAGGCGTGGGACACCGACGGCACCGTCATCCACTGCACGTCGTTCAACAAGACTCTCGCGCCCGGCATGCGGATCGGCTGGATCAACGGCGGGCGCTGGCATCCGCGTATCGGCATGCTGAAGTTTGCGCAGTCGCGTCACAACGAACAGTTGTCGCAAGTCGTGCTTGCCGAGTTTCTTGAAACGAACGCGTACGAACGGCATTTGCGGCGTTTGCGCGATCGCTTGAGGCTCCAGCGTGAGCGGATGTCGGCGGCAATCGGCACTTCCTTTCCCGATGGAACGCGTTTTACGCCGCCCGCTGGCGGTATGTTCTTCTGGATCGAGTTGCCGCACGCGGTGTCGTCGGCCGCGTTGTTCGATGCCGCTTTGAAGCAACGCATTCGCGTGATGCCGGGCACGGTGTTTTCGAACGCGGGCCGCTTCGATCGGTTCATCAGGCTCAGTTGTCCGAGCACGGACCTCGAACTCGCGGATGAAGCGGTGCTCAAGCTCGGCCGGCTTGCGACAGCGATGGCCGCGCGCGCGGCGACGCAAGCGGCGTGAGCGCACCGCGTCCGTTGAATACGGTGAGGCCGCTTAGCCCGCTTAGCCCGCTTAGCCCGCTTAGCCCGTTCAGCCGAAGCGTCGCTCGATACCGCCCAGTGCCATAGCGGGTATCATTTCCTCTCCTTTGGCGCGGTGCGTCGTCGCGTGCATGCTGCTGTTTGCACATCATTGCGAGTTGCACCGCCCTCATGTCAAGACAAGTCCACTGAAGCCGCAATGACCGAATCATCTTCATCCACCGCGACGGGCGCGTCGCTGCCTGAGAGTCCCTTTGTCGACCGGCTCGGCGCTGAGTTGGTGTCGGCGGCGGACGGCGTCAGTGAAGTGACGCTGCCTTTGCTGCCCGAGCATATGAACACGTGGGACGTCGCGCACGGCGGCGTAACCATGACGCTGGCCGACGTTGCGCTCGCGATGGCCGCGCGCAGCCTCGCGGGCGACGGTGTCGGCGTGGTCACGGTCGAAATGAAGGTCAACTTCATGCAGCCCGGCCGCGGTGAGTTGCGCGCGACAGGCCGCGTGCTGCACCGCTCCACGACGATGGCCTATTGCGAAGGCGAGATCCGCGATAGCGAAGGGCACTTCGTCGCCAAGGCGCTCGGCACGTTCAAATACATGCGCCGTCTTGCCGTGGGCCGCGACGTGACGCGTCAACGCTTGCGCAGCGACCCATCGGCGAAACCCGGTCCTAGCGACGGCTGAGCACATGCGGCGTTTCGCTCCGCATTGTCCGGGCGCAGGCCGGGTGCAGGGCTCGCTGCAACCGTAGCGATATGCGCCCGGCAACCTGTAGCCGGTCTTCATAATCAGCAGAAGCAGCAAATCAAGGAGACGATGTCATGCCACAGATCAACCGTCAGCTCGTGCTGGCTTCGCGGCCGCAAGGCGCCGTGACGCCCGAGAACTTCCGCCTCGTCGAAACGCCCCTTGCACCGCTCGCCGATGGCGAAGTGCGCGTGCGTAATCACTACCTGTCGCTCGACCCGTACATGCGCGGTCGCATGAACGACAGCAAGTCGTATGCGCCGCCTCAACCGCTCGACGAAGTGATGATCGGCGGCACGGTCGGCGAGGTGGTCGAATCGAAGAATGAGAAGTTCGCGGTCGGCGACAAGGTCGTCGCAATGTTCGGCTGGCAGGAATACGGCACGTCGAACGGTACGGGCATTCAGAAAGTCGACGACACGCATGTGCCGCTGTCGGCTTATCTCGGACCGGTCGGCATGCCGGGCGTAACGGCGTGGTACGGACTGAACCGGATCATCGCGCCGAAGGCCGGCGAGACGGTCGTGGTCAGCGCGGCAAGCGGAGCAGTGGGCAGCGTGGTCGGCCAACTGGCGAAAGAAGCCGGCGCGCGCGCAGTGGGCATCGCAGGCGGTCCGCGGAAGTGCCGTTATGTGGTGGAGACGCTTGGCTTCGACGCGTGCATCGACTACAAGGCCGGCAACCTCTATCAGGACCTGAAGGCGGCGACGCCGAACGGCGTCGATGGTTGCTTCGAGAACGTCGGGGGCGAAGTGCTCGACGCGACGCTCGCACGCATGAACCCGTCCGGCCGGATCGCCCTCTGCGGATACATTGCGGGCTACGACGGTCAGCCGGTGCCGCTCAAGCACCCGTCGCTGATATTGACGCAGCGTCTGCTCGTGCAGGGCTTTATTGTCAGCGAACATATGGACGTCTGGCCGGAAGCGCTCAAGCAGCTGGGCACGCTGGTCGCGCAGAAAAAGCTGCACTATCGCGAAAGCATCGCGCAAGGGCTCGATGCGGCGCCCGAAGCGTTCATCGGCTTGCTGAAAGGCAAGAATTTCGGCAAACAGCTTGTGCGATTGATCTGATGTGAGGGCATGGCGGCGGCTGGCGGTCGGAAGCGTATGGAGCCGCACTTGCAGCCGCGTTTGCAACCGCACTTACAGCCGCACTTGCAGCCGCACACAAAGGAGTCCACGGATGTTCGAATTTGCAGGCAAGGTCGCGGTCATCACCGGCGCGGCCAGCGGCTTCGGCCTCGCGTTTGCGCAGAAAGGCGCGGCGCTCGGCATGAAGCTCGTGCTCGCCGACCTGAATCCCGACGCGCTCGCGCAGGCCGTCGATACATTGCGCGCGGCGGGAGCCGACGCGATCGGCGTGCCGACCGACGTGTCGAGCGCAACGCAGGTCGAGGCGCTCGCGCAAGCCGCGCTCGATGAGTTCGGCAAGGTGCATCTGTTGTTCAACAACGCCGGCGTGGGCTCGGGCGGCTTGCTGTGGGAGAGTTCCGCCAACGACTGGTCGTGGGTATTCGGAGTCAACGTAATGGGCGTCGCGCACGGCGTGCGTGCGTTTGCGCCGATCATGCTGGCGCAGAACGAACCAGCGCATATCGTCAACACCGCATCCGTCGCGGGGCTGCTGTCGCCGCCCGCGATGGGCGTCTACAACGCGTCCAAACACGCGGTCGTGTCGCTCACCGAGACGCTGTATCACGACCTGCAGATTGCGCAGTCCGGGCGTGAGGCGAGCCGCCGCGTCGGCTGTTCGCTGCTGTGCCCCGCATTCGTGCCCACGGGCATCGCCGATGCCGAACGCTCGCGGCCCGTTGAACTTCGCAACGAGAGCCGCCCGACACGCTCGCAGATCGCTGCGGGCAAGCAACTGCAGCGCGCGGTGCAATCGGGCAAGCTCAGTGCCGCCGATGTCGCCGGCATCACGTTCGAGGCTATCGCCGAGCGCCGTTTCTATATCATCACGCACCCGGCCATCATGGCGACGGTGAGACTGCGTCACGAGGACATCGAGCGGTTGCGCGATCCCACCGATCCGATGTCGCTGAAACCCGATGTCAGGCAGGCGGATTCCGACTAGCGCCGTTCCGCCGTTCGGTGGGCGCAGTGCCGTGTGCGCCTTTTCAACCTGCGGCGCGTATGCGCCATCTAACGTTACCTGCGTCACATGCCGCTGAACCCGAAGATCGAGCAGGTGCTCGACATGATCGCGCGCGCAAAGCGTCCGAAGCTCCATGAGATGACCGCGCAAGCGGCGCGCGCGTCGTATGAGAAGAGTGCGCCGATTCTCGAGATTGCGAGCGCGCCGATGTTTGCCGTCGAAGACCTGCGCATACCGACGCGCGACGGCGCAACGATTCGCGCGCGTCTTTATCAGGCCGTCGAGCCGAGCTGGGCCGAGCCGGCTCCTGCGTTGATCTACTATCACGGCGGCGGCTTCACGGTCGGCAGCGTCGATACGCACGATGCGCTGTGCCGCATGTTTGCGCGAGACGGAAAATGCGCGGTGCTGTCGGTCGATTACCGGCTTGCGCCCGAACACAAGTTTCCGACCGCCGTCAACGACGCTTTCGACGCGCTCGTCTGGCTGCATGCGCACGCCGCGGAATTCGGCATCGACGCCGGGCGGCTTGCGGTAGGCGGCGACAGCGCGGGTGGCACGCTCGCCACGGTTTGCGCGGTGCTCGCGCGCGACGCCGGCATCGCGCTTTCGCTGCAGTTGCTGATCTATCCCGGCACGACCGGCTATCAGGAGACGGATTCGCACTCGCGCCTTGCCGACGGCTTCCTGCTGTCGGGCGAGACGATCCAATGGTTTTTCGATCACTACGTACGCGAGGCGAGCGATCGCGACGACTGGCGTTTTGCGCCGCTCGACGGCACACGCGGCGCACCCGAGTTCGGCGGACTCGCGCCCGCCTGGATCGCGACTGCCGAATATGATCCGTTGAGTGACGAAGGCGATGCCTACGCGAAGAAGCTGCGCGACCATGGCAACGAAGTCACGCTCAGGCGCTATCCTGGCATGATCCACGAGTTCTTCAAGATGGGCGGCTTCGTGCCCGATGTTGCGCATGCGCACGCGGAGGCCGCGGCGGCATTGCGCAGGGCATTCGGCGAGTAATGATCACGCGATTTGCGGCTCGACGTTGAATGCGAAGCTGCGCTCGAAGTCGCCCGGGCGCACGATCCGGTGTGAGCCGTTGTCGTCGCTTCGCTCGGCCACCGCCACGCTGATCATCTCCGCGTTCGCAACTACCCGCAACGCCGTTGTGCCGCGCGTGCCGTACTCTGGCGTTTCGATGAATGCCGCCGACAGCGCCCGTTCGCGTTCGAGCGGAATGCCGGTGGCAGGCAGCTCATCGTCGGGGGCGACGCGCGGGTCGCGCATCAGGTCGATCAGGCGCTCGAGCGGCGGCATCGAGTTGCGCGTGAGGAGCGCGCTCAATTCGGCCCGCTTTCTGACGAGCTTCGGCCACGGGGTGTCGAGCACCGCGTTCGAGATGCCGTGTGTGCCGGGCGTAAGCAGCGCGGGGGCGGCGTTAGAGCGATTGCAATACCAGGCGAGTTCGCGACGCGTCCAGTCGCCGACCAGCAGGTTGAAGCCGTTGTACATGTCGCCGGTCTTCGCCACGCGTTGCAGATAGGCCAGCGGCGTTTCGTGCGCGCTGCCGTTCTCACCGCTGTTCTCCATGCCGTTCTGACTGCCGTTCCCACCGGCGCTGCCCGAAGCCAGCCAGTCGCTGACGAGCGTGCCGCGGGTCGGCGCGTCGGCACGCATCTCGTGCGGCGCGCGGTAGTTGGTCAGCGCAGCAAAACGGCCGTCGCGCGACATGCCGAGCCACGTTCCGCCGCCAAGCAAGTCCCGCCCGGCCAGCAGGCCTGGCGCGTCGCCCCACCAGGCGATCGGCTCGGCTGTGCGCCGGAAGAACTCGTCGCGATTGGCGGCGAGCGTGAAGATCGGGCCGTCGACCGCATCGGGTCGCCAGTCGAAGACAATCAGGCACATCGGGGGCGTCTCCCAGTTGGGGACTTCTGAAATGGCATGGCAGGCAGAGGTTCAGGCGAGGGTGCAGCGAAGACGCGGCGCGTTTTCGTCGAACAGCGCCGTGTCGCATCTTCGAGCGCGGTCAAACCTCGGTGGGCAGGCCGTACGGAAGCGCGAGGAACTGCAGCGCCGGGCCTTGCGCCTCGCCTAGATGCACCGAGCCGCTTTCGAGCGCCGCCAGCTTGATCTCCACCAGCAGATCGACGCCGCCGTCGCGCGCCGATGCCGCGTTCACCACCATGCCGCACGGCTGGCCAGGATCGTCGGAGTGAAAGAGTTCGGCGCCGGCCTTCGCGGTATCGAGTTCGCTCGCCACGTTGGCGAGAGACGTGCGCCGCTTGATCGTGCCGCGATACTGGCTGCGCGCCACGACTTCCTGACCGGGATAGCAGCCCTTGCGGAAATTGACCGCGCCGAGCACGTCGAAATTGACCATTTGCGGCACGAATTGCTCGACCACCGGCTGCGTAATGCGCGGCTCGCCTGCGCGAATGTCGAGCCAGTCCCAGACTGCGGGCGAAACCTGCTTCAACTTCTCGCGAAGCGGCGGCAAGTGCGCTTCGACTTGCGCCTTCGGGCCGATCCACAGATAGCGCAAACGCTCGAACGCATCGGGCACGCGGATCAGCGAGCCGGCCGCGCCGTCCACCTTTACATGAACGCCGTCGGGCAGCGCGTCGAACACGCCGGACAGCGCCTTGCGGACATCGCCCGCGAGGCCGATCACGGCGAGTTCGCTGCTTGCATCCACGAGCTTCGCCTTGGCGCGCAAAACGAACATGGACAGCCGCTTTTGCACCGCCGCCTGCACGTCTTTCGAGACGAGCAGACGGATCGTGTCGCCGCTGCGCCACGTCAGAAACGACGCCAGCAACCGTCCCTTCGCCGAGCAATAACCGGCGAGACGCGCGTTCGCGGCGTCCAGGTGCTGCGTGTCGTTGGTCAACTGCCCGTGCAGGAAGCTCGCGGCGTCGTCGCCGGTGGCGTCGATCACGCCGAACTGCGTGAGTGCCATGTAGGCGCCATGTTCGAGCACTGCGGCGAACTCATCGGCGGACGGACGCGGCAGCACCGGCAGCGCCGTGGCGGAATGCCCCGAGGGCGCGCCGCCGGCGGTGCCAGCAACAGCGCCGGGAGCAGCGCCTGAAGCAGTAGCTGAAGGTGTGCCTGAAGGAGTGCCTGAAGCGGTAGCGAGCGGTGTGTTCATGGATTCCTGGAACAGTCAATTCTGACTTTAGCTAAGGCAAACAAGTATTATATGCAGTCCAACCCAGTCACGTTTTCATGTCCCTCTTCAAGAAATGTTTAGTCGCCGGCTCGATTATCGTCGTGCTGGCCGCAGCCGCGATTGCTGGCGGATACCACTGGGCCAATAGCCCGCTCGAGCTGAACCCCGCGCAACTCGACGTCACCGTCAAACCGCACAGCAGTCTGCGCAGCGTCACGCTGCAGCTGAACCGCGGCGGCGTGCCCGTCGAGCCTGAACTGTTCATCGTCATGACGCGGCTGCTCGGTCTTCAGAGCGAACTCAAGTCGGGCAACTATGAGTTCAAGACCGGCATCACGCCATACGAAGTGCTGCAAAAGATCGCTCGCGGCGACGTCAACGAATACGTCGCGACCGTTATCGAAGGGTGGACGTTCAAGCGCATGCGCCAGGAACTGGACGCCAATCCGGCGCTCAGGCACGACAGCGCCGGAATGAACGACGCGCAACTGATGAGCGCGATCGGCGCGCCGGAAGCCTCGATCGGCAACGGCGAAGGGCTGTTTTTCCCGGACACCTACCTGTTCGACAAGAACACGAGCGATCTCGACGTGTACCGCCGCGCCTACCGGCTGATGCGAACGCGCCTCGACGAAGCGTGGGTCGCGCGCTCGCCGGATCTGCCGTACAAGACACCGTATGATGCGCTGATCATGGCGTCCATCATCGAGAAGGAAACCGGCAAGAAATCCGACCGGGCAATGGTCGCCGCCGTCTTCGCGAACCGTCTGCGCGTGGGCATGCCGCTGCAAACCGATCCGACCGTGATTTACGGTATGGGCGAGAGCTATAACGGCCACATCCGCAAGAAGGACCTGCAGACTGACACTCCCTACAATACCTATACACGGATGGGTCTGCCGCCGACACCTATCTCGCTGCCGGGCGTGGCCTCGCTGCAGGCGGCGATGAACCCTGCGCAAACCAGCGCGTTGTACTTCGTCTCGCGCGGCGACGGCAGCAGCATCTTTTCCGACACCCTCGGCGATCACAACAAGGCCGTGGACAAATACATTCGAGGGCAATAATGGCGCGCGGCAAATTCATTACATTCGAGGGCATAGATGGCGCCGGCAAGACGACGCATCTGGCCTGGTTCCGCGAGCGGCTGGAACAGAAGGTGGCGGCCAGCGGCCGCGCGGTCGTCATGACCCGCGAGCCGGGTGGCACGCCGCTTGGCGAGCAGATCCGCGAGATCGTGCTGCATCAGAAGATGGATCTCGAAACCGAGGCGCTGCTGATGTTTGCGCTGCGCCGCCAGCATCTGGCCGAAGTGATCGAACCGGCGCTCGCGCGTGGCGACTGGGTGCTCTCCGACCGCTTCACCGACGCCACCTTTGCCTATCAGGGCGGCGGCCGCGGGTTGCCGCGCGACAAGCTCGAAACGCTGGAGCGCTGGGTTCAAGGCGGCTTCCAGCCCGATCTCACGGTGCTGTTCGACCTCGCGCCCGAAATCGCGAACGAGAGGCGCAGCGCGGCGCGCGATCCGGATCGTTTCGAGAGCGAATCGACCGCGTTCTTCGACCGCACCCGAGCCGAATATCTGCGGCGCGCGGAAGAAGCGCCTTATCGATTCGCTATCATTGACTCTTCGCAAAGCATTGCGCGAATCCAGAAACAACTTGATGAACTTCTTGCAAGTCTTTGATCGTAAAGAAATATAAGCAATTGTTATTGAGCGACCAAAGCCTCATGCAATACATCATAAATCGCGTTCAACTGACTGATCAGAAAGAGAAAAGATGATTTATCCGTGGCAAGCCGATGACTGGAACCGCCTGCAGCAATTGCGCGACCACTGGCCGCACGCCTTGCTGCTGCATGGACAGGCGGGCATCGGCAAGCTGCGCTTCGCGCAGCATCTCGCGCAAGGTCTGCTGTGCGAGGACCGGAGGGACAACGGCGAACCGTGCGGCGCGTGCGTCGCGTGCAACTGGTTCACGCAAGGCAACCATCCCGATTACCGTATCGTCGTGCCCGAGGCGCTGGCGGCCGAAGCCGGCATCGGCAACGGCGCGGACGAGAAAGCCGAAAAAGCCGATGGCGACGAAGGCAAGAAAACGCGCGCACCGAGCAAGGAAATCAAGATCGAGCAGATTCGCGGCTTGCTCGACTTCGTCGGCGTGGGTTCGCACCGCGGCGGCGCACGCGTGGTCGTGCTGGCTCCGGCGGAGGCGCTCAACATCGCGGCGGCCAATGCGCTGCTGAAAACGCTCGAAGAGCCGCCCGCGGGCGTCGTGTTCCTGATGGTGTCCGCGCGGATCGACCGGCTTTTGCCCACCATCATCAGCCGTTGCCGCCAATGGCCGATGAGTCTGCCCGCGCCCCAGGCCGCGACCCAGTGGCTCGCCGCGCAAGGCGTGGCGGAGGCGCCGGCGCTACTCGCCGAAGCGGGCGGCGCGCCGCTGACCGCACTCGCGCTCGCTAGCGACGAAAACCGCACGTTGCGCGACTGGACGCTCAAGCAGCTGGCTGCCGGCCCGCAGTGCGACGCCTTCGCATGCGGCGAGGCGCTGCAAAAGCTGCCCGTGCCGCTCGTGCTCGGCTGGCTGCAGCGCTGGATGTACGATCTGCTCGCGCAGCGCACCGCGGGTGCGCCGCGCTATTTTCCGCAGGCGTCGGCGGCGTTGACGCGCTGTGCGTCGCAAGCCGACGCGAGCGCGTTCGCCCGCTTCATGCGCGCCGTAACGCGCCAGCGCGCGGTCGAAAATCATCCGCTGAACGCGCGGCTCGTGTTCGAGGAACTGTTTCTCGGTTACCGCGAGCTTTTTGCATGACGCGAGGCGGCGTTCCCCACGCGCGGCGAGCGTCGTTTCCATCCGATAGCGCTTTACCCGTTAGCCGGTTCTTCAATTCAATCTGAAAGCACCATGAACCTGTCTTACCGCGATGCCACGCTCGACGATCTGCCTGCCATCGTCGCCATTTACAACTCGACGGTGGCCTCGCGTCAGGTGACCGCCGATCTCGAACCGGTCAGCGTAGAAAGCCGTGTTGCATGGTTTCACGCGCATGGGCCGCAGAAACGCCCGCTATGGGTTGTCGAAGACGCCGAACAGCCGCACCGTGTGATCGCCTGGCTGAGCTTTTCGGATTTTTATGGCCGTCCGGCCTATCAGCGCACCGCCGAAGTCAGCATCTACCTGGACGAGCGCGCGCGCGGCAAGGGCCTCGGCAAGCAGTTGCTGGCGACCTCGCTGGCGGCGGCGCCGGCGCTCGGCATCGACACCGTGCTGGGATTCATCTTCGGTCACAATGAGGCGAGCCTGCGCCTGTTCCGCGGCTTCGGTTTCGACACATGGGGCTCTCTGCCGCGCGTGGCCGTGCTGGACGGCGTGGAGCGCGATCTGGTGATCCTCGGCAAGCGCCTCGACGCGCAAGGCGCGGCAGCCTGACCGAGTCGGGCCACGCTTTGGGCCACGCTTCGGGCCATTCCTCGGGCCATTCATTTGCAGGACATGATCATGTTTGTCGATTCGCACTGTCACATCAATTTCGAAGGACTCGCCGACCGCCTGCCGCAGGTGCTCGAGAATATGCGAAGCCACTCGGTCACGCACGCACTGTGCGTGTCAGTGGACCTGGAAACGCTGCCGTCCGTGCTGGATATCGCGAGCCGGCATGAGAACGTGTACGCGTCGGTGGGCGTGCATCCGGATCACGAGGACATGCGCGAGCCGAGCGTCGCGGAACTGGTGGAACTGGCCGGGCATCCGAAAGTGATCGCAATTGGCGAGACGGGGCTCGACTACTACCGCCTGGCAGGCCGCTCGATCGCCGATATGGAATGGCAGCGCGAGCGTTTTCGCACGCATATCCGTGCCGCGCATGCCACGGGCAAGCCGCTCATCATCCATACGCGCTCTTCGTCGGAAGACACGTTACGCATCATGGCCGAGGAGCGCGCGAGCGAGCCGGGCGGCGTGATGCATTGCTTCACGGAGCCGTGGGCCGTGGCCGAACAGGCACTGGCGCAGAACTTCTACATCTCGCTGTCAGGCATCGTCACGTTCAAGAGCGCGACGGATGTGCAGGACGTCGCGCGCCGCGTGCCTCTGGAGCGCCTGCTGATCGAAACGGATTCGCCTTACCTCGCGCCGGTGCCGTATCGCGGCAAGCCTAATGAACCTGCGTACGTCAGCTATGTCGGACGTTTCATCGCGCAGCAGCGCGGCATGACGGACGAGGCGCTCGCGGCCGCAACCACGCAGAATTTCTTCCGTCTATTCAAGCTTTCCGCGCCGATCGGTGCACTGTGAAAGTGGATAAATATCAACAGGATAGGGCACAGCCCTAAAGTAAAATATGATCACTAGTTCCAGTTTCTCCGACGCGCGCCAAGCCGCCCAAACGGCCCGCGCCGCATGCACGTCGGCGCGCCGCAGCTTCTCGCGCGCCGCGCTGGCGGCCACGGTGGCGTGCGCCGCGCTGAGTTCGCTGATCGCGGCACCGGCCCAGGCCGCGCCGATCGATTCGCTGATCAAATCAGTCAAATTCGACGACGTCGACGGCGTCAAGAAACTGCTCGCCAAGGGCATGGACCCGAACAGCGTCGATAACCAGGGCATGCCGCTCCTGGTGCTGGCCGCGCGCGAGAAGTCCGACAAAGTCGGCGCCGCGCTGCTCGCAAATCCGAAAACCAACGTCGAGATCGAAGACAAGGCCGGCGAAAACGCCATGATGATGGCCGCGCTGAACGGCGACATCGACTTCGTCAAACAGTTGATCGCGAAGGACGCCGAAGTGAACAAGAAGGGCTGGGCGCCGCTGCACTACGCGGCAGCAAACGGCCACGACGACATCGTGAAGCTGCTGCTCGACCATTCCGCCTACGTGGACGCAGGCTCCCCGAATGGCACCACGCCGCTCATGATGGCGGCGCGCGGCGGCCATGTGTCGACGGTGAAACTGCTGCTCGACAACGGCGCGGACCTGACGGTCAAGAACCAGATCGGACTCACCGCACTGGATTTCGCGAAGACTTATAAGGAGCCGGACGTGGTCGAAGGTCTGACCGCGCGTTTGCAGCAGATGCAGCAAAAATAGAGCGCGCGGCGCGCCGGCATGCGCCGGTGCGCACCGCCCATTGCCTGGAGATCGCGGCTGCCGGCCTGCTGCCGCATCGCAAAACAGTGCAGAATGACGACTTTGTTGCGGCGCGTTCGCGCGCCGTCCGGATGCGGCAACAGACCGCCTGATAAACGACCCTGGAAAGGAACACCATGCTGCGGGCTTTGATTTTCGCCAGCGCGTTTGCCGTACCGTTATCGGCAGCCGCGTTTACGGGGGGCGACCTCAACAAACTGTGCACGAAGACCGACGTCGCGTCGCGCAGTGCGTGCGCCGCATACATCGAAGGCGCCGCTGACGGCATCTTCAACACTATCGACGCGATTGGCGGTACTACGGGACCGCGCGTCGGGCAATACTTCTGCTTGCCTCAGGACGCGCGCTCGGCGCAGCTGACCGACGCCGTACGCAAGTACATCGCGGAAAATCCGATTGTCGCGGGCTACAACGCGAGCACAGCAATCTCGCTGGGACTCGGCAAGGCATTTCCTTGCAAAAGCGGAAGTTAGTGTGAGTTCAAAGGACGTGTAGCGTACGACGCACACGTTCTCCCACGAGTCGGACGCCACGCTGCACATGCGCGGCCGGCTCGACAAGCGGAGCGCATTTTTCGATTCGCGCGTCCGTCTCGAAGGCGCTTTACGGTGTTTTTCAGCGCTTTTCACGAGCGCGTTCGGCGGGTCCGTCCCGCCTCGCGTGTCACATTGTGCCGTCGCCGCGTTTCATGGCCGCCGGCCTGTCCCCATCCAATCGAAAAGGAGGTTGTCCTTCATGCCTTTTCTAGACGAACTCAACCACCTTGACCGTATCGCCGAAGCGCCGCTGCATACGTGGCTGGGCGCGTTCATGATCTCGGTGGTCGTCGTGCTGATCGGCATCGGCATGCACCGCGTGGGCGCACGTATCGTGACCCGAATCGCGCGGCCTTATCCGCTCACCAGCGTCGTGCTTCGCTATATCGACAAGCCTTCGCTGTTCGCGCTCACCATTCTCGCGCTGGAAGCCGTATGGTGGGAGGCGCCCGACACGCTCACGTTCATATCGCCGTTGCGCGACGCCGCCGCGATCGCGCTGATCGGCGCGTTGACCTGGCTGTCGGTGCGTTCGGCCGCGGCCATCGGCGAGGCAATCATTCAGGCGCATCCGCTCGACACCGCCGACAATCTGCAAGCGCGGCGCATCCATACGCAGGCGAGAGTGCTGGCCCGCTCCGTGATGCTCGTGATCGTTATCGTCGGCGTGGGCGGCGCCTTGATGACGTTCCCGAATGTCCGGCAGATCGGCGCGAGCCTTCTTGCATCGGCGGGCGTGGCAGGGCTGGTTGCCGGTATTGCCGCGCGGCCGGTGCTCGGCAATCTGATCGCCGGCTTGCAGATTGCGCTGTCACAACCCATCCGGCTCGACGACGTCGTCGTCATTCAGGGCGAATGGGGGCGCATCGAGGAAATTACCGGCACATACGTGTCGGTGCGCCTGTGGGACCAGCGGCGGCTCATTGTGCCGCTGCAATGGTTCATCGAAAATCCGTTTTCGAACTGGACGCGCAGCAGTTCGCAAATCATCGGCACGGTGTTTCTCTACGTCGATTACCGGATGCCGCTCGCGCCGCTGCGCGAGGAGCTTGCGCGCATTGTCGCGGCGGCGCCTGAGTGGGACGGGCGCGTCCAGGTTCTGCAAGTCACCGAGGGCACCGAGCGCTCGATGCAATTGCGTGCGCTCGTCAGTTCGCTCGATTCAGGCCTCAACTGGGACTTGCGCTGCCGCGTGCGCGAGGGGCTCCTCGACTTCATCCAGAAGCACTATCCGCAGTATCTGCCGCGCGCGCGTGCGGAGGTGTCGGCGGAACTCGAAAACGGCAAGGGCGAGCCGCTCGACTGGGTGCCGCGCGGCGCTCGCACGCCGGCCGGCAGCACGGCAGCGCATACTGAGGCGGACCCGGTGGCGAGCCGGCCCGCTCAGGCGACCGGCGCGGCAGCGCCGTCGCACAAGGTCAAGGAAATGGCCTAGCGGCCACCGCTGTCCGCGTGAGGCTTCTCCGCGCGGACCGGCGCCCACGGCGATGCAACCGATCGATCGCTAAGGGGTCGAACCGTCCACTTACACATAAACTCGGCGCGGCATGGCGTGCACCATGCGAAAGTTTGTCGAGGCGCTCGCTGCGTGGCGAGCGCCGGCTGCACCCTGGCAGATGCCGCGCGCAACAAGGAGGACTAGCAACATGGGCCGACTGATCGTCGTGTCGAATCGCGTCGCAACGCCGACGGAAACCAAAGGATCGGCTGGCGGCCTCGCCGTCGGCGTGTTCGGCGCGCTGAAGGATGCCGGAGGCGTGTGGTTCGGCTGGAGCGGCGACGTGGTCAGCGAGACCGTCGCCAACGCCGGGCCGACGCTCGAACAGGACGGCGCGGTCACCTTCGCAACGGTGGGTCTTACGCGCAAGGACTACGACCAGTACTACCGCGGCTTCTCGAATGCGACGCTGTGGCCGGTGTTCCACTACCGCAACGATCTCGCGCGCTACGAGCGCGAGGAGTATGCCGGTTACCGGCGCGTCAACGCGTGGCTCGCGCACAAGCTGATCAAGCTGCTCGAGCCAGACGACGTGATCTGGATTCACGACTATCACCTGATTCCGTTCGCCGAAGCGCTGCGCAGCGAAGGCATCACGAACCGCATCGGCTTCTTCCTGCACATTCCGTTTCCCGCGCCGCAGATTCTGCTCAACATTCCGCCGCACGAGGAGCTGGTGAAATCGCTGTCGTGCTACGACTTGCTGGGCTTCCAGACGGCGACCGATCAGGAAGCGTTCCACGATTACGTCACTCGCCACGCGCGCGGCTCGGTGTCGAGCGACGGTCTCGTCGAAGCGTTCGGCCGCAAACTGCGTACGGGCGTCTACCGCATCGGCGTGTTTCCAGACGAGATCGCCGAGCAGGCAAAGCGCTACGAAAGCCGTCAGCACGTGCTCGATCTGAAGCAGAGTCTCGAAGGCCGCAAGCTGATCATGAGCGTCGACCGGCTCGATTATTCGAAGGGGCTCGTCGAGCGCTTTCGCGCATTCGAGCATCTGCTGGAGCGTTCGCCCGAATGGCGCGGCAACGTCACGCTCGTGCAGATTGCGCCGCCCACGCGTTCGGACGTCGCTACGTACCAGAAGATCCGTCAGGATCTGGAGTACGAAGCAGGGCGCATCAACGGGCGCTATTCTGGTCTCGACTACACGCCGATCCGCTATCTGAACCAGCAATACGACCGCTGGAAACTCATGTCGCTGTTTCGCGAGTCGCAGATCGGCTTCGTCACGCCGTTGCACGACGGCATGAATCTCGTCGCGAAGGAATATGTCGCCGCGCAGAATCCCGACGATCCGGGCGTACTCGTGCTGTCCATTTTTGCGGGCGCCGCGGCCGAACTGACAGGCGCGCTGCTCGTGAATCCGCACGATGCAATAGGCATGTGCGAGGCGTTGCAGCGCGCGCTGCAAATGCCGCTCGACGCGCGTCAACGGCGTCACGAAATCAACATGGCGGCGCTGCGCAAGAACGATCTTGGCGTGTGGCGCGACAGTTTCCTGCGCGACCTGCGCAGCGTGCCGCTGCAGAAGCCCGCTATGGGCGGCGGGCATAAGTAGTGAGCGGTCCGAAACGGGACGTCGTGCGCGTGGGCAGGCTTGGCACGCCAGGGCGCTTGGCGCCTGCAGCCTGCAGGGCGTCTTATGCACGGATGGCCGCGTGCTGAGCGCGCTCGCCATCGCCGGTTACCGGTCGCTGCGCGAGTTGATCGTGCCGCTTGGGCGGCTCAACGTCATCACGGGTGCCAACGGCAGCGGTAAGTCGAGCGTCTATCGTTCGCTACGCCTGCTTGCCGAAACGGCGCGCGGCGGCGTGATCACGTCGCTCGCGCGCGAAGGCGGTTTGCCGTCCACCTTATGGGCCGGCCCGGAGCGTTTTTCCCGGGGCATGCTGAGCGGCGAATTCGAGGTTCAAGGCACGACCCGCAACGCACCGGTCAGTCTGCGTCTCGGCTTCGCGGGCGACACGTTCAGCTATGCGATCGACCTCGGCTTGCCGCATCCGGGTATCAGCAGGTTCGTGCTCGATCCCGTCATCAAGCGCGAGTGCATCTGGAGCGGGCCGGTGCTTCGGCCCTCGGCGTTGCTGGTGGATCGACAAGGAGCGGCGCTGCGCACGCGTGATGAAAACGGCGACTGGCAAACGGTCCCGCAACCCGTCGCGAGCTTTGACAGCATGATGACGGAGTTCGCCGACCCACGATGCGCGCCGGAGATGATCGCGGTGCGCGAACAGATCCGCTCGTGGCGCTTCTATGACCATTTCCGCACGGATGTCGACGCGCCCGCGCGCATGCCGCAAATCGGCACGCACACGCCGGTGCTCTCCGACGACGGCGCGGATCTTGCCGCGGCTTTGCAGACCATTCGCGAGATCGGCGACCCCGCTGCACTCGACGCCGCCATCGACGATGCGTTTCCCGGCTCACGGCTCGACGTCGCCACACAGAACGGCCGCTTCGAAGTGCTGATGCAGCAGCATGGTTTGCTGCGTCCGCTAAAAGGTGCGGAACTGTCTGACGGGACCCTGCGTTATCTATTGCTGGTCGCCGCCCTGTTGACGCCGCGTCCGCCCGCGTTACTGGTCTTGAATGAGCCCGAAACAAGTCTGCATCCGGACCTGTTGCCGGCGCTTGCACGGCTGATCACGCGGGTGGCCGCGCACTCACAGGTGCTTGTCGTGTCGCACGCGGCGCGGCTCATCGCGTCACTCGAACGCGAAGACGCGAGCGAGTCGATCGTGCTCGAGAAGCATTTCGGTGCAACGCGTCTCGCCGACGCCGAAGAGCGCGACATACCGGCGTGGAAATGGCCGTCGCGCTGACGCAGACGCGTGCGTGCGGCTCCAATATTTCGATGGCCTTTGCGATGTAAGCTGAATGTAACAGCGCCCAAAAAATGCAATACCGGGCGCTTTTTAGCGCTTGCCAGGGAATAATGCTTCGATGCCTGTGGCGCGCGCGCCGGCCTCAGCGCCATTAATCGAAAGACGGAAGACCTGCCTGCCACCCCGGCGCCTATCGACGCCGGATAAACCTGGTGGGGCCGGGCAGCGCCAGGCCGTGCCAGGCTGTGCACAAGCCAGCGCCGCAAGCCGTCAGTTCACGGAGACAACTATGAAGATTGCGCAGATCGCCCCCTTGACCGAATCGGTGCCGCCGAAGCTGTACGGCGGCACGGAGCGCGTCGTGTCGTACATCACCGAGGCGCTCGTGGAGCTCGGCCATGACGTGACGCTGTTCGCAAGTGGCGACTCGGTGACGAGCGCGAAGCTGGAGGCCGTGTGGCCGCGCGCGCTGCGCCTCGATCCCGGCATCCGCGATCGCGTGGCGCCGCACATGTTGCTCATGGAACTCGTGCGCCGCCAGGCCGAAGAGTTCGATGTCCTGCATTTTCACCTCGACTATTACTCGTTCTCGGTGTTCAAGCGGCAGGAGACGCCGTTTGTGACGACCATGCACGGCCGGCTCGATCTGCCCGAACAACAGCCGGTGTTCGACACGTTCAACACTGCGCCGGTCATTTCGATTTCCAATGCGCAGCGCCATCCGCTGCCGCAAGCGCGCTGGCTGACCACGGTGTATCACGGCTTGCCGGAGAAGCTATATACGCCGCAGCCGGTTGAGCAGAGGTACCTCGCGTTCCTCGGCCGTATCTCGCCCGAAAAGCGCGTCGACACGGCGATTCGCATTGCCGGGCGCTGTGGCATGCAGATCCGCATCGCGGCAAAGGTCGACACCGCGGATCGCGAATATTTCGAACGCGATATCCGGCCGCTACTGGACTTGCCGCACGTCGAGTTCATCGGTGAGATCGCGGATCATCAGAAGGCCGAATTCTTGTCCGGCGCACATGCACTGCTGTTTCCGATCGATTGGCCGGAGCCGTTCGGCCTCGTCATGATCGAGGCCATGGCTTGCGGCACGCCGGTTGTCGCGTTCAATCGCGGTTCGGTGCCGGAGGTGCTCGAAGACGGGTTGACCGGCTTTATCGTCGAAGACGAAATCGGCGCGGTGGCGGCGGTCAACCGGCTGCACAAGATGCCGCGTGCCGGCGTGCGTCAACGCTTCGAGGAGCGCTTCACGTCGCACCGGATGGCGCAGCAATATGTGGACGCGTATCAGTCGGTGATTCGCGCGCAAAAGCGCTCGCGCTTCAAGGTAGTGGATAGCTCGGGTCGTTGATTTCCGCGAGCGGTTCATGCGGACGGTTCTGGAGGTCTGGCCACGGAATTGACATGTGCACTTGCTCGTTGCAAAAGCTCATGCCGACTGCCCGCGCAACGTTTTCAGAACCTTAAGTTGAACGCATGAAAGTTGGACAGGCCGGCCTCCGCGAACGGAGCCGGCCTGTCGTCAAGTTTCCGCGCACTGCGACACATCGCGCGGCTCACACTGCGCAATCCTCGCGTCCATCCCGGACACCGTTGCGGGAATCAGGCGGACAGCACGCGCAACCCGCATACGTACGGGCGGTTATCGCGATGCGACGTGATGCGAGGCCGCTGGTCCGCCGTCATATTCCTTAGATCTTCAGGCGCGAAACCTTCGTGCCCTGCAGCGACAGATCGCCCATCAACCCGGCATTGGTCAGCACGAATACTTGCACCGGCGCCGTGGCGGTGGTGGTGTCGATCACGCCGTTCGCGCCCATCTTCACGAGCGCGACCGAAGCGTCGCCGCCCACCGACCAGCCGTCGGCATTGCGGAATTTGTCGAGCGCGTCCTGCGTCATGAACAGGAAGATGATGGCCTTCGACTGTGCGCCGGCCTGCAAGCCGAACGAGCCGGAAACCGTGCTGTAGTAGCCCACCGTGCTGCCGCCCACGCGCAGCGAGCCTTCGCCGTACTGCCCGCCGACGATGAAGCCAGCCTGCAGCACCGACGGGAACACGAGCACGCCGCGCGCCTTCGAGACGAGTTCGCGTGAACCCTTCACGGTCGAATACAGGCGGGACAAGGTGCCGTCGACGCTGGCGTCGATCGACTGACGTTTGGACGCGTCGGTGGACGGTGTGTCGTGGCCGCCGGTGTTGGTGGTACAACCGGCAAGTGCAAGGCCTCCGAAAGCGAGCGCAGCGGTAGTCTTCAACATGAAGTGTCGTCTTTGCATCGTTTTTCTCCGTATGGTTCCTTGGCGCAGCCGCGGAAGTTACGCGGCTGTCTTCTGAGTTATATCACACGGCACGCCAAAAGGCGCCCTCGCACGCGTAGGCGAAAAGCCTTATGTGACGGGGCTTTGCGGGAGATCGCAAGAGACACGCTGTAAATCTGACCGGCTCGCGAGACGAGGCTCGCCACGCGCAGAAAGCGTGATCGAACGGGGTCACGGCGTCGCGGATTTGCTTGTGAATTGTCGAGCGGCGGCCGCATAGAACCCTAAGCAGATGCCCATTTTTACCGATTCGGATGCGCTGCAATTTGCGCCGTCATCGAACGAAAAGTGTTGTCCCGGCGCCGCACACTCGCGGCATCGGCGCACGCTATCCGCCGTGGTTCGCCTGGCTCTTGACCGTGGGCGGCCGCCTGAGTGCGCGCCGCACCCCGCCGATCAGCACACCCACGGCAAGCAGCGTGAGCGCCGGCACGATCCAGTAACCGACGAATGCATGCCAGAGGTAAGCCATCAAGGTAGAGCGGCGCACGCTGTATTCGTTGCGGGCGTCCTGCTGGCGCGGCGCGTTGGCGGCCAGCACGTCGGCCGGGCAACCGGCGGCTTGCGCCTCGTCGGGCTTGCCGTGGCAGCGGGCGGGGGCGCCGGCGGCGCGCTGTGCGTCGGTGAAATTCCAGGTGGTCAGCGCGCGCTCGAGGTCGACGGCGTTGTAGGCCATCTCCTCGCGAATTTCGCTGACTGCAACGATCGCCACGGGCACGGCCCAAAACACGATGACGACCAGCCACCGCCTCAACCAGCGGTTTTTATGCTTCGATACCATCCTTGCCTCCAATCGATGCTTTTCGGCATCAACGACAAGATGGCGGCCCGTATGGATATTGTGTGGGGTGGGCCGTCTCCGCAGCCATCATAGAAGAAAAACGGCGCGTTCGGGCGGCGGCACGGAGAAGGGCGGGGAAAGCGGGTGACGGAAAAACGCAGACAGCATAATGCGACGATCGAGCGCCGCGAGGTACGCGGCGCTTTCCGGCGATGTCCGGACTCAGTTGGCCGGCGCGGAAGACAGGCAGCTCTTCATGAACGCTTTGCGTTCGTCGCCTTTCTTGCCGGTGGCTTGCACGTTGCACGCCTTCATCTTGTCCTGCTGGCTCATTGGTGCGGCGGCCGGCTTCGCGGAAAGGCAGGTTTTCATGAACGCCTTGCGCTCGTCGCCTTTCTTGTCGGCGGCCTGCTTGTTACAGTTCGCCATCTTGGTTTGCTGGCTGTTCTCTGCAAACGCGGGCGAAGCGAGGACGGCGCCGAGTACCAATGCAGCGATTGTGGATTGGAATTTCATGTGACACTCCCATCGGTGTAGAAACGTTTTTGGTCTTCATGCACGCGGGCGTCTACGCATCCGGCCCTCGGCAGGTCCATTATGGCAAATGCTGTCTGCATCAACGGCCAAAACCGCGTTTGCGTTGACATGCGCACCCGCGTGTTTTCCCTGATGTAGCGGCGCTTGCGGCATTCGCGGCATTCAAAAGGTCCAATTGCGGACAGGCCATTATGTTATGCATTGCAGATTAATTGACGAATGCAGCCGGGCCGTAAATCGCCATGTTGCCGCTGCGAGTGGCGGAATAAAAAAAATCGCGCTGAATTGTTCTTTTTGCTGCGCCCGCACACGAATAGCAATTGGTAAGGAAATCCGGACCGAAATTCCGAAATCTATCTGCCGCGCGGCGGTGTGCATGGGGCGCCGATGCCGTCGCGTCAGACAAACCAGAGGAGCATGCCATGCACTATCTGCTGACCTATGACCTTGTGCCCGACTATCTCGAACAGCGCGGCGCGCACCGCGAGCGGCATCTGAAACTTGCTTGGGCTGCTGCGGAGCGCGGCGAACTGCTGCTTGCCGGCGCATTGAACGAACCCGTCGACACCGCCGTGCTGCTTTTCACCGGCGAGTCGCCCGCAGCCGCCGAGGCCTTTGCCAAGGCGGATCCGTACGTGCAAGCGGGCCTTGTGAACCGCTGGCGCGTGCGCGAGTGGACGACCGTGGTCGGCGAGGGCGCAGCCACTCCAGTCCGCTAATTGAACGCGCCGACGAACCCGCGGGCGAGGTGCCTCGCCCGCGCTATTGCCACGAGGCGCGAAGGCTTTTCTTGCCACATCGATGTCATCAAACGTCGGCACCTTGAGCTCGATGCGCCCGCAACCAACTGACGCAGCCGGCTACGTCAAAATTTCGAAAAATCTGGAGTGCCGTCGTGACTGCGAAATCGCATAAGTTTATTCGCGGCTTTTTCGAATTCTCAGGCTCGCAACAGAAAAACCGGTGCTATCGCAGCAAGCATTTCCGTTACGGCTTGACGTGAAAAGACGGAATGCGCAAGAGAAGTTTGTTTCTATCCGTAACACTTGTCGCAACGATATTCACGCAAACCCTGGTGGTGGTATGCTTCGTGCACAATTCTCCCATGCACGAGTGAGACCACGTTCTGTGCTTCGCAATAGGGACAAACCGCACTAACACAGGGCGGTATTGATCACCAGACAGAACGTACAAAACATATTTGTGCAACCGAGGGCTACACACGGATCGTGAAAGTTGAATCCGTGGTCAGCCCAAAGCCGCGGCCCGGCCAGGCTGCGTGGAGAAAATCCATGTTTTTCGATGAGCTAAGCAATGACGAATGGGCGCTGCTCTCAGCGCTTGTCTCAGATGAGCCGGCCGTCCGTCTGAACCGACGCGGGCGGCCTCGTGCCGATCCACGTGTCGTGGCGAATGCAGTGTTGTGGATCCTCACCACCGGTGAGCCGTGGTCGAAGCTGCCGGGACGGTATCCGTCGGGTCCTACTTGCCGTCGCCGCTTTGAAGAATGGCAGTTGAACGGCACGCTGCTCGAGATGGTTCGGCTCCTGTCCAGGACCGGACGCACGTTCGCGTACGTGCCTCAACCTGCGCCGCTGGTTGCCGCAAAGCCTGCGGGCAAGCCGGCCGCGCAGGTCGCGGAAACCTCGAGATCGCGCGACGACGCTCCGCGCGGTGTGACGTGGAAGAGCCCCGAGTCCTGGCAGGCGCCCGGCACGAGCGGCAACGGCGCGAATGCTCTGCGCGCGGCGCCTCCGTCTCATGCGCGCGACTGGCGTTGCGCCGATCCGTTTGCCGACATCACACGTCAGCTGGCGGGTATCGACAATGTCGCGCCAACCGAACAGTCCGCACCGCACACGCCTTATTTACCGCCGGCAGTAGGGCGCGCGCCGGCCTTTCCGACGCCTTCGGTCGCCTATGCGCCGCGCCCTGCGCTGCGCGTGGACCTCGGCGCGCTAGGCGAAGCCGGTGCAGTCGGCGCCGCCATGCAGGGTCTGGATTCGGCAATTGCGTCGGCGCGAAAAATGCCCGCAGCGGCGTTGCAGCGCAGCCCGCTGCCGGCAAGTCTCGCACCGCGGGGCCGGCAAGTTGCCGAGCGGCATGGCTATCTGATCTACGTTGCCGCCGAGCGTGTGCCTAACGATATGTATCGAGCATGGGCGGAGATCATGATGGACGGCAGGCGCGTCGAGCGTTCCGGTCTCGTCGGTCCGCGTTTCGCCGACCCCCAGGCCGCCGAGCAGTATGCGTTCGAGTGGGCGGCGCAGTGGGTCGATCGCGAGTGCCGCACGCTGGCCGCAGCGCAAGCCGCGCCCCAGGCCCGCGCACCGCAACAGCATGCAACGCCAATGCAAACGCACAAGCCAGGTTATGCGCCGAGTGGACCGGCCACTCACGCGCCGTATGCCGGAGCGCCGGCGCGTCCGTTGCCCGGACTGCGTCATGTGCCGGAGCCGGTCGCCGCGCATCATGGCGCGCCGTTGCATGGTCCTCTGAATGCGTTTCGCGGACCGCTGCGGCGTTATGCGAGCGAACCGTCCGCCGTGACCGCGTCAGGCACGGCGAACATCGCAAGTGCGGTGAATGCTGCCGACGCGGCAGCACATGTGGTCAACGAGCGCGAAGCAGCAGAGCGTTATCCGTCATACACAGAACTCATCTCCCACGCGGGATGAGCACGCAGTACCCCGCGGCTGTCGGAGCAACCGCCGCAGGTTTCCGCTTCATTCGCTGTGATTCAAGGCTGTGCCCGCAAGTGACTTCGCGTACGTGATTCAGTACTTTACTGGCGTCCGTATGTGTCGTCGAAGCGCACGATATCGTCTTCGCCGAGATACGAACCGGATTGCACCTCGATCATTTCGAGCGGCATCTTGCCGGGATTCTCAAGACGGTGCGTGACACCTAGCGGGATATAAGCCGATTCGTTTTCGGAGACGATAAAGCGCTCTTCACCTCGCGTGACGAGCGCGGTGCCGCGCACGACAATCCAATGTTCAGCGCGGTGATGATGCATTTGCAGCGAGAGGCGAGCGCCCGGCTTCACGACGATACGCTTGACCTGGAAGCGCTCGCCGGAGTCGACGGAATCGTAGTTGCCCCACGGGCGATGCACCTTGCGATGATTGGCCGCTTCGAGGCCGCCCTCGCTGCGAATACGCGCCACGATCTTCTTGACATCCTGCACACGCGATTTATCCGCGACGAGAATGGCGTCCGCCGTTTCGACTACGACCAGATCCTGGGTGCCCACGCAGGCAATCAGGCGTCCTTCCGAATGGGCGAACGTGGAAGATGAGCCTTCGAACATCACACGCCCGCGGCCGACATTCTGCTCGGCGTCTTTCTCGGAGATGTCCCAGATCGCGTCCCATGAGCCCACGTCCGACCAGCCGGCCTGCAAAGGCATGACCACGCCCGCGGCTGCGGTCTGATCGTTGCCGAGTTGCTCCATCACTGCATAGTCGATCGAGTTGGACGGCGACGCGCTGAACGCATCGCGCTGCAGCCGGAAGAAATCGCCATCTGATTTGCCGCCCGCATAAGCAGCATCGCACGCTTCGAAAATGGCGGGCTGAAAGTGGCGGATCGCCTTCAGCCAGGTTGACGCGCGCATGATGAAAATGCCGCTGTTCCACCAGTATTCACGCGATTCGACGTAACGCTGCGCAAGTTCGAGATGCGGCTTTTCGACAAAGCGGTCGAGCTTGTGTGCGGCGATCGGAGCGTTTGCGTCGGCGGCATCCCATGCGGCATCTTGCGCGGCATTGTCTGCCCGCATTTCATCAGGATTGCCAGGCGTAGCGACAGGCGCGCCGATGCGGATATAGCCATAGCCCGTTTCCGCACGGGTCGGCACGATGCCCATCGTGACAATGTTGCCCGCCGCTGCATGCTGCACGCCTGCGGCGACCGCTGCATGAAATCCGTCGAGGTCGGTTACCGCATGATCCGCGGGCATCACGACCATGATGCCGTCCTCGTCCTGCGCGGCGATTGAAAGCGCGGCCACGGTCAATGCAGGTGCCGTATCGCGGCCCACGGGTTCGAGCATCAGCCTGCTTGGTTTGCCGCTCGTGCGCAGTTGCTCGGCGGTCGTGAAGCGCTGTTCCTCGTTGGCCACCACGACGAGTTGGCCGGTCAGCGGATAACCGGCCTCGAGACCGTCGAGACGGCGCGTGGTGGATTGCAGCAGCGAATCTTCGCCGAGCAGGCCGATCAACTGCTTCGGGTGCTGTTCGCGCGACATCGGCCACAACCTCGTGCCGGAGCCGCCCGCCAGAATCACGGGATGGACCTTCAGTTTGACGTGCGTGGACGTCGCTTGCGTGGACCGGGTGTCGGCGGACGTGGCCGTAACCGGAGCTGTCATGATGGACTCCTCGGGGGCTGGGTGAATACGTCGAGTTTTATCACGAAGGACGAAATCAATAAAAGCGCGTTAAATGAAAACTATATAAACGAGGCTATAAATTCGACGTCTCGTGAACAAAGAATGTCACCGCCACGGTTGCAAAAATAAAAATTAAGCGCAAAAAACTGACGACCTATTTTTTTAACGCCGATGGATGAGCAGGACCAATCTATCGAGCCGGCAGGGCACGAAGAAAAAACTTCGGCTGCAGAACGCCAGAACGGGCGCACGGGCGCGTCAAAACACCGTGATAACGCATCTTTTCCGGTAAAAAGTGCCGAATAAATTGCACTAAAAATGCAGGAATTTCGACCGATACATTTTGAGATTTTTGCAGCCTTGCGAAGCGAATTTTAATAACGCTTTATCTATACCTGCAGAAGGACATTCACTCATTCCGAGACACGTTTTTCGCTGCGGCCGCGTATCCGGTTTAGCTATGCGGGAAACGGAATTGCAATTGGCACCGCTTCAACTGGTTTCGCGTCGGGCAATTTTCCGCCAACGCGATGACCGGCGTTGGGCGTGCTCTTGCCGAAATGACCAGACCGCGTATTTCGAACCCTTTCGAACCCACCAGCCGACTAACCGACGGGATGGCACTTGACTGACGAACTGAGGGGCAGCACATGCTGAGCGTTCTATCGAGAATCATCGACATCGCGATGGTTGCGCTCGGCGCCGCGATCGCGGCGGCCGTGCACAACGGGAAAGTGGTGTGGCTGGACGATATGCAAAGCGTGTCGCTCGCTTTCGATGTCCTGCTCGTCGTGGTGTTCTTTCCGGCGCTCGGCATCTATCAGTCATGGCGCGGCAAGCCGCTGTACGACCTGCTGTGCCGCGTCGCGGGCGGCTGGGCGATGGTGGAAGTCACCGGCGTGCTCATCAGTTTCACGCTGCATCGCGCGGACAGTCTGTCGCGGCTGTGGCTCGTGTATTGGGCGGTCGCCACCATCGTGCTGCTGATCGTCACGAAGGTAATCGTCTATTCGATTCTGCGCGGACTGCGCCGCGAAGGTTTCAACCAGCGCGCGGTGGCGATCGTGGGCGGCGCGCCGTATGGGCGCTTCCTGATCCAGCAGATGCGCGGCCGTCCGGACGCGGGCTTTAGCCCCGTCGTCGTGTTCGACGAAGACGCCACCGTGAACCCGTACGAAGACCCGGATACGTCCGACGCGATCGAAGGCGTGCCCGTAGAGCGGGACTACCAGCGCATGATCGAACTCGTCCAGCAGCGCGCGATTCGCGAGTTGTGGCTCGCACTGCCGATCTCGAAGGAGAAGGAGATCCATCGCTTCGTGATGGATCTGCGCAACGACTTCGTGAATATCCGCTTCATTCCCGATGTGCGCAGCCTGACTCTATTCAATCAGCCGATGGTCGAGTTGCTCGGCGTGCCGGCGATCAATCTGGCGGCGTCGCCGATCACCGATCTGCGCGTGCTGCCCAAGCGCATCTTCGACCGGCTCTTTGCGCTCGCCGCCTTGACCGCGCTCGCTCCGGTAATGCTCGTAATCGCGGCAATGGTCAAGCTCAGTTCTCCCGGCCCGGTGTTCTTCCGCCAGAAGCGCAAGGGCATCGACGGACACGAGTTCGAGATTTACAAATTCCGTTCGATGAAAGTGCACAAGGAAGAGGCCGGCAGGATCACTCAGGCGACGCGACGCGATCCGCGTATCACCGCGGTGGGTGCGTTCCTGCGCCGCACGAGCCTCGACGAACTGCCGCAGTTCATCAACGTGCTGCGCGGCGAGATGTCGGTGGTCGGGCCGCGTCCGCACGCGCTCGAACACGACGACATCTACAAGGATCTGGTGAAGGGTTACATGCACCGCTACCGGATCAAGCCGGGCATCACCGGATGGGCACAGATCAACGGCTATCGCGGCGAAACCGACCGCATCGAAAAGATGATGGGCCGCGTCAAGCTCGATCTCTACTACATGCAGCACTGGACCTTCTGGCTCGACATCAAGATCGTCGTGCTGACGCTGTGGAAGGGCTTTGTCGGCAACAACGCATATTGAACCAACTCCAATTTCCTGCGAGGTAATACATGAACCTGACGATCATCGGTAGTGGCTACGTAGGCCTCGTAACGGGCGCATGTCTGGCCGACATCGGCCACGACGTCTTCTGTCTCGACGTCGATCAGCGCAAGATCGACGTGCTCAACAACGGCGGCGTGCCGATCCATGAACCGGGTCTGCAGGACATCATCGCGCGCAATCGCAAGGCGGGTCGCCTCACGTTCTCGACCGATGTCGAAGCGGCGGTCGCGCACGGCGACATCCAGTTCATCGCGGTCGGCACGCCGTCCGACGAAGACGGCTCCGCCGATCTGCAATACGTACTCGCCGCCGCGCGCAATATTGGCCGCCATATGACCGGCTTCAAGGTGATCGTCGACAAGTCGACGGTGCCGGTCGGCACGGCGTCGCGCGTGCGCGAAGCGATCGCGCAAGAGCTCGAGACGCGTGGACTGAGCCACATGTTCTCGGTCGTATCGAACCCCGAGTTTCTGAAGGAAGGCGCGGCGGTCGAAGACTTCACGCGGCCCGACCGCATCGTGCTGGGTTGCGATGAGAACGTCCCCGGCGAGAAGGCGCGCGAACTGATGAAGCGCCTCTATGCGCCGTTCAACCGCAACCGCGAACGCACGCTCTACATGGACGTGCGCTCGGCGGAATTCACGAAATACGCGGCGAACGCGATGCTCGCCACGCGGATCTCGTACATGAACGAACTCGCGAATCTGGCCGATCGTGTGGGCGCCGATATCGAGGCCGTGCGTCGCGGCATCGGCTCCGACCCGCGCATCGGCTACGACTTCCTGTATGCGGGCTGCGGCTACGGCGGTTCGTGCTTTCCGAAAGACGTGCAGGCGTTGATCCGCACGGCCGCCGACCACAACGCCAACCTGCGCATTCTCGAAGCGGTGGAAGCCGTCAACGATACGCAGAAGAAGGTGCTTGCGCAGAAGATCGTCGCGCGCCTCGGCGAGGACCTGTCGGACCGCACGTTCGCCGTGTGGGGTCTCGCGTTCAAGCCCAATACCGACGACATGCGCGAAGCGCCCAGCCGTCCGCTGATCGCCGAACTGCTGCGCCGCGGCGCGCGCGTGAAAGCGTATGACCCGGTCGCAATCGACGAATCGAAGCGCGTATTCGCGCTGGATCTGAAGGACGTGCCGCAGCAGCACGCACGCCTTCATTTCGCCAACGAAGAGATGGAAGCTGCCGACGGCGCCGACGCGCTCGTGATTCTCACCGAGTGGAAGGTATTCAAGAGCCCGGACTTCGACGCGCTGAAAACGATCCTGAAGACGCCGCTCATTTTCGACGGCCGCAACCTGTATGAACCGGACACGCTACTCGAACTCGGCATCGAGTATCACGCAATCGGCCGTCAGCATGCGTTGCGCAATGCGCCTGCGAGAGTCGGCGCAAACGGCCTGCCGCTCACGCCGGCGGACGCGCTCGCGGCAGCGGAGGCGGGCCACTAGGCCGGCTTGCATCCCGCTCGCTGCTGTATCGCCGCGCATCTTCACGGAGCCCCGACATGTTCGCCAATGTTCTGATCGTCTGTCACGCCAACGTGTGCCGTTCGCCCGCCGCCGAAATGCTGTTCAAGGCACGGCAGGCCGCGCGCTCGCATGCGTCGGCGGGGGCGATCGCGTTTCATTCGGCGGGCGTGCGGGCGATGAACGGTCACGGCATGGACCCGGTCATGCGGCGGCTGCTCGCCGAGCGCGGCGTTGCGTCCGAAGCGCATTATTCGCGCCGTCTTGACCGGCAGCTCGTGCGGTCCGCCGACCTTGTGCTCGTGAGCGAGCGCGCGCAGGCGAGCGAAGTCGAAGCGCTCGATCCGGCTTCGCGCGGCAAGGTCTTCCCGCTCGGCAAGTGGGAAGACATGCCCGACGTCGCCGATCCGCACGGCGGCGAGGAATCCGCTTACAGGGAGAGTCTCGTGCTCATCGAACACCTGGTCATGGGATGGCTGAAAAAAATATGCTGATGAAAACACACGCTACACAAGCTACACAAGCTGCACACGCTACACGCGCATTCGCGAACCGCAACGCTAACTTCAAGGCGAACCTCAGAGCCAGGCTCGCCGCCACGCTTCTGCTGACGTCCTTTTTGTCGGCCTGCGCCACCGCACCGGGCAATTATCTCGACACGTCGCGTCTGAAAGACGACGGCCAGCACGAGAGCCAGCCCGCGGAAACCTATCCGGTCCATGTGATCGACGCTACCGTCGTCGCCGCGCAAGCGCAGGCCGAAGCCAGCATGCCGCCGCGCCCGCTGCCCACGTCGACCTTCAGCGATCCGTCGCAATACGTCTACCGGCTTTCGCCGCAGGACATTCTCGGCATCACCGTGTGGGATCACCCTGAACTGACCACGCCGCAGGGCAGCACGCTGTCGGCGGGCGGCACCAGCACGCAGACCATCGCCGGCGCGTTGCAGCAGCCGTACACGGCCGCGCTGCCGGGCCAGGCCGATCCGTACGGCCAGACCATCGCCGCCGACGGCACCATCTATTTCCCGTTCGTCGGCCGCATCCGGGCTGCGGGCAAAACCGTCGGCGAACTGCGCGATCAGCTCGCGACCGGACTCGTGCGCTATATCCGCAATCCACAGGTCGACGTGCGCGTGCTGTCGTACCGCGGCCAGAAAGTGCAGGTCACGGGCGAGGTGAAGACGCCGGGCCCGCTCGCGGTGAGCGACGTGCCGCTCACGCTGGTCGATGCGCTGACGCGCTCGGGCGGCACGACTGCCGACGCCGACATCCAGCGCGTGCGCCTCACGCGTAACAACAAGCTCTATGTACTCGACGCGAACCGCATGCTGGATGCGGGCGACACCACGCAGAACGTGATGCTGCAAAACGGCGACGTGATCAACGTGCCGGACCGCAGCAACAGCCGCATCTTCGTGATGGGCGAGGTGAAGACGCCGATCCAGTTGCCGATGCTCAAGGGCCGTCTGACGATTGCCGACGCGCTCACGCAAGCGGGCGGCATTCTCGACACGGACGCCAATCCGCGCCAGATCTTCGTGATGCGAGGCATGCGCGAGCATCCGACCACACCGGACGTGTACCGCCTCGATATGACGCAGCCCGACGCGATTATGCTGTCCGCGCAGTTCCAGTTGCAGCCGATGGACGTCGTATATGTGGGCACCGCCGCATCGACCACGTTCAACCGTGTGTTGCAGCAGGTGTTGCCGAGCGTGCAGACGCTGTTCTACCTGAAGCAGCTCACACGCTAGGCGCGTGAGTCGACAGGGGTCCCGCGCTGCGCCATCGTCCGGTGGCCGCGGCGCGGGACTGAGGCAAACGCAGCTAGCACCCGCGAAACAACAGATAAGCCAACGCCGAAGCAGATGCACGCAAGCAACCGCAAAAGCAACCGCAGAAGCAACCGATACGGGATCGAATCGTGAGCAATCAAATCTCTCCACATATGACCGGGCCGCTCAGGACCGAAGAAGAGGACGTCGTTCTCGGGCAACTGGTGCAAGTGATCCTCGACGACATCTGGTGGCTGATCGCAATCGCCGCGGCGGTCGTCGCGATTGCCGGTGCGTACTGTGTGCTCGCCAAGCCGATCTATTCGGCCGATGCGCACGTACGCGTCGAGCAGGCCGACAACACGTCGCAGGCGCTCACGCAGACGCAGACCGGCGCCGCGATCACGAGCGGCTCGACCTCGCTGCCGACGGACGCCGAGATCGAGATCATCAAAAGCCGCGGCGTCGTCGGTCCTGTGGTCGAGCAGATGAAGCTGAACTTCAGCGTCACGCCGAAGACGCTGCCGCTTCTCGGCAGCATTGCCGCCCGCATGGCGACGTCAGGCCAGCCGGCGCGGCCATGGCTCGGCCTGTCGTCGTATGCGTGGGGCGGTGAGGTGGCCGACATCGATTCGATCGACGTGCTGCCCGCACTCGAAGGTCAGAAGCTCACCATGAAGGCGCTGGGCGGTGACCGTTACGAACTGCATGCGGAAAACGGCGCGCTCTTGCTGCGCGGACAAGTCGGGCAGCAGGCGCAGGGCGGCGGCGTGACGATGCTGGTGAACAAGCTGATCGCGCGTCCGGGCGAGGAATTCACCGTGGTCCGCGCGAACGATCTCGACGCGATCAGCGCGTTCCAGTCCGCAATCAGCGTGCAGGAGCAGGGCAAGCAAACCGGCGTGATCCAGATTTCGCTGGAGGACAAGAACCCCGAGCATGCCGCGCTCGTCGCCAATGCGCTCGCGCAGTCATATGTGCGCCAGCATGTTTCCAACAAGCAGGCCGACGCGAGCAAGATGCTCGACTTCCTGAAGAGCGAGGAGCCGCGCCTGAAGTCGGACCTGGAGCGCGCCGAAGCCGCGTTGACCGCGTATCAGCGCCAGTCCGGCTCGATCAATGCGAGCGAAGAAGCGAAGGTGTATCTCGAAGGTAGCGTGCAGTACGAGCAGCAGATCGCCGGCTTGCGTCTGCAGATGGCGCAGCTCATCGAGCGTTACGGCGACGACCATCCGATGCTCAAGGCGGCGCGCGAGCAAATGGCCGAGTTGCAGGCGCAGCGCGCGAAATACGCTGACCGCTTTCGCGATCTGCCGGCTACGGAAGTGAAAGCCGTGCAGTTGCAGCGCGACGCGAAAGTGGCGGAAGACATCTACGTGCTGCTGCTCAATCGCGTGCAGGAGCTTTCGGTGCAGAAGGCCGGCACGGGCGGCAACGTGCATATCGTCGACGCCGCGCTGCGCCCCGGCGCGCCGGTCAAGCCGAAGAAGGCGCTGATCCTGTCGGCGGCGACGATCCTCGGGCTGATCGCGGGCACCGGCTTCGTGTTCCTGCGCCGCAATATGTTCAAGGGCATCGACGACCCGGAGCACATCGAGCGCGCATTCCATCTGCCGGTGTTCGGGCTCGTACCGATGAGCGCCGAGCAGACGCTGCTCGAAAACGGCTTTCAGCGCGGCGGCGAGCGCCTGCGCTCGGTGCTCGCCAACGCGCGGCCGAAGGACGTCACGGTCGAGAGCTTGCGCAGCCTGCGCACGTCGATGCAATTCACGATGATGGACGCGAAGAACCGCATCGTCATGCTCACGGGCCCGATGGCCGGCGTCGGCAAGAGCTTCCTGACTGTCAACCTGGCGGTGCTGCTCGCGCATTCGGGCAAGCGCGTGCTGATGATCGACGGCGACATGCGCCGCGGCGTCCTCGAACGCTTCCTGGGCGGCACGCAGGACAACGGGCTGTCGGAGCTGCTGAGCGGCCAGATCTCGCTGGAGGAGGCGATCCGCGCGTCGGAGATCGAGAACCTGAGCTTCATTTCGTGCGGGCGCCGTCCGCCCAATCCGTCCGAGCTGCTGATGTCGCCGCGTCTGCCGCAATACCTCGACGGTCTCGCGAAACGCTACGACGTGATCCTGGTCGACACGCCGCCGGTGCTCGCGGTGACCGACGCGTCGATCATCGGCGCGTATGCCGGGTCGACCTTCTTCGTGATGCGTTCGGGCATGCACAGCGAGGGCGAGATCACCGACGCGTTGAAGCGTCTGCGCGCAGCCGGCGTGCACGTGCAGGGCGGCATCTTCAACGGCATGCCGGCGCGGGCTCGCGGCGGCTACGACCGCAGCTATGCGGCGGTCCAGGAATATCTGAGCACCTGATCGGGCAGGAGTACACCGACGATGAATCACACAGGACATCGCAACAAGGACATCGCAATGAAAGTGACGGTACTGGTTCCGACTTACCGCCGCCCGGCCGACCTCGCGCGCTGCCTCGCGGCGCTGCAACGGCAGTCGCGCGCGCCCGATGAAGTCGTGGTGGTGGCGCGCGCCGACGACGAGGCGACCCATATGTGTCTGCGCGATCCGGCGGTCACCGGCATGCTGCCGGTCTCAGTCGCGCTTGTCGAAGCACCCGGCCAGGTCGCGGCGCTCAATCGCGGACTCGACGCGGCCAACGGCGACGTAATCGCGATTACCGACGACGACGCCGCGCCTCATCCCGACTGGGTGCAGCGCATTGCAGCCGCATTCGAAAGCGACGCCCGGCTCGGCGCGCTCGGCGGGCGCGACTGGGTGCACGAAAAAGGCCGCGTGCTGGACGGCGAGCGGCCACTGGTCGGCAAGGTCACGGCGCACGGCAAGATCATCGGCAACCATCACCTCGGCGTGGGCAGCGCACGCGAAGTGGACATTCTGAAGGGCGCCAACATGAGCTACCGGCGCGACGCGGTGCGCAACATCCGCTTCGACGCACGGCTGCGCGGCGCGGGCGCGCAGGTTCACAACGACATGGCGTTCAGCCTCGCGGTGAAGAACGCCGGCTGGAAGCTGATGTACGACCCGCGCGTCGCGGTCGATCATTTCCCCGCCGAACGTTTCGACGACGACCGCCGCGATGCGCAAACCATGGCCGCGTTGCGCAATGCCGCGTTCAATTTCCATCTGATCCTGCGCGACCAGTTGCCGCCGTTGCGCCGCGAAACCGCGTGGTGGTGGTGGACGCTCGTCGGCACACGCGTCTATCCGGGGCTCACGCATGCGGCGCTCGCGCTCGTGTCGAAACAGGCGCGCCTGAAGCTCTCGCGCTGGCGCGCGGTGCGTACCGGCGCGCACGAAGCGCGGCGCGCGCTGTCGCGCACCGCCTGAGCGGGGCGGCCAATGCAACGGGCGCGAGCAGCACGCAGCGCCTCACACGCTGCAGCATCGGCAAAGGGAGTGTCTGCATGAGTACGAAGGTCCACGTTCATCTGTTTTACGGCGCCGATCCGCGTTTCTATCGACCGGGCGACAACATCGGTTGCCTGTATGGCTATCACCACGCCGAATCGGACGCGTTCGCGCTGACCTATTCACAGGACGCTCGCGAAGGCAAGCCGATGCGGCTCGTTCGACGCGCGCTGAAGGCAGTGCTTGGCTTCGACTTCATCCATACGTGGCGCAACCGCGCGGAAATGTTGCGCTCCGATGTGATCTGGACGCACACCGAACAGGAATGGCTGTCAGCCGCGTTGATGCTCCTTCTGAGCGGCCGCAAGGCCGGCGCGGACTCATCGCCGCTTCTGCTCGCGCAAAGCGTGTGGCTGCTGGACAAATGGCCTTCGTATGGAATCGTGCGTAAGTGGCTGTATCGCAAGCTGATGGCTCGCGCCGATCAGCTGACCACGCTCGCGAGCGAAAACGCGGCGTTGTGCAAGCGCTATTTCAATCGCGACGCGAAGCCGCTTCTCTACGGTCTGAACACGCGCGACTTTCCGGTTAAGGCGCCGACCGAATGGAAGCCGCATTCGCCGATCCGCATTGCCGCGATCGGCAACGACCGCGACCGCGACTGGGATACGCTCATCAGGGCGTTCGGCAACGACGCGCGCTACACGGTGAAGCTCGCCACGCGCCGCCGCATTCCCGCGTCGCTGCGCGCGCCGAACGTGGAAATCGCGCTGTTCTCGGGCATCCGGAAACAGCACGAACTGTATGACTGGGCCGATGTGATCGTAGTGCCGTTGCGGCCGAACACGCACGCGTCAGGTATTACCGTGATGCTGGAAGCGGCGGCGGTCGGCAAGCCGATGGTCGTGACCGACGTCGGCGCCTTGCAGGATTATTTCCCGGCCGGCGAGGCCGCGTACATTCCGCCATTCAATCCGTCTGCGCTGCGCGATGCGGTTGACCGGCTCGCCGCCGCGCCCGTGGAAGCATTGCGCCAGGCGCAGGCAGCGGCTGCCGGCCTGCTGTCGCGCGATCTGACCACGCAGCACTACGCGATGCAGCATGTGCGGATCACGCAGGAGATGCTGCGCGCTCGCGGCGCCGCGGCACGCGGCCGCGCGGCGCCTTCTGCCGACGCGGACAAGGCGGTGGGTGCTCATGGTCAACGCAGCACGGCGCAAGAATCGCGCGGGGGCCTCTAAGCGATGTCGACGCTTCCGCGAGCCGACCTTTCGCCCACACCCGGCATGCCGGGCAGCGTAGGTGCGTCGCGCACCGCGGCGCGCAAACGTCGCGAGTGGCTGCCCGCAGCCATGCTGTGGCTCGTCACGGCGGTACTGATCGTCGCGCGTCAGGGCACGGTGCTCACGCTCGCGTTTCCCGTGCTCGCAATCGCGACGGGCCTGTGGCTCTACTTCAAGAGCCCGGCGCGCTATGTCGGCTTCATGTGGTGGTTATGGTTCCTGAGCCCTGAAGTGCGCCGCCTCGCCGACTGGTCCAAAGGCTCGTTCACGCCGACGAGCCTGATCCAGGTCGCGCCGCTCGCCGTCACGATGATCAGCGCGTTGTCGCTCGTACGCTACTACAGGCTGCTCGGACAACGGCGCGGACTTCCGGTGCTGCTGATTCTGCTCGGACTCGTCTACGCCTATCTTGTCGGCGTGGTGTCGAGCGGCCCGCTCGCGGCCACCTACGACCTTGCGAACTGGCTGTATCCGATTCTGATCGGCTTTCACATCATGGCGAACACGCGCCAGTATCCGCAGTACCGCGACACCATCGTGAACACGTTCATCTGGGGCATGCTCGTGATGGGCGGCTACGGGCTGATCCAGTTTTTCATCATGCCGCAGTGGGACGCACTGTGGATGCTCGGCTCGCAGATGAACTCGCAAGGCGACCCTGTGCCGATGGGCGTGCGCGTCTTCAGCACGATGAATTCGTCAGGGCCGTTCGCGTTCGCAATGATGGGCGCGATGGTGTACGTGATGGCGGCCACGCATCGCGTGCGCTGGGTCGCCGCGGCGCTCGGTTTCTTTTCGTTCGCGTTGAGCCTCGTGCGCTCCACATGGGGCGGCTGGATCATCGCGCTGCTGATCCAGCTGATCAAGTCCAACAACAAGGTGCGGGTGCGCATCGTTGCGAGCGCGGTGTTGCTCGCGGGACTGTGCGTGCCGCTCCTCGCCGTCGGTCCGGTGGCCGAGCGGATGCAGGCGCGCTTGTCCACCATCGTCAATCTGAACGACGACCAGAGCTACGCGGCCCGCAACGAGTTCTATGCGACCTTCGCGAAAACCGCCTTTACCGATGTCTCCGGCGAAGGCATGGGCGCGACCGGCACCTCGACCAAGCTCTCGAACGACGGCGGCCAGCTCGGCCAGTACGGCAACTTCGACAGCGGCGTGATGAACATCCCGTTCGTGCTCGGCTGGCCCGGCACGCTGCTTTACATGTCCGGCATCGTGTGGCTATTGACGCGCGCCGTGCTTGCGTCGTTCAGGCTGCGCAACGACAAGTACGTGTCCGCATGTCTGAGCCTGTGCCTCGCGACTTTCGCGATGCTGGTGTTCACCAATTCGCTGGTCGGCACTGGCGGGCTGCTGCTTTTCATGAGCGTTTTTTCGATTCTTTCCGCGGTGCATTACGAAAAAATCAACCGCGCCGGTACGTTATTCCGCACGCAACTTTTCCACGGAGGCACTGATTGAGAGTCGCCATTGTCACGCACGTTGTGCGCCATAACGACGGCCAGGGGCGCGTCAACCACGAGATTGCGCGCGCGGCGCTCGACGAGAATATCGGCGTCACGCTGATTGCCTCGCACGTCGCGCCCGATCTGCTCGTTCATCCGAATGTCCGCTGGGTGCCGATGAAAATCGGCCGCTGGTGGCCGACCAATCTGCTGCGCCAGCAGGTGTTCGCATTCAAGAGCGCAATGTGGCTGCGCTCGCATCGCCGCGAATACGACGTGCTCCATGTGAACGGCTTCATCACGTGGATGCCCGCCGACGTCAACACGTCGCACTTCGTGCATAGCGGGTGGCTCGGCAGCAAGTACTACCCGTTCGGTCTCACGAAGGGCGCGTGGTCCGCGTATCAGTCGGTATATACGCGCTGCAATGCGTTGCTCGAGCGCTGGGCCTACCGGCGCTCGAAGGTCATTACGGCGGTCTCGCAAAAGGTCGCCGATGAAATCCGCGCGATCGGCCTCACGCCGGATAACCGTGTGGACGTGATCTACAACGGCGTCGATACGCAAGGCTTCGCTGCGGCCACCGGCGATCGCGCGAAATTCGGCTTGCCGCAAGACGCATTCTTGCTGCTGTTCGTCGGCGATCTTCGTACGCCGCGCAAGAACCTCGGCACCGTGCTAGCCGCGCTCAAGCATTTGCCTGAACACGTGCATATCGCGGTAGCGGGTTTTCTGCCGGGCAGTCCGTATCCGGACGAGGCGAAGGCGCTCGGCATCGCGCATCGCGTGCATTTTCTCGGGCTTGTCAAAGAGATGCCGGTGCTGATGCATTCGGTCGATGCGTTCGTGTTTCCGTCGCGGTACGAGGCCATGAGCCTGTCGCTGCTCGAAGCGATGGCGGCCGGCCTGCCGGTCGTGACCGCGCGCACCGCGGGCGGCGCTGAAATCATCACGCCCGAATGCGGGATCGTGCTCGACGATCCGGACGATCCGAAGGCGCTCGCAGGAGCGGTCGCACGCCTCGCCGCCGATGACGACGCGCGTCGCAAGATGGGCGTCGCCGCCAACGAACTCGCGACCGGTTTCGGCTGGGCGCGCATGGCCGCGCAATATATCGCGCTGTATCGGCAGATCGAGGGGCAGCAGAAGAATCGCCGGCGCAAGGAAGCCGAGGCGGCGGTGGCCGCCAAGACCGACGCGCTCACGCTGAACACGCTGGCCGGACACAAGCGCGTCGAATGACGCTACGCGCTAGCGTTCAACACTACTCACCGGATACAAAAAGGCTCAATAAGGCAACGACAATGACGACAAGCTCAATCAAATCGCTGCAGATCGGCATGCACTGGTTCCCGGAGCGCGCGGGCGGCCTCGACCGCATGTATTACTCGCTGGTCGCTGCGCTGCCGGGCGCGGGCGTCGCCGTGCGCGGCGTCGTAGCAGGCTCGCCGAAGGTTGCTGCCGACACCGGCGGTGCGATCAACGGTTTCGGCTCCGCCGGCCAGTCGCTGCCTTTGCGGCTGATGGCCGCGCGTCGCGCGCTGCGCCAGGAAATCAGTACGTCGCGTCCCGACGTGATCTCCTCGCACTTCGCGCTTTATACGTTTCCGGGCCTCGACGTGACGCGCGGCATTCCGCAGGTCTCGCATTTTCAGGGACCGTGGGCCGACGAAAGCCATGTTGAAGGCGCCGATTCGCTCGGTCAGCGCGCGAAGCGTTATCTCGAACAATCGGTCTATACGCGCTCGTCGCGTCTCATCGTGTTGTCGGAGGCGTTCGGCAAGATTCTGACTTCGCGTTATCGCATCTCGCCGGAGCGTGTGCGTGTGGTGCCGGGCTGCGTCGACGTCGAACAATTCAATCTGCCCATCACGCCCGCCGAGGCGCGTCTGAAACTGCAATTGCCGCAGGACAGACCGATCGTGCTCGCGGTGCGGCGTCTCGTGCGGCGCATGGGTCTCGAAGATCTGATCGATGCGATCAGGCTGCTCAAGCCGAGTCACCCCGATGTGCTGCTTCTGATCGCGGGCAAGGGGCGTCTCGCGGATGAATTGCAAGCGCGCATCGACGAGGCCGGCTTGCAGGACAACGTGAAGCTTCTCGGCTTCGTGCCGGATCAGCATCTGGCGGCGCTGTATCGCGCGGCGAATATCAGCGTGGTGCCGACAGTCGCGCTCGAAGGCTTCGGCCTCATCACGGTCGAATCGCTCGCGTCGGGCACGCCGGTGCTGGTTACGCCGGTTGGCGGCTTGCCCGAGGCGGTTGCGGGGCTGTCGCCCGATCTGGTGCTGCCGGAGACCGGCGCAAAGGCGATTGCGGCGGGACTTGCCGGCGCGCTAAGCGGCTCGTTGAAGCTCCCCGATGCCGATGCGTGCCGGCGCTATGCGCGTGAAAACTTCGATAACTCGGTGATCGCGAAACGGGTGGCGTCGGTGTACAGCGAGGCTATTGCTTCGGGCGGGGTGCATTGATCGAGCATTGAATTTTGCGGGACGAAATAAAGAAGGCGCCGGCTCCCGTAGAAGAGAGCCGGCGCCTTTTTCATCTGCATGCTATTGTGCGGCCGCCACTGCATCGCCCCAATGCGGGCGTGCGGGGCGGTTGCTGAGGGTCGCTGATTAAAACGTCTCGTGTTGCTGATTGCGCCCAATGTCCGCATGAACCATCATGTGGCACAGTTGTTCGAGCGTGGTCTGCGCCTGCCAGCGGAGTTTCTCACGCGCCTTGTCCGCGCAGCCGATCAGCAGATCGACTTCAGCCGGCCGGTAGAACTTCGGATTCACGCGCACGAGCGTCTTGCCAGTCGCCACGTCGATGCCCGTTTCGCGCTCTTCCTTGCCTGACCACTCGATCTGATAATCCGCTGCGGCGAACGCCATGCGCACGAAGTCGCGAACCGTTTCAGTGCGGCCGGTCGCGAGCACGAAGGTGTCCGGCTCGTCGGCTTGCAGCATGCGCCACATGCCTTCCACGTATTCGAGCGCGAAACCCCAGTCGCGTTTCGCGCCGAGGTTGCCGAGCTCCAGCACGTCCTGCTTGCCGAGCTTGATCTTTGCGACCGTGTCGGTGATCTTGCGTGTCACGAATTCGCGGCCACGCAGCGGCGATTCGTGATTGAACAGAATGCCGCTGCTCGCAAAAAGACCATACGACTCGCGATAGTTGATCGTCGACCAATGCGCGAACAGTTTCGCGACGCCATAGGGGCTGCGCGGATAGAAGGGCGTGTCCTCGCGTTGCGGCACCGCCTGCACGAGCCCGAACATTTCCGATGTCGATGCCTGGTAGTAGCGCATCTTCGGGTTGAGAATGCGGATGCCTTCGAGCAGATTCAGTGCGCCGATGCCGGTCACCTCGGCGGTCGTCACCGGCTGGTCGAACGATACGCCCACGAAACTCTGCGCGGCGAGGTTATACAACTCGTCGGCCTGCGCGCCTTCGAGCAGACGCAGCGTCGAGCCGAGGTCGGTCAGATCGTGTTCGACGAGACGCAGATTCGGATGGTCGAGCACGCCCAACTCGCGCATGCGCCAGAAATTCACGGAACTCGTGCGCCGATAGGTGCCGGTGACCTGATAGCCCTTGTCGAGCAACAATCGGGTCAGGTAGGCGCCGTCTTGTCCCGACACACCGGTGATGATCGCTTTGCGTGGTTGGCTCATAGCTTGCCTTCAATATTGGTAAAAGAAAAAAGAGCACCTCAGAGCGTGCCATCGAGAAGCCGCCGCACCAGCGGTTCGACGACCTGAAAATCCTGCTCGGCCTTGAGCCTGTACAAGCCCGGCTTCGGATGCGCGCCGTCGGACATCAACGTCTTCCAGTCCGGCAGACTGCTGATGTACGCGAACTGGTCGACGAGCGGCACATGCTGTTCGTCGGCTACGCGACGCGTCATCGCGACCATCGAGGCGAGCCGCGCATTGAGCCGGTTATCGGGCATCGGATTCGATGTCTCCAGCACCGGCTCCTTGCCGAGCGCGCGAGCGGTTTTGACGAGCGCGTTTTGCGCCGTGTAGAACTGCTCGGGCGTCTGGTTCTGCATCACTTCGTTGATGCCGTAGTTGATCAACACGATTCGCGCGGGCGACGCAGCGAGCCGCTCGCGCCATGGCAAACCGGCGGTCGGCCCGGCGCGCCGATTACCCGTGCCGTCGAGCAATTGCATGGCCATCGTGCCGCCCACGCCGTAGTTGGCTACGCGCACGCGGTCGCCGTGATGCGTCTGCAATTCGTCCTGCAGATAAGCCACGGCGTTCTGCGCTTGCGGCGCGCAATGGCCTTCGCTGCATGAAATACCGAGCGTCGTGGAATCGCCGTATGCGTCGATCACGACCTGCGTGTGCGCTTGCATCCGCTCCACTTGCGCGGCTTGAGCAATCGCGCCCGGCGAACACAGAGACAGTCCGGCAAGCGACGCGCATATCGCGGCGGCCCGAAGCCGTGGCGGGCATCTCATGCGCGGCTTTGCGGTACTTGCGGCGCAGCGCTCGCCACGCCCGCACTGGTGCCCGCCGTCGCATGCACGTTGCCCCGCGAACCGAAGATCAGGCGCTTCTCAAACCCGAACCACGTGAGACTTGCATATGCAATCGTGATAACGAGCGCGAGCGCGGCGCTCACATAGCGGTTCATCTGCAGCGGCCAAAGCGCATACAGCACGCTCAGATGAATCAGATAGATCGTGTAGCTGATCGTGCCGATATACACGAGCACCGGATTGCACAGCAGCCGTTTGACGATGCCCTTGCTTTGCAGGGCGATGACCACGACGGACGTGCAAAGCACCAACGAAATGCTGTAAAGCCCCGCATTGGACAGCGGTGTATTGGCCGCGCGAAAACGCGGAAAGTGCAGATGCAGCCAGGCGAGCGCGGCGAGGGCAGCGATCACGCCCAGCACCGCAACGCCCTTGAACGGTTCGAGTGCGTGATGATCGCGCCGCACGGCGACCGCGAGCAACGCGCCGGCCGCGAGCAGGTCCATGCGAAAGGGCGTCAGGTAATAGATTGGCCAGAACGAATCGAACCATGGCGTGGCCACTGCGCGAAGCAGTGGCACGAGCAGGACCAGCGCGGCGGCCACCCACGCGAGCGCACGCTCGGGGACGAACAGAATCACGAACGGCCAGACGATATAAAACTGCTCTTCGACGGCAAGCGACCACAACACATTCAGGCTGTCGTGTCCGCTCTGATTCAGCGCATCGCCAATGTTCGTTGCGAAGAATGCGTACCACTGCCAGTGCTGCGCCCAGCCGAAGCCGAACAGGATCGAGGAGACCGCCATCAGCAGCAGATACGGCGGCAGAATGCGCCGCGCACGGCGTGCGTAGAAGTAGCCGAAGTACGACTGCTCACGTGCCTTGCGTTCGAGCAGGATGCCGGTGATCAGAAACCCGCTCAGAACAAAGAACAGATCGACGCCCATCCACAGCGGCGCTTTCAACGCGTGCTGCGCGAACACCGCGAGCACGGCGATCGCGCGCAAGCCGTCGAGCTGCACGATGCGGCGTGAATGGGAAGGCGCTGAGGGCAGTGCGCTAACAGTCATGAACCGTCCATGGTGTGGAAGCCGAAGAGCCGCAAGGATCCGCAAGGAGCCGCGAGCCGGGGCAGATATCCAGTCGCGCCCGCTGCGGCCGCGACGTCAGTGCATTTGATTCTAGGCAAAAGAAAATCGTGAAAAAACGGGAATGAAATGGATAAATGAACCAGATTGAAACAGGTTGTTTCGTTATGCATTTGCGCGACGTTTCCATGCTTGTGTCGCGCTCATGACGCCGGGTGAAAATCGCGCGATGAAGTGACCGTCCGCACTGCCTTGTTAGGCGAAAAGAGGAACAAAAGACGAACAGCAGCGGTGCGCGCATGCCTCATTCGCACGCCGCACGGACATATTTTCTTTTAATCCATTTTTAAAATGATTTCTTTCGCATCGTTTTAAAGTGTCGAATATTTTTGAATTATTTTCGATTTTCGTCGCGGAGTTTTTTACGCGTAATGTGAGCCTTGCGCATTGGGCGTCCTGGGACTGCGCGTGCGCCGCGCACCGCGTTAGTTCGATGTGGCGTACTGCAGCGTGGCGCGGCCTGCATCTTCGAAGCGGAAGAGCGCGTGCGTGTGCTGACGCCGCTCGCGACAGCAAGCTTCGCGCTGCGCCTTCATCTTTCACTGAGTCGTCTATGTGCCGATAGCCGCGCGCGTTCATGAATGGCGCTTGCCATCACTCCTGCAACGCTGTTGCCAATGGCGCTCGCGTTAGCACGCTCGCCTGGTCGCGTACCCGGATCACAGTTCTGTCAAAGCATCGGTTTGCATCGACTGGAGGACATACCTTGCCCCGTTTCACGTTCAAAAGCTGGCTCGCGGTATTTGCGTGCGCTGTCGGACTGGCTGCTGCATCGGCCACTTCGACGGTTCGCGCGGAAACTGCGTTGAACGCGAAGACGTCATGGATCGGCAACACGTTTGGTTTCGGTGACGGCACGTGGGCACAGATCAACATCACAGCGATCGCGGTCGCACCCGACGGCAAGGTCTATACGAATGCGCCATGGGACGAAAGCGGCGCAGAAGCGAGCGTCTATCAGAACGGCAAAATGCTTGGATTCGCGGGCGGAACGCATGGGTGGGGCAACAGCGGCGGCAACGCGATCGGGATCAACCGCAGGTACGCATTTGTCGCCATTGCGGTCGGCAACGAAAAAGGCCGGCTGGTCGAACAGGGCGTGTGGCCGGTAAAAGGCAAGCAGTGGTTCGGCATCTCGCGCCGGCAGATCGCCGATCCAAAGCGTGCCGCGCCGTTTCAGCCCGCGGCGAAAGCCGCTGACCCGCATGCGCAACTCGCCGCCGGTTTTCTGATGATGAACGAAGTGCCGACGGGCACGAGCGCCGAGATCGGCGGACTCGCAGCCAGCGACACTACGCTCTATGCGGCCAACACGGCGCGAGACCGCATCGAGGTGTACGACGCCGAGTCGATGCAGCAGAAGACCACGTGGAGCGTGCACGAGCCCGGCCGGATCGCGCTTGCGCCGGACGGCACGCTGTGGGTGCTGAGCGGTACGCGCAACGATCGTGCGCCGCATGTCGAGCATTACACGCCGGGCGGCAAGCGGATCGACGAGACGTTCGAACTGCCCGCCGATACGCTCGCCGTCGATATCGCCGTCGATGCGAAAGGCCGCATTCTGATCGCCGACAACGGTCCGCGACAGCAGGTGCTGTTCTTCAGCAAGAGCAATGGCCAATACGCGCAGTCGAGCTCCCTGGGCGAGCGCGGCGGAATTTTCAGCGGCGTCGCGGGAAGACCGGGTCCCCGACGTTTCAACGGACTAACAGGCGTAGGCGTGGATGCAAGCGGAAACGTCTATGTATCGACCAACGGCATCGGCCCGCGTTATGAGCCGATCGGCGCGGGCCTCGGCGCGACCCTCGAAAGCTACGCGCCTGACGGCAAGCAGAACTGGCTCGTGCAGGGACTGCTTTTCGTCGATGGTGCATGGGTCGATCCGTTGCGGCCAGACAGCGTGTACACGGGCAACAAGCGTTTCGAGCTCGATTTGTCGAAGCCTGCGGGGCAAGACTGGAAATACGTCGGATTCCTGTCTAACCGCTTGAAATACCCGGACGATCCGGTCTTTCACACCGATCAATATCCGGGCTTGCCGATCGCCCGCAAGCTGAAGGGCCACACCTTTCTATACCTGACCGACATGTATGCGGACCATCTGAAGATCTATCGCTTCGATCCGCAACGCGATGGCGAAACGGCGATTCCGTCCGGCTTTATCGCGGGCCGCGAGCGCGCGGTCGCCAAGGTACCGAACGCGCCGCCGGGCGGCGACTGGATCTGGCGCGACGCGAACGGCGACGGCAAATTCAATAGCGACGAATTCGTCCCGAACACGAGCGGCACGAAGCTCGCGGGCGGTTGGGGCTGGTGGGTGGATAGCGCGGGCGACATCTGGCGAACGCGTGACACCAAGGGCATTTATCGCTTTCGCTTCGGCGGTCTGGATGCGAAGGGCAACCCCATCTACTCGTATTCGGACCTCACGCAGTACCCGGTGCCGCAACCGTTCACCGAACTGCATCGCGCGATCTACGAGCCCGACACCGACACGATGTACGTGAGCGGCTATACGCCCGACACGCCGGTCGATCACGGCTTCTGGAAGGAAGTGGGCCGCGTGCTGGTGCGCTACGACAAATGGTCGAGCGGCAAGCCGGTGAAGCGCTATTCGATCGCGCTGCCGTGGCAGACACAAAACAAGCCCATCGCGACGATCATCGGTCTGACGGTCGAGGGGCAATACATCTTCGGCGTCGAACCGGTGGGCGCGGTGCATGTGTGGGACAAGGACAGCGGCCGCGAACTCGGCGTAATCCGGCCCGGCTCCGAAGTGGGCCGGGCGTCCGGCTGGGTCGACGTACCCAACGGCATCAGCGCGGCGAAGCGAGCCGACGGCGAGTACCTCGTATTCGTCGAGGAAGACGCCCGCGGCAAGGTGCTGATGTACCGCTGGAAACCTTGACGACGCGTCGGCAACACCACGCATGACGAAAAAAACAGGCAATCGTAGTCGAACCCAGGGCATCCGATGGACAAAGGCATTCTCAAGAACGTAGCGATCAATTTCTTCGGTCTCGTGCTGCCGACTTTCGTCTCGCTCGTCACCGTGCCGTCGTATATCAGGCTGCTCGGCGTCGAGCGCTACGGCGTAATCAGCCTCGTGTGGACGCTGATCGGCTACTTCGGGATTCTCGATCTGGGCATGAGCATGGCCGCGCAGAATCACATTTCGAAGGCGCGCGCGTCGGGCAACAAGGACGAGAGCGCGCGCGTGTTCTGGAGCGCGACGTGGCTCAATCTCGCGACGGGCGTGATCGGTGGGTTGATCATCTATTTCGGTGCGTTCCTCTACACCGCGTATTTCACGAAGGTGTCGCCGGAACTGCAGCACGAGGTGTATATGGCGCTACCGTGGCTCGCGGTGGCGATTCCGATTGCGAACGTGTCGTGGGTCTTCGCCGGCGCGATCAACGGCGCCGAACGCTTCGGCATTTACAACACGAATCAGACCATTGGCACGTTCCTGTTCCAGTTGCTGCCGCTCGGCGCGGCGCTCTGGCTCGGTGCGAGCTTGCAGAACGTGCTCGCGGCCGCCGTGTTTGCACGCATTCTCGCAGCGATCCTGCTCGGCCGGTCCGCGTTAAAAGTGCTTGAAATACGCAGTATTCTGCCGCCGCAGCTTGGTGTGGCCAAGGGGCTTTTCAACTTCGGCGGCTGGATGCTGATTGCGAGCGTCACCAACATGATCGCCGAATCGCTCGACCGCGTAATGCTCGGCACGAGCCTCGGTGCGCGCTTCGTCACGTATTACACGGTGCCGCAAAACCTCGTGACGCGCTTGAACATCGTGCCCACCGCCATGGTGCGCACGCTCTTTCCACGGCTTTCCGCGGTGGGCCGCGCGGACGCCGACACCATCACGCAGCAGTCGCTCGAGTTTCTCAACGGCGTGTTCACGCCGGTCGCATTGATCGCGATGCTCGTGCTCGAACCGTTCCTGCACCTTTGGGTCGGCAATGAAATTGCAAGCGTTGCGGCGCCCGTGGGACGCATCATGATCGTTGCGGTGTGGCTCGTGGGCCAGGCGAACGTGACGCGCATCCTGATCCAGTCGCAGGTTAATCCGGCCACGGCCGCGCGCGTCGGTCTGTTCGAATTGCCCTTGTTTGCAGGGGCTTTGTGGTTCGGCATCACGCATTTCGGATTGACCGGCGCGGCGATCGCGGTGGCGGGCCGCGCGCTGTTCGATTACGCGGTGCTGTTGCGGCTTTCGGCGATCCGTGCGCGGCAAATCGCGCTCGACATGCTTGCTCATCTCGCTTTCCTGCTGGCCAGCCTCTGGCTTTCCAGCTTCCTGCCGGGCCTCGCCATGGCGATCGTCGCCGGCCTGTTGATGGTGGGCGCGAACATCGCCTGGTCCATCACGATGACCCCCGCCTTGCGCGATCTAGCGCGTTCACTGCTGTTGCGACTGAATCCGAGGAAAAGCGCATGAACCACGAAGTCCTTGAAGAAGCCGTGCTGCAAGCTCCGACGCGCAGTGCGCTGGCCGAACTGACCACCGTTCCTGCGGCTGACGCGCCGCCGCGGCGTGCCGCATTGCGCGGCGACAAAGCCGTGCGGGTGGCGATCGTGCACGACTGGCTCGTTACGTATGCGGGTGCGGAGAAGGTGCTCGAGCAGATCGTGGCGTGCTTTCCGGACGCGGACCTGTTCAGCCTCGTCGACTTTCTCGACGACCGCAGCTTTTTGCGCGGCAAGCCGGTGACCACATCGTTCATTCAGAAGCTCCCGCTCGCGCGCAGCAAGTACCGCACGTATCTGCCGTTGATGCCGCTCGCGATCGAGCAACTCGATGTATCCGCCTACGACGTGGTGATATCGAGCAGCCACGCGGTGGCCAAGGGCATTCTCACCGGTCCGGATCAGGTGCATATCAGCTACGTGCATTCGCCGATCCGCTATGCGTGGGACTTGCAGCACCAGTACCTGCAGCAGTCGAAATTGACGAGCGGGCCGAAGTCGGCAATGGCGCGCCTCATTTTGCATTACATCCGCAACTGGGACATCCGCACGTCGAACTCGGTGGACGGCTTTATTGCGAACTCCGATTTCATCGCGCGGCGCATTAAAAAGGTTTATCAGCGCGATGCGCAGGTGATCTTTCCGCCTGTCGACGTCGAAGCGTTCACGCTGTGCACGCAGAAGGAAGACTTCTATCTGACTGCCTCGCGGATGGTGCCGTACAAGAAAATCGACCTGATTGTCGAGGCGTTTGCGCGCATGCCCGAGAGAAAACTCGTCGTCATCGGCGACGGTCCCGACATGCAGAAGATCCGCGCGAAGGCGGGGCCCAATGTCGAGATCATGGGTTACCAGCCGTTCAAAGTGCTGAAGGACCGGATGAGCCGCGCCAAGGCTTTCGTCTTTGCTGCCGAGGAAGACTTCGGCATTTCGGTGGTCGAGGCGCAGGCGTGCGGGACGCCTGTCATCGCGTATGGCAAGGGCGGTGCGCTCGAAACGGTGCGCGATCTGTCGGAGCCGCGCCCGACCGGCATGTTCTTCGACGAGCAGAGCGCGGAGTCGATCATCGCCGCGGTCGAGCGTTTCGATGGACACGTGAAGCGTTTTTCGCCAACCGATTGCCGCGCGAACACCGAGCGTTTTTCCGCAGCCAATTTCCGCGAACGCTTTTTCGCCCACGTGCGGGCTTCCGTGCCCGCGCTGCGCAACGCGACGCTGCCACCGTATGTGCCGTATAACGCGGAGCCGGCCGCGAACGCGCCGCGTATTCTCGCGGTCGATCAAAGCGGCGTGCTTGGCGGCGCCGAGTTGTCGCTGCTCGAAATCGTCAAGGCGTTGCGCTCGCGCATGCAAGTGGTGCTGTTCGACGACGGCCCATTCCGTACCGCGCTCGATAAAGTGGGCGCCAGTGTCGAGGTGCTCGATGCAGGCGCGCTGCGCAACGTGCGTAAGCAGGGCGGCTCGTTGCCCAAGGGCCAGGCACTGATGGGCCTGATGTCGCTTATTCGCGCGACGGCCAAACGCGCGCGCAGCGCGCAGGTGATCTATGCGAACACGCAGCGCGCGATGGTGATCGGCGCGGTCGCCGGCAAGCTCGCGAGGCGGCCGGTGGTCTGGCATCTGCGCGACATCGTAAGTCCGGAGCATTTCGGGTCCAAGCAGCTCGCGATCATCAAATGGTGCGCACGCCTCGGCCTCACGCATGTGATCGCCAATTCGGCGGCGTCGGCGCGCGCGTTCGCCGACCTCACGCATTTCGACGACAAACGCATCGACGTGGTGTTCAACGGCATTTCGGCGGGACCCTTCGACGCATTGCGCAACGTGCCGCAAGCCACGCTGCGCGAGAAGCTGAACCTGCCGAAAGATGCCTTCCTGGTGGGTTCGTTCAGCCGCCTTGCACGCTGGAAAGGGCAGCATGTACTGCTCCAGGCGCTGGTGCTCAATCCGCACATGCACGCGGTGCTGGTTGGTGCGGCGCTATTCGGCGAAGATCAGTACGAGATCGAATTGCGCGCGTTCGTCGCCGCGCACGATCTCGGCGGCCGCGTGCACTTTCTCGGCTTCCAGCACGATATTCCTGCCTGCATGTGCGCGGTGGATGCGGTGGTGCACACCTCCATCACGCCCGAGCCGTTCGGCCGGGTGATCGTAGAGGGCATGCTTGCGCAACGGCCGGTCGTGGCCGCGCGTGCGGGCGGGGTACTTGAAATTATCGACGACTACGAGAACGGCGTGCTGTGCACACCGGGCGATGCTCATGCATTGGCCGATGTGCTGGCAGAACTGCGCTCGAACGACGAACTGCGCGACAAGCTCGTCAAAAACGGCTACATGACGGCGCTGAACCGCTTCGGTACGTCGAGCTATGTCGAAAGTGTGGAGCGGATCCTGAGGCGTGTGGCGCAGCCGGGCAAGGCTGCCGGCGCATGATCTGCACGACCCGCACGATTTGCATGAAGCACGAAGGCGGTAAGGGGCGTGACTTGATGGGTCGCGCCCGAGACCGCCGTCGTGCGACGGACAACGCAGCGAGAGGCACTGCCGGGAACATCTGTTGAAGGAACGATTGACGCGGGGTAGGCAGGGACTTGGCCGGTTCCTGTCATTTGGCGCAACGGGGCGAACGTCACTGACATTCGCCCCGCTTTTTTTACGACTTCACGAACGCGCCGTTAGCGGACTTCGGCTTGAAACTGGCGGACCAGTTCATCGCCGGTAATTCGACCAGCCGGTAGAACACGTATGCGACCGGCACGGCGACCAGCATATAGCCGAACGACGGCCAGATCGACATCTGCAACGAAGAGCGGAAGAGGACCGACGAAAGCAGCACGAAGATCGGCAGATGAATCAGATACAAAGAAAAACTGAAGTCGCAAAAGCGCGACAGAAGCCGCAAGCCCCAACCGTCGCGCTGGTTGGCGTTGCCGCGCTCCAGCGCCTTGTAAAGATAGAACGCGAAGCCGATTGCCCAGAGTTGGAACGCGCCGTATTGACCGTAGTGAAATGCGGCGCAACCAAGCGCGATGAATCCAGCGGCGAGCGCATAGAGCCACCGCGGCGAACCGGTCTTCGCGGAGGTGCGGGCTTTCGCGTCGGCAATCCATGCGCCGAGGGTCCACGAAAACCAGTACGACGTGAAGAACTGAATGTCATGCCGTTCCAGCACATACGCAGAAACGAGATTGACTACGGCGACGATTGCGAGCACGGAGGTCATGCCGATACGTCGACGCAGCGCGAACAGCAACGGATAGATCGCGTAGAACTGCACTTCCAGCGAAAGAGTCCATAGCGCGCCGTTCGATCCATACGTCTTGCCGGCCACGCCTTGCAGCGAGAACAGATTGACGAGAAACGCCTGTACGCCGATCTCGCGAATCTTGTGACTAACAGGCGGTAATTGAAGACTGAACCAGTCGAGCGCGAGCGTCAGCAGCAACGCGGCGAGCAGCACCGGATAGATGCGCGTAAAGCGGCGCACCCAGAAATTGCCCGCGTCGAGCCGGTAAGCCGGGTTGTTAGCAAGGCGTAAGGCGCCGCTGCGGTGAATGCAGTAGCCGCTGATTACGAAAAAGATCGGCACGCCTGCCGATCCCCATGCAATAGGGAAAGTCAGATAAGCCGCAATTGTTTTCAAACTCAACGAATGTCCGGCATTCTGATGAAATGCCTGCATGCCGACCCATTCGATCTGACGGCAATGGAAATACGCGACGAGCAGCGCGGCAAAGCCTCGCATTGCGTCGATCACATGTTCTTTGCCGGCACTGTCGGCACGTGCGTCGCTTTGCGCGCGCGGTACGGCAGCCTTCACAGGTGGAGAGAGGGGCAGGGATGAGCCGGCGGCATCCAGTGCTGGGTCGCTCATGCGCGGTCCTTTTATTTGAAGTCATGCAATGCGGATCCGCGCGCGACTTCCGCACGCGGTGCATCACATGCTAGTTCACCGCGTCTATAAAAAAATGAATAAAAAATGACAGCCAATTCCTATTTGAGCGGCCTTTGTGACTAAATGTAATTGCGCATAAACAGATACGGACGATCAATTATTTATCGATTTTTGTCGTGCTAATTTACAGCACGGATTCTCCTGATGAGAGGTGAAGTCATGAACCTGCATTTGCTTGCCGGCATCGCCGTGCTACTGATCCTCGTCGCCGCTTCAGCTTATCGCGAGGCGCTGCGCAATGAGCCGATCCGCCGTTTCCGCATCAGTCCGGGCAAGCTGCCGCAACTCGACGAAAACGAGGAAGCACGCCAGTAAATGCCAACGCGCTTGCTAACGGAGTCCGCGCGGGGTCCTCTGGCGTGAGTAATTTTTTCGGAATCGTCCGCAGATAATTCGATTTCCGAAAGTAAATGTTTCCTGTGCCCGTGACAAATGGCGCAAATAGTTGTGAGTCGGGCGCATTAAGCATTATTTGTGAAATTCACGCGTGATCTAGCGCAGATTTTTTGTTAGCCTTTCTGGCGACGTCGGGAGCCCAAGCGGCCCGCGAACACCAATTTCTAACCGATCTGGGAATGCCTACCATGCTGAAAGTCACTAAAGCCGTGTTTCCCGTAGCGGGCCTCGGGACACGATTCCTGCCGGCTACCAAGGCAAGTCCAAAGGAAATGCTGCCTATCGTCGACAAGCCGCTGATTCAGTACGCGGTTGAAGAAGCGATTGCCGCCGGTATCACCGAAATGATCTTCGTGACGGGGCGCAGCAAGCGCGCGATTGAAGATCATTTCGACAAGTCGTATGAGATCGAAGCCGAACTCGAGGCACGCAACAAGCAGAAGCTGCTCGACCTCGTGCGCAGCATCAAACCCGCCAACGTCGACTGCTTTTATGTGCGCCAGGCCGAAGCACTCGGCCTGGGCCACGCGGTCTTGTGCGCCGAAAAGCTGGTGGGCGAAAGCCCGTTCGCGGTCATTCTCGCCGACGACCTGCTGCACAGCTCGAAGCCCGTCATGAGCCAGCTTGTCGATACGTTCAATCACTATCACAGTTCGGTGATCGGCGTCGAAACCATCGCGCGCGAAGACAGCCGCTCGTACGGTGTCGTGGACGGCCGCGAGTGGGAAGACAACGTGATCAAGCTCTCGGGTATCGTGGAAAAGCCGGCGCCGGACAATGCGCCGTCGAACCTCGGCGTGGTGGGCCGCTACGTGCTGATGCCGACGATCTTCAAGCATATTCGCGCGCTCAAGCCGGGTGCCGGCGGTGAACTGCAATTGACCGATGCAGTGCAGTCGCTGCTCACCGAGGAGCAGGTGCTCGCATACCGCTACTTCGGCACGCGTTTCGATTGCGGCAGCAAGCTCGGCTACCTGAAGGCGACGGTGGAGTTCGCGCTGCGCCATCCGGAGGTGAAGGAGGAATTCGAAGCGTATCTGCACGCATACATGCGCGCAAATGGACAGGCGAATCCGGAAAGCCTGGAGCCTCAGTACACGGCCGAAGCGGCTTGATCCAGGCCGGGACATCCTGATCGCGCGATTCGTGTAATTCGCGTGATCGGTGTCATCGGCGCATTAGCGCGAGGTTGCATCAGGCATCACGTCGAAGCATCACGCAGAAGCGCGCGAAACATCGCGCGCATTGAAAACGGGCGCCCCGAATCACGCGGGCGCCCGTCCTTTTTTGCCGCGCTCGAATTTGAAACCTCTTCGAGCCGCGGCGCGATATCAAGCTCAGCCGTTCTTCACTTGCAGACGGAACTTGTGCAGCAACGGTTCCGTGTAGCCGCTCGGCTGCTGGCGTCCTTCGAATACCAGTGCTTGCGCGGCCTTGAATGCGATGGTGTCGAACGAGGGCGCCATGGGCCTGTAATTCGGATCGCCGGCGTTCTGCTGATCGACCACTTGCGCCATGCGCTTAAAGGTCTCCTCGACCTGTTCGCGCGTCACCACGCCGTGATACAGCCAGTTCGCAATGTGCTGGCTCGAGATACGCAGCGTCGCGCGGTCTTCCATCAGGCCGACGTTGTGAATATCGGGCACCTTCGAGCAGCCCACGCCCTGATCGATCCAGCGCACCACGTAGCCCAGAATGCCTTGCGCGTTGTTGTCGAGCTCAGCGCGGATTTCGTCGGCGCTCCAGCTGGCCGTTTCGACGACGGGAATCGTCAGCAGGCCGTCCAGCAGTTCGTCGCGGACGCTCGCATAGTCGGTGCGCTCCAGTTGCTGCTGAACCGCCTGTACGTCGATCTGATGATAGTGCAGCGCATGCAGCGTTGCCGCGGTCGGCGAGGGCACCCATGCGGTGTTCGCGCCGGCCTTCGGATGCGCGATCTTCTGTTCGAGCATCGCGTGCATCAGATCGGGCATGGCCCACATGCCCTTGCCGATCTGCGAGCGGCCGCGCAGGCCCGCGTGCAACCCGACGAGCACGTTGCTACGTTCGTATGCGGCGATCCATGCGCTCGACTTCATGTCGCCCTTGCGCATCATCGGGCCGGCTTCCATCGCGCTGTGCATTTCGTCGCCGGTACGGTCGAGAAAGCCCGTGTTGATGAACGCCACGCGTTCCGACGCTTGGGCGATACACGCGAGCAGATTCACGCTCGTGCGGCGCTCCTCGTCCATGATGCCCATCTTGATCGTATTGCGCGGCAGCTTCAGCAGATCTTCGACGCGCGCAAACAGTTCGCTCGCAAACGCGACTTCGGCGGGGCCGTGCATTTTCGGCTTCACGATATAGATCGAGCCGGTGCGCGAATTCAACTTGTGTTTGCGGTCGTGCAGCGCACACAGCGTCGTCATCACGGCGTCGAGTATGCCTTCGAGAATCTCGGCGCCGTCCTTCGTCAACACAGCCGGATTGGTCATCAAATGACCGACGTTGCGGATGAACAGCAGCGAGCGGCCATGCAGTACGACAGGGGCCGTGCCGTTCGCGGCGACGTACACGCGGTCGTCATTCAGCCGGCGTGTGAACGTCTTGCCGTTCTTCGTGACCTCTTCGGTCAGATCGCCGTTCATCAGACCGAGCCAGTTGCGATAGAGCTGAACCTTGTCATCTGCATCGACGGCTGCAACGGAATCTTCGCAGTCGATGATCGTGCTCACCGCCGCTTCGACCACCACGTCCTTTACGTGCGCGGCGTCGGTCTTGCCGATCGAGTCGTTCGCGTCGATCTGAATCTCGAAGTGCAGCCCGTTATGTTTGAGCAGCACTGCCGACGGCGCGCTTGCGTCACCCTGATAGCCGATGAATTGCGCGGGCGTTTTGAGTTCGCTCGTTCCGTTCTTCAGCGCGACGACCAGTTTGCCGCCTTCCACGCTGTAGCGAGTCGCATCGGCATGCGAGCCGTTCGCGAGCGGCGCGGCTTCGTCGAGAAACTTGCGGGCATAGGCGATCACCGCAGCGCCGCGCACCGGGTTGAAGGTTTTCTGTCTGTCTGCGCCGTTGGTCTCAGGAATCGCGTCAGTGCCGTAGAGTGCGTCGTACAGGCTGCCCCAGCGCGCGTTCGCCGCATTCAGCGCATAGCGCTGATTCGACAGAGGCACTACGAGTTGCGGGCCCGCCTGTTCGGCGATTTCGGTGTCGACCTGGTCGGTCGTCGCTTTCACGCTCGCAGGCGCCGGCACGATATAGCCGATGCCTTCGAGAAACGCACGATAGGCTCGTAAGTCGCGCACCGGCCCGGGATTGGCGCGATGCCAGTTGTCCAGTTCCGTTTGCAGGCGGTCGCGCTCGGCGAGCAGCGCATGGTTTTTGGGCGCCAACTCGTGCACGAGTGCGTCGAAACCTGACCAGAATGCGGCGCTGTCAATTCCGGTGCCGGGCAGGGCTTCGGTTTCGACGAACTGGTCGAGATTGGCGGCGACCTGCAATCCGCCGCGCGGGTTCATCTGAGTCATCGACTGCTCCATCTGTCTGAGTGGGGCCGACGTGGGGACATCGGCCCGCGTTGGGGCTACTGCTGGGACGATCCTGCTTTCGGATTGTTGCGCTTCAGAGGAAAGGGAAAGCCATCACGGCGGCATTCGTAATGGCGCTAGCGTGAACGATGGGCGAAGCCATCGCCGTGCCTGACTCAGACGCCAAGCGCCTGAATGCCGGCCTTGGCGATCTGCGCATCCTGGTCGGACTTCACGCCCGATACGCCGACCGCGCCGACCACCTGGCCTTCGACGATCACCGGCACGCCGCCTTCGAGTGTGCCGAGCAGCGGCGCGCTGAGAAACGCGGTGCGGCCGTTGTTGATCATGTCCTCGTACACCTTGGTTTCGCGCCGTCCAATCGCCGCAGTGCGGGCTTTTTCAGTCGCGATATACGAGCTCGAGGGCGCACTGCCGTCGAGGCGCAGCATGCCGAGCGGGTGGCCGCCGTCGTCGACCACGACGATTGCGACGGCCCACTTGTTTTTCTCGGCTTCCGCGCGTGCGGCTTCGAGGATCCGGGTCGTTTCGGCTACGGTCAACACGGGTTTGCTCAGCATAATCAATTTCCTGTCTCGTTCATTGTAGGGTGCGACGTGCAGGGACCGTGAAAGGCGATCGTTTGCGGCGGGTCCCTTGCGAATCAGCTTGATTGGGGATTCTACGTCCAAGCGCGATGCGAAGAAACGCCATCGTTCAGCGGCGCCATCGGCGGCGTCTTCGGGGATCATCTGTCATGACCGGCGTCGAGCGGCGCATCAGCAGAGCGCCATGCGGGATTACCCGACGCAAAATGGCCCAATTCCGACGCACGGCAGCGCCGTTGCAACACGGTCATGGTGCCGAACCGATTTACAATCGTGCGTTGATTCAGGAGTTGCCATAAAAAACGAGCGAGTGCGTGATCCGGCGCTCGCGAAACCAACGTCCACGCCCCACATCATGCCGACCATTAGCGAGCTCTTTGTCTATCCGATCAAATCCTGCGCGGGCATCGCGCTAAACGAAGCGCGGGTGTTGTCCACAGGTCTCGAATACGATCGCGGCTGGATGGCCGTCGATTCGAATGGCGCAATGCTCACGCAGCGCGCGTATCCACGCATGGCGCTGATCAGGGGCGAGATCGCCGCGCAGGACCTGGTGATTCGCGCGCCCGGCATGAGCGAATTGCGTACGCCGCTCGACGCCGCGAGGCTCGGTACGGCGGCCAGCGTCGAGACCACTGTATGGCGCGACGCAGCCTATGGACTCGACACTGGCGACGAATGCGCGAAGTGGTTCTCCGAATTTCTCGGCATGCCGGTGCGGCTGTTGCGCTCCGATCCCGAGCGCGAGCGCATTGTCGATCCGGCTTATACGGGTAGTGTGGGTCGCGCCACCACGCATTTCGCCGACGGCTTCCCGGTTCTCGTGATCGGCCAGGCGTCGCTCGACGACCTGAACACGCGCCTGAATGCGAAGGGCGCGCCGTCCATTCCGATCGATCGTTTCCGTCCGAACGTGGTGTTAAGCGGGCTCGATGCTTACGAGGAAGACTATGTGGAAACGCTGAGGGTGGACGACACGACTTCGGATAGCGCGCAAGGCGTCGAACTGCGCCTCGTCAAACTGTGTGCACGCTGCCCGATGCCGACCATCGACCAGGCAAAGGGTGAGCGCGATCCCGACTGGCCGAACGAACCGACCGACACGATGAGCGTTTATCGTGCAAACCCGCAGCGAAACGGCGCGGTCACGTTCGGCAACAACGCGTTAGTGACGAGCGGGGCGGGCGCGTGGCTGCGCGTCGGCCAGGCAGTCGAAGCAGAGCTGGGCTTTGGCGACTAGTAAGTCGTGCGACCGCTTGCATCACATTCACGCGGCGCGAGCATGCGCCGCGTCACCGTGCGATGACGCATGTTGCGCCCAGTCTGTCTCTATACTTTCACCGATCGCGTTGCCGATCAGAATCACTGCGGGGCTGCCGAAGCCCGCGTCTGTGGCGTCGGCCGCGAGGCGATCGAGGCGCGTCAGCAAGCGCCGCTCATTGGCGCCGCCAGCCCATTGAACGACCGCAGCCGGCGTCTCGGCAGGCAGGCTCGCAAGCAACGCGCTGGCGAGGCTGCCAATACGCCGCATCCCCATATAGATCGCGAGCGTCGTTCGCGTTGCCGCCAGCGCGGCCCAATCCGGTTCGCCGTGATCTTCCGTGTGCGCGGTGACGAACGTGACGCCGTGACAATGACGGCGATGCGTGAGCGAAATGCCGAGCCCCGCCGCGGCAGCGAATCCCGACGAGATGCCATTGACGATCTCCACGGGAATCCCCGCGTCGCGCAAGATCGCGAGCTCTTCACCGGCGCGGCCGAATAGCAGCGCTTCGCCGCCTTTCACGCGGACCACGTGCAGCCCCTTTTGCGCGTAACGCCGCATCAGGCGCTCGATAAACGCTTGTGGTGTCGAACGGCAGCCACCGCGCTTGCCGACCCGGATCACGCGCGCTTGCGGCGCGAGCGTGACGATCTCGGGATTCGCCAGGTCGTCGAGCAGGACGACGTCCGCAGCGGCGAGTGCTTTCGCGGCTCGCACGGTGAGCAGATCCAGTTCTCCCGGACCCGCGCTCAATAACGTGACCTTGCCGGAGTTCGTGTTCATCGTGATGTCCTTAGCTTCTCTCTGTGGCCGGGGGGTAGGGTTCCGCCGGCGCCAAACAAAAACGGCGTCCGCCCGTGATGACCACGAGGGGACGCCGTTGTCCGATGCTGCTGATTTGCCGCTCCTGGATTCGCAATCTGGCGAGGCACTGCGTTGTGTCTTGCCAGTTGATGCCGTCGATATGCGCCGGCTGCGTCGCCGGAGCGGCATTCATGCGTCCAATGCCGATGCAAGTAGCACGCCAACATGCGAAGGCGCGACGCTGGCGGCAAGCATTCGGTCGAGTCGAAGCTTCGGCGATGCGCGTTGAGGCACGTTGCGGACGCCCTGCCAGCCGCTGACTAAAAGAGCGCGACGCCGTCACGGCGCTCCTCGTGCGGGACTCTTCTGCACCGGCTACGCGCCCGCTTTTGGCACGCGCAAAGTGCTGCGTCGCACCATCGAAGTGCCGGTCTGCATCGAAATGCGTCGCGCGTGCGAATCGGCACCGACCCGCGCAATGTTGCGCGAAGCCCCGTGCTGCGGGGCACACGCGCACATCGCATGCGATTGGCACAGCCCTTGCATTTAGTCCCGCCATCGGGTCAACGTGGATCCGCCGCAAGCGCCACACGAGGCACTTGCCGCAGTACCAGGTCAGGACAACGGCGTCCCCCGAATTCAGTCATCGACTGGGTTCGCGGGACGCCGTTTTTATTTCCGGCGCCGCATTGCCGATGACGGCATGGCGGCGACCGATGCCCAGCACATTGAGGAAGCCGCGGTCATGAAAATCATCGTTATCGGTCACGGGATGGTCGGTCACAAACTGGTCGAGTGTCTGGCGCAAGACGCCGCGCACGGCCTCGACATCACGGTGCTGTGCGAAGAATCGCGTCCGGCGTATGACCGCGTGCACCTCTCCGAATTCTTCTCCGGCAAGACGGCGGACGATCTTTCGCTCGTGGAACCGGGCTTCTTCGAACGCCAGAACGTGTTGCTCAAGCTCAACGCAAAGGTTGTCTCGATCGACCGTGCCGCGCGCACCGTGACTGTTTCCACTGGCGAGACGCTGCCTTACGACAAGCTCGTGTTCGCGACCGGCTCCTATCCGTTCGTGCCGCCGGTGCAGGGACGCGAGCGCAGCGATTGCTTCGTCTATCGAACCATCGACGATCTGGAGGCGATGCAGGAATGCGGCGCGCGCTCGAAGACCGGCACGGTGGTCGGCGGCGGACTGCTGGGCCTCGAATGCGCAAAGGCGCTGCGCGACATGGGCCTGCAGACACATGTGGTCGAATTCGCGCCGCGCCTGATGGCGGTCCAGGTCGATGAAGGCGGCGGCCGCGTGCTGCGCACGAAGATCGAAGAACTCGGCGTGACGGTGCACACGCAGAAGAACACCACGGCGATCGTCGACGGCGAAGCGGGCACGCACCGCATGCAATTCGCGGACGGCACGTATCTCGACACTGACATGATCGTGTTCTCCGCGGGCATTCGTCCGCGCGACGACTTGGCGCGCGACAGCGGCCTGACGCTCGGTGCGCGCGGCGGCATCGTGATCGACAACGCATGCCGCACGAGCGATCCGCACATCTATGCAATCGGCGAGTGCGCGCTGTGGAACGGCCAGTTGTTCGGCCTCGTCGCGCCCGGCTACGACATGGCGCGCACGGTCGCGAGGCAACTGCTGGGCGAGCCCGCCGAATTCGTGGGCGCCGACATGAGTACCAAACTCAAACTGATGGGCGTGGACGTCGCGAGCATCGGCGATGCGCATGGCAATACGCCGGGCAGCCGCGCGTATCAGTTCAGCGACGAACGCAAGCAGATCTACAAGAAGCTCGTGGTCTCGGAATGCGGCAAGTATCTGCTGGGCGGCGTGATGGTCGGCGACGCAAGCGAGTACGGCACGCTGCTGCAGATGATGCTCAACCGCATCGAGCTACCGGAGTCGCCCGAATTTCTGATCCTGCCGCAAAGCGACGGCAAGGCGAAGCCGGGACTCGGCGTCGACGCGCTGCCGGACGCCGCGCAGATCTGCTCGTGCAACAACGTGTCGAAGGGCGACCTGTGCGCCGCCGTTTGCGCGGGCGCGACCGACATCGGCGCGCTCAAATGCGCGACTAGCGCGGGCACTTCCTGCGGCGGTTGCGTGCCGCTCGTCACGCAGGTGATGAAGGCCGAGATGAAGAAGCAGGGCCTCGCGGTGAACAACCATGTGTGCGAGCACTTCGCGTATTCGCGCCAGGAGCTGTATCACATCGTGCGCGTGGAAGGCGTTCGCAGCTTCGGCGAACTGCTCGCGAAACATGGCCATGGTCTCGGCTGCGATATCTGCAAGCCGGTGGTCGCCAGCATTCTTGCGTCGTGCTGGAACGAATTCGTGTTGAAGAAAGAGCACGCGTCGTTGCAGGACACGAACGACTACTACCTCGCCAACATTCAGCGCGACGGCACATATTCGGTCGTGCCGCGCATGGCGGGCGGCGAAGTCACGCCCGACGGTCTGATCGCCGTTGCGCAGGTCGCGAAGAAATACGGCCTCTATACGAAGATCACCGGCGGGCAGCGCGTCGACCTGTTCGGTGCGCGCGTCGAGCAACTGCCGTTCATCTGGGAAGAGCTTATCGCGGCGGGCTTCGAGTCGGGCCATGCGTACGGCAAATCGCTGCGCACTGTGAAGTCGTGCGTCGGCTCGACGTGGTGCCGCTATGGCGTGGGCGATTCGGTGGGCCTCGCAGTCGAACTCGAGAACCGCTATAAGGGCCTGCGCACGCCGCACAAGATCAAGTTCGGCGTCTCGGGCTGCACGCGCGAGTGCGCGGAAGCGCAGGGCAAGGACGTCGGCATCATCGCGACGGACAAGGGCTGGAACCTGTACGTGTGCGGCAACGGCGGCATGAAGCCGCGTCACGCGGAACTGCTTGCCTCAGACCTCGACCGCGAAACGCTCGTGCGCTACATCGACCGCTTTCTGATGTTCTACGTGCGCACCGCCGACCGTCTGCAACGCACCAGCGTGTGGCGCGAGAACCTCGAAGGCGGCCTCCAGTATCTGATCGACGTGGTTGTCGACGACCACCTGGGCGTGGCCGAAGAACTCGAAGCGGACATGCAGCACGTGATCGACACCTACGAATGCGAGTGGAAGAAGGCAGTGACCGATCCCGAAACGCGCAAGCGCTTCCGCCATTTCGTCAACAGCGACGAGTCCGACAGCACAGTGAGCTTCGTCGAGGAACGCGGGCAGATCCGCCCGGCGACACACGATGAACGTCAATCGAAGCTTGCCGCCATTCCGGTCGTAGTGGAAACCGTTTGATTCATTGGCGCCATGGCTCGCGTACTCGCTGGCGGTTATCAGATTCAAGCTTCAAGGAGCACGTAGTTCCGCATCGAAAACCAGGCCCGCATGGCATAGACGTTGCATGAATAGCGCGGGTTTCAACATAGTGATCATTCCGGTGCGTGGCGAAGCATGCAGTGAGCCGGATGGTCGAAAATCAGTTTAGTGAGGATGTCTGATGAAAAACGTGATGAGCTCCCTTAAGAGTGGAGACTGGCGCGCGCTGGTAGCGTGTTTCCTCTATTTCGATACCGGCTTCACGGTCTGGGTTCTATATGGCCCGCTCGCGCCGTTCATCAGCAAGAGCATCGCGATGACTCCGGCGCAGCAAGGTTTGCTCGTCGCGGTGCCGGTGCTGTCCGCAGCGATCTTGCGGGTGACGCTCGGCAACCTCTATCAATCGGCGCACGGCAAGCGCATTGCGTTGCTCGGCGTGTTGCTGTCGGCGGTGCCGACCATCGTGTTGCCGTTGCTGCCGTCCGTTCCGTCGTACACGCTGCTGCTGGTGCTAGGCGTATTCCTCGGCGTGGGCGGTGCGAGCTTCGCTGTTGCATTGCCGATGGCAGGCAGCAACTATCCGCCGAAGGTACAGGGTCTCGTGCTGGGACTCGCCGCCGCGGGCAACATCGGCGCGGTGCTCGACGGTTTCCTGTTCCCGCAACTCGCGACTCACTACGGCTGGCAGACTGCAACGGGCGGTGCGTTGCCTCTGCTCGCTATCGCAGGCATCACGCTGTATTTCTGGGCAAACGACTCCGGCGTGAAGACGGGCAGCGTGCTGCGCGCATTCGGCAGCTTCGTGGTGACGCTTGTCGGCCTGATCGTGCTCGTGCTGCTGGTCGAAGCGGGCATCTTCGGTTCGGGCAAAACGGGTGTGCTGCTGTTGCCGGTAATCGGCGCGCTGCTTGCCATTGCGGTGCTGCCCAAGCGCTATCGCGCGGTGCTGGCGGAGCGCGACACGTGGGTCATCATGCTCGTCTATAGCATCACGTTCGGGGGTTTCGTGGGTATGTCCTCGTATGTGTCGCTGCTGCTCACCAATCTCTATCAACTGTCGAAGATCGACGCGGGTCTTTTCATGGCGCTTCTCGCCGCGACCGGTGCGCTCGTGCGTCCGCTTGGCGGCCTGATCGCCGACAAGGTCTCCGGCGTGCGCGCACTGACCGTGCTGCTCGCCATCATCTCGGTGTGCGACTTCGTGTTTGCCGCGGTCATGCCGACGCTCGCGGGCGGCATTGCGCTGCTGCTGTGCCTGTATCTGGCCTTTGGCCTCGGCAATGGCGCGACGTTCCAGCTCGTGCCGCATCGCTGGGCCGGCCGCACCGGCCTGATGTCGGGCATCGTCGGCGCGGCGGGCGGCATCGGCGGTTTCTATCTGCCGGTCGTGATGGGCATGGCGAAGGAAAGCACCGGTTCATATCAGATGGGCTTTGCCACCTTCGGCGCGCTGGCCGCGTGCGCGTTTGTCGCAATCGTCGCGCTGCGCCGGCCGTGGATGGCGTGGTCGATGCAATCGGGCGTGATGCACGCTCATGCAACCGAGTAACGCATCTGGCTAACGGAAAGCAGTCACTCAGCGCATCACGGACGTATCAACGGGCGCGTCAGCGTGCAAGCTACAGCACGCCGGCGCAACCCGCCGATCTGGATCTCCCGAAGTAGATATGCTCACAACGATAGAACGGCTCCCGCCGCAAGTGGACGTGTCCAGCGAAGTGTTGAGTTCGTTGATCAACATGGCAGGACGTCAACGGATGCTTTCGCAGCGCATCGTCTTCAAGGCGATGCTCGCGCTGCGTCGTAGCGACGGCGCGCTCGCCATCGCACAGGAGACGTTGCGCACCTTCGCGGACAGTCATGCGGCACTGGTGCAAGGCCGCGATGGTCTGCCGGGACTCTTTTCGCCCGCTCTGCGCGAGGCTTTTCATGGAAGCGGCAACGGTAGCAGCAGCGGACACGTGGAGAAGAGGATCACGAACTTCATCGCCCTGGCGCACGCGGCGCTCGACGCCATAGCGCGCGAGGCTTCGAACGCCGAAAGTGCTCTAGAAGTCCTGATCGCGTCGGCGGACCCGTTGCTAGGCGACTTACATGGCGTCACGGCGGTCTACGAACAGGAAAGCCGCCGTATTGCGCGTGCCCAGAAGAAAGAGCAGCAGCAGTTGATCGATCGCATCAAATCGATCGCGAAAGAAGCGCATATCGTGTCCTTCAACGGTCAGATCGTGGCCAGCCGCACGAACGTGACCGGTCGCGAGTTCGCGGTCGTGGCCGGTGTCATGACTTCGATCACGAAGGAACTCGAGGCAGTGGTCAGCGCATTCGTGAAGAAAGTCTCGGGCGCCTGATACGTCATGCGTGCTACGTAGTTCGCGCAACGCGCAGCGCTTCAACACTGATCGCTGATCTCGGCCCACCTGCCCACGCGTGCTCATCCCGGCTATGCTTGGCGTTTTCTCAAACGTCGGGGCAATTACATGAACAGTGGATGGCAGGCCGTGTGGGCAACGGCCAAGGCAGAATTCTCAGATCTCGGGGATCCAGCCGATGTAACGCAGGTGCTGATGCGTCTCGGGCTCGCGTTGATACTGGGCGGCGTGCTCGGTTTCGAGCGGGAAATGTCGCAGCGCGACGCCGGTATGCGAACGCACATGATGGTGGCGGTGGGCGCCGCCCTGTTCGTCGTCGTGCCGCTGCAGGCCGGCTTCTCACAAGACAACATGAGCCGCGTGCTGCAAGGACTCGTGTCCGGCATCGGCTTTCTCGGCGCGGGCGCCATCATGAAGCTCAGTGCGCAGCGCGAAGTGCGCGGCCTGACGACGGCGGCAAGCCTTTGGCTTAGCGCCGGCGTCGGTGTGGCCGCGGGCCTCGGACGCGAGGCCACGGCGATCCTCAGCGTGGTGATTGCGTTGCTGATCCTGTCGAGCGCGCGCCTTGTGAAAGGTCACATGCCCGACGGCAAATAGCGAGACCGTGCGCTAGAACTTGTGCCTCAGCGCAACGCGCACGGCGACCTGCGTGCCCGTCGACGAAGGCGCCTGCACACCGGGAATAAACGCGTTGTCGAGAATCGAATGGGTCGAGTCTCCCGTGACCTTCTGGTACTCGCCCTGCACATAGACGTCTGTGCGTTTGGACACGTTGTAGTCCGCCATCAGTCCGACCGAGTGGATTTTCGGCTTCACGCTGCCTGACGATGCATCGTAGTTCTCGATCGTGTACACGTACTGAGCACCGACGAAAAATGCGGGCGTGAACTGATATTTGCCGTTCACTTCGAAGTTCTGATACTTGAGCGTGTTCAATTCGACGCCCGGCGCGGCGAGCGGAATGCCGATATAGCCGTTGCCGGTCGGGCTCTTATACGTGGAGTTCGTATAAGCGAAGCCGACGGTAGCCGGGCCGAACGTGTAGTTAATGCCGCCGCCGAAAACGCGCATGCGTGCGGCGATGAAGCTTGCGTCGTTCGCGGTGATCGCGCCAGTCGCTCCCATGCCGGGATTGTTCGCCTGCAAGTAGGCCGCCGCGATCAGCAGACCGCCGGTTGCATACTGGGCGCCAAAGCTGTACGCGCGGTTATTGGCGAAGTTGGTGTCGTTGCTGAAGCTGTAGACGCCCCCGAACTGCAGGCCCTCTATTTCGGGGCTCGTGTACTTCACGCTGTTGCCGAGCCGGAACGAGTTGTCGGTGTTGTCGTTGTCGTACGGATGCGCGAACAGGTAGCCGGCCCAGTTTCCGTTAGCCGTGGTCTGCGCGAGGTAGTCCACCACCGAATCGTACTGGCGGCCGAACGTGAGCGTGCCGAAGCGGCTGTCGCTCAATCCCACGTATGCCTGCCGGCCGAACATGCGGCCACCCTGGCCGAGCCGCCCGGAGTTCACGTCGAAGCCGTTTTCCAGCTGAAACACGGCTTTCATGCCGCCGCCCAGATCCTCGGAACCCTTCAGGCCCCAACGGCTGCCCTGCGCGTAGCCGCTTGCCATTTCCCACACTGCGCCGTGTCCGGCGTTGTTCGTGTAGTCGAGACCTTCGTCGAGCACGCCATAGAGCGTCACGCTGCTTTGTGCGAACGCGCACGGAGCGGCCAGTGACGCAAGGGCTGCGAGCGCACTGAGGGTAGCGGTGGCGGACAAGGTCTTTTTTATCATCGAGAGCTCCAGACGTTGGTAATGAGCGGCGTGTGGCCGAGGCTCGGCGCGGCCGCTGCTTTTTGGCGAAGCCCGGATTCTGCAATTCGTGAACCGGTTCTCGAATGAGGCACATCCCTGGATAAACGTGATTTTTTCGAATGTTTGTCCCGCGAATTATTCGCTTGTGGCCGGTCATGACCCAGACAAAAATTCCGTTCATGCACTTTCGCATGTAGCCGGATATGACTGGCCATGCGCTTCCCGCACAGCAAGAAGAAGGAGACAAACATGCGACTCGACCGAAACTTTGCCAATGGCCGTTTCCTCGAACCCGCCGCCGGTTCTGCCGATCACGAATTGATCGCCGTCTACAACCCCGCCACCGAAGCGCTGATTGCGCACGTCACGGCCGCGAGCCATGCCGACGTCATTGCAGCAGTCGACGCCGCGGCGGTCGCCCAGAAGGCGTGGCGCAAGCTGCCTTCCACGGAGCGGGGCGCGTATCTGCATAAGCTCGCCGACGCGTTGACCGAATGCGCTCCGGACATTGGCGCCGCGCTTGCGCTGGAGTCGGGCAAGAGCGTCGCCGACGCAACCAGCGAAGCCGTCTATGCCGGTCAGATCACGCGTTACCACGCAGAGTGGGCACGCCGCATCGAAGGCGAGGTGATTCCAAGCGATTCGCCCGATGAAAACCTCGTGCTGCATCGGGAACCCATCGGCGTGGTCGCGTGCCTGATTCCGTTCAACTATCCGGTCTATACGTTCATGCGCAAGGTGGCGCCTGCGCTGATCGCCGGCAACACGGTGGTTGTTCGTCCGAGCAACAACACGCCGACCTCCGCATTCGAAATCGCGAAGGCAGTCGAGAAGGCCGGCCTGCCCGCGGGCGTCGTCAATATCATGGCCATGAACCATGCGACTGCCGAGGCGCTTTGCACGCATCCCAGGATCGGCATGATCACGCTGACGGGCAGCGTCGGCGCGGGTCGCAAGGTGCTCGAGTACTGCAAGGAGAACATCGCCAAGCCGTCGCTCGAACTGGGCGGCAAGACGCCCGCCATCATCGAGGCCGATGCCGACCTCGAAAGAGCCGCGCGTGAACTGGTCGCCTCGAAGACCACGCATTGCGGGCAGCTTTGCACGGCGATCGAACGTGTCTACGTGCACGAAAGCGTGCACGACCGCTTCGTCGCGCTGCTCAAACGCCACATGGGCGCGGTCGAATTCGGCGACCGCAGCGAGCAACCTTCGCTGATGGGTCCGCTCGTCAATGAAGCGTCGCGTCAGTCGATCCACGCGATGGTCGAGCGGGCGATTGCAGCGGGCGCCACGCTGGAAACGGGCGGCAAGCTGCCTGCGTCGGCCGAGGGCAAAGGCTTTTTCTATCCGGCCACGCTGCTGTCGAACTGCCGTCAGGACATGGAGATCGTGCAGGAAGAGACGTTCGGTCCGGTCATGCCGGTCGTCAAATACCGGACGCTCGACGAAGCGCTCGACATGGCCAACGATCACCAGTTCGGCTTGTCCTCAGTGCTCTATACGGAGAACTACCGCAACGCGATGAAAGTCGCCAACGGTATCGAGGCCGGCGAACTCTATGTGAACCGCACGCCGGCCGATCCGTATCAGGGCTTCCATGCTGGCTGGAAACGCTCGGGGCTCGGCGGCGACGACGGCAAGCACGGCATGCTCGAATTTACGCAGACCCGTCTCGTCGTCATGAAGTACTAAGGCCGAACCGGCGCGCGCCGCGCCGTGCATAGCAGTCCGCAAGGCACGGCGTGCGTTTGCCTTGCTTCGTCCAGAGACAGCGAAGCGCTGCCTCTCATAACAAAACATATTGGAGACGCACAGGCCGCTCAGTCGGCGCTGTGCCTGTCAGGAGGCTCACGTGTCATCTCAACCCGTTCAATCGTCTTCGACCCCGGCTGCGCTCGCATTAGGCGAGATGGAAGCCGGCATGAAAGCCGACGCGCAAGCCGCGCTGCAACAAACAAAGGGGCGCCGCTATACGCAGCTGATGTTGCTGGTGCTCGCCGCCGGCGCGATCTATCCGATTCTGTATCTGCGGCAGGTCTATCAGCCGACCATGCTGGAAGTGTTCCATATCACCGATAGCCAGCTCGGCTATCTGTACTCGTCGCTCGGTACCATCTTCTTGCTGAGCTATCTGCCGAGCGGCTGGCTCGCGGATCGCATCGCGCCACGCATGCTGATCTGTTTCTCGCTGATCGCAACGGGTGCGCTAGGGCTCTGGTATTCGAGCGCGCCGTCGTTCCCTATGCTGATGTTGATCTTCGGCGGCTGGGGCCTGTCGACCGGCCTCACGTTCTGGGCGGCAGTCATCAAGCGCGTCACGATGATTGCCGGTACGAACGAGCAAGGCCGCTTCTTCGGTCTGCTCGACGGCGGGCGCGGTCTCATCGAAGCGATGCTCGCCACGATCGCGATCACGCTGTTCGCGTGGGCGACGCAGACGAAAGGCGAGACGGCCGCAGCCGGCTTCCGGATGGTCGTCTACCTGTACGCATTTCTGTGCATCGCGCTCGGCGTCGTGCTCGTGCTCGTGAAGGATCCGCAAGGCGAGCAGGGCGCCCGCGCCGACGCCGCGAATCGCGCAGCGCGTCAGCGCAGCAACGTGCTCGCCGATCTCGCAACGCTCGCAAAAATTCCCGAACTGTGGCTCGTCGCAGCCATTGTGTTCTGCGGCTACCAGGTGTTCTGGGCAACCTACAGCTTTTCTGCCTATCTGCACGAAGGCGATATTGGCCTCACGGTCGTAATGGCCGGCACGATCACCACCCTGAAGCTGTGGATGCGACCCATCGGCGGCATTGGCGGCGGCTTTCTCGGCGACCGTTACTCGAAGGTGTCCGTGCTGGTTATCGCGCTCTTCCTGGCTGCGCTGTCGCTCGTCGGACTGATGGCCGCACCGCGTATTTCGAGCCATGTGCTGCTGGTCTTTCTCGTGCTGTTCATCGGCATTCTGACCTACGCGATTCGCGGGCTCTACTGGTCGCTGCTGGATCGCTGCAACATTCCGGTTTCCACGATGGGCCTTGCAATCGGTCTCATCTCCGTACTTGGCTATTCGCCCGATGTGTTTCTGCCGCTCATCAACGGTTACCTGACGCAGACGTTCCCGGGCGTATTCGGCTATCAGCTGTACTTCGGTTATGTGGCCGCTATGGCGGCGCTCGGCGGTTTCGCCGGACTCGCGCTAAGAAACATGCTCAACAGGAAAGAGGTTGCGTAAATGAAAGTTGTCTCGCTCGAAACGCATGTCGTTGCCGTACCGCCGCCGCACGTCGGCGGCATGTACTGGATCTTTGTCAAACTGAGGACCGATTGCGGCATTGAAGGCGTCGGCGAAATCTATTCGGCCACGTTCCATCCGAAAGCAATGACGCATATCGTGGACGATGTCTTTTCCCGCTACCTGCTCGATCACGCTCCGCATCATGTCGAGCGGCTCTGGCGCGAAGCGTATTCGAGCGGCTTCACGCAACGTCCCGACCTGACGATGATGGGCGTGGTGAGCGGCCTCGAAATGGCGTGCTGGGACATCATCGGCAAGGCCGCAGGCAAGCCGGTGTACGAGTTGCTCGGCGGCATGGTCAATCCGCGCCTGCGTTCGTACACATACCTGTACCCGAAAAACAGCCGCGGCGAATACGATTACGACGATCCCGACCTCGCCGCCGAATGCGCTGCCGAGAACGTGAAGCGCGGCTTCACGGCGGTGAAGTTCGATCCGGCGGGGCCGTACACGGCTTACTCGGGGCATCAACTGTCCATTGAAGTGCTCGACCGTTGCGAGACGTTCTGCCGCCGCGTGCGTGAAGCGGTGGGCAGCAAGGCCGATCTGCTATTCGGCACGCATGGGCAGATGGTGCCTTCATCGGCGATCCGGCTTGCGAAGCGCCTTGAAAAATACGATCCGCTCTGGTTCGAAGAGCCGGTGCCGCCGGGGCAGGAAGACGCGATGGCGCAAGTCGCGCGGCACACGAGCATTCCGGTCGCAGCGGGCGAGCGCCTTACTACGAAATACGAGTTCTTCAAGCTGTTGCAAGCGGGTGCTGCGTCTATTCTGCAATTGAACGTGGCGCGCGTGGGCGGCCTGCTCGAAGCGAAAAAGGTTGCTGCACTGGCCGAGGTGTACTACGCGCAGATCGCGCCGCATCTGTACAACGGTCCGATCGGCGCGGCGGCGAGCATTCAGCTGGCGGCATGCACGCCGAACTTCCTGATCCAGGAAAGCATCGGCACATGGGACGGTTTTCACGCCGCCGTGCTGAAGAAACCGCTTCAGTGGGAAGACGGCTACATCATTCCGTCGCGCGAGCCTGGCCTCGGCGTCGAACTGAACATGGAAGTGGTCGCACAACACACGCCATACACGGGCGAGCGTCTGCACCTGCAAATGGCCGCGCAACCCGTCGACGTGAAAGATCTCGCGCCGGCCAAGGGCTGAACGCCGCGCGGCCTTCTACAAGCATTCAATGGATTGAGCGCCACTCTGGCGACATAGCATGAACTACGACTACATCATCGTCGGCGCCGGGTCGGCGGGCTGCATTCTCGCCAATCGCCTGTCGGCGTCGGGCGAATACTCGGTGCTGCTGCTCGAGGCGGGCGGCAAGGACAGCTCGTTCTGGTTCAAGGTTCCGGTGGGTTTCACGAAGACGTACTACAACGAAACCTACAACTGGATGTACTACAGCGAGCCGGAAAAGGAGCTGGATAACCGTCCTATTTATTGCCCGCGCGGCAAGGTGCAGGGCGGCTCCGGTTCGATCAACGCGATGATCTACGTGCGCGGCCAGCCGCACGATTTCGACGATTGGGCGGCAGCCGGAAATCCAGGCTGGGCATTCCGCGATGTCCTGCCGTATTTCCGCAAGCTCGAATCGCATCCGCTCGGCGACACGGAATATCACGGCGCTGACGGCCCGATCCGCATTTCGCCGATGAAAGACGCCGTGCATCCGATCTGTCATGTGTTCCTGAAGGGCTGCGATCAGGCAGGCTACCGGCGCAGCGACGACTTCAACGGCGCACAGTTCGAAGGTGCCGGTATTTACGATGTCAACACGCGCAACGGCCAACGCTCGTCGAGCAGTTTCGAGTATCTGCATCCGGCGCTCGCGCGCAAGAATCTCACGGTCGAACACAATGTGCTGGCCAATCGCGTTCTGTTCGAGGGCAAGCACCGCGCTATCGGCGTGAGCGTCACGCAGAACGGCGTCGCGCGGCGTTTCATGGCGAAGCGTGAGGTGATTCTCGCTGCCGGCGCTGTCGATTCGCCGAAGCTGCTGCAACTGTCCGGCCTCGGCGATAGCGCACTGCTCGCGAAACACGGCATTACGACGATCAAGGAATTGCCCGCGGTCGGCCAGAATCTGCAGGACCACCTGTGCGTGAGCTTCTATTACCGTGCGAACGTGAAGACGCTGAACGACGAACTGCGGCCGCTGATCGGCAAGCTGAAGCTCGGGTTGCAATATCTGCTCACGCGCAAGGGACCGCTTGCGATGAGCGTAAATCAGTCCGGCGGTTTTTTCAGAGGCAGCGAGCGCGAGGCGCAGCCTAACCTGCAGTTGTACTTCAATCCGCTGTCGTACCGCATTCCGAAGAGCAACAAGGCGAATCTGGAGCCGGAACCGTATTCGGGTTTCCTGCTTGCATTCAATCCTTGCCGGCCGACGAGCCGCGGCTCGATCGAAATCGCGTCGAACCGTCCGGACGATGCCGCGAAAATCCGCCTGAACGCGCTGACTACTCAAAAGGATATCGACGAGGTGATTCAGGGCTGCGAGCTCGTGCGCAAGGTGATGGCGTCGCCCGCATTAAAGGAAATCACGGTCGAGGAAATCTCGCCTGGGCCGCAGGTGGCGAGCCGCGAAAGCTTCCTGCAGTACTTTCGCGAGCAGTCCGGCTCGATCTATCATTTGTGCGGCTCTTGCGCGATGGGCAATGATCCGCGCACGTCCGTGGTGGATGCGCGTTTGCGCGTGCATGGCGTTGCCGGATTGCGCGTGGTCGATGCGTCGGTCTTTCCGAACATCACTTCCGGCAACATCAATGCGCCCACAATGATGGTCGCGGAGAAGGGCGCTGACATGATTCTCGACGACGCGGCCGCGCGTGCCGCGCGCGAGCCTCATGTGGCGGAGCTCGCCACCGCCGCATAATGCTCGTTGGCACCTTCAGAAGGTGCTTGAAACGCCGCGCCGGTCAGTCGATCGGCGCGGCTTTTTCATATCCGCAATGTCGACACCGTCGCCACCATCCACGGCGCGGCTGTCACGACACGTCGCCCAACGGCACCGCCTCGGACGACTCGAAAGCCCGTTCACCCAGCCAGATTTCCTGCTGCAGCCAGTTGCGAAAGAGCGTGACGTGCGGCAGTTCGTCCTGTCCGGCGCGGGTGACGAGCCAGTACGACTGGTGGCCGTCGACGTGCACGTTCAACACTTGCACCAGCCGGCCTTCGGCGAGTTCGCGTGCGATCATGTTGCGGTCTGCAATCGTCACGCCGAGCCCGTCGATGGCCGCCCGAATCGCGTGGTCGAGCAGATCGAATTCATAACCGCCGCGCGTATCCACGTTCTCGATTCCGGCGGCCTTCAGCCAGTGTTGCCAGGTCAGGTAACGCTGATCCGCGCTGGCGAGCACATGCAGCAGCGTGAACTCGTTGAGGTCGATAGCGGCGCGGCCAGCCTGCCGCGCGAGCAGTGCCGGCGCGCAGACAGCGATATGCCTTTCGTTCATCAACAGACGATTATCGAAACCTTCCCACTCGCCGTTGCCGAAGCGGATTGCGCAGTCGAGCACGCCTGACTCCGCGAGCTTGTCGTCGAGGCGCGTGGACAGGCTCAATTCGAGGTGCGGATGCGCGTCGCGCAGACGGCCGAGGCGCGGCATCAGCCAGCGGCTCGTGAAGGTGGGCGGTGCGTTGATGCGCAGCCGGTTACGATGCGTTTTCTCCTGCAGGCTGCGTACGGTGAGTTCGATACGATCGAACGATTGCTGCAGCGCTTGCAACAGCACGCGGCCGGCGGGCGAAAGCTCGAGATGGTGATGATGGCGTTGCAGCAGCGTCTCGCCGATCTGCGCCTCCAGTTGGCGCACTTGCCGGCTCACCGCGCTTTGCGTGACGTTCAACAATTCCGCGGCGCGTGTGAAGCTGCCCGTGCGGCCAGCCACTTCAAAGGCTTTGAGCGCATTCAGCGCGGGCATTTTGCGTTTCAAGGTGTTCGACCGGAGAAGAAGGCGCGCGAGTACGCGCTATGCCCGGCATTCTAGCGTTTGGGTGCGCGAAGCGATGCACGCGGCATGAGGGTTTTGAGCCGGTTTCCGGTTTCTCTGCTTCCCGGCTGAGCGCGGAGCCCGGCCGGTGCGCGGAGGATTCGTCCAACCGTTGTGGTCGAATCGTTAAGCGGCCACGTGAACCCGGGTTTTACTGGAAAAGTTAATCCGCCGTCCGCCGGTCCGCCAGCGCCTTCTCGCAGTCCGCGAGAACCTGCCGTACGAGCCGGGCTTGCGGGTCGAGTTCGTCGGTGTCCAGGATTTCTTCGACGGCGTCGCGCGCCCAGTCGGTGTCGACAAAGCGCGCGTGGCGTCGCGCAATCTCCAGCGCGGTCGCCGACAACTTCGCAATGGAGAGCCAGTCGGCCTCGCGCGCGCGCCGGTCGAGCCATTTGTGGGCGGCCTGCACGTGGAACGCCGCGTCGGGCCAGTCCTCGTTGAGGTAATAAGCGCCGAGGCTGCCGCATGTGAGCCAGCACAACAGCTCCAGGCGGTCTCGCGGACTCAGATGGTGGCGTACATCACTCATGGCGACGCTCGCTGCGGTAAAGTGCTTTCCGGGGGAGGCGGCGTGCGGCCGTCCTCCGCATTTATTAACAATATCACGCACAATTCATCAGCGGCAATTCCCGGGCGTACCCTGGCGCACGCTGCACGGCGCCCGCCGGCGCTGCACGAGCAGCGGAAAATCCCGCGACGCGCTAACGTAGCCTTTTTTCCCGACTACCGCATCCGGCGTCCTATGCTGCAAATCCTCGGCAAGACTTCATCCATCAACGTGCGCAAGGTGCTGTGGACCTGCGCCGAACTCGACCTCGCGTTCGAGCAGGAAGACTGGGGCGCTGGATTTCGCCCGACCAACGACCCGCAGTTTCTCGCGCTCAATCCGAACGCAATGGTTCCCGTCATCAAGGACGGCGACTTCGTACTGTGGGAATCCAACTCGATCATCCGCTACCTCGCCGGCCGCTACCCGGATCGCGGCGAGTCGCTGTATCCGGCCGACCCGTGCGAGCGCGCGCGATGCGACCAGTGGATCGACTGGCAGGCGAGCGAACTGAACCGCTCGTGGAGTTACGCGTTCCTCGCGCTCGTGCGGCAGTCGCCCGCGCATCGCGACGCGCGGCAGATCGAGTCGTCGCGGGCGAACTGGGCGAAGCACATGGCGATCGTCGAAGGGCAGTTGCAGCGAACCGGCGCGTTCATCGCGGGCAATGCGTTCTCGCTCGCGGACATTCCGATCGCGCTGTCGATCAACCGTTGGCTAGAAACGCCGATTGAGCGCGACGATCTGCCCGCCGTCGCCGCTTATATGACACGTCTCGCGGAACGAGACGGTTATTGCGAATACTGCCGCAACGGCACGCCGTAGACGCGCTCGCGAGCAGAGAAGAAGAACAGAGGAAGAAGACCAACCGGACAAACGACGCGGGGCCACAACGGCCCCGCAACACAAACACAGACGCAAACGCGGTCGCTACCGCGACCGCTCAAACCTGCACCAGTCGCGGAATCTGCACGTCCGGATTGACGTCGGCCTCGTAGTCGACACCTGCGATCTCGAATCCGAAAAGACGCAGAAAATCCGTCTTGTAGCCGCTGAAATCGGTAAGTTCGTAGATGTTGTCGTTCGTGACCTTGTCCCACAGCGCCTGAACCTCGTTTTGCACGTCGGGAGCCAGTTCCCGGTAGTCCGCGCGCAAGCGTCCTTCGTCGTCGATGTGCGGCGCCGAACCGTACAGACTCTCCTTATAGAGGCCGTAGACCTGCTCGATGCAGCCCTCGTGCGTGCCTTTTGCCTTCATCACCTTGAAGAGCAGCGACAGGTAGAGCGGCATCATCGGAATCGCGGAACTCGCTTGCGTGACGACCGCCTTGAGCACCGAGACGCGCGCGTCGCCGCCTTTGGCCGAGAGCTTCTCGCGAATGCCGAGCACTTTCTGGTCGAGGTCTTTCTTGGCCGCGCCAATCGAGCCGTTCCAGTAGATGTCGTGCGTGATTTTTTCGCCGAGGTAGGTGAACGCGGTCGTCTTCGCGCCGTCTGCGAGCACGCCGGCTTCCAGCAGCGCGTCGATCCACATTTGCCAGTCTTCGCCGCCCATGACCGCGACCGTGTGGTCGATCTCGGTTTGCGTGGCGGGTTCGAGCACGGTTTCCTTAATGACTTCCTTGTCCGTGTCGATGCCGCGCAACTTGACCGCCTTGCCGACCGGTTTCAACGTGGAGTTGAACACTTCGCCGGTTTTCGGATGCGTGCGCTTGGGCGCGGCGAGGCTGTACACGACGAGATCGACCTGGCCGAGATCGCGCTTGATCACCTCGATCGTACGTGCCTTTACTTCGTCCGAAAATGCATCGCCGTTGATGCTCGTTGCGTACAGGCCTTCTGCGGTCGCAAATTTCTCGAATGCCGCACTGTTGTACCAGCCGGCCGTGCCCGCCTTGGTTTCGCTGCCGCCGCGCTCGAAGAACACGCCGAGCGTGTCCGCGCCGCTGCCGAATGCCGCGGTGATGCGCGCGGCAAGTCCGTAGCCGGTGGATGCGCCGATCACGAGGACCTTTTTGGGACCGTTGGCGATGGGACCGCGTGCCTTGACGTATTCGATCTGTTCCTTGACGTTGGCCTCGCAGCCCGTCGGATGGGTGGTGACGCAGATGAATCCACGCACGCGCGGTTTGATGATCATGAAGCACCTCTTGTCGGAATTGGCGACATTATAGTGGCCCGCGCGGCTCCTGGCGTGGCGCGCGGGATCGGTCACGGGGGGCGCCGGGCGGGCCGCCGTGCAAGCCGGAAATCGGACGGCTTCGCACATCTTGGTAGGATTCAGCCTTTTCGAGCAGACGGTAACCGGTGTGAAGCGTTTTATTTCCCTGATTCTGGAGACCCTCGAACGAGGTCTGACCCGCGCGAACCCGCTCGTGACCGGGGCGTTGCGGCACCTGCGCCATCCGACCCGCCGCGGCGTGCTGAGGGCCTGCGCGGCGCTTCCGCTCTTGTTCGTGCTGTATGTGCTGCTGCTGATTCCGTTCACGCCGGGCATCGGCGATATTCGCAAGGCCAAGATCGAGCAGCCCGCGCGCATTCTCTCGGCCGACGGCAAGCTGCTCGCCGAGTTCAAGCCGTCCAACCGCGAGTGGGTCAAGCTCAAGGACATCTCTCCGAATGTGGTCAATGCGCTGATCGCCACCGAAGATCATCGCTTCTACGAGCATTTCGGGCTGGACTGGCGGCGCACCGCATCGGCTGCGCTGCATACGTTTTCCGGCGACCGGCAGGGCGGCTCGACGATCACGCAGCAACTCGCGCGCAATCTCTACCCGGACGAAATCGGCCGTGCGCCGACGCTAAACCGCAAGCTGAAGGAGGCGATCACCGCCTTCAAGATCGAGGCGCTCTACACGAAGGACGAGATCCTCGAAACGTACCTCAACACGGTGCCGTTTCTCTACAACGCGTACGGCATCGAGATGGCGGCGCGCACGTATTTCGACAAGTCGGCGTCGGACCTGAACGTGCTCGAAAGCTCGACGCTCGCGGGCATGCTGAAGGGCAACAGCTACTACAACCCGGTGCTCAACCCGGAGCGCGCATTGCAGCGGCGCAATACCGTGCTCGCGCAGATGGTGAAGTTCGGCAAGCTCACGCCCGCCGCGTTCGAGACGCTCAGAAAACGCCCGCTGCGCATCGACTTCGAGCGGCAGACCGAGCCGCCGGGACCCGCGCCGCACTTTGCGCAGCAACTGCGCAAGTGGCTCGCGGCGTGGGCCGACCGCAACGACTACAACATTTATTCTGACGGCCTCGTGGTGCGCACCACGATCGATTCGCGCCTGCAGACCATGGCCACCCAGGCGGTGATCCTGCAGGGCAACCAGTTGCAAGGCATCGCCAATGCGGCGTGGGGCAGCCGCGCCGGTTGTTCGAACGGCAAGGAACAGCTCGCAACCTTCCTGCGCGAAACGCCGGACTTTCGGGCCGCGAAAGACACGGGCCTGACCGACGACGATGCGCTCAAGCGCGTGTCGTCCGACCGCAACCTTGTGCAATCGCTCTGCGAATCCAAGACCCGCGTGCAGGCGGATTTTCTCGCGATGGACCCGCGCAACGGCCAGATCAGGGCGTGGGTCGGCAGCCGCGACTTCAGTCAGGATCCGTTCGACCACGTGCAGCAGGCGCGCCGTCAGCCTGGCTCGACGTTCAAGCCGTTTGTCTACGCAGCCGCCTTCGAGGCGGGTGCGAAGCCGACCGACACGCTCGTCGATCAGCCGGTCGAAATACAGCTCGCGGGCGGAGAAGTCTGGCGTCCGAGCGACGAAGACGAGCCAAGCGAGCGGGCAATCACGCTGCGCGACGGGCTCGCCTATTCGCGCAACCGCATCACCGCGCAGCTGATGCAAACGGTCGGCCCGAACAAGGTCGCGCGGCTCGCCCGCGCCATGGGCGTGCGCGACAGCCCGCTCGACGCCGTGCCGTCGCTCGCGCTCGGCACGAGCCCCGTCACGCTGAAGGAGATGGTGTCAGCATACGGAACGATTGCCAACCTCGGCGGATACGTGGAGCCGGTGATGGTCACGCGCATCGAGGACCGCAACGGCGAAGTGCTCGCCGACTTCGCGCCGGTGCAGCCGCAACAGGAACTGCCTGCGGACGCCGCCCGCACGCTCGTCGACGTGATGCGCGACGTCGTGAACCGCGGCACGGGGTCGGCGATACGCGGACGCTTCGGCGTGCGCGGCGACGTAGCCGGCAAGACCGGCACGACGCAGGGCAACGCAGACGGCTGGTTCATCCTGATTCATCCGCAACTCGTGGCCGGCGCGTGGGTCGGTTTCAACGACAGCCGCGTGACCTTGCGCAGCGACTACTGGGGACAGGGCGCGCATAGCGCGTTGCCGATCGTCGGCGACTTCTTCCAGCGCGCGCAGCGCTCGAAGCTGGTCGACACACGCGTGCGGTTCGCGACCGAGCAGCAGCCGGGCTGGTTCGCCGAGCGTTCCGAGCGGCTGCGGGAATGGTTCCAGCATCTCTTTCCGTCGTCGACGGTGAAGTCTCCGACGGCCGTGACGGCTCGCAACACGACGCGACGTGCGCCTGTGGCGACGGCTTCGCCGGGGGCGGCGACTGAAGGTGTGAGCGCCGAGGCTGCCGCCAGTGCAGCAGCGGGCGCCAGCGCGGAATCGCGGGCATTACCGCCGCTTCTTTCCACGCCCGGCGACGCCACGGCCTCCGGTTCGGCAACCACGTCGGTGTACGGCAGCGAGCCCGTCCACGGCGACGCGCAGGGCGCCGGCGCAGCGGCGTTGGCGCCTACGCCCACGCCGGACGACGTCGTGCCGCCCGACGCAGTGGGCGCCGGAAGTCAGGCTGGCGCCGCGAACGGCTCGCCTTGAGCGCGACCGGGCTAGGGACGACCCGGCGCCGTGTCGCCGCGTCCCGTTAGCTAGTATTCCGCGACTGGGGGCCCCGCGGACGCGTCGCGTCGCGCGGTGCCCGCCGACGCTTCCAGCGCCGGGTCGTGATGCAGCAGCAAAGCGGCCGCCGCCCCGACGAGGCCCGCGCCTGCTAGGCAGAGCAGGCCCGCTCCGAAACCGCCGGTGCTGTCCTTGATCCAGCCCATGGCGTAAGGTCCGAAGAATCCGGCTAGGTTGCCGAGCGAATTGATCGCCGCGATGCCGCCGGCAGCCGCGGCGCCCGACAGGAACGCAGCCGGTAAAGTCCAGATAACCGGCAGACAGCCGAAGATACCGAAGCCCGCAATCGACAGCGCAATCATTTTCTGCACGGGATTGTCGAGCCCGGCCGACGCCGCGATGCCGAGCGCCGCGACCGTCAGCGCGATCGCCACATGGCGTTTGCGTTCCAGCTTGCGGTCCGAATGACGTCCCCAGTAAACCATGCTGATGACGCCGACGATATACGGCAGCGACGTCACGAAGCCCGTCTGCAAGTTAGTCAGACCGAAGGCCTTGACGATCTGCGGCAGAAAAAAGCTCAAGCCGTAATTCGTTGCATTGGCGCCGAAGTAGATGAGCGCGATGGCGAGTACGCGCCGGTTCAGAAGCGCTTCTTTCACACTAAACGCATGCACGGCTTCGCGATGCTCGCGTTCCTGCTTCTGACGTGCGACCAGCCAGTCGCGCTCATCGGCGGCTAGCCAGGTGGCGTCGGCCGGTTTGTCCGTCAGGTAGAACCACACCGCGAACGCGAGAATCAGGGCGGGCAGCGCTTCGATCAGATAAACCCATTGCCAGCCGGCGAGACCGGCAAAGCCGTCCATGGAAAGCAGGGCGCCCGAGATCGGTCCGCCGATCACCGTCGACAGCGGAATCGCCGCCATGAAATAGCCGACCACGCGGCCTCGATACGCGGCGGGAAACCACAATGTGAGCAAGAAGATGACGCCCGGGAAGAATCCCGCTTCGGCCACGCCGAGCAGAATGCGCAAGCCGTAGAACACATGAGCCGCGGACAACCCGGTGTATTGCGCGATATGTGGGATATACGCCATCGCACCGGCAAGCAAACCCCACGTGAACATGATTCTCGCGATCCAGCGGCGCGCGCCGAATTTTTCGAGCAGAAGATTGGACGGCACTTCGAAGAAGAAGTACGCAATAAAGAAAATCCCCGCGCCGAAGCCGAATGCACTTGCGGAAAGCCCAAGCGCCTTGTTCATCTGGAGCGCGGCGAAGCCGACATTGACGCGGTCCAGATAGGCGATGAAATAGCAGACGATCAGGAACGGCACGAGCCGAACCGTCACACGTTTCATGGTACGTGCTTCGAGTTCCATCGATGTCTCCTCCAGTTCATTGTCCGGATGGTTTGAAGATTTCGTTAAAGACTAATCGCTCGGCCGCGATTCGGGAAGCGCTTTAAACAGTTCCAGCGCGCCAATGCGTTGATGCTGCGCCTGCACAGATTGTTCAGGTGAGGGCAACAGTGTTTTCGAGCCGTGAGGCTGATCTCGCACGCGTATTTCCGGATAATTGCGGCTGCGATACAACCCACCGACCGCCCCGTAACGACTCCATGCGCGGTCATGAAACGATCAGACAATCCAGGTGCATCATGTTGAACAAGCTTCGCGATTGGTCTCGCGTCGCCATTGCGGCGCTCGCGACAGGAGGCGCGCTTGCCGGCTGCGCGTCCTCGACGCACGTCGTCGCAACCGATAAACCCGGCACCTACACAGTCGCGGCAAGCGCGACGGGCGGACGCATGGCATGGGCGCGCGCGCACGGCGAGGCGCTGAACGAGGCGCGCGAATACTGCGAGCGGCGCGGCATGCAGAGCAGCATCAATGTGGAAACGGTGAGCGGGGTGGAGATGCTGACGACGCATGGGTCGTCGGTCAACTTCGAATGTCATCCGAAGTTCTAGTACAGAGACCACGCGTTATTCGCCACAGCTACAGCGCCTGTGCCGTTATTTTGTGTCGAAGGTCGCGAGCGTAGTGTCCATGATGTGCGCCACGACGATTGCGAGGCGCCGGGCGGGTTCTGCGTCGCGCATGTTTGCATTGCCGCGCAATACGGCTTGCAGTGCAGACGAGTAGCAGAAAGTGTGCGCTAGCGCACAGACCAGCCCCGCAGTGCTTGTTCAACTTGACTTGTTTTGTCCGATACGGTCTGCCTGAACTGGCGACGGTGCGTCCTTCTGCGGACGCAGCATTAGATCGGTCACAGGTTATCTCCGCGTCGCCCTCGGACTTGCCGGGAAGAGTCAGCGCGCACGCAACTTCTTCCTGCTCCTGAAGGAAGAGGTGCCGCCATGAGGTCGCTCACTGGTGCTGTCCTCGCGCTGACGCTGACGCTCGCCGGATGCGCCTCCGATCACACATCCTCGAATAATGCGTCGTCGGCGCAGCCCGGCAGTTGCAAGGTCGCGACAGAGGCCGAGATCGCGTCGTTGTTCGACCGATGGAATCAATCTCTCCAGACCGGCGATCCGCACAAGGTGGTCGCCAACTACGCGCCGCGATCGATCCTCCTCGCAACGGTATCCAGCAAGCCGCGCCTGACGGTTGCGGACAAGGAGGACTATTTCCAGCACTTCCTCCAGGATCGTCCCTCCGGAAAAATCGACATGCGTTTCGTCGACTCAGGCTGCAATTCGGCTGTCGACGCGGGGCTTTACACGTTCACGTTCGCGAGAACCGGTGTCGTTGTGAAGGCGCGTTATACGTACACCTATCGGTGGGATGGCACGCAATGGCTGATTACCAGTCATCACTCGTCGGCGATGCCGGACAAGGAGTGAGATTGGTATGGCTCGTGCCTCCAGCCGCCAATAGACGTTGCCAGCAGCGCCCAACTTACTGGCCAATCGTTTCGCGTCTACGACACCGGCAATCTTCGCTGCCCGCCTGCTTTCGATCTCCGATGGCGTGAGCGCGGCGTCCTGCGGGAAATCCCGACGTTTCGGCTCCGCCATCATTGCATACAATGTGTCAATGCAAGCCGATCCCATGAACAAAATGGCGCACCACGAAGCACCATTGCATACAATTTCGCCCGAACCGCCGCGTTCGGCGGACGACGTCTACACCGCAATCAAGGACGCAGTGACCAGCGGCCAATACGGCCCGGGTCAATATCTGCGTGAGGAACAGCTTGCGAAGAGCCTCGGCGTGAGTCGCACGCCGGTACGCGAGGCCTTGCGGCGTCTCGACGCGGATGGGTGGGTGGAAACGCGTCCGAATTACGGCGTTCGCGTGAAGATGTGGACGCTGCACGACGCCCGCGAGATCTTCGAGGCGCGTCTTCTGGTCGAGCCCTATCTCGCGGGGCGGGCGTCCTTATCCATCGGTGCTTCCGATATAGAGCGCCTCCGAACGCTAGCGGATGCGATGCTCGCCATTACGCAGCAGCCATCGACGCCCGAATCCAGCGAAGCCTGGTTCACGGCGAACAGCGAGTTCCACGCAATCATCACAGCCGCCGGGAACAACGCGCGCCTCGACCGCTCGCTCAGGTCGATGAAGGAAACGCCGCTCATCAAGTGGACGTTTGGCACCTATAGCGACGAAGATCGCGTCCGCAGCGCGCGCCAGCATTTCGAAATCGTTCGCGCGCTCGAGCAGCGCAACGCCGCGTGGACGGAAGCCGCTATGCGCTGCCACATTCTCGCCGCTGAAAGTGCGGTGCTCGACCGTCGCGAGGGAGAGCACCCCACGTCCTGAATCAGCGCGCCAGGAGCAGCAAGGCACCAGCATCACGAGCAGTCATTCAATAGTCGCGACGACGACAATACTGGAGACGAGACATGCCGAGCACCGATAGATATACCTTGAGCACCGCAAGCGCTGGTGCACGTCTCGATCGGCTGCCGATCTCGCGCTTCCACACGCGCGTGCTGTGGCTGATCGGCGCAGGCATGTTCCTGGATTCGTTCGACATTTATCTTGCCGGCGGCGTGCTCGGCGCGCTCGCCAAAACCGGCTGGTCGACGATGCATCTGAACGCGGCGTTCCTGTCTTCGACGTTCATCGGCATGCTGATCGGCGCGTTCACCGCCGGTGTGCTCGGAGACGCGAAAGGCCGCAAATTCACGTACCAGTTCAATCTCGCAGTGTTCGGCCTCGCGTCGCTCGCGGGCGCGTTTGCGCCGAACATGACGTGGCTGATCGTGTGCCGCTTCTTCATGGGACTGGGCCTCGGCGCGGAGATCGTCGTCGGTTATGGATCGGTCGGCGAATTCATGCCGCCTGCCGTGCGTGGCAAGTGGTCCGCGTATCTGTCGCTCATCACGAACTCCGCACTGTTCTTTTCAACGTTTCTCGGGTATCTGATCATCCCGTCGATCGGCTGGCGCGCCATGTTCGCAATCGTCGGGGTCGGCGCGATGATCGTGTGGGTGCTTCGCAAGAAGATGCCCGAGTCACCGCGCTGGCTCGAATCGAAAGGCCGTTACGCCGAAGCCGAAGCGATCCTGCGCGAAGCAGAAGAGGAGTCGGCGCGCAATGGGACGCTGCCGCCCGTCGTCGATGCGCCGCGCGCACTCACGAGGAAAACCACGCTGCTCGAACTCTTTGGGCCGGCACAAATTCGCCGCACGTTCCTTTCCATCGTGGTGCAAGTTGCAGTCAACATGGTGATCTACGGCTTCATCGTGTGGGTGCCGACGTTTCTGATGAAACAGGGGCTCGGCATGGCATCGTCGCTCGGCTATACCGCACTGATGGCGCTCGGCGGACCGGCAGGGGCGCTGCTGGGCGTACTGCTCGCCGACAGGATCGGACGCAGGAAAGGGCTCATCGCGGTGTCGGTGCTCACGGCAGTTATCGGCTGGTTATACGGGCATTCGACCGGCATCGAAATGGCGACGCTGCTCGGCTTCCTGCTCTTCACGCTCACGTACCTGATGGTCGCGCTCGGTATTGCCACATACATCCCGGAACTCTTCGCCACGGAGAATCGCATCCGCGCAAACGGCATCGCGGGTTGTGCCGGGCGCATCACGGGCATCTGCGCGCCGCAACTCGTCGTCATGATGTACGCGGCGGGCGGCGTGAAGGACGTGCTGACGATGATCATCGGCACGCTGGTCGTGTTGGCGGTAGTCCTTGCAGCGTTCGGTATCGAGACGAATCGACGCTCGCTCGAGGACATTGCGCCTTCGATCGACACTGGCGATCCACTGCCGGCCTCATCGCTTTCACAATGAATCGCAACGTTCAAATTTCCACTTCCTTCGTTAAACAGGACACGTATGAGCGTCACACAGCAAAGCAGGCGTCAAGCGTTGAAAGCGCGGTTTGCACGCAAGGAGATTGTCACTGCGCCTGGCATCTTCGACATGATCTCCGCGAAGATGGCCGACTCAATGGGCTTCGATTGCCTCTATATGACGGGCTTCGGCACAGTAGCGTCGTACCTCGGTCTGCCGGATGCGGGGCTCGCCACCTACACGGACATGGTCAATCGCGTCGCGGCGTTCTGCGGCGGTACGAACACGCCGATGATCTGCGACGGCGACACCGGTTATGGCGGATTGCTGAACGTTGCGCATACCGTGCGGGGTTATGAGCACGCGGGGGCGGCAGGCATACAGTTGGAGGATCAGGAATTCCCGAAGAAGTGCGGCCATACGCCGGGACGGCGCGTGATCCCGCTCGAGGACATGGTGCGCAAGATTCAGGTCGCCGTGGAGAGCCGCAGCGATAGCAATTTCCAGATCGTCGCGCGCACTGATGCGCGGACGTCGCTCGGTCTCGATGAAGCGCTGCGTCGTGGCGAGGCGTATGCGAGGGCCGGCGCAGATGTGCTGTTCATCGAATCGCCGGAGAGTATTGAGGAACTCGAAACGATCGGGCGCACGTTCGATATGCCGTTGCTCGCGAATGTGGTTGAAGGTGGGCGGACGCCGCAGCTTGCGCCCTCTGAGTTGCAGAAGCTCGGTTTTTCTCTGGCCATTTACCCAGCGTCGGGTTTCTTATCCGTCGCGAAGGCGCTCAAAGATGTCTACGGGCAGATTCTTGCGCACCGGAGCACGGAAGCCGCCACTGACTCGATGTATCCGTTTTCCGATATGTGCGAGTTGATGGGGTTCCCCGAGGTGTGGGCGTTCGATCGCGCGCACGCGGACTAGGAGAGCGACGCGGCTTGACGTTTGGTTGTGCTTTTCTGGGTCTAAGCTGCGAGAGCTACCTCAGCGGTTAGCTTAACATCGCATGTTCCGATCTGAACGGACCCAGGCTGCAAGTCGCGGTGCGGCAGGTTCTGGCGTAAGGCCAAAGACCTATTGGCCCGATACATTCTGTGGGCTAACTTTTAGGAAGCGATCGACCAACGACCTGGCAGTTGTGCAACAGGAGCAAGCTCATGGAATTTGTCCTGTTACTCGCAATCTTTTTGACGTCGAGTGGATTTCTGATTGCCGCTCCCCGTACATCGGATCCTCCCGCGGCTGCCTTAGCCGTCCCGCCGTCTGCTCAAGGGGCCTGCGAAGGCTGCGGCCTCACATTCCAAGCACCTTCCCAATCCGCCGGGACGGTAGTTCTATCTACCGCGCGCGCTTCTGAGGCAGTGCGGTCGCAGTGACACGAGAATGACGCCCGCAGTCGCGCCGCCACCGTGAAGCCGTGGCGGCAAAATGCCAGCGGCGCAGGGTGGCATCGTCAGCGCGCAGAAAGTTGCCGCTCTGAAAAACCCGTCCAGGCTTTCTGCTCGCAGCCATTCGTGCACATGCGCGGGGTCAGCCCTCCCAGCCACCGCCCAACACCTTGTATAACGTCACGAGATTGGACTGCCGCGAGAGAATATCGGTGGCCAGTTGCTGCTGCGCAGTGTAGAGCGTGCGCTGCGCGTCGAGGAAGGTGAGGAAGCTGTCCGTGCCAGTCTTGTAGCGTGCCTCTGCAAGCGTGTAGTAATTCTGCGCCGAAGCGACGTACTCGCGGTCCGCCTTGATCTGATCCACATAAGTGGCCCGCGCCGTCAGCGCATTCGACACCTCTTTGAACGCCGTCTGGATCGCGCTTTCGTAGTCCGCGACCTCGATCTGCTTTTCGATTCTGGCGACATCGAGCGATGCCTTGTTGCTGCCGTAGTCGAAGATTGGCACCGATACGCTCGGCGCGAACGCCCACGCGCCGGTGCCCGCCTTGAACAGATTCGACAGCGTCGAACTCGACGTACCTGCGGTCGCCGTCAGTTCGATCTTCGGGAAAAACGCTGCGCGCGCCGCACCGATGTTTGCGTTCGCCGCCTTCAACGCATGCTCTGCCTGCACGATGTCCGGCCGGCGGGTGAGCAGCAGCGACGGAACGCCTGCACCGATGTCTGCGAACATGGACTCGTCGTCGAACATGCGCGCGGGAGGCAGGTTGTCGGGAATCGGCGCGCCGAGCACGGCCGTCAGGTTGTTGCGGTCTTGCGCGACAGCGCGCCGGTACGACGCGAGATTCGCCTTTGCGCTCGCAAGCGAGTTCTGCGCCTGCTGCACGTCGAGCAGCGATGCATTGCCGAGTTCCTGCACGCGCTTCGTGACGTCGTAGGTTGCCTGATCCGACTTGACGGTGTCTTCTGTCAATTGCAGCAGGCGCTCGTCAGCGAGCAATGTCAGATAGTCGGTCGCCACCGTCGCGATCAAGCTGATTTGCGTGCTTTGCCGCGATGCATCTGTTGCGAGATAGTTTTCCAGCGCCTGGCGCTTCAAGCTGCGCAGGCGCCCAAAGAAGTCGATTTCCCACGACGTCGTGCCGACGCTGACATCGCTCGAACTTGCAATGGCGCCTTGCGTGCGCTCGCGAGTCATGTTGCCGCTTGCCGTAATAGACGGCGCAAGGGCAGCGCGCGTGATCCGGTATTGGGCTTCGTACTCGGCCACGTTCAGCGCCGCGACGCGCAGATCGCGATCGTTGGCGAGCGCGATTTCGATCAATCGTTGCAGACGCTCGTCGCGAAAGAAGCTTCGCCATGCGGTATCGACGGCGAGCGGTGCCGTGCTCGGCGTCGCTGCAGAGGCTGCTAGGGACCCGCTCGCGCCCGCATCGGCTGCGGCTTTCGCTGCGGTCGTGCTCTCATATGCGTCGCCTTCCGGATAGGCTGCCGGAATAGGCGCGGCGGGCCGAACATAGTGCGGATCGAGCGTGCAGCCCGTCAGCAGCGCGACCGCGAATGTGACCGCGCATGCACCGACTTTGAGTTTAATCATTCAACACCTTCCTGTTGCTGGGCGTCGCCGTGTTCGCCGAACAGGCGGCGCACGACCACAAAGAACACCGGCACGAAAAAGATCGCGAGAACCGTGGCGGCGATCATGCCGCCCATCACACCGGTGCCGATCGCATGCCGGCTCGCCGACCCGGCGCCCGTGCTGATGACAAGCGGCAACACGCCGAACACGAAGGCGAGCGACGTCATCAGAATCGGACGCAGACGCAAACGCGCGGCTTCGATGGTCGCCTCGATCAGGCTGCGACCTTGCGCTTGCAGGTCTTTCGCGAATTCGACAATCAGAATCGCGTTTTTCGTGGAGAGCCCGATCGTCGCGAGAAGACCGACCTTGAAATAGATGTCGTCCGACAGGCCGCGAATATGCGCGCCGAGCACCGCGCCCAGCACGCCGAGCGGCACCACGAGAATCACCGCAATTGGAATGGACCAGCTCTCATATAAGCCCGCAAGACAGAGGAACACGACGATCAACGAAATCGCATACAGGTAGATGGCCTGCGAACCGGCCATGCGTTCCTGATATGACTGACCCGTCCAGTCGATGCCATAGCCCGCCGGCAATTTTTTCACGAGTGCATCCACGGCTGTCATCGCCTCCCCGGTGCTGGCATTCGCGCCGGTCTGAGCGGTCATTTCCATCGCAAGCGTGCGGTTGAAGCGTTCGATTTGCGGCGGCCCGAACGTCCACTTGCCCGTCGCAAATGCGGAGAACGGCACCATCTGGCCGTCGTAGCCGCTGGTCGTGCTGGTGCTTGCGGTGCTCGCGGAACTGCTGCTGGATGTGCTGCCGGATGTCGTGCTGGATGTGCTGCTCGTACCCGATTTCACATACCAGCGTCCCACGTCGGACGGCATCATCCTGTACGGCGCATCGGCCTGCACATACACCTTCTGGATGCGCCCGGTATCGACATAGTTGTTCACGTACGACGAGCCGAACGCCGTCTGCAGCGTGTCGTTCACATCGGCAATGGAAAGCCCGAGCGCGCTCGCCTTTTCACGGTCGATGTCGACATGGAACTGCGGCGTGTCTTCCAGACCGCCTGGTCGCATGCCCGACAACGCGCTGTCTTTGGCCGCGAGCGCCATTAATTGCTGGCGCGCGGCCATCAGCTTGTCGTGGCCCTGGCCCGCGCGGTCCTCCAGTTCGAAGTCGAGGCCGCTCTGCGTGCCGAGCTCCTGAATCGCCGGCGGATTGACGGCAAAAACCTGCGCTTCGTGCGACGCTGCGAAGTGCATGTTCGCGCGCTGGATCATCGCAGCCGCCGACCCGTTGCTGCCGCGCCGCGCGCTCCAGTCCTTCAACTTGACGAAGGCGAGCGCATTGTTCTGTCCCGAGCCGTTGAAACTGAAGCCCGTCAGCGTGATGAGCTGGTCCACTTCCGGCTGGCTGCGATAGTAAGCCTCGACCTTCTTCACCACTTCGAGCGTCTGCGAGGCGGGCGTGCCGACCGGGGCGGAGACCGACGTGATGATGGTTCCCTGGTCTTCGTCAGGCAGATACGACGACGGCAGCTTCATGAACAGCAGCGCGACTACCCCCGCGATCAACGCGTAGATCACCATGTAGCGCATCGGCTTGCCGATTACGTGCGCGACCGCCGAATCGTAGCGGTCCGTGCCGCGCGAGAGCACGCGGTTGAACCACCCGAGCAAGCCGCGCTTCGCGTGATGCTCGACGTCGGAGCGCTTGAGCAGCGTCGCGCACAGCGCGGGCGTGAGCGTCAACGCAAGAAACACGGAGAGCAGCATCGCCGCAACGATCGTGATCGAGAACTGTCGGTAGATCGCACCCGTCGTTCCGGAGAAGAACGCCATCGGAATGAACACGGCGATCAGCACGGTCGTAATGCCGATCAGCGCGCCGGTGATCTGCTCCATTGCACGGCGCGTGGCTTCGATCGGCGAGAGACCTTCTTCGGCGATCAGACGCTCGACGTTTTCCACCACCACGATCGCGTCGTCCACCAGCAAACCGATTGCCAGCACCATGCCGAACATGGACAACACGTTGATCGAGAAGCCCACCGCCGACATGACCCCGAATGTGCCGAGCAACGCGACGGGCACCACGATCGTCGGAATCAGTGTGGCGCGCAGATTCTGCAGGAACACGTACATCACGACGAAGACAAGCAGCACCGCTTCGATCAGCGTCTTGACCACTTCTTCAATCGAGATGCGTACGAACGGCGTGGTGTCGTACGGGTAGTCGACGACGACATTGCGCGGCAGTTGCGGACTCAATTCGTTAAGCTTTGCGCGCACGGCCCTGGCCACGCTCATGGCGTTCGCGCCGCTTGCTAGCTTGACCGCGAGCGATGCGGCGGGCTTGCCGTTCAGACGCGAGTCGGTGCTGTAGTCGTCGGCGCCGACCTCGATCCGCGCGACGTCCTTCAACATCACCTTCGAACCGTCGCTATTCACGCGCAGCAGGATCGCGCCGAATTGCTCAGGCGTGGTCAGCAGGCTCGACGCGGAAATCGTCGCGTTCAATGCCTGCGTTTTAGTCGACGGCGAGCCGCCGATCTGGCCGACAGAAAGCTGCACGTTCTGATTCGTGATTGCGGTGGTGACGTCGCTGGTGGCGAGGCCGACTGCCTGCAGTTTCACCGGATCGAGCCAGATGCGCATGGCGTGCTGCGCGCCGAAGAGCGTAACGTCGCCGACGCCGTCGATCTGCGTGAGCGGGTCCTCGATCTGCGTCGCGATGACGTTGCCGAGGTCGATGGAGCTCATGCTGTTGTCGCTCGACGAGAGCGACACGATCATCAGGAACGAGTTGGCCGCCTTCGCGACCTGAACGCCTTGCTCCTGGACGGTCTCGGGCAGCGACGAGGTCGCTTGCTCGACCTTGTTCTGCACCTGGACCTGCGCGATGTCCGCGTTGGTGCCTTGCTGGAACGTCAACGTGATGCGCGCCTGGCCGACCGAACTGCTCGTCGACGACATATAGAGCAGATGGTCGATGCCGCTCAGTTTCTGCTCGATCACCTGCGTTACGGTCGTCGCGACGGTCTCGGCGGACGCACCCGGATACGTCGCCGTGATCTGAACGGAAGCCGGCGCAACGCTCGGATATTGCTCGACCGGTAGGGTCTCGATGGAAGCGCCGCCAATCATCATGATGACAATGGCGATGACCCACGCGAGGATCGGTCGGTTGATAAAGAAACCTGCCATGAGATTCTCGCTTTAGCTGTGGGCGGCGGACGCGGCGGCTGCGTTGCCCGCGGTGGCGGGCGCGCCGGGCGTCGCCGGCATCTCGACCGGCGTCTCGACCGGCTTTACGACCGCGCCGGTGCGCGCCTGCTGCGAGCCGCTCACGATCACGCGGTCGCCTGCCTTCAGGCCGTTCGTGACGATCCAGTCCGAGCCCGACGCGGTATCCGCGGTCACGGGCGTTTGCGCGACCTTGTTGTCCGCGCCGACCGTGAGCACGCTCGCCGAGCCGTCGGACGCACGCGAGACCGCGATTTGCGGCACCGTGATCGCCTGGTGGTTCACGCCTTCCTCGAGCCGCGCGCGCACGAACATGCCGGGCAGCAGCACGCCGTCCGGGTTCGGAAACACGCAGCGCAGCGTGACGGAGCCGGTCGTAGCGTCGACGGTGATGTCGGAGAACAGCAGCTTGCCCGCGTGCGCATAGGTGCTGCCGTCTTCCATCACGAGATGGACCACGGCGCCGTCGGTGCCCGACGGCTGCAACTGGCCGCTCGCGAACTCCTTCTGCAAGCGCAGCCAGTCGGCGGAAGAACGCGTGACGTCGAGATACATCTCGCTCGTCGCCTGCACGGTGGCGAGCGCGGTGGTTTGTTCCGCGGTGACGAGCGCGCCTTCGGTCACATTCGATTTGCCGATGCGCCCCGAGATGGGCGCGACGACCTTGGTGTAGCCAAGGTTAATCGCGGCGGTTTTCAATGCGGCGCGGTCTGCAAGTACGTCGGCCCTGGCCTCTTCGAGCGCGGCCACGGCGTCGTCGTAGTCCTGACGGCTCACGCCCTGGATCTTCGATAGCTCGGCGTAGCGCGTGGCTTTGGTTTGCGCGGCGTTGGCGGTCGCGACAGCTTTTGCCAGCGTGCCGATCGCCTGATCGTAGGTGGCCTGATAGCTGGTTGCGTCGATCTGATAAAGCACTGCTCCGGCCGCGACCTGCGAACCCTCGGTGAACAGGCGCTTTCGGATGATGCCTTCGACCTGCGGCCTCACTTCGGCGACACGAATGGCCGACAGCCGGCCCGAGAGTTCGGTGTTCGAGACAACGGTATGCGGCTTGATGGTCTCGACACCGACCTCGGGCGTCGTTTGCGGCGGACCGTGCGGCGCGTTGTCGCCGCAAGCCGCCAGCATCAGCGTCGCGGCGGCAACCGTCGCGGCAAGAAGCGCGAAGCGGGGGGCGCGCACCGCCGATGCATACGGGTGGAACAATGTTGGCATGCTCTGGGCATCCTTCGACTGAATTCGACAAAGGACCGTCTGGCATGCGTCGCCGGTTCGATAGGAGCCACGCAACGCCGCACCAGCGGCAAGGGATGGCCCAGAGAGTAATGAGAGGCGTCTTACGGTGGCTTAGGCAAGCATTACGAGCTGTAACGCAACGCGCACAAACGCTCGCTTGATTGGGGATGGCCGCGAAATGGCAAGCGGCGCAGTAATAGACTGTAAGCTTGCAGAAGAATCCGAAACCGCCTGCGTTGCGCGATTCGCTATATTTCGCTACGACGGGCGAGCGCGCTGCGCTGTCCGCCAACGTAATCATCGAGCAGGGCCCAGCCATGTCAGACACGCCCATCCAGGTGTTACTGGTCGACGACGACTCCGACCTTCGCGACCTGCTGCGAACCTTCTTTCAGCAACGCGGCATTGAAATCTCGGTATTGCACGACGCCAATCAACTGGCGCGGCGGCTGGAACGCGAACGGCCGTCCATCGTCGTGCTCGATCTGATGATGCCGGGCGTGGACGGCCTCAGCGCGTTGCGGCAGCTACGCGCGAGCGGCGACACGATCCCCGTGATCATGCTGACGGCGCGCGCGGAGGGCGTAGACCGGGTGATCGGTCTCGAGCTTGGCGCCGACGATTACCTCGGCAAGCCCTTCATGCCGCAGGAATTGCTCGCGCGCATTCATGCGGTGCTGCGGCGGCATGCGCAACCGGCAGCGCCGGCCACCACGCCGGTGGAGAAGCGCGAAGCGCTGCGCTTCGGCAGCTTTCGCCTCGACTTTGCGAGCCGTACGCTGTTTCGCAAGGACGAGCCGCTCAAGCTGACCGGCAGCGAATATGCATTGCTTGAAGTGCTCGCACAGCATCCAATGGAAACGCTGTCGCGATCGAAGCTCGTCGACCTGTTGCATGGCCCGCACTCGGAAGTGACCGAGCGCGGTATCGACGTGCCCGTGTGGCGGCTGCGCCGCCTGCTCGAAGACGACCCCGCCAACCCAAGACGCATCCAGACCGTACGCGGCATCGGCTATATGTTCGTGCCCGGCAGCAGCGACGATGAAAAATCCCTTTAATACGCTGTTTGGTCAGCTCGCGTTGATGACGGTCGGTCTGATCGTCATTGTCCATCTCACCTCGCTCGTGCTCGTGGACCGTGATCGTGGCCAGATCGATACGGGGCACGCGCAGCGCGCGCTGCTGCTTGCAGTTCAGTCGCAGCGCGACGGCGCGGTTACCGCTTCGCAGGTCTCGGCGGCGCTCGGCGTGTCGGTCATCAACGCGGACAATGCGATCCCGTATGGCTGCCCCGCACCTTGCCAGGACACGACAGGCCCGTTCCAGAACGCGTTGCGCGCGAAGCTGCCGCCAGGCAGCGCAGTGGTCGCGGACCCGGAAAGCGGCAATGTCTGGGTGCGCTACGCCGGCAACGCAGGCTGGCTCAAACTCGAAAGCTCGATGCTGCCCGCGCGCCGCTTTATCAGCGCGTCCGCGATGATGCTGGTGTTCGCTGTGATCCTTGCGCTGATCGGTGCATGGCATTTGCAACGGCCGTTGCATCGCCTCGCGATTGCGGCGCGCGAGTTTCGGCTTGGGCATCGCGCGCCGGTGGTGCCGGCGAGCGGTCCGCGCGAAGTGAAGGGACTCATCGACGATTTCAACCAGATGGTGCATGCGCTTGCACAGGCCGAACAGGAGAGGGCGGTGATGCTCGCAGGCGTCGCGCATGACTTGCGTGCGCCCATCACGCGGATGCAGGTGCGCGCGGATTTGCTGCCGGACGAAGCAAACCGCAGCGGCTTTCTGCGCGACGCGGAGTCGTTGTCGCGCATCGTCACACAGTTTCTCGATTTCGCGCGCGAAAGCGCGGACAGGTCGCCGCCCACGAGTGTGGATGCGCATTGCCGCCGCCATTACGGCGACAGTCTCGAAGACGACGCACTGGTGCGTCTCGACCTGCAGGCGGGCGACGGCTTTGGCTTGCCGCTCGTCGATCTCGACCGGATACTCACTAATCTGATCGAGAACGCGCTGACGTATGGCGAACCACCGGTCGAGATCTCGACGTCGCGACACAACGGACACTACACGCTGACGGTTCGCGATCACGGCGGCGGCATTCCGGGCGGGCAACTGGAGCGCGCATTGCAACCGTTCGTACGACTGGACGAAGCCCGCAGCGGCGACGCACATTGCGGCCTCGGTCTCGCGATCGTGCGGCGACTCGTGCGATACAACGGCGGCGTTTTTCATGCGGACAATGCAGTCGACGGCGGGTTCGTCGTGTCGATGACTTTCCCCGCCTGACGCAAAAAGGGCGGTCATGCTTCTGACCGTCCTTCTCCGACTCACGCTGTGCGCCGGTTGGCGTCAGCCCTGCGCGACATGTCCCGGGACCACGATCGCGCCATGCGGACCGTCGCCATGGCCGCCGCCACCGGGACCGCCGCCGCCACCCGGAGGCGGCCCCCACCAACATCCGCTCAGGGTTGCGCTCAGGGCGGCCAGCGCCGCGATTGCCAACAGCTTCTTCATACTTCCTCCTTCAATGGATCTACGGTCACGCGGCGCTGCGGCCTGCAAGCGGAACTGCGACGTCGCGTGTCAGTGGGGAAGTTACCAATCCACGAAAGATCATGTTTTACGGAGCCGTTACAACCCGCGCCTCAAAGACGCCGCTTTGTATGGCGCGCATGGAGGTCAAAATGCACGTTGCATGGGGCATGCATGGCGTTTCCAGTGCAGCGGAGAAGGGCGTTCGCGCGTTCACGCTTTGTTTGGATATGGAAGCTGGTGTAAGGAGATTTTCAGCGCCAAGCCGGCAGACCGCCTTAAGGGCCACCGACCGTCCTACTTGACGGCGATATCGCTAACCTCTACGGTTTGCCCCAATACACGCAATGGCAAACGCGGCCGCGTTAGACGTCTGCCAGCGCGATATCGCCGCGCCGGACGTCTGCGTTCGAGCGTCTGGCGGGTGAAGCTCGAAATCGCGATCCATTGCGTCGGATGGTCTGCTTTCTGGGTAGAGGGTTAGAAGCACGCGGTCCGTGGGCGACACGGCCGCGGCGTCACAACAACGGAGTGGATATGACAGGACATGCTTGGGATCGGGTGCCAATCGACGCCCAGAGTATCGAGGCACCGCTTTCGCAGGCCGCGATCTTTCTTGTGGTCGGCGTGACCGAGGGGGCCGACGCCCTCGCCAAGGTTCGCGATTTGCTCGGTGGGATCGACGACCTCGTGAAATCCGTGGGATTTCGCGACCTCTCCGCCCGGCTGTCCTGCATCGTCGGGATCGGTAGCGAGCTGTGGGATCGCATGGGTGCGCCCACGAAGCCTCGCGAACTGAAGCCGTTCGTCGCGGTTGAAGGCACGCGGCACAAGGCGCCGGCTACGCCAGGCGATCTCCTCTTTCACATTCGTGCCGAACGGCCAGATTTCTGCTTTGAGTTCGAGCGAATCCTGCTCCGAACCCTCGGATCGGCGGTGACGATGATCGACGAGGTTTCGGGTTTCAGATACTTCGATGCTCGTGACCTGCTTGGCTTCGTGGACGGCACTGCCAACCCGGTCGGACACGAGATCGGTCAGTCCGCGCTTGTCGGCGACGAAGATTCCGACTTCGTTGGTGGCAGCTATGTCGTGGTGCAGAAATATCTGCACGATCTTGCGGCTTGGGGCGAAACCTCGACCGACTTGCAGGAGAAAATCCTCGGCCGAACCAAGATCGACAATATCGAACTCGATGACGACGATGCCCCGCGCAAGTCGCACAAGACGCTGGCTACCATCGTCGATGAGGATGGCAACGAGCACGATATCTTGCGCGACAACATGCCTTTCGGTCGCGCCGGCCACGGCGAGTTTGGCACCTACTTCATCGGATACACCCGGCATTTGTGGGTGATCGAGAAGATGCTGCAGCGGATGTTCGTTGGCGAACCGGCGGGTGCATATGACAGGCTTCTGGACTTCTCCACGGCACATACCGGTACGACCTTCTTTGCTCCCTCCCGATCGATGTTGGCGACGCTGGCAGGCGGAAGTTCATCTTAGCCGCCTGCCTCCAGCGAAGCGTCTTGCGAGTAGCAGGGTCTTTCTGATCGAGCCCGGAAAACATCATTGCGGAGCGGGGCGGGCGGATCGACTTCGGAAAGGGCGCGGGGTCCGTGGAATTTGTGTGACGGAAGAGCGTTGGCGCACGTTTGTGATTCAAGTGCCGCGATACAGTCCGGTGACTCGCGATGATACGAGCCGCCGCGAAGCAACGGCGCGAAGTCCACTTGTCCAACTCATACCGTCGATCACAATGGCCTTTGTCCAAGTCTGCAGAGGGGACGTCCAACTGGGTGCACCCATCAGATTTTCGATTTACACGGCTAATGGCAGATTGCTCCTGAACCGGGGCTGCTGCATCAGTTCCGAGGCGCAGCTTGAGCGCCTTTTCGATGTCGGCGCATATCGCGACGACAGCGGGCCGGGGGCACGAAACGGGAGCGGGTCCGCGCGCAGCATACTGATTTCGAGCGCGAACCATCGTCCAGCGCCGAGCGCCGCTACTGCAATCACCGTGGACTTTCCCGCGCTGACCCAGGCACTGGATTGCTTGCAGCTCACAGTGGAGGGCGCGGACAAACGTTCGGTGCAAACTGCGTATGTCGGCACCGTCAAGGGGAGTGCGCTGATCGTCACAGCGCCAAAGGATGATGAGCTGCTGCAACCTGGGGTCGTCGTCCAGGCAAAAATGATATTCGGGCGAGACGTGTACACGTTCGGCACACGGGTGACCGCACGGCACGCGGCTCCCTCCGATCTCGTCGTGCTCGCGCATCCGGACAAGGTGGTCAAACACAGGGTGAGGCGCCATCGACGCGTCGAGACCAGGGTGGCCGCCCGCGTCATTCGCAATGATGCCGTCGCCGCGGGATACGATGCGACTGTCGTCAACGTCAGCATCGATGGTCTTCAATTGTCATTGCGCGATACCGCCCTGATGCCCGGGGAGCACTTCAAGCTCGCATTGCGTTTACCGACAGATGGCAAGACGCACGCTGTGCTGTGGAATTGCGTCGCCAGAAACGTCAGGCGCAAAAAAGACGGCGTGCTGGTCGGTGCCGAGTTCGGCGCGCGCACCGACGAAGCCAAGGTCCTGCTCAAGGACTTCATCTTCGAGATGGCCACGGGAACCGCATTCTAAAGGTGGCGTTCGTCGACAGACACGCTCGGACCATGCCGGCGCAATAGGGTGATCGAGAGTCTCGGGCTCTGTCGCAATAGCGCGGTCCGCCATGATGTGCCGTGTGTCCGGTGGTACGTAGCTTATCCGTTGAGTCTGCGCCATCTTGAACAGATGCAGGGTCCTCGCGGACCGCATCGGTCGGACGCTGATCGATTCTACGACCTCGCAACATAAGACCTACAGCACGCAGCCGAGGCGTCCCCTGTCGACGTGGGGCTGCGCCAGATCCGCAGGAGCGTAGGCGAGCCTATGCGTTTCATCGCGAGAAGTCTCAGCAAGCACTGACGGCAGCTACTAGCGCTAGCGACTGCGTTGGAGCGGCTCGCGTGCGGTGTCCGCAACGTCGCTGCGCGTTCCGAACAACATGTCGCAGATGGGAAACGTGAGATTGAAGTTTTGCGTCGCCATCAGCTCCGGGTCGTGATGCGTCACGTGAAGCCGGCGGACGGTGTTGACGAACGGCATACGGTCGAGCAAGGGGCTATCGGTGACATGCGAAAGCGTGTGCAGGCCTTCGTACATTAGATAATACGAAGCCATGGTAAGCAGCGCGATGTACCCAGCATTGCGCGAGAACACATAGCCGATTAGAAGCGCAAACGGCACGGCGGCAAGCACGAACGCCACAGGTGCGAACGGCGGAAAGAGCAGCGCGCGCCAGTGCCTCTGCCCCTTGTACTCGAGCGTGACGTGCGTGAAGAACCGATGATGAACGGCACAGTGCCGCTTGTAGATCATGCTGAAATATTTGGTGGGCCGATGCAGTACGTAACGATGTGCAGCCCACTCGGCCCAGTTGCCGAACAGGAAAAGCGGAACGACGGCGAGCCATTCAGAAAACGTCGGCGCATGCAATTGCGCGATACAGTACGCAATCACGCCGCCCGTGAACAACAGCGTGAAGCCCAGGTGCATCTCACCCCTGTACCATGCCGGTGTAGCCGCGACATATTCGTCGCGAAACCGGTATGAGCGCGTGCGAACGTCTTCGTCGTATTTCATCCATGTCTCCTTCCAGGTGTGGCTGCTGATCCGACCTCGGGCGCAGCCTGGTGTGTGAACACAAACATAGCGAGATCGACCTATAACATCTAATACTGTTTTTTGATGCCTTGGATCATCGACGCTGATATCCGTGTTATCCCGGCTGACAACGTTTCGTTAGCACGATGGAACGCCTACAGCAATGGATGTACGACGCCGGACTATGGGTGCCACGGGCGCAGCGGCCGCCGGCGTGCACGCTGGTGGTGTTCATCAACCGCCGAGCCCCGCCAGGTTCATCTCCCATTAGCAAATGCTGTGAACATCGCTAGCAGAATTAACGGAGACCAACATCAGGCGCCCGGTTAAACGCTATCCAGGGAGGGATTTCGTGATTTGAGTGGGATTCCTCATCAATCGAGTGTTTTGCCGTCCAACGAAGTATCGTGCTGCGCCTCCTTAGTCGCTCCGCGCGGAGCGTTCGTGTTCCGGTGGAAAAGCCACGCTAGCAGAATTAACGGACGCCATTAGCGCTCCAACGGACACCATTAGCGGAAGTTACGAACTTCAACAACTGGCGCCGGAGCAGGGTAGGGGTGCGGGTTGCCAGGGGTGGTCAGGCATAACGCCGCGCAGCGCCGCAGCGCGACGAGAGGAATCGAATGCTCGACGGGCGATGTCGCGTAAGACGCTTGTCGACTCTCATCGGCCGTCCGCCCGATGCGAGCGCTACGGCACGTTGGTTGCAAACTGGAACGGCCATTCGCGCACCCCGCCTCGACCGGTTGAAACCCGCCTCGGACCATTTTTTAATTCGGCTATTCGCGCGTTCACCATTGAAAGCGCAATTTTGCAATTATCGTTACCAGGTTCAAAATCAAGTCGCCTCACGAGGAACAGGCGACTCCCATGACAGACGATCCCAATCTCGATCCTGATTCCGATCCTGACAAGCTGAAAGGCCCCGGCGGGATGACGTTGCGGCAGATCCACGAGCAGGTGCAGAAGAGCGTTGAGCGCGACCGCGAAGCGCAGGCTGCGCACCGCTCATCCGCTCCGCCGCAGGGCCGGTGGCAGCGGTGGGTGCGCTATGTATGGGGCCGCAGCGGACGTCGCTAGCCACGGTTTAATAAGGATGCGCCGATCGCCGGCAGGCGCTGCCGTTCAACAGTCTGGACTTCGGATCGAAAGATGATTGCGCTCGCAACACAACCGACGCAGGAATGTCAACGATCCTGGGCGTCGGCGACGGTCTCTTCCTGGCCGGGCTGTTCATGCGCCGTTCGGCCTCCATGCGTCACACCGCGGTAGGTACGACTATCAACTCACGAATTGGACGCCCTGCGCGTTATCAACGACTTCCTTGCATTGCCGGCCAAACGGTTGTGCCAGAATGCCCCGCTTGAATTCCGCCATCAAGCTTGGACCATCTTTGGGCGCCTGCGCATTGGATCAGACTGACGCGCGATTGGAAAGACCGAAAACATGTATATGTGCAGTTTGGCATAAAATTTACGGGGGCCGGATGATATTACCGAGGGCTCTTTAAGCAAAATGGCAGATCGCGTTGAAGTCGCTGGACGTCGTTCAAAGATATGAGGAAGGTATGGCCGCGCGTGCTTCCGTGCCCCCGTATGACCTGTACATAACCCCTGAACTCCAACGGCGGGTGCCCAACGTCGTCGATCACCTCGGCGAAAAGCTTGCGCTGCAGGACATTGGTGCGCAGATGCTGGACCATCCCGAACAGCTCCTGCCAAAGCTCGTCGAGCGCGCCATGTTAATGACCGGTGCAACGTCCGCCGGAATCAGCGCGTTCGAGCCGCAGGAAGGCACAGCCGGCATCTTTCGCTGGCGTCATCTGCGAGGCAAGCTCGCGCCATTCGAAGGGGGACCACTCCACGCAATTACAGTCCCTGCGGCGTTTGCCTTGATCGATTTGAGCCCACCCTGACGCGGCACCCGGAGCGCCATTATTCGTGGATTGCAGAGGCAGGAGTGAGCTGTCCGGAGGTGCTTCTTGTCCCACTGTATGTGGCCCACGGACAACCGCTCGGGACGCTGTGGATCGTTTCCGAGGAAGAAGGACACTTTGATAGCGGGCACGCGCGAATCATGCGGGAGCTGGCGTCGTTCGTTGCCATCGCGCTTGCCATGCAGCAAAACCAGGAGCGTTTACGCGAAGCGTTAAATCAGCAGGAGATGTTGACGCGCGAAATGGACCATCGGGTCAACAACGTGTTCGCTGTCGTTGACTCGATGATTCAAGTAGGCGCTCGACTGGCCACGTCAACCGCAGATTTTGCGAAAACCCTGTCAGGTCGACTGCATGCCCTCGCCGCCTCACATGCACTCGCCCGCCAGAGTCCCCGCGCGAGCCCGACTGCGTCGGTGTCATCCTCAGCCACGCTGCGGGGGCTGACAGATGCAATCTTCGAACCCTATCGGTCCGCAGAACACGATCGTTTCATTGTGGTAGGCGAAGATCTGAACCTTGGCGAGCAAGCGATGACAGGTCTTGCGTTAGTGCTTCATGAGCTGGCGACGAACGCCGCCAAGTACGGCGCGCTTTCAGCAGATGGGGGGCGCGTCCTGTTGAGCTGGGAGCGACGCGATGAGGTGCTCGACTTCCTTTGGCAAGAAGACGGCGGCCCGACCATAGAGGCACCTCCCGAGAAAGAGGGGTTCGGCGCCATGTTGCTGCGCAATAGCGTCACGCGCCGATTCAGAGGCAGCCTGGAGTTGCGTTGGCATAAGCAAGGTCTAAAGGTCAGGTTTGCATTGCCGCTGGCCAGTTTGGCCGCCTGACCGGCCCCGGCAAGCAGATTGATCGCCGCCCCAATCTTTAAACGGTCACTCCTCGCTAGCAGCCGTTCTGCCATTTGACTTCGAAGGTCCGTTCCTGGCCGATTGGGTGAGGTCATCAACGTCCGCTTTGCGGTGCTCCAGTCCGGGAAACCCTGATTCGGCGGACTGACCGCTTTCGAGAGGATCGTATGACCGGAATGGGTCGATCAGAGCCGCCCGTCGTCGGGCTCAGTTGGTTGGAGTGGGGAAGGGTGGCGACGATATCGCGTACTGATCCAGTCCCACAGCAACGTGTTCCGCTCAATGTTCCACCTGCCAGCGCAGCACCGGATGCGTGGCGCCTGCCGGCATCGCCCACGCGCCATCGCTGCCGAAGTTCCAGCCCACGAAGCTCTTGGGGTCGCTCATCTGCGCGGTGGTGAGGCCGTTCGAAGCGGGCAGATTGCCGCCGCTTTGCGCCTGTCCGGTCGTTTCCTTATTCCAGTAGACGTCGCTGCCGAGTCCAGAGCAGTATTCGCAGACTCCGCCAACGGTGACAAGATTGAACGCAGAGACTTTGCCGCTCGCAAAAGACTCCGTGACCGTCCCGTTCCCGTGGTGGATGAGGCCGCCAGACGAGCCGCGCGATTCGTTCGCCGCG
>Ga0209759_1000163_pt1 | contig 113845 bp, 102 predicted proteins | sample AraplaCL_Col_mMS_FD_184261 | JGI IMG/M metagenome (GOLD analysis project Ga0209759, IMG submission 184261) | Arabidopsis root microbial communities from the University of North Carolina, USA - plate scrape CL_Col_mMS (SPAdes) (version 2) | ecosystem: Host-associated > Plants > Roots >...
GTGCAGTTATACTTGTCCGTCCCCATCTCTATCGACGCTGCCACGCGCTTCCGACCGCAACAGACTCTATGCGAAAGAACCTGAAAAATATCGGCCTGATCGCCGCGGGCCTTGCTACCGGTGTATTTGCCACTCTGCAACTCTCGGCCTCGGCACAGCAGCCTGCCAGCGCCGCCGCCGCTCCGTTGCCGCTGGACCAGCTCAGGCTCTTCGCCGAAGTGTTCGGGCAGATCAAGCACGAGTACGTCGAACCCGTCGACGATAAAAAGCTCCTCACCGCCGCCATCAAGGGCATGGTGTCGAGCCTCGACCCGCATTCGTCCTACCTCGACAAGACCGATTACGAGGAACTGCAGGAGCAGACCAAAGGCCGCTTTGCGGGCCTCGGCATTGAAATTTCGTCGGAAGACGGTCTGATCAAGGTCATTTCGCCCATCGAAGACACGCCCGCGTTCCGCGCCGGCATCCGTCCGGGCGACCTCATTACGCGCATCAACGACAAGCCCGTGCGCGGCATGACGCTCGACCAGGCCGTCAAGCAGATGCGCGGCGAGCCGGGCACCAAGGTCACGCTCACCATCTTCCGCAAGACGGACGACCGCACCTTCCCGCTCACCGTCACGCGTGCGGTCATCAAGGTGCAATCGGTCAAGATGAAGATTCTGGCGCCGGGCTACGCGTACGTGCGTATCACGAGCTTCCAGGAGCGCACCACGCCCGACCTCGCCGCAAAGCTGCAGGACATCGCGCGTCAGCAGCCCAATCTGAAGGGCCTCGTCCTCGACCTGCGCAACAACGGCGGCGGTCTGCTGCAAAGCGCGGTCGGCGTGGCCGGCGCGTTCCTGCCGCCGAATTCGGTGGTCGTGTCCACCAACGGGCAGATTCCGGATTCGAAGCAGGTCTATCGCGACACTTACGACAACTACCGCCTGCAATCTTTCGACAGCGACCCGCTGAAGGACGAAGCGCCGATCTTCAAGACCGTGCCGATGGTCGTGCTGACCAACGCGTATTCGGCGTCGGCATCGGAAATCGTCGCGGGCGCGCTGCAGGATCAGCATCGCGCGCTGATCGTCGGCAAGACGACCTTCGGCAAGGGCTCGGTGCAAACCGTGCGCCCCATGACCGCCGACACCGCGCTGCGCCTGACCACGGCGTACTACTACACGCCGAGCGGCCGTTCCATCCAGAACAAGGGCATCCGTCCCGACATCGCGGTGGATCAATACGCGGAAGGCGATCCGGACGACGCACTCGTCACGCGCGAAGTCGACTACTCGAACCACCTTGCCAATACGCAAGATCCGAACGAGAAGAAGGAAGCCGAGAAGCGCGAGCAGGATCGCATGGATCAGCTGCGTCAGCTCGAAGAGCAGAACGACAAGAAAACGCCGGAACAGCGTCAGAAGGATCGTGAGCGCAAGCCGGTCGAATTCGGTTCCGCCGACGACTTCATGCTGCAACAGGCGCTGAACAAGCTGGAAGGCAAGCCGGTGCAGGAGTCGAAGTCGTTGACCGAGCGCCGTCTCGCGCAGAACAAGCCGGCCACTTCGGCCTCCGCGCCGGTCGCGGTCAAGCCGACGCAACCGGTGCCGGGCGCGTCGAACACGGCGCCGGCTTCCGCTCCGGCAACGCAAGGCAAGTAGTCACGCAAGCAGCACACCTCGCGTGTCTTCGCGGTCCGTACACCGCGAAGACACGCCGGCTCCCGCCATGAACGACGATCAACTCCTCCGCTATTCCCGCCACATTCTCGTCGACGAAATCGGCATCGAGGCGCAGCAGCGCTTTATCGACGCCCACGCGATCATCGTGGGCGCGGGTGGGCTGGGTTCGCCTGCTGCGATGTACCTGGCGGCGGCGGGCGTCGGACGCTTGACGCTCGTGGATGCCGACACGGTCGACCTCACCAATCTGCAACGGCAGATCCTGCATGTGAGCGCGTCGGTGGGGCGCAAGAAGGTGGAGTCCGGGCGTGACACGCTGGCGCGCATCAATCCCGAAGTGCGGGTGAACGCGGTCGCCGAACGCGTGGACGACGCCTGGCTCGATCGCGAAGTGCCAGGCGCCACGGTCGTGCTCGATTGCACGGACAACTTCGCGACGCGCCACGCGATCAACCGCGCGTGCGTGAAGCATGGCGTGCCGCTCGTGTCGGGCGCGGCGTTGCGCTTTGACGGCCAGATCAGCACCTTCGATTTCCGCGACGAAGCCTCGCCCTGCTACGCGTGCGTGTTTCCGGAAGACCAGCCGTTCGAGGAAGTCGCGTGTTCCACCATGGGCGTGTTCGCGCCGACGGTCGGCATTATCGGGTCGATGCAGGCGGCGGAAGCGCTGAAGGTCATCGGCCAGATCGGCACGCCGCTCACCGGCCGGCTGACCATGCTCGATTCGCTGCGGATGGAATGGACCACCATGCGCATTGCACGGCAGCCGGATTGCCCGGTCTGCCGAGAGCGCCACGTCGCGCGCACCTAGCGAAACCCCAAAACACAACGCCGCACATTGTGCGGCGTTTGTCATTGAGGCAGGCAAAGTCGATCAGGCTTGCGCGACACGCTTGAGCGCGGCTTGCACTTCTTCCGGCTCGAACGATGCGAGCACGTCGGCCACCGGCTTCTCCAGCGTCTTCAGATGCGAGCGCAACACTTCCTGCTTGACCTCGAGCAACTGGCTCGGATGCATGGAAAACTCGGTCAGGCCCATGCCGAGCAACAGGCGCGTCAACGCCGGATCGCCCGCCATTTCGCCGCACACCGACACCGGCACGCCCGCCCGCTTCGCCTCACGCAACGTGAACGCGATCAGATGCAGCACGGCCGGGTGTAGCGGATCGTAAAGATGCGCGACGGAGTTGTCCGCGCGGTCGATAGCGAGCGTGTACTGGATCAGATCGTTCGTGCCGATCGACAGGAAATCGAGCCGCTTGAGAAACAGCGGCAATGCAATCGCAGCCGCCGGAATCTCGATCATCGCGCCGACCTGCACGTTCGGGTTGTAGGCAATTCCGGCGTCGTCGAGCTGACGCTTGGCTTCGCGAATCAGATCCAGCGTCTGATCGATTTCCTGCGCATGCGCGAGCATGGGCACCAGAATCTTCACCGAGCCGAACGCCGACGCGCGCAGAATCGCGCGTAGTTGCGTGAGGAACATTTGCGGCTCGGACAGGCTCCAGCGAATCGCTCTGAGCCCGAGCGCCGGGTTCGGCGCCGTCTCGTAGCCGTCGCCGCCGCTCATCGAATCGAGCGGTTTGTCCGCGCCGACGTCGATGGTGCGGATCGTGACGGGCAGTCCGTTCATCAACTCGACCGCGCGCCGATACGCCTCGAACTGCTCCTCCTCTTCCGGCATCCGGTCCTTGTGATTCATGAACAGGAACTCGGTGCGAAACAGGCCGACGCCCGTCGCGCCGGCATCGAGCGCGGCGCGCGCGTCTTCCGGCAACTCGATGTTCGCGCACAGCTCGATGCGCGTGCCGCACAGCGTTTGCGTGGGCGAAAATTTGAGGCGCTGCAGCTTGCGCTGCTCCAGCGCCTTTTCGCTTTGCCGGTACGAATATTCCTCGAGCACGATCGGCGCGGGATCGACAATCACAATGCCATGGTCGCCGTCGACGATGATCAGATCGTCCTGACGGATCAGCGCACTCGCATGCTGCACGCCGACCGCAGCCGGAATGCCGAGGCTTCGCGCGACGATAGCCGTATGCGACGTGCGGCCGCCGAGGTCGGTGACGAAACCCTGAAACGTTTGCGTCTTGAACTGCATCATGTCGGCCGGCGCGATGTCGTGCGCGACCACGATCATCTCGTCACAGGCGCCGTGCACGCCGTCCGCGAGTGCGCCGGACGCGCCCGCCAGCGCCTTCAGCACGCGCTCCACCACTTGCTCGATGTCGGCTTTACGCTCGCGCAGGTATTCGTCTTCGATATCGTCGAAATGACGTGACAGGCGTTCAAGCTGCTCGGTGAGCGCCCACTCCACGTTGTAGCGGCGCGTGCGAATCAGGTCGATAGTTTCCTGAACGAGCATGGCGTCGTTCAGGATCATGGAATGAACGTTGATGAACGCGCCCATTTCGCTGGGTGCGTCTGCGGCGAGGTCGGCGCGCAACGCGTCGAGTTCTTCATGCACGCGTTGCTGGGCCGCGCGAAACCGCTCGACCTCGCTTTCGATCTGCGCGGGTTCGATCAGATAGTGGTCTACGTCAAGTGCAGCCGGGGCGATGAGATAAGCCCGCCCGATGGCAATACCGCGTGACACGGGAATTCCATGCAGCGTGAACGACACGCGCACCTCCTCTAGTTGTGTGATGCCGCGGCAAACCGCTGCAATGCTCTCAGACTGTCGTCGTCATTATAAATTCCGCACCGTCGCTCACGTGTGCGAATGCTGTGTGCAGCGCAGCACGAAAGCGCGTAGAAAAAACCTGCCCCGTGGCAGCGCCGCTCGCGCTGCCACGCATATTGTCGCGCGCTAAAAAAAACGCCGCGGATGGCCGCGGCGTTGTTATTCATCGCAATGGCGATTCGCAAGCTCACTGACCTTCACCGAATTTATCGGCGATCAGTTTCAACAATGCGTCCATGGCTTCCTTTTCGTCGGCGCCTTCCGTTTCGATCAGCACCGTGCTGCCGATACCCGCGGCCAGCATCATCACGCCCATGATGCTTTTCGCATTGATACGGCGGCCATTGCGGCTCATCCAGATTTCGGACTGGTAGTTGCCTGCGAGTTGCGTCAACTTGGCCGACGCGCGCGCGTGCAGCCCCAGCTTGTTCACGATAGTCGTTTCCTGTTGCAGCATGTGATGGTCCGAAGCGCGTGTAATGTTGTTGTGAAAAAAGAAACTGCTCAGGCGCAATGCGAATCGAGACGCACGCCGCCGCGCGAGTTGCGCCGCGGCTTGCCATGCGAGGCGCCTACAGACCTGCCGGGCCGCTCTTTTGCGCGAGATTCGCGTCGGGCGGCAAGGCCGGCAGGCAGTCTCCGGTCACCGCCGCCGCCTCGGCGGGCGCGGGCGTTGCCGGTCCGATAGCATGCACGCCTTTAGTCGCGCCGGCGAGCGCCTTGTCCACCAGCGTGTCGAGCGGCGTCGCGCGATAACAGACCGCGCGCACCAGCATCGGCAGATTGACGCCGCACAGCACGCGCACGTCCGGCACCGAAGCAAGCCGCCCCGCAATGTTCGCGGGCGTCGCGCCGAACATGTCGGTGAGCACCAGCGCGCCGTTTTCTTCCTTCAGGCGCGCAATCTCCGACTCGGCAAAAGCAACCATTTGTGCGGGATCGCAGTCGGGCGATACGTCGATCACACCGATGCGAGCCGGCAAACCGCCGTAAATATGCGAAATACAGTCGCGCAACGCGGTGGCGAACGGAGCGTGCGCAATGATCAGAATGCCTGCCATGTCAGCCTACTGCAAAAAGACGGCCCCAAACGTGGGTCGGAACCTTGTCCGAGATGCTCACGCCCCCGGCCGGCCGTTGGCCATGAGGGCTTCAACACTCCGCGGTCCACGCCGAGCGCTCCGCGTGGGGCTCATCGCCAGAAATCGATGCGGAGAGCGGGCATTGTAGCAGGCCCGTTTTCGGGCCAACGCCGATGTCCCGCCCGCAGCGGACAACCTGCGGATTCCACCACTCAGTTTGGGCGCCGCTGCGCGCTTTCAAGCCGGGCCGCTCAGCCTGCCGCGCGTTCCAGCGCGTCGACGAACATCGCGGCGACGTCGAAGCCCGTCTGATCCATGATCTCGCGGAAGCACGTCGGGCTCGTCACGTTCACTTCGGTAAGCCAGTCGCCGATCGCGTCCAGTCCAACCAGCAGCAGACCGCGTGCCGCCAGCACGGGCGCGAGCGTGTCCGCGATCTTGCGGTCGTGCTCCGTGAGCGGACGCGCAACGCCGAGCCCGCCGGCGGCGAGATTGCCGCGCACCTCGTTGCCCTGCGGAATGCGCGCGAGCGAATAGGGCACCGCCTCGCCGCCGATCAGTAGAATCCGCTTATCGCCGTCCTTGATCTCGGGGATGAACTTCTGCGCCATGACCGAGCGCGCGCCGTCGTGGCTCAGCATTTCGATGATCGACCCGAGGTTCATGCCGTCCGGCTTCACGCGGAACACGCCCATTCCGCCCATGCCGTCGAGCGGCTTCAGGATCACGTCCCCATGCTGCTCATGGAATGCCCTCAGGCGCGCTGGGTCGCGCGTCACGAGCGTAGGCGCGACGAATTGCGAGAACTCGCCGATGGCGAGCTTTTCCGAATGATCGCGGATCGCCTGCGGCTTGTTGAAGATGCGCGCGCCCGCTCGCTCGGCCAATTCGAGCAGCCACGTGGACGTCACATATTCCATGTCGAACGGCGGGTCCTTGCGCATGACGACGGCGCTGAAGCTCCTGAGCGCGCGCGGCGCGGCGCTTTCCGCCGCATACCATACGTCGCGCTGCAGATCGGTCACGTCGCCGGTAATCGCGAAGCGCTGCACGTTGGCTTCGACGTCGCCGCCCGTCCACGCCAGATGCTTCGGCTCGCACGTGTACAGCGTATGACCGCGGCGCGCCGCCTCGGCCATCATCGCGTAAGTGGAGTCTTTGTAGATCTTGAACTGCGTGAGCGGATCGGCGATGAAAAGAATGTCCATGAAGGTCCCGTTGCGCCCGGTTGGGCCTGGCGTTAATCGTGAAAGACGGCGAAGGTGGCGGGTGAAAACAGCGCGGACGGCAATGCGCCGCCGCGCTTAGACCTGGATCGCTTCCGGATCGGTCTTTTCCAGTTCGACCGAGGCGGCGAGCAAACCGAGCCGTGCCACCACGCCGTACATATAGAAGCGGTTCGGCGGCGCCGCGCCCGGCTTCGCGTGCGCGTCCGGCAGCGCCGTGTGCTCGAAGCCGAGCGGCACGAAGTGCATGCCGGGCGCGTTCAGGTTCTGATCGCGCTCGCGGCTGCCGTGCACGCGGTAGAAACCGCCCACCACATAGCGGTCGATCATGTAGACGACCGGCTCGGCCACTTCCTCGCCGATGCGCTCGAACGTGTACACGCCTTCCTGGACGATCACGTCGTGCACTTCGAGGCCGTCCTTCGTAGCCGCCATCTTCGCCCGCTCGCGCTTGGTGAGCGCCGCGACTTCCGACGCGTCGTGCACCGTCATGACGCCCATGCCATAAGTGCCCGCATCGGATTTGATGACGACATACGGTTTTTCGGAGATGCCGTACTCGCGATACTTCTTCGCAATCTTCTTCAGCACGCCGTCGATCGCGTCGGCCAGCGCTTCTTCGCCGGTGCGCTCCTGAAAATCCACGCCTTCGACATGCGCGAAGTACGGGTTGATCATCCACGGATCGATCTCGACCATCTTCGCGAACTTCTTCGCCACGTCGTCATAACACGAGAAATGCGTCGATTTGCGGCGAACCGCCCAGCCCGCGTGCAGCGGCGGCAGCAGATACTGCTCGTGCAGATTCTCGAGCACGGGCGGAATGCCGCCCGACAGATCGTTATTCAGCAGAATCGAGCACGGGTCGAAATTCTTGAGCCCGAGGCGCCGCTGCGAGCGCTCAAGCGGTTCGAGCACGAGCTTCTGGCCGTCGGACAGCGCAATGGTGACAGGTCCGTTGATGCTTTCGTCGAGCGTGCCGAAACGCACGTTCAGGCCGGCCTGGCGCATGATCGCCGCGAGCCGGGCCACGTTCTCCAGATAGAAGGCGTTGCGCGTGTGGCGCTCGGGAATGACGAGCAGATTCTTCGCGTCCGGGCAGATCTTTTCGATGGACGCCATGGCGGCCTGCACGGCGAGCGGCAGCACTTCCTGCGGCAGATTATTGAATGCGCCCGGAAACAGATTGGTGTCGACGGGCGCAAGCTTGAAACCCGCGTTGCGCAAGTCGACGGAACAGTAGAAAGGCGGCGTGTGTTCCTGCCACTCGAGCCGGAACCAGCGTTCGATGGCGGGCGTAGCGTCGAGGATCTTCCGCTCGAGATCGAGCAGCGGGCCGTTTAACGCCGTAACTAGGTGCGGAACCATTGATCACTCGCAGACTGGAGAAAAAAGATTGTAGAGCAAATGCTTTGCCCATTTGGGGATGGTTTCTCCATTCGCAAGCTAGCCGGAATGCATTCTCCCTATCGCAATGATAGGCAGGAAAAAGTGCTGTTAACAAGATGGCGAGCAAGAAAAAAGCCCGCCATGAAGGCGGGCCAAATCGCTGCGCTTGTTGCTACCGTTTGGGTGCCGCTCTGGCGCCTCGCGCCGGTCGGCGCGGGTGCCAGAGCGTGCGGTCGTCGAGCCCGGGAGCGCGGGCTCGAAAGACCCTGGTTATTCGACGTGTTCGCCGTGCAGGCTGACGTCGAGACCTTCGCGTTCCTGTTCTTCGGTCACGCGGATGCCCATCACCATGTCGATGATCTTGAGCAGGATGAAGCTCACCACGCCGCTGTAGACCAGCGTCGTCACGACGCCCTTGGCCTGCAGCACGAGGCTGCCGTCGAAGCCGCCGATGTCCTTGACCGCGAACACGCCCGTCAGCAGCGCGCCCACGATACCGCCGATGCAGTGCACGCCGAAGGCGTCGAGCGAATCGTCGTAACCGAGCTTGTGCTTGAGCCACGTTGCCGACCAGAAGCAGACCACGCCAGCGACGATGCCGATCACGAGCGAGCCCGTCATGCCGACGAAGCCCGAAGCCGGCGTGATGGCGACGAGACCCGCCACCGCGCCCGACACGATACCGAGCACCGAAGGCTTACCCTTCGCGGCCCATTCGGCGAACATCCACGCGAGCGCTGCCGCCGCGGTTGCCACTTGCGTTGCGAACATCGCGAAACCGGCACGGCCGTCCGCTGCGACTGCCGAACCCGCGTTGAAGCCGAACCAGCCCACCCACAGCATTGCGCCGCCGATCAACGTCAGCGTGAGGTTGTGCGGCGCCATGGCTTCACGGCCGTAGCCGATGCGCTTGCCGAGCACGAGACAGCAGACGAGACCCGCGATACCCGCGTTGATGTGCACCACCGTGCCGCCCGCGAAGTCGAGGATGCCTGCGGTCGCCAGCCAGCCGGTCGGTTCCCACACCATGTGCGCGATCGGCGCGTAGACGATGATCGACCACAGCGACATGAACACGAGCATCGCCGAGAACTTCATACGGTCGGCAAACGCGCCCGTGATCAGCGCCGGCGTGATGATCGCGAACGTCATCTGATAGACGAAGTAGACCGTTTCCGGAATGGTCGGCGCGAGATGGCTGACGGTCAGCGTGGTCGCCTTGTCGCCCTTGATGTAGTTCATCCCCGCCATGAAGAAGCGCGAGAAGCCGCCGATAAACGAGCCGCCCGGCGTGAAGGCGAGCGAGTAGCCCACCACGGCCCAGATGATCGTCACGAGGCAGGTGATTGCGAAGCTCTGCATGAGCGTCGCCAGCACGTTCTTCTTGCGGACCATGCCGCCGTAGAAGAGCGCGAGGCCCGGGATCGTCATGAAGAGGACGAGCGCGGTGGAGGTCAGCATCCAGGCGGTATCGCCGGAATTGATCTTCGACGAATCGACCGAGAACGGTGCGGTGGGCGCAGCCGGGGCGGCGTCCGATGCGGCCGGCGCAGCTGCCGCGGCGCTTGCTGCCGGTGCAGCCGACGCGTCAGCGGGTGCCGATGCGGCCGGTGCCGCGGACGCATCCGCTGCGGGCGCGCTTGCCGCCGTGTCGGAAGCAGCGGCCGAGGCGGCTGCGGGGGCTGAAGCGTCGTCCGCGAGGGCGGCGCCGATACCGCCCGCGAGCAGCGAACCGGCCATCAGCAAGGACATCAATAATTTGCGCATCTTTCGTTTCCTCTTGTCGCTATCTGTGTCGCTATCTTTTGGTGTTACAGAGCGTCCGCGCCGGTCTCGCCGGTGCGGATGCGGACCACCTGCTCGATCGGCGTGACGAAAATCTTGCCGTCGCCGATCTTGCCCGTGCGCGCCGCGCGCTCAAGCGCCTCGATCGCCTGGTCGACGATGTCGTCCGAGACTGCCGCCTCGATCTTCACCTTCGGCAGGAAATCGACGACGTACTCCGCGCCGCGATACAGCTCCGTATGGCCCTTCTGACGGCCGAACCCCTTGACCTCGGTGACCGTGATGCCCGAGACGCCGATCGCCGACAAGGCTTCGCGTGCCTCATCGAGCTTGAACGGCTTGATGATTGCGGTGATGAGTTTCATGAAATCCCCTCGCTTAGTTGCTAACCCGTTGCTGACCCGTTGCGTAAGCGTTTGCGCAACCGTTGCGTAAGCTCGTTGTAGCCGCTCGCGCAAGCCTGGCGCTACTCGCAGCCTGTTCGCGTGGTCTCGTTGCGCTGCCGGAAAATAGTGCCGCCAGTGCGCGCGGGGCAGTAAGAGCAACTCGTATGCCATGTTGTGTCAGACTGCGCCCGTGCGGACCCGCAGAGGGCTCAGCCGCCCTTGTCCAGATGGCCAACGCGCGGGCCGCCCGGTGGCGTGAGGCGGGGATCGTTGCTAGAGTGTTCGCAGGCTTTCGCAGCAAGAGCACGCACCAAAGGGGCTCATGCGGTGCAGCAGCGCCCGCATGCACGCACCAACAGAGCGCACGGCGAAAGCTGAGGCACAGACGGAATGAAACACTGCACATTTTTTGTGCGCCAAGGGGAACACCATGAAACAACCCAACGATGTTTTTAACGACATTCAGGCCCGCATGAGCGAACTCCTCAAGAACTCGCCGGCTAAAGACGTCGAACGCAATGTGAAAGCCATGCTGTCGCAAGGTTTTTCGAAGCTCGATCTGGTCACGCGCGAGGAATTCGAGACGCAGACGCAGGTGCTGGTGCGCACGCGGGCGCGCCTCGAGGAACTGGAGCGCCGCGTCGCCGAGCTCGAACAGAAGCTGCCGGTCACGACGCAAACCGTCTGACGGTTTCACTGACCGCGCTTTAGCTGCATCGAGCTGCACATCACAGGCAAGCGAGCCGTGACGTCATCAGCGTATTAAGGGGATGGAGCGCGCCGTGTGCGCACCGTCCGACGGGAGAAAACATGTCGCTTGCCGTGGTGCGCAGTCGCGCGCCGGCCGCCGGCCGCGCGCCCGAAGTAACCGTCGAGGTTCACCTCGCCAACGGGCTACCCTCTTTTTCCATCGTGGGGCTTCCTGATCTGGAAGTCCGCGAGAGCCGCGAGCGCGTGCGCGCGGCGCTGCAAAACTGCGGCTTCGATTTCCCTGTGCGGCGTATCACGGTCAATCTCGCGCCCGCGGACTTGCCCAAGGAGTCCGGCCGCTTCGACCTGCCCATTGCCTTAGGCATTCTCGCGGCGAGCGGACAGATTCCGGCTGAGTCGCTCGTCAATCGGGAATTTGCCGGCGAGCTGTCGTTGACGGGCGCATTACGTCCGATGCGCGGCGCCTTCGCGATGGCTTGCGGCACGGCGCGCGGCGCGCGTGCGGGTGCTGGTGCGGGTGCCCGTGCCGCGGTCGATGATGGAAACGCGGCCGCACAGCTGCCGCCGCCGCGCAATCCACAGCTGTATCTTCCCGCGGCAAGCGCGGCGGAAGCGGCGCTTGTTCCCGGCGTCGACGTGTACGGCGCGACCGATCTGCCGTCGCTGTGTGCGCATCTCGCCGACGCGCCGGACGCGCGCCTCCATCCGGTGGCCGCGCCCAGCCTGGCCGATGCCGCGCCTGCCGCGGTGCCCGACATGGGCGATGTGATCGGTCAACGGGGCGCGCGACGGGCGCTCGAAGTCGCGGCGGCCGGCGGTCACCACGTGCTGCTCATTGGCCCGCCGGGCGCGGGTAAGTCGATGCTGGCCGCCCGCTTGCCTGGCCTCCTGCCGCCCATGACCGACGACGAAGCGCTCAGTTCGGCGGCGCTGCTATCGGCGAGCCGCGCCGGTTTTACGCCGGCGCAATGGCGCCGGCGGCCGTTTCGGGCGCCGCATCACTCGTCGAGCGCGGCAGCGCTGGTGGGCGGGCGCAACCCGCCGCAGCCGGGCGAGATTACGCTCGCGCACCTCGGCGTGCTTTTCCTCGATGAATTGCCGGAGTTCGACCGCGACGTGCTCGAAACACTGCGCGAGCCGCTGGAGGCCGGCCGCATCACGATTTCCCGCGCGGCGCTGCAAGCCGATTTTCCGGCGGCGTGCCAACTGATCGCGGCGATGAACCCGTGCCCATGCGGCTGGCGCGGCGACCCCAACGGACGTTGCCGCTGCACGCCGGAGATCGCGGCGCGCTACCTGCGCAAGTTGTCCGGCCCGTTGCTCGACCGGATCGACATCCAACTGGAAGTGCCGGCGCTCACGTCGACGGAATTGTCCGCGCGCTCGACTGCCGCCGGTGAAAGCAGCGAGGCCATCGCCCGCCGCGTGCATGCCGCGCGCGAGCGGCAATTGGCGCGGCAAGGCAAGACGAACCGGGAACTGAGCGGACGTGAAGTCGACGAAGTCTGCCGTCCCGACGCGGCCGGCGAAGCGCTACTGCGGGAGGCGGGCGAGCGCTTCGGCTGGTCGGCGCGGGCCTATTACCGGGTCCTGAAGGTTGCGCGCACTATCGCCGACCTGGCCGGTGCGAGCATGCCCAGCGCCGCGCAGATCGGCGAGGCAGTTCAATATCGGCGCGCTTTTGGCTCTAGTTGAGAAGAAAAATATGCTGTCAAGACTTGACTTATACACACGCCCGCGTTCCAGATAAATTTTGAAACATCTGAAAGGCACTTCGAAGGCGCACCGCTGATGCCATTGATTTAAAAGGACTTTTTATTAGGCACCGTCGGCGTTGCGGTTGACGAAATGCCCGCCGGGCGGGCATCTGCGGCAAAAAAACGGGAGTTCTCAACAGAGTTATCCACAGAACGGTCGATGCAGTGGAAAACCTCAACGTAAACCGCGAATTAGCGCTGGAAGCTATGAAGGAACTTTCACTGTGCGAGCGAATCGCTTAGCCAGGCAATCGGCCAAAACTACCGCTTTCAATACAGTTGGAATGACGAAAAAAACTGGTCGACCTGTTCCTGCGGCAACGGCTTTGAAGCGATGATCGCCGCCTGATACGCATGGCGTCCGCGTGCCACGAGGCGCGCGTATACGGTCCGCGACTCATGAGCCGAGCCGGCCTCGCCGGTCAGCTTCATCTCCAGTCCTGGAACTTTGCCGCCTGCCGCGAGCGGGATCTGGACCACGTGGGCGTCGGGCGGGACGCCTACATTTCGCGCGAGGCCGGTGCGCAGAAAGTCGAGCGCCTTGCGTTGCGTCGCTTCGCTGTCGTCGGGCAGCATGATCGTGCCGACCGCGAACACCGCGTCGCCGGCTTCGGCCGTCTGCATGGCCATCTGCATCGGCGTGCCGTCGATCTGCACCGCGCGCTGATCGTTGCCCGGTTTGGCCGGCAGGTCGATGGTGTAGCCATTGTCGTTATTCATGATGGTGCGCCAGTCGAAGGTCGGCGAGCAGCCACCGAGCGCCACACCCAGCGCGAGCGCGCAGGCCGCCACGCGCACTGCCGGCCAGCCTCGCGGCCCGTTGTGCCGTGTTGGATCCGGGGCATGGATGAGGACGGCGCGACTGGGAAAAAGATGCGAGGGAATTCGAGCGAGAAGAAGGCGAAAAACTGTGTGGAGCATGAGAACTAGGCACCGGTGAGGCGGCGAAGATGACGTGAGGATGAAGCGCTATTATCCGTCGGCAGTCGGAAGCGTGCGTCGGGACGGTATGAGCCTCTCGCCGCCGCCTCGGCCACGCTCCCGCCCTCCACTGCCGCGTCGCCCGAATAGGACTACAATAGCGAAGCTACGCCGCAGCGCCCCCCGAGCCCAGCCGGCGCACTGTCCCGCGCGTTTGCGCGACTTCCGAGGTTCCGTTCATGAGCTCCATCACGTCGACTAGCGCCGTCACGCGCACGAATCCGCTTCGCTATCTGATCATCGCCGCCGTGGCGATTGCGATCGGCGTGGCGGGTTATTTCGCGTTCGCCGGCCAGCAGCGCGTGCCCGACGCTACCTTCACGCTGCTCTCCGGCCAGAAAGTCACCACTGCGGACCTGAAAGGCAAGGTCTACCTCGTCAACTTCTGGGCGACGAGCTGCGACACCTGCATGAAGGAAATGCCGCAAATGGTGCAGACGTATAACCGCTTCAAAGGCAAAGGGCTCGAATTCGTCGCGGTCGCCATGAGCTACGACGCGCCGATGTACGTGACCAACTACACGCAAACCCGTCAGTTGCCGTTCAAGGTCGCGATGGACGACGGCTCCGCCGCCAAACAGTTCGGCAACGTGCAACTCACGCCGACCACCTTTCTCGTCGATAAGGACGGCAAGATTCTGAAGCGCTATGTCGGCGAGCCGCAATTCGCGGAACTCGACCAGTTGCTGGAAAAAGCGCTGAACGCCACCTAATGGCGAGAGCGCCACGGCGGCTGGCTGAGCGTCGCCACAGCGAGCTTAAGGCTCAATAAAAAAACGCCGGCATCGCAAATTGCCGGCGTTTCCGTTTTCACCGCTCCCCGTCCCCTTTGGCCGCAAGCCCATAGCGCTTGATCTTCTCGTAGAGCGTCGCCTTGCCCAACTGCAGCCGGTCCGCCGCCACCGCCACCGCGCCGCCGCATTGTTCCAGCGCCTCCGCGATCACCGCGCGCTCGAACTGCTCGACACGCTCCTTCAACGGCTGGGTCTCGCCGCCCTCTTCGCCGAAAGACATCACCGGATCGTCGGCGACGCCGAGGACGAAGCGGTCGGCGGCATTGCGCAGCTCGCGCACGTTGCCGGGCCAGTCGCGCTGCATCAAGCTCGCGCGTTGCCGGTCGGTGAGAATCGGCGCGGGCCGCTGATAGCGCACCGCCGCGTCGAGCAGAAAGTGCTCGAAAAGCGGCACGATGTCCTCGCGACGCTCGCCGAGCGGCGGCAGCGCGATCGTCACCACATTCAACCGGTACAGCAAATCGCGGCGGAACGAGCCGTCCGCGACGTGTTCGGCCATGTCGCCTTTTGCCGCCGCGACCACGCGGCAGTTCACGCGAATGGGCTGATTGGAGCCCAGACGTTCGAGCACACCGTCCTGCAGCACGCGCAACAGCTTGACCTGCAACCCGAGCGGCATGCTTTCGATTTCGTCGAGGAACAGCGTGCCGCCGGAGGCATGTTCGAGCTTGCCGATCCGGCGCTTCGCGGCGCCCGTGAAGGCGCCTGGCTCGTAGCCGAACATCTCCGATTCGAACATCGGCTCAGGCAGCGCGCCGCAATTCACCGCAATAAACGGTTTGTCGCGCCGCGGCGAGAGCTCGTGCAGGCTGCGCGCAATGAGTTCTTTGCCGGCGCCGGTGTCGCCGTTGATCAGCACCGACGCATCCGTCGGCGCAATGTTGGCGATGAGCCGCCGCACCTGCTCGATGGCCGGACTGCGGCCGATGATGCGCGGCGCCACCGCATTCTGCCCCGCGAGTTCGCGCCGCAGCGCGTTGTTTTCGAGCACGAGCTTGCGCCGCTCCAGCGCGCGCCGCACGGTCTCGATCAGTCGCTCCGACGCGAACGGCTTTTCGATGAAGTCGTACGCGCCGTCGCGCATCGCCTGGACCGCCATCGAAATATCGCCGTGACCGGTGACGAGAATCACCGGCACGTCGGGCGCGCGTTCGTGACATTGGGCGAGCAGATCGAGCCCGCTTGCGCCCGGCAGCCGGATGTCGCTCACGATCACGCCGGAGAAATCCGCGCTGATCGACTTCGCCGCGGATTCCACGGACGCATGGCCGACCACGTCGAAGCCTGCCAGTTGCAGACTCTGCACGCTGGCGCGCCGCACGAGTTCGTCGTCTTCGATATACAGCACCTGCAAGCCGTCGTTCAGCATGTCTTTCTCATGGGATTCAGGAACCCGTCGCGAGCGAGTCCGCGGCAGGGCTCGTCTGCGCGCGGGCGCGGCGCAGCGTCAACACAAATAATGCACCGCCTTGCGGCGCATTGCGCGCCACGAGCGTGCCGCCGCAGTCTCGCGCGATCGACGACGAAATCGCGAGCCCGAGGCCGAGGCCCTGGCCCATTTCCTTGGTGGTGAAAAACGGTTCGAACAGGCGCGGCAAGACATCTTCGGGAATGCCGGGGCCGTTGTCGCTTACCGCGAAAGACAGGCTGTCCGCGGCGACCTCGATGTGAACCGAAATGCGCGGCGCGCCGCTGCCCGCGGTCGCGTCGAGCGCATTGCCGAGCAGGTTGATGAGCACCTGTTCGAGACGCAGGTCGTCGCAGTGAACGATCAGCTCGGGATGATCGTCGGCAAGGTCGAGCGGCGTCCGCGCGCCGCTTTGCGCATCGAACAGCGCAAGCTCCAGCTCGACGCCCTGCAGGCGCTTCTGCAGCAGCGCGACGGCGTTGCGCAGCGCGCGCACAGCCGGCGCACGCGCACTGCGCGGCCGCGCCCGTCCAACAAACAGCTTCAGCTGATTGGTGATCTTGCCCATGCGCTCGGTGAGCGCGGCAATCGCTTCCAGATTCTCACGCGCCGACGCCTGGTCGCCCCGCTCGAGCAGCACGCGCGTGTTGTCGGAAAAGCCGCGCAGCGCGGCGAGCGGCTGATTCAGTTCATGCGTGATGCCGGCCGCCATCTGGCCGAGCGCGGCGAGCTTGCTCGCCTGGATCAGCTCGTCGTGCGCGGCGCGCAGTTCCTGCTCGGCGCGCGTGCGTTCGGCGACCTCTTTCTGCAACTGCTCGTTTGCCTGCGAGAGGTCCGCGGTACGTTCGGCAACGCGCTGGTTCAGCTCCGCATACGCCTTTTGCAGCAGCGCGCGGCTGCGCATCACTTCGCGCACGCGCGCGCGGCGCATTCTCCAGTAGAAGGCGAGCAGCACGAGCGACACATAGCCGAAGCCGGTCACGATGGTCGCGTTGCGCGCGTCGGCGTCGACGGGGCTCACCGGCGCCATGGTGATCAGATGCCAGTCCGGTACGCCCATGCCGCGCCGCGACGCGAGGTAGCGCGGCGCATAGCGGCCGCCGCCCACGCGCACGATCTGCGCGTCGCCGTCCAGCTTGCGCTCGATCGTGACCGGCAGCGGCGCAATCGGCTGCTGCGCGTATTGACGCGCCTGGTAGATGGAATCGGCGACCTGCCCGGAGAGCGGTCGTATCGTGTGGTACTTCCAGGCGGGCACCGACGAAAGAAAGATCACGCCGTGGTCGTCGGTGACGAGGAGCGGCTCGGACGCGTCGGCGCCCTGAAACCATTCGAGATCGAGTTTGACGACGGCCACGCCGACAATCTTGCCGTCGCGCCGCACCGGCTGCGAAATGTAGTAGCCCGGCGCCTGCGAGATCGTGCCGATGCCGAAGAAGCGGCCCACGCCGCCCTTGACTGCGTCGACGAAATACGGCCGGAACTGATAGCCCGCGCCGATGAAACTGCCCGGGCCTTGCCAGTTGCTCGCGGCCACGCAGTAGCCGTCGAGCGGAATGATGTAGGTGACCGTGGCGCGCGCGTGGCGGTTCAGGTCTTCAAGGTAAAGATTCGCACGCGCCACGTTGGCCGGCGACGGATCGACCAGCACGTCCTGCACGATAGGATGTTCCGCGAGCAGATACGGCAGCGATTCATAGCGCTCGAGCGTGCTTTTCAGCGAGCTGGTGGTGCGGTCGACGCGCCCCGCCGCATTGAGCCGCAAGCTGTCGATCCCGCTTTGCCACGCGATGCTGTAAGTGAGCCCGCACGCCGCCGCGAGCCCGGCGAGGAGCGCGAAGAGGATCAGCAGGCGGCGGGTCACGTTGGCAATATCCGGTCGGGTGTGATCGGATATTGTGGCATAAGGCGAAGCGCCGTCGGCGCGAGCTTCCCCGCCCGACGGCAGTGGGTTTGGGCGCGCGGTCACCGGTTGCATGTTCGGGTGTCCGCGGCCGCGAATGTCACGCTTTTTTAGGAGGCGATGCCAGACGACGTCCGGCTCAAACGCCGGCCGGTTCCTTGACCGCCACGTCGCCGCGCAACGCGGCATTCAGCTTGTTGCGGTCCAGTTCCTTTTCCCACGCCGACACCACGACGGTCGCGACGCCATTGCCGACGATGTTGGTCAGCGCACGGCATTCGCTCATGAAGCGGTCGATACCGAGAATCAGCACCATGCCCGACAGCGGAATGGTCGGCACCACAGCCAGCGTTGCGGCGAGCGTGATGAAGCCCGCGCCCGTCACGCCGCTCGCGCCCTTCGAGGTCAGCATCGTCACGGCGAGCAGCGTGAGCTGCTGCGTCCACGTGAGGTCGGTGTTGGTCGCCTGCGCGATGAACAGCACGGCCATCGTCATGTAGATGTTGGTGCCGTCGAGGTTGAACGAGTAACCGGTCGGCACCACGAGGCCCACCACCGAGCGGGAGCAGCCGAGCTTTTCGAGCTTCAGCATCAGTTGCGGCAGCGCGGCTTCGGACGAGCTCGTGCCGAGCACGATCAGCATCTCTTCCTTGATGTACGCGACAAAGCGCAGGATGTTAAAGCCCACCGCGCGCGCGATGATGCCGAGCACCACCACCACGAAGACAATCGACGTCAGATAGAACGTGCCGATCAGCTTGAGCATGGGCAGCAGCGAACCGATGCCGTACTTGCCGATGGTGAACGCCATCGCGCCGAACGCGCCGATTGGCGCCAGCTTCGTGATGATGCCCACCATGCCGAACAGGATGCTCGACAGGCTTTCGATAAACGTCGTCACCGGCTTGCCGCGCTCGCCGATATGCGCGAGCACCGCGCCGAACAGCAGCGCGATCAGCAGGATCTGCAGGATTTCACCTTGCGAGAACGCCGACACGAGCGTGTCCGGAATGATGTGCATCAGGAAGTCGACCGTGGTCTGGCCGTGCGCCTTCGCGGCGTACGACGCGACTTCCTTGCCGTTCAGCGTGGACGGATCGACGTTGAAGCCGACGCCCGGACGCAGCAGGTGCGTGGCGGCGAGCCCGAGCACCAGCGCGAAGGTCGACACGATTTCGAAGTACAGAAGCGCCTTGCCGCCCACGCGCCCGACCTTCTTCATGTCTTCCATGCCGGCAATGCCGGTCACCACCGTACAGAAGATGATCGGCCCGATCACCATCTTGATGAGTTTGATGAACGCATCGCCGAGCGGCTTCATGTCGACGGCGAGATTGGGATAAAAATGTCCGAGCGCGATACCGATGATGATCGCCACGATCACCTGGACGTACAGCACTTTATGGATAGGTTTCTTCACGATGTTTCCTGCGATGTGGGTGAGCCCATGGCCTGCCACGCTGCGCATCATGCGAACGAATGAACGTCGCCTCTGCACGGCATTAGGCCGCGACAAGACGACGAATTCAGAAATACCAGGAAGGGAAATCGGACATCGTTGTCTCCTTGCTTTAGTTGTCGGACCGTTGCGGCCGCGCCATCTATTTTGCAAGCTCGATGCCAGCTTGATGCTTAAGACATACCCTTGATTCTTATAGATTTTTTATTCGAGACAGTCGCGCGCCTTCCGGGTTTCCGGAAATCCGGACGAGCGGCGTCGGGAAAGCCGGAATTCGTCGCGGCAAAAACGCCAGGGAAAACCCGCAGCCTTTGCCGGCGGGCTTTCGCGCGGGTTCAGGCGTTGCCTTCTTCCAGCACCAGCAGGTTGTCGTGGGAAAAACCGAGCGACACCGGCTGACCGCGCTCGGGCAAACCGCGATTCGGGTCGTTGAACACGTCGAGCGAGATCACCGCATCTTTCACGCGTGTTCGGATCCGCACCACGGCGCCGAGGAAATTCACTTCCTCGACGGTCGCGTTCAGCGTGTTGCGCCCGGGCGCCGCCGGTTCGAGCACGATCGCCTCCGGCCGCAGCGCGAGCAGGCGCTTCTTGCCTGCGTCGCCGGCGGGCAGTTCCTGGGTCGTGGTGAGCTCCTGGCCATCTACCGCCATCTTGCCGGTCGCCGGATCGACCACGTGGCCGGCCAGAATGTTCAGCGTGCCGACGAACGACGCAACAAAGCGTGTGCGCGGATAGTTATAGATCTCCGAAGGCGAGCCGATCTGCTCGACGCGCCCTTCGTTCATCACGACGATACGGTCGGAAATGGACAGCGCCTCTTCCTGATCGTGCGTGACGAAAATCGACGTGATGCCGAGCTCGCGCTGCAACGCACGAATGTCCTGGCGCAGCGAGATGCGAATCTTGGCGTCGAGCGCGGAGAGCGGTTCGTCGAGCAACAGCACCTGCGGCTTGCCTGCGAGCGCGCGCGCAAGCGCGACGCGCTGCTGCTGGCCGCCCGAAAGCTGCCACGGATAACGGCCGCCCAGCTTCGGCAGCTTGATGAGGTGCAGCATTTCCTCTACACGCTGATCGATCTCCGCCTGCGGCCGATGCGTGATCTTCAACCCGAAGCCGATGTTCTCGGCCACCGTCATGTTCGGAAAGAGTGCATACGACTGGAACACCATGCCGACCTTGCGCTGACGCGTGCGCAAATGCGTGACGTCCTTGTTGTCGAGCCGGATGACGCCGCGCGTCGGCGCCTCGAAGCCGGCGATCATCCGCAGCACGGTCGTCTTGCCGCAACCCGACGGTCCGAGAAACGTGATGAACTCGCCGCGCTCGATCTTCATGTCGAAGTGATGCAGCGCGATGTTCGCCCCGAAGGACTTGTGCAAATTTTCGATTTCGAGAAATGCCATGATTCGCTGCCTCAGTGAGTCAGATTTTCTGGCCGCTTAGCGCGCGGGCCGAGCCGAACACCTGGATCAGGCCCATCGACGCCCACGTGATCATGAAAGCGATGATCGCGAGCGCCGACGGCTCATACGCGCGATTCGCGCCGATCAGTTGCAGATACGGGCCGAACGCGGGCCGGTCGAGCAGGCTGGCCAACGTGAATTCGCCGATCACGACCGCAAAGGTGAGAAACGCGCCGGACAGAATGCCCGAGCGGATATTCGGAAAGATCACCTTGAAGAGAATGGTCGGCCAGTTCGCGCCGAGACATTCGGCGGCTTCGGTGAGCGAGCGCACGTCGACGGCGCGCAGCCCCGCGTCGACCGCGCGGTACATGTACGGCAGCGAGAGCGTCACGTAGCCGAATACGAGCAGCAGGTCGGTCGCGCGCTCATTGCTCGTGAGCGGCAAAATCGAACTGCTGTTGTAAATGCGCAGATAGCCAAACACAATCACGATGGCCGGCACGACGAGCGGCAGCAGTGTGATGAATTCGACCACCGGCCGCAGCTTCGGCAAGCGCAGCTGCACCCAGTAAGCGGTCGGCACGACGAGCAGAATGCCGACCACGATCGTCAGCAAGGCCATCAGAATTGAATAGCCGAACGACGCCTGAAAACGCGGATCGCTCAGCACGACGCTATATGCTTCGAAGCTGTAGGTGCCGCGCTTCATCCGCAGGCTGAATTCAAAGGTGGCGATGAGCGGAATCAGGAAGTAGAGCGATCCGACCGTCATCGCGGTCCACGCGCCCACGCGCGATTGGCTTTTCATCGACGGCCCCTTTCGGCGCGCGAGCGCAGCCAGATATACCCGCCATTCGACAAACCCGTCACGAGCACCATGCCGAGCGCGAGCGCGTAGCCGAGATTCTGGTTATGCATGACGTCGCCGCGAATCTGCGCGAACAGCAGAATCGGCACGATGTTCAGCGAACTGCCCGTCAGCGCGTAGGCCGTCGCGACCGCACCGAACGCGTTGGCGAACAGCAGGAGCGTCGCGCCGAGCACGCTCGGCCAGAGCACCGGCAGCGCGACATAACGCCAGTATTGATACGCGGTGCCGCCGAGGCAATCGCAGGCTTCGCGCCATTCGCGCTTGAGGCCGTCCAGCGCAGGGGTGACGATCAGCACCATCAACGGAATCTGGAAATACAGGTAGGTGAGCGTGAGCCCCGAAAAGCTGAGAATGCTGAAACCCGTCGAATACAGATTGAAGCCGAGGTATTTCTTCAGCAGCACGGTGACGAGCCCCACGCGCCCGAGCGTGCAGATGAAGGCGAACGCGAGCGGCACGCCGGCGAAGTTCGACGCCACGCCGGAGAACGTCATCAATGTGGGACGGATCCAGCCCGGCAGCTTGCCCTGCACCGCCGCCCACGCGAGCAGCGAGCCGATCAACGCGCCGCCCGCGGCGGACGCCGCGCTCACCTTGAAGCTGATCCAGTAGGCGTCCAGCACGGACGGCTGAAACAGATCGCGCAGATTGGCGAGCGTGAAGTGACCTTGCGCATCCTGGAACGCGCCGATCATCAGAAAGCCGGTCGGCAGAATCAGGAATAACAGCGCGAACGTGAAGAACGGCACGACGCCGATCCATGCCAGCATCTGCGACGCGCGGCCCGGACCGTCGACGCGCGGCGCCGGCTTGGGCACCGGGGGCACCAGCAGTTCCGGCTGCACCGATCCAGCATCCGATGAAGCGCTCATAGTTCACCCTTTGGGCTTGACGACTCGCGCCGCGGAAACCGCCCTTTCGAGCGGCGCCGCGGCGCACTTCAATCACGCAACGTTGAGGTCACGGCGCTTACTTGACGTTCGCGCCGACCACTTCGTCCCAATGCTTCGTGATGGTTTCCTTGTACGCGTCCTGCTGCTGGAGCGTCGGGAACACCACATTCTTGTACGATGCAGGCGGCGGCAGCTTGTCGAGCAGCGCTTGCGGCACCTTCTTGCCGGCCACCAGTTCGTTGTAGCGCATCGGATGGCAGTAGCCCGTCAGCCAGCCGATCTGGCCTTCGTCGGAATAGAGATATTCCATCCACAGCTTGGCGGCGTTCGGATGCGGCGCATAGGCGCTGATTGCCTGAACGTAGACGCCGGCCACCACGCCCGTCTTCGGAATGACCACCTGAACCTTCGGGTTGCCCTTCAACGTATCGCGGTCGGCAAGCGCGTTGTAATCCCAACGGACGACGATCGGCGTCGTGCCTTGCGCGAGCGATGCCGCCTTGCCGATCACCGGCACGAAGTTGCCGCTCTTGTTCAGATCGGCGAAGAACTTGAGGCCGGCTTTGTCCGCCTTCGACGCGTCGCCCTTGCTTTGCGACAGGCCGGCTGCATAGACGGCCTGGATCGCCTGGTTCGCCGAGCGCGGATCGCCCGCGAGCGAGACAGCGTTCTTGTAATCGGACTTGAGCAGATCGCTCCAGTCGGCGGGCGCCTTGTCGATCATGTCGGCGTTCACTTCGAACGCGAGCACGCCGTAGTAGTCGCCGTACCAGTAGCCGTCCGGATCCTTCGACTCTTTCGGAATCGAGTTCCACGTCGACACCTTGTACGGCTGCAGCAGCCCTTCTGCCTTCGCGCTGGGACCGAACGACAAACCCACGTCGATGACGTCCGGTGCCTGCGGACCCTTGTTGCCCTTGTTGGCCTTGATGGCCTCGACCTCGTCGCCCGAACCGGCGTCCGGATTCAGTTCATTGATCTTGATGCCGTACTTCTTCTGGAAACCCGCGACGAGTTGCCCGTAGTTGCACCAGTCGTGCGGCAACGCGATCACGGTGAGCTGGCCTTCCTGCTTCGCGGCGGCGATCAATGCGTCGAGCGGCGCGGCGCAAGCGCTGCTCGCGCCCGCGGCGGCCACGCCCGCTGCGGCCGACATCGAAAGTACGCGAGCTAACACGGTGCGGTTCATAGTTTTCCCCATCCTCTGCCGAAGTTGTTGCGTTTGGAAAATGTCTCGTTCGACTTCAAGGGCGCGAGCCGTTCGCTATGGCGTGCACTTTTGTCTGCGCTTATTCCATGCGCTTGTTGCCCACGCTTATTGCTGGCTTGTGCGTCCGTCAATGCGTCGGTACTTCCGTGCTCTCGCGCCCGCGCCATGCCCGCGCCGGTGCGGCGTTCAAAGCATGTCGTGCTGCAGCTTATCGATGCGATCTGTACAAATCATGTCGACGCCCCACTCCGCGAGCAATTGCGCACGCGCCGGGTCGTTCACCGTGTAGGCGAGTACATGCAAGCCGGCCGCGCGGATGTCGGCGACGAGCGGCTGGCTCAGATAACGGTGGCTCGCATGCAAGGACACGCAGTCCAGTTCGCGCACAATGCGCAGCCAGTCCGCGGGCACTTCCTCGAACAGCATGCCGCGTCGCAACGAAGGCGCCGCGTCGCGCGCGGCCGCGAGCGCCTCGAACGAAAACGACGACAGCAGCGGGGGCGTCTGGCCTTGCCACAACTCGAGCGCGGCGCTCGCGACGAGCCGGCCGGTGATTTCATCGCGACCGGGACACGGCTTGATTTCGATGTTGGCCGCGATGCCCTCGCGCGCGCAACGCGCGGCCGCCTCCGCCAGCGTGGGCAGACGCGTGCCTGCAAATTGCGGCCCGAACCATGCGCCCGCGTCGAGCAACGCAAGTTGCGCCCACGAGTAGACCGCCGCCGCGCCGTAGCCGTTGGTCGTGCGCTCGAGCGTGTCGTCGTGGAGCAGGAACAGCTGGTTGTCGGAGGAAAGCTTGGCGTCGAATTCGACCATGCGGTAACCGTAGCGCACACAGGCGTCGAAACCCGCTAACGTGTTCTCGGGCGCGAGCGTGCCGCCGCAACGATGCGCGACGAGCGGCGGATACGGCCAGTCTGCAGGTGCTGCGCGATCGATCCCGTTTGCCACGTCCCGTCACCTTTCACTGAGAATAAAGCGCACCAGGCGCCGACGCCTGCGGTCTTGTCCAAAAGCGCCATGAAAACGCGCGAAAACACAGATTAAACTGTCCATTCGAACATTCGATGTTCGAATCAGGCGGCACTTCGATTTGCGAAGGCTAAATTCAAATACACAAACTTGCAAGCTACCAAAAAAATACAACACAATCCGGCTGAAGTAGTACGCTTGACATCGTCCGGACACACATTCGTGGCCACGATGTCGTCGGTTAAGACACGTTATGCGAACGCCTTCGCATCCAGGGAAAATGCATGTGGCAGGAAGACCGTCATCAGAGAATACGCGCGTTATTGTCGACATTGCATCGGGTGTCCACCGAACGGATCATGGCGGACCTTGGCGTGTCGCGCGAAACCGTGCGGCGCGATCTGCTCGATCTCGAAGCGCTCGGTGAGTTGCGCCGCGTGCACGGCGGCGCCATCAAACCAGCCGACGAGGCGCCTATCGCCGAGCGCGCGCACATGCGCGTCAAATCTAAAACGGCCATTGCGAAGGCGGCCACCGGGCTCATTGCGAGCGGCCAGACGCTGTTTATCGACGCCGGCACCACCACCGCCGCGCTCGCCGAAGAACTGGCGAAGCTCGCGAACCTGACCATCGTGACGAATTCAATCGACGTCGCACTGAAACTGCGCGGCGCGGCGGAGCAGCCGGAAGCCGGCAACGAAGTGATTCTGCTCGGCGGCACGATCAGCGACCGCGCCATGGCGACCACCGGCGCGACCACGGTGCTTGATATTCAACGCTATCGCGCCGATCTCGCGCTGCTCTCGCCGGTCGGCATCGACCACCGGCATGGCGCGACCAACTACGACCACGCCGAAACGGAAGTGGCGCGCGCGATGGTCGCGAATGCAGACCGTGTGGTGATCCTCGCCGATTACAGCAAGATTGGTCAGCGCAGCCGGATTTCATATTGCCCCGTCGAGCGGATCGACGTGCTCGTCACCAACAAGAAGGCCGCGGACGTCGCGGATTTCGGTGCGCTGAAAAAGAAGCTCGATGAAGTTGTGCTGGCGTAGCGCGCGACGCGCGCGCAGCGCCCTGCAGCACTGCCGCGCCGCACCGCGTGCGGACCAGCCGCGCGTCACTCCTTCACATGCATGGTGTCCAGCGCGCGCTTGCGCAAGCGCGTGTCATGCAACGCGCCCGCGGCATCTAGCACGGGATAGGCAGTCGAGCAGAACAGCGAATTGAGCCGCTTCATGTCGCTGATCAGATCGAGATGCAGTGCGCTGGTTTCGATGCTGCGCAGCGTCTGCCCGGCGAGGCGGTCCAGATGCCGGTATGAATAGGCGCGCTCCAGATCGCGAAAACGCTCCTTCTCGGCCAGCAGCCGCTCGGCGCAACGCAGATCGTTATTCAGGAATACCGAAAGTCCGAGTTGCAGATTGCTGACGAGCCGCGCCTGCAAATCGTCCAGTTCGCCGAGGCCTTCCTCGGAAAACGACAGACGGTGCGCGATCTTCTTTTCCTCGATATCGCCCACAATCCGCTCGATGATGTCGCCCGCATGCTCGAGGTTGATGGTCAGCGAAATGATGTCGGTCCATCGGCGGCTATCGGCTTCGTCAAGCTGCTCGCGTGAAATCAGCGTGAGGTAGTCCTTGATTGCGGCGTAGAGTTCGTCGACGTCGTCGTCCATACGAACGGTTTCGCGCGCCTTCTCGATATGGTTGTGATGGATCAGTTCCGCCACGTTGTCGAGCATGGTGCGCACAATGTCGCCGATACGCAGCACCTCGCGCGCGGCATTCGCGAGCGCGAGCGTGGGGGTGGTGAGCGCGGCGGCGTCGAGATGCAGCGGCCGCAGTTCGCCGTTCGGCATGGGCCGATCCGGCAACACGCGCTCGCAGATGCGCGCAACCGGATCGATCAGCGACAGGCATAGGCAGCAACGCAGCGTGTTATAGATCAGATGAAAGCCCACCGTGGCTTCGCGCGGATTGGCGATCAGCACCGGCAGCCAGCGCGCGAGCAATGACGCGAACGGCAGGATCAGCAAGGCGCCCGCCAGCTTGAAGGCGAAGCTGCCCAGCGCCAGCCGCCGCGCCGCCGAATTCTGCGCGGCAGCGCCCAGCAAAGCTACGAGGCCGCTACCGAGATTCGCGCCGATCACGAGACACAGCGCCACCTTCAACGAGATCACGCCCGACGACGCGAGCGTCGCCGTGAGCAGCACCGCTGCGAGGCTCGAATACGACACCACCGCGAAGGCCGCGCCCACCAGGGCGTCGAGCATGGTGTCGCCCGTCAATGCGCCGAACATGACGCGCACGCCGGCGCCATGCATCATCGGCTGAGCCGCCTCGACGATCAGATGCAGTGCGAGCAGGATCAGCCCGAGCCCGATCAGCGTCCGCCCGACCTGACCGGCGCGCGTCTGCTTGCGCGACAGAAACAACGGCACGCCGAACAGAATGAGGATGGGCGACAGCCACGACAGATCGAGCGTGAGAACCCGCGCCATCAGCGCCGTGCCGACGTCCGCGCCGAGCATGATGGCAAGCCCGCTGGTGAGCGGCAGAAGCCCTTGCGCCGCGAACGAAGTGAGGATCACCGCGGTCGCGTTGCTGCTTTGCACGAGGCTCGTTACGCCGACACCCGACACGAATGCGCGCCAGCGGCTACGCGTGCTGCGCCCAAGCACCGTGCGCAGGTCCGCGCCCAGCACCCGAAGAATGCCCGTGCGCACGATATGCGAGCCCCACACGAGCAGTGCCACACCGGCCAGAAGGTTAAGGAGAATCAACATAAGGCACTGCGCATTTGTTCTCTGCTGCCGTAAGCGGAACCGCATGCCGCGTACGGCACCCGGGGCGTATGACAGTAGTGTTGCACATTTTTGCCTTATTGTAATTTTGTGCTTTTAAATATACGCTCGCGCAACGAATGTCGAGCGGCGCGGCTGTTCTTGCTGCGCGCCTCGCGCTTTGCGCCGCTCCGGGGCCGCTCCGGTACCGCTCTCATTTCGCTCAAATGGCGCTGATACAACGTCTGTCTAACGCTTCGACCACCTGATCACGAGGACAACCGGATGAGCCGCAATCTCGCGCTATTCGACCTGGACCACACCTTGCTGCCGCTCGACAGCGACCAGGCATGGGCCCACTTTGTCGCCGGCCTCGGCATTGAAGGCGCTGCACGGCATGCGCAAGATATCGACGAGTATTACCGGCAATATGTGGCCGGCACGCTGGACATGACCGCCTACCTGGAGCGCACGCTCGCGCCGCTCGCGCGCCATACGCGCGAGCAACTCGATGAATGGCATGCGCGGTTCATGCGGGAGGTGATCGCGCCCGCCATTCTGCCGGCCGCGCGCGAGCTGGTGCGACGCCACATGGACGCAGGCGACCTGTGCTGCATCGTCACGGCGACCAATGTGTTCGTGACCGCGCCGATCGGCAAGGCGCTCGGCTTCGAGCATCTTCTCGGGATTGAACTGGACACCGAAGGCGGCGATCCGCTCGCGCGCTTCACGGGCGCGGCGGTCGGCGTGCCGACTTTTCGCGAAGGCAAGATCACCCGTACCGAGAGCTGGCTGTCCTCGCTCGGCCATCGTTTGCAGGACTTTCCAGAGAGCTGGTTTTATAGCGATTCGATCAACGACCTGCCGTTGCTCGAACGCGTGACCCATCCGGTCGCGACCAACCCCGACGCGCGTTTGCGTGCGATCGCCACCGAGCGCGGCTGGCCGGTCATCGAACTGTTTCTATGAGATGAACGGCGGCGCCCCTCATGCGGGCGCTCTGACATCCCTCTGCCAGCCCCGCCGCTGCTGCAACCCGGGCTCGCGCATTCGCCCTTGTTCGGGCGCAAAAAAATGCCCGCAACGTGTGCGGGCATTCTTCAGTGAGCGGACGGAAAAGCAGGCACTCAGACCACGCCGGCTCCATGCGCCTGCAAATCGGCGTGATAGCTCGAACGCACCATCGCGCCCACTGCCGCGTGGGTGAAGCCCATCTTGTACGCCTCTTCTTCGTACATCTTGAAGGTGTCCGGATGCACATAAGAACGGACCGGCAGATGGTGTTCCGAAGGCTGTAAATACTGACCGATGGTGAGCATATCCACGTCGTGCTCGCGCAGATCGCGCATGACCTGCAGGATCTCTTCTTCAGTTTCGCCGAGACCGACCATCAGACCCGACTTGGTCGCGACGTCCGGGTGCAGCGCCTTGAAATCCTTGAGCAGTTTCAGCGAATGCGCGTAGTCCGAACCCGGACGCGCCTCCTTATACAGACGCGGCACGGTTTCCAGGTTGTGGTTCATCACGTCGGGCGGCGCGGCATTCAGAATGCCCAGCGCGCGGTCCAGGCGGCCGCGGAAGTCCGGCGTGAGAATTTCGATGCGCGTGTCAGGCGACAACTCGCGCGTCTGACGGATACATTCGACGAAGTGCGCCGCGCCGCCGTCACGCAGATCGTCGCGATCCACGCTCGTAATCACGACGTACTTGAGCTTCAGCGCGGCGATGGTGCGCGCCAGGTTCGCCGGCTCGTCCGGATCGAGCGGATCGGGACGGCCATGGCCCACGTCGCAGAACGGGCAGCGCCGCGTGCACTTGTCGCCCATGATCATGAAGGTCGCGGTGCCCTTGCCGAAGCATTCGCCGATATTCGGGCAGCTCGCTTCTTCGCAGACCGTGTGCAGGTTGTGTTCGCGCAGGATCTGCTTGATTTCGTAGAAGCGCGAGTTGCCGGTTGCCGCCTTGACGCGGATCCAGTCCGGCTTCTTGAGTTTTTCGATCGGAACGATCTTGATGGGAATACGGGCGGTCTTGGCTTGCGCCTTCTGCTTCGCGGTAGCGTCGTAGGCCGCAGCCGATGCCGGCACGCCTTCCGGCGCGGGAGAAGCTGCGAGGTTCGCGGTAACGTCAGTCATTCGTTCGATCCAGTCAGGCGGTGAGCGCACCGGCCTGCGGTTGGGCGACGGCCGCGGGACTGCCGTCGAGGTTTGCGGTGAGGCGGGCTGCAAGGGTGCGGGCCACGTCGTCCCAGCCGGCCGCAACGCCGAGCGTTGCCATGTCGACTGTTTCGAGACCCGCGTAGCCGCAAGGGTTGATGGCCAGGAACGGCCGTAAATCCATCTTCACGTTCAGGCTGACGCCGTGATAGCTGCAGCCGTTGCGAATCTTGAGACCGAGCGCGGCAATCTTCGCGCCGGCGTGCAATCCGGCCTGCGGCCCCGGCGACACGTAGATGCCCGGCGCGCCGGCCTTGCGTTCCCCGGCAAGATTATACGCCGCAAGGGTGTCGATCACGGCCTGCTCGATCCGCGTGACCATGTCGCGAACCATCAGTTTGCGGCGCCGCAAATCGAGCAGCAGGTAAGCCACCACCTGCCCCGGGCCGTGATACGTGATCTGTCCGCCGCGGTCGACTTTCACCAGAGGAATGGCGCTGTCGGCGGCCAGCAGGTGCGCTGGATCGCCCGCCTGGCCGAGCGTGAAGACGGGCGGATGTTCGACCAGCCAGATTTCGTCGGGCGTCTCGGCAGTGCGCGCGTCGGTGAAGGCGCGCATCGCGTCGAAACTGGCTTCGTAGCGTTCGCTGCCGCGCCAGCGCAGCGTAGGCGGCGCTGCGGCAGGCAATGGAGATGAGGAAACCGAAGGGGCAGACATGATCCCGGCAGTTTACCGAAATCCAGGAATCCCCGCCCAAAGTCGACGCGCGCGAACGGCGCGGCACTCCCGTCAAACCGTGCGCCACCCGCCGCGTAGCCACGCCGTGAAACGCTCGCCCATGCGCGCAAACCAGTTCAGCGCGCGCTCGTCGCAACGCGTCGGCACCGAGAACGCGACCGTTGCGCGCGGCGTGCCCTCGGCGCTCAACCAGAGCCGCTCGCCACGGCGCAGTCTCAACGTGTGGCCGGGCTGCAGCCAGTAGTCTTCGGTGTCGTCGCTGCGCGTCACCCAGACGGCGCCGCCGCGCACGACGAGCTTGGTGCTGCGCGCCACCTTCAGGGGCAGCATCTCGCCGCTGTGGATTTCATACGCGATGCTAGAGGAAACTTCTCGCATAATGCCCTCGCCAAAAGTCGTTTCATGGCTACAATCGTAGGCGCAGCAAGGGTTTACGCAAAACGATCAATTTTCACCTCTATGTGAGAATAATTGCGATGGAGCTCCGTCATCTCCCGCCACTGAACGCGATCAAGGCCTTTGAAGCCGCCGCCCGCCACGAGAGCTTTTCGCGCGCTGCAGACGAGCTTTTCGTCACTCATGGCGCCGTCAGTCATCAGATCCGTGCGCTGGAAGCCGAACTCGGCGTCTCGCTGTTCGCGCGCGACGGCAAACGCGTGCGGCTCACCGAAACCGGCCGGCGCTATGCCCAACAGGTGCGCGCGGCGCTCGGCGCGCTGTGCGACGCCACGCGTCAGATCCGCGCCGGCGACCGGGAACGGCGGCTCGTGGTGTCCATGCTGTCGTCGTTCGCCGCGCGCTGGGTGACGCCGCGCGTCGGCAGCTTTATCGAGGCGCATCCGCAGTGGGATCTTGAACTTCTGTCCACGAATGCGCTGACGGACTTCGCGCGCGACGACGTCGACGTGGCAATCCGTTTCGGCTACGGCAAGTACGCGGGGCTGCATTCGGAGCTTCTGCTGGAGGAGATCTTTTTCCCGGCCTGCGCGCCCAGTTTCAACGGCGGCAAGCTGCCCAAAACGCCCGCCGAACTCGCGAATCTCCCGCTGCTGCGCTCCGACGACGAACTCTGGCGTCCGTGGTTCGACGCGGCCGGCCTGACCGAGTGGCCGGAGCCCAAGCGCGGCGTGCTGTATCAGGATTCGTCGAATCTGCTGCAGGCGGCGATCGACGGTCAGGGCATCGCGCTCACGCGCCGCTCGCTAGCCATGCACGAGATCGCGGCGGGCCGCCTCGTGCGGCTTTTCAATGTGGACGGACCTAGCCCGTGGCAGTACTACTTCATCTGCCCGCCGCACATGCTGGAAACGGCGAGGGTGAAGGCCTTCCGGGACTGGGTGTTCGCGGAGGTGGGACGCTTCAAACTGCTTTTCGACCAGGCCTGCGAAGCCGGGCCGACGGCGAATGCGGCAAGCTCCGCAGGGACGGCGGACGCGTTGCGCGTCGCGCCATAATCTGACTCAAGCCCGATTCAAGCCGGATTCAAGCCTGATTCAAGCGCCGCGTTACAGCACGACCTTGACCATCGGATGCCCGGTGAGCGCGCGATAAATGTCGTCCAGCTGCCCGCGGCTGGTGGCGCGCACCGTCACCGTCAGTCCGGTGTAATTGCCGCCGCTGGACGGACGGGTTTCGACGCGCGAGGCGTCGACTGCGCTGTCGAACTGCCGGACCACCGTGACGATCGTCTCAGCAAACTCGGGGTGCGATTTGCCCATGATCTTGATCGGGAAATCGCAGGGAAACTCAATGAGTGATTCGTTCGCCGGATTCATGTGCTGCTCCTTGCCGCGCCTCGGGCGCCTCTTTTGCCGCTTGTGCTTCTTTTGCCGCTTGTGCCTCTTTCGCCTTGGCTCGCTGATAAGCCGCGTACAGTGCCGCAAACACCGCGCCCGGCTTGCCCTCGCCGACCGGCTGGCCGTCGAGTTGCGTGACGGGCAGCACCTCTTTGGTGGCGGAACTGATCACGATCTCGTCGGCGGCGCGCACTTCGGCCTCGGCGATCTCGCGCACCTCGAAGCGGATGCCGCATTCGGCCGCCAGTTCCTCGATCAGCCCGTAGCGAATGCCTTCGAGAATCTTGTGGCTGCGCGGCGGCGCCGCCAGCACGCCGTTCCTCACGACCCAAACATTCGACGACGACCCCTCGGTCAGCATGCCGTCGCGAAACTGGATAGTCTCGAAAGCGTCGTTCTCCGCCGCGTACTGCGCCATCAGCACATTGCCAAGCAGCGAGACCGACTTGATGTCGCAATGAAGCCAGCGGCGATCCTCGGCGCTCACGCAACGCACGCCCTCGGCGCGCTGAGCGGCGTTCGGCAGATTGAGCGGCGTGACCATGACGAACACCGTCGGCTGGATGCCGGCAGGAAATGCGTGGCCGCGCTTCGCGACGCCGCGCGTGATCTGGATATACGCGATCGCGTCCTGTTCGGCGGCGAGGCCGCCCTCGGCTTCGTTGGCCGCCGTCACGCGCTCGATCAGCGCGCGCCAGCCGGCGTTCTCGAACGGATTGGCAATGCCGATCTTCCCGAGCGAGCGCGCGAGGCGCGCCAAGTGCTGCTCGAAGCGGAAAGCCGTGCGACCGCCCGCGTGCGCGTAGAGCGGCGCGACTTCGTAAATGCCGTCGCCGAAGATAAAGCCGCGGTCGAGAACCGGCACGCGCGCCTCGGACAAAGGCACCACTTCACCGTTGAGATAAACGATAGGTTCCAGCGGAACATCGGGAAGAGCAGTCATTGCGATCAGGCGCTTACTTTTTCTTGTTGAACATGAGCATGAGCGAGTCCCATACGCGGCCGACCACGCCGGCTTGCGGCACGGCCTGCAAGGCGACCACCGGGAATTGCGCGAGCACCTTGCCGTCGGCGACGAGCTTCGCGGTGCCGACCTGCTGACCGTTCGCGATCGGCGCGATGAGCGGATCCATCTGGTCGATCTGCGGCTTGACCTTGTCGGCCATGCCCTTCGGCACCGTGATGTACTGATCGCTCTTCACGCCGATCTGCACGCTGTCCTGCGCCCCCTTGTAGACGCGCGGCGTGCCGACCACCTGATTCGCCTTGTACAGACGCACGGTGTCGTACGCGGAGTAGCCGTAGTTCAGCATCTTCAGGCTGTCCTGCACGCGGTCGTGCTCCTTCGTCTCGCCCATCATTACGGAGACGAGACGGCGCGACGCGTCCGGCGTGCCCGGCAGCGAACGCTTCGCGCTCGCGATCAGGCAGTAGCCGGCCGCTTGCGTGTGACCGGTCTTCAGACCGTCGACGGTCGGGTCGATCCACAGCAGACGGTTGCGGTTCGGCTGCTTGATCTTGTTGTATGTGAATTCCTTGACCGAGAAGATGTTGTAGTAGTCAGGGAAGTCGCGAATCAGACGCGCCGACAGCACGGCGAGGTCGCCCGCGGTCGTGTAGTGCTGCGGGTCGGGCATGCCGTTCACGTCGGCGAAATGCGTGTGCGTCATGCCGAGGCGCTGCGCCTCCGTGTTCATCATGTTGACGAACTGCGCCTCGCTGCCGCCCACCAGTTCGGCGAGCGCGATGGCGGCGTCGTTGCCCGACTGGACGATCATGCCGTACACCAGATCGTGCACGGTGACGGGCTTGTTCGCCTCGATAAACATGCGCGATTCGTCCGTGCGCACGCGGCGCACCGCTTCGCTCGGCGTCACCGTCTGGTCCATCGCGATCTTTTTCGTCTGCAGTGCTTCGAAGACGAGATACGCCGTCATCAGCTTGGTAAGCGATGCCGGTTCCACGCGCTCGTCCGGATTGCCCGACGCGAGCACCTGATTGCTGGTTGCGTCGACGAGCACCCACGAGCGCGCATTCACCGCCGGCGGCGGCACTTGCGCGAACGCGGTGCTGGCCGCGAGCGTGGCGGGCAACACGACGCCGAGCGTGATGGCGCGGCTGAGCGTGGAGGGAACGAAGGATGCAGCGGAGGGGAAAGACAGGCGGCCGGAGGTGGAAAAACGCATAGGGTCGGTTCGTGCAGAAAAGTACAGCGCGCGCGAGCGCAGAGTTGGGAGAGCCGGTCGGCGAGCGTCTGGCCGCAACATCAAGCGTAGCGGCTCGGGCGCCCATTGGACTTCCGGCCACGCGATCGGTTCGCGCAGCACACCTGCAGCCGGCACCGCTGCGCGCGTGAAAAGAAGCTACGCGTCGCGCGAACTGCCGCACAGGCCGTGCTGCGCCCAAAAAAGAGCGCCCATTATACGCGCGCTACACTCGCAACTTCGCGCAACGGCGGGCGATAAATTGTGAGTTTTTGCCTACCTGTACCCCTGAAAACGCGCGTCAGCCGATCCGTCAACGCCACGCGTCGACAATGATCCGCTTCAGGATGTGGAGCTTGCGATGCAGGAAATGCTCGGCGCCCGGAATCACGACAACCGGCAATTCCTGCGGCCGCGCCCAGTCGTAAACGGATTGAATGGGAACCGTCTCGTCGGTCTCGCCGTGAATGACGAGCGTGTTTTCCGGCACCGGCGCGACTTCCCAGCGGCTCGCGGCCGTGCCGACGAACACCATGCGCTCGATCTGCTGCCCTTCGTCGCGCAACTTCGCCGCCACGTGCGACAACACGAACGTGCCGAACGAAAAGCCCGCCAGCACGAGCGGCAGATCGCCGTGCCCAGGTTGCGCGCGCATGTGGTCGAGCACCGCGCGCAGATCGTCGCGCTCACCGATGCCCGCGTCGTGCTCGCCTTGCGTTTGTCCTACGCCGCGAAAATTCGCGCGATACGTCACGTAGTTCAACCCGACGAGCGTGCGCGCGAGGGTTTGCGCGACCTTGTTATCCATGGTTCCGCCGAAGAGCGGATGCGGATGCGCGACGAGCGCGATGCCGCGCGGCGCGGCGCCGTTTTCGCGGGCTTCGTCGGGCAGGTCGAGCGCGACCTCGATCTTGCCGACCGGGCCGTCGATCAGATACTTCTTCGTGTGTACGTTCATGGTGCCGTTTATTGATCGATCTTCAGACGCTCAACGATTTTGCCGTTCGCGAGATGCGAGTCGACGATTTCGTCGATGTCGCTTTCATCCACGTACGTGTACCAGACGCCTTCCGGATACACCACGAGCGCCGGACCCAGCTCGCAGCGGTCGAGACACCCGGCCTTATTGATGCGCACCTGGCCCGGGCCGGCGAGGCCGAGTTTCTTCACGCGTTTTTTCGCGTGCTCCTGCATGGCCTGCGCGTTGCAATTCGCGCAGCTCGGACGCTCCGCGCCCGGCTCGCGCTGATTCAGGCAAAAGAAGACGTGATATTTGTAGAACGAGTCCATGATGTACGGGAGGGAAAGCTATCAGAAGGGCAATAGTGCAGCAGAACGCGGTTGGGCGCAGCGACGCGGCTATCGGGCGGATGCTGGCGCGGCCGATGCCTGCGGGCCTGCGCACGGCGCGAGCGCGCGGCCCGCAGCCCGCAGCCCGCAGCCCGCAGCCCGCAGCCGACGATTATATCCAGCAAGCCACCTCCCACGCCGAGCCGCGCCTCGTCCGCGCCTGCCGCGCGCTCAGGCGCGCCGCGTGCGCCGCCCAAGCCACACCCGCTCGACGACAAACGCGAGCCACACGAGCGCCGCATACGGCCAGACCCACGCGAGCCAGCGCGCAAGGCCGTTGAAGTGCAAATACCGCCCTTGCCGCCAGTCGGCCAGCACCACATCGAAATAAGGATTCACCGGCAGCAGGTTGACCAGCACCAGCGTGAGCACAAGCGCGCCGGCCGCCAGCGACGCCCGCGCGCTGCGCGGCAGACGCAGCACGACGAGCCCGAGCAGCGCGCCGCCGCCGAGGCCCGCAAGCCCGCCCGGCGTCGCCCAGTCGAAAGCCAGGCCCGATTGCGATTGCAGGAAGGTCGCGCCCGCCTTCACACCCAGAGCGACGACGATAAACAGCAGCATCAGCCGCACGCGCGGCGCATGACGGCGCACGGACAACGACGCGAGCGCCAGCGCGGCAAACAGATTGAGCGTCGTGATGAGCGCTTCCCACGCGTCCTCCGGCAGCCAGGCGGCCACCCATGCCGGCCACGCGCCGACGTGCCAGCCGGCCGGCGTCCAGGCGAAGAGCGCGTCCTGCGTCGTGGAATCGAAACGGGTCCACAGGACGCGCGGCCAGTTGCCGAGGCCGAAGAGGCGCGGCGCCGGATACATCGTCGCAAACGGCCAGGCCGCCACGAGGCACGCCAACGCCGCGCTGTCGCGCTCGAACCACATGAGCCGCAGACGCCGCAGCAAGCCGCGGTCGAGCAGCGCGCCGGTCGCGGGCGACATGATCGCGGCACCCAGCAGCGCGCCGAGTGCATTGGCCGCGAGATCGAGGTTGGAGGCGACGCGCGTCGGCAGATAGGTTTGCACGGCTTCCATCACGCCCGACAGCAGTCCGCCCACGAGGAACGCCAACGCGACCGCCAGCGGCCCGCGCCAGCGCGGGTAAAGCGCGAGCACCATGAGCGCGCCGAACGGCATGTAGCCGAGCACGTTCGTGACGACATCGAAAGCTGTCAGGTATTGCGGCATCGGGTCCGCGAGATAGGCCAGCGGCCCGATGCCGAGCGAGCGCCAGCCCGAAAACGGATACCACGAACCGTAGACGATCAGCGCGGTATAGAGCACCAGCGCCTGCCGCGAGAGCACCGAAGGGCGGCGCAGCCACGATCGTTCGCTCATGCAGCGCTCCGTTGCGTGCGCTGCGCGTGCTTCATTGCGCGGCGACCAGCGCCTGCACACCGAGCCAGGCGCCGATTTGCGCAACGAGGTCGTCGCTGGCGGCGGCGAGCGCCTGCGCGCCGCCGGCGGCGTCGGCGGAACGGGACGGCGCGCGCGAGATAAACGTGCGCTGGCCGATCACCTTGCCGCTTTGCGTGAGCGTGGCGCGCGCGGTCACGGCCGCATGGCTTTGCGACTGGCTATCGAAAACCTGCTCGAACTCGCTCAGTTCGATTTTCAGCACCGGCGCGGCAACGCCGTCGGCGCCCGTCAGCACCGTGCCGCGCGAACTGAGCGCGCCGCGCAGACGCTGCGTGAGCAACGCGGACGGCGGCATCGTCCAATGGCTGTTGGCGTACGCGGCGACCTGCTGCGAGTCCGCGTAGCCGAGCCGGTACACGAGCTTGTCGGACTGCAGCCCTTCGGGCGCGCTCACGTCGAGCACCTTCACGGCCGGCTGCGTTCCCGCCGACGACGCCGGCTTCGGCGGGCCGAAATCGTAGCGGATGTCCGACAGCGCGGCCGGCGTGCTCGTGCAGCCGGCGGCCAGGAGACCCACGGCGACGAGCGCCGCGCACGCCGCGCCCGCACGCGTGACGCGCGAGGACAACAGCCGGTGAATGGAGCGTGACATGACTATCTTCCTTTCTTCAAACCTTCAGAATCATTGCGCGGCGCGCGCGGCGGGCCACGTAAATCCGGCCTCGCCCGGCCCCGGCGCCGCGGCCGGCGCACCGAAGAGCACGCTGCGCGGACTGGTGCTGAACGTGTCGGCGGCACGGTCCACCGAACGTGCAGCGGAACGCACGTCTTCGGCGAGTGAATTCACGCGCGGCAGCGTGTCGTAACCGACTCGCGCCGACAACTCCTGCAACGAGCCGTTCATCGCGGTGAGCGCGTCGCCTGCCTGCTGCGCAGCCGTGCCGACCTTGTTCAGATTGCTCTCGAACGGACCGTCGGGGCGGTTCAGGCTCGTGATCAACTGGTTGGTCGAGGCGAGCGTGGAGCCCAGCTTGTCGATGGTCGCGGGCAGCTTGCCGGCCGCGGGCGCCATCTGCTGCGTGAGCGTGGCGACGCCGTCCGCGGCTTTCTGAATGCTGGCCGCGGTGCCGTGCAACTGGTCGACCATCTCGGGCGACAACAGATTGTCGACGTCGTCCGTGACCTTTTCGAGTTTCCTCAGCAGCACGTCGCCGCGCTGCTGCAACTGGTCGAGCAGGCCAGGCCGCATCGGCAACTGCGCCACCTGTTTCGGCGACGAAGCGAGCGGCGACGGATCGCGCCCCGTATCGTCGAGCTGGATGAACGCAATGCCGGTCACGCCCTGGAAGCCGAGACTGCCGAACGTGGAATGCGTGATCGGCGCGTGAGTGTCGACGAGAATGCGGATCACGATCTGCCCCGGATGATCGCGGTCGAACTTGATGGACTGCACCTTGCCGACGTCGAGCCCGCGATAGCGCACGGCGGCGTCGGTAAACAGGCCCGTCACATTGGTGCGCGCAATCAGATCGTACGGCACGCGCACGGCGCGGTCGACATTGAACAAAAATGCCGCCGTGGCGATCGCGCCGAGCAGCACGACCGTGAAGAGTCCTGCCCAGAACGCATGTGATTTGTTTTCCATTACCGGGTTCCCTGATTCACAGCGGCAATTCCGACGACGCCGGCTCGAGCGCCGCGCGCGGCAGCTTCGCGCGGCGCTCGGGTGGCAGCGCCTGCAACGCGCGACGCCCGCGCAAGCCGAGAAAATATTCGCGGATAAAAGGATGATCGACGCCCGCGGCCTCTTCCACCGGCGCCGCGACCAGCACCTTGCGGTCCGCCAGCACGGCGACGCGCGTGGACAGCGCGACCATCGTATCCAGGTCGTGCGTGATCATCACGACCGTCAAACCGAGCGCGCGATGCAGCGCCGAAATGAGTTCGACGAATTCCTCGGACGCCTGAGGATCGAGGCCCGCCGTCGGTTCGTCGAGAAACAGCAGTTCGGGTTCGAGCGCGATGGCGCGCGCAATGCCGACACGCTTGATCATGCCGCCCGACAGCGCCGACGGCATTTTCGACGCGTGCTTGCACGGCAGGCCGACCATTTCCAGCTTCAGCATCACGATGTCGCGCAGCAGGTCTTCCGGCACCTGACCGAGTTCGCGCACGGGCTGCGCGACGTTGTCGAACACCGACAGCGACGAGAACAGCGCGCCGCGCTGAAACAACATGCCGGAGCGGCTGCGCATGAGCAGCGCCGTTTCCGGCGAAATGGTCGCGAGGTCCTCGCCGAACAGCTTGATGGTGCCGGACGACGGCCGCTCGAGGCCGAGAATCTGCCGCACGAGCGTGGTCTTGCCCGACCCCGAGCCGCCGACAATCGACAGGATTTCGCCGCGCCGCACGTCGAGATTCAGATGCTGATGCACGATGTTGCGGCCATAGCGCTTGGTGACGTCGATCACCTCGATCACCGGCTCGGCGATGGAAGGCATCGGCTGGCCGCGCACGGCCTGAGTGAGCGGCGCGATCATCCGAGCCCCACGTTCTGGAACAGGATCGCGAACACGGCGTCCGCGAGAATCACGATCGTAATCGACGTCACGACCGAGCTCGTCGTGCCCTCGCCAAGGCTTTGCGAATTCGCCTTGATACGGAACCCGAAATGACAGCCGACAATCGCGATCAGCATGCCGAAGGCGACGCCCTTGCCGAGCCCGATCCACAGATTGGCAACGGGCACCACGCCCGGCAGCGCGCGCGCAAAGTAGCTCATGTCGATGCCGAGCACGATCTTCGCGGCGAGCGCGCCGCCCGTCAGCGCAATGATGTTGGTCCACATGACGAGGAGCGGCATCGCCACACCGAGCGCGACCACGCGCGGCAGGATGAGCCGCAGGCCGTGTGGAATGCCCATCACGCGCATGGCGTCGAGCTCCTCGGTTACGCGCATCACGCCGATCTGCGCGGTGATCGCCGAGCCCGAGCGGCCCGCGACCAGAATCGCCGACAGCACCGGCCCCAGTTCGCGGATCACCGACAGCCCGAGAATGTTCACGATGTACTGATTCGCGCCGAAGAGCCGCAACTGCTGCGCCGACAGATAGCTCAGCACGATGCCGATCAGGAAGGCGACGAGTGCGGTGATCGGCAGCGCTTTGGTGCCGGCGTTGTAGACGTTCGCCGAAATTTCGGTCCACGGCGTGATGGCCGGCTTGCGCGCAATGGCGAGCAGATCGAGCACGACGCGCCCGAACATCGCCACGCCGCCGTACAGATGCTCGAGGAAGGAAAAGATCGCGAGACCGAGCCGCGTAAACGGATCGAATTTGACGACGGGCTCAGCGGTTTCGCGAACCGTGTCGAGCAACGCGATTCGCTCGAAAATATCGCGCTGCGTGTCGGTGAGCTCCGTGTCCGGCGGCATTCTGTGGCCCCACACACGCCACAGCGCCTGGCCGCCCACATGGTCCATCCGGTCGATACGCGACAGGTCCCATTGGCCGATGCCTTCGGCGCCCTCCAGCGAGCGCAATTGCGGGATCACGTGTCCGGTCGCGCGATCGCGCGCGAGCGCGAGCGCCGTCCATTGGCCCGAGAGCCGGACGATCTTGCCCTGGCTGCCGGCCGCGACTTCGAGGCCGGGCGGAGTGTCGTAGTTCAAGGATCGCTGCAATCTGGTGATCGGATTAGCGGCCATTGTAACGAAGGCGCAGCGGATCGACCGTCCGGGCGGCCCTCCGGCCGTTCGCTATCGCTACAATAGGGAGCATGAACGCTTCCCGCACTCTGCCCCAAGACCCGGCCGCTGCCGCGAACACAGCTGACTGGCGCATCGACCGTGAACGCGCCGTCGCGCTGTTCGGCGCGCATGCGCATGACTGGCCGATTGAAATCGTCGAGGAAACCGGCTCGACCAATGCCGACCTCATGAGCCGCGTGAAAGCGCTCCCGCGCCGGGCCGGCGCGCTGCCGCGGCCGATCGTGCGGGTCGCGTACCTGCAAACCGCCGGGCGCGGACGGCGCGGCCGTCCTTGGTATGCCGAGCCGGGCAATGCACTGCTGTTTTCCGTGGCCTGCGTGCTGCCGCGTCCGCTCGAAGGGCTCGTGGGCTTGAGCCTCGCGGTGGGCGTCGCGCTCGTCGACGGATTGCGCTCGCTGCCTGTCGCCGGGCCGGGCCAGATCGCGCTGAAGTGGCCGAACGACGTGCTGCTCGAAGGCGACAAGCTCGCCGGTATCCTGATCGAAACCGCGTGGAGCACAGACAGCGCGAGCGCGGTCGTGATCGGCATCGGCACCAATGTCAAAGGCGCCGACGAACTCGCCGCGAAGCTCGGCGCGCTCAACGCAGAAACGCCGCCGCAGGCGCGCGGCACGGCGCCGACCGCGCTGCAGCGCGCGCTGCCGAACGCCAATCTCACCGATACGCTCGCCGCCGAGCTCAACGCGCTCGAACCCGCGTTGCAGCGTTTCGGCGCCGAGGGCTTTGCGCCGTTCCAGGCGCGCTGGAATGCAATGCATGCCTACGCGGGCCGCGAGGTCGTGCTGCTCGAGCAAGGGCAGGAGGTCACGCGCGGCGTCGCGGCGGGCGTCGATGAACGCGGCCAGTTGCTGCTCGATACCGACGCGGGCAGGCAAAGCATTGCGACCGGCGACGTGTCCTTGCGTCTCGCCGACGGTGCTGCATGACGGGCGGCACGTCTCATCTGTTGCCCCAGCTTTTGATCGACGCGGGCAATAGCCGCGTCAAATGGGCGATGGTGGCGGCGGACGGCGCGCAGATCGCGGCCGGCGCGCTCGCTCATGAGGCGAGCGAATCGCCGGAGCGGTCGGCTCAGTGGTCAGCTCAGTGGTCACGCTTGCCGGCGCCTGGCGGCGCGTGGTTATCCAATGTCGCCGGTGCTGCAGTGGCGGCGCGCATCGCCGCGCTGGTCGACGCGCAGTGGCCGCGCTTGCCGCTCACCGCGGTCCGTGCAAGCGAGCGGCAGTGCGGCGTGATCAATAGCTACGCCACGCCGCATGCGCTAGGCAGCGACCGCTGGGCCGGTATGATCGGCGCGCGCGCGGCTTTTCCGGGCGAGCATCTGCTGATTGCGACATTCGGCACGGCGACCACGCTCGAAGCCCTGCGCGCCGACGGATTGTTTGTCGGCGGACTCATTGCGCCAGGCTGGAGCCTGATGATGCGCTCGCTCGGCGAGCACACGGCGCAACTGCCGACGCTCGACGCCCACGCCGCGCGCGGCCTGCTCGAGGCTGGCGGCACGCCAGACGCCGCGCGTCGCGGCCCGTTCTTCGCGACCGACACGCCGCGTTCTTTATCCGCCGGCTGCACGCTAGCGCAAGCGGGGCTTGTCGAGCGAACATGGCGCGACTTGCAGGATGAGTGGCAGGTGCCGGTGCGCCTCGTCGTGGGCGGCGGCGCGGCGGACGAAGTGGCGAGCGCGCTGAAAGTGCCGCATACTCGCCACGATTCGCTGGTCTTGTCGGGGCTCGCGCTCATCGCTTCGGAGCGCGGCGCCTGAAGCAGGCTGCAATGTCACGGGGCGCGCCGTGGCCAGGATCGCGGCAGAACGACACGGGGCGGTTCAATTTATGGACGGGAAAACAAAATAATGCTGCGCTGGCTGATCGCCATCTTGTTTCTAGCCAACCTTCTGGCATTCGTCGCGGTCCGCGGCATGTTCGGTCCGACACCCACGGCAAGCGGACGGGAACCCAATCATCTCAGCCGCGAAATTCATCCCGACTGGCTGAAGGTGCGCCCCATCACGGCCGCCGAGGCAGGCGACCAGGCGGTGGTCGGCGCGCCGGCTCCGGCCGCGCCGATTGCGGCTTCGGCATTGCCGCAATAAAGCGCCCCTGCAAAAAACGCCCTGGCACTCAGCTCTGCGTGCGGACTTTCGTAAGCAATGCCGTGGTCGAGCGATCATGCTCGAACGGGATTGCCAGCGCCTTGCCGCCCCACCCTCGCACGATGGCCGACTCCGGCAACGCGTCCATGTCATAGTCGCCGCCCTTGACGAGCACGTCCGGGCGCAGCGCCGAGATCAGTTCGACCGGCGTTTTTTCAGCAAAGCACACGACATAATCGACGCTTTCCAACGCCGCGAGCAGCGCCATGCGGTCGGCTTCGTTGTTGATCGGCCGGTCGTCGCCCTTGCCGAGCATGCGGACTGACGCGTCGCTATTCACGCCGACAATCAGGCAAGCGCCTTGTACTTTCGCATCCGCGAGATAGGTCACATGCCCGCGATGCAGGATGTCGAACACGCCGTTTGTAAATACGACCGGCGCCTTGAGCGTGGGGCGCAGCGCGACGAGCGCGTCGCGCGTGAGAATCTTGCGTTCGAAAATGGCAGCCATGAGCGACGTGGAGGAGAGACAGAGGGAATGCCGTCACGATACAGCGCGCACCGCATCGAACAGCTCCAACCGGACAAACGAAAAAGGCAAAACAAAGCCGCTGAAATAAAACGGCCCGGCAAGCTGTCAGCCGCCGGACCGTTTTGAAGCTGTTTTTTAAAGCCGCTTCTTGAACTATTTAAAACCGTCCAACGCCGTCAAACCACGTTGCCGCCTGAGCAGCGCGAGCTTTGCGCGGTGCCCGGCGCCCCAAAGTGGATGCGACACGGACGCGAAGTCGACGCGACGTGGCCCGTCAAGCCGGCTGTTCGGCCGATTTCTGGTCGGCCTGCAGCCGTGCCACGACTTCCTTGCGATAGCGGTTCAGTTCCTGCGCCGTGGTGAACGTGCGCTCGAACAGCAGCGACAGGTTGTGCAGAATGCGCTCGACCACCTTCTTTTCCCAACCGTCGTCGAAACGGATCTGCTCGTCAAGCCAGCGCTCCAGCCATTCGGGGTCCGGCAGACGCGACTGGATCGTGTCGCGCGGGAACAAGGCCTGATTCACGTGCAGATTGGTGGGATGCAGCGGCTTTTCGGTGCGGCGCGCCGACGCCATCAGCACGCCGATCTTCGCAAAAGCCGCACGCGCGATGTCGCCGGTTTGCGCCATGGCTTTCTTCATGTAGCGCAGATACGCGCCGCCATGCCGCGCTTCGTCGCGCGAAATGGTTTCGTAGATGTGCTTGATGACAGGTTCGGTGTGCCACTCGGCCGCGCGGCGATACCAGTGATTCAGGCGAATTTCGCCGCAGAAGTGCAGCATCAGCGTTTCGAGCGGCGGCGCCGGGTCGAACTCGAAGCGCACAGCGTGGAGTTCTTCTTCCGTGGGGCACATTTCGGGCTTGAAGCGGCGCAGGTATTCCATCAGCACCAGAGAATGCTTCTGCTCTTCAAAGAACCACACGCTCATGAATGCGGAAAAATCGCTGTCGTGATGGTTGTCACGGAGAAACATTTCCGTGGCGGGCAGCGCCGACCATTCGGTGATCGCGTTCATCTTGATCGTCGCGGCCTGCTCGTCGGTCAAGAGCGATGCATCGAACTTGTCCCAGGGAATGTCCTTCTCCATGTCCCATCGAACCGATTCGAGCGATTTATAAAGTTCCGGATAAAGCATGGTGTTCATAGTCCCACCCCTGTTCTGCACATACTGTGTGTGTCTGTCACTACTACGTGTAGCACTCTTGCTGACGACGAACGAGGCGCACCGGGTGTTGTGCCCGAGTGCCGCGCCGCTCGCCGGCCAAGCCTTCAATTTTACGCGGTAACCGGCCGCACGGATGCACGGGCAGCGAAGAAGTCCGGGCGCTTGCGCGAAGAGCGGCTAACACGACATTCCACGCTCGAATAACGCGCTGCGCGGCCAACCGTGGGTGAGGGATACGTGAGGGATACCCTATGCCTGAGGTCGAGCCAGTTTGCGATGAAAACCGCACCGTCCAGCCCTGCGCCGGTCGTGCCGGCGGCGAATGGAGCAAGGGCGGCTGGATTGGTTGTTTTCAGCGCACGCCCAAAAGCCAAACAAAGACCTTCCAATGATAGCACGCTGGCTTCTCCAAACCCGCCCGGGGACAGACGCAATCCGGATGCCTGATTGACCTGTCTCAATGAAACCCCGAATCCGCCGAGTGTGACGCGCGATCGGCGTCAAAACCATGACAGCCGGCGATTTCGCACTGTTGTTTGGCGCCGACAGTTGGAGCGCGCCGCCGCCCGGCGCGCCGGCTCCTACAGAGACTTTTTCGGCGCCTTGGACGCAGCGCTGCCCGTTCCCGTGCCCGTGGCCGCACGCTTTGTCGCAGCCGGTGCGCGCTTCGCCGCCGGGCGTTTCGCGGCGGCTTCGGCCGGTCCGCTGGATTCGCCGGAAGCCGCGGCCGGCGCGTCGGCGGGCGATGGGCGCGGCACGTCCGTCGCGCCGCCGACCGCCTCCGCCGCCTCGTCTGCGGCCTCGTCTGCCGGATCTTCGCTCGAGTCAGACGGTGCGCCCGCGGCGTCCCCGGCGGCGGCCGCCGGCTGGGTCATCGCGAATTGGGCGATCTGATTGAATTGCGATTGCAGCAGGTTCCACCATGCCGATGCGTCGAAGCTCGGCGCGGCGGGCGCGGCTTCTTCGTCGGCCGGCGGCTCTGCGGCGCCCGCACTTTCCGTGGCGGCGGAACTGGAACCGGATGCCGAAGCACCCGCCTGCGGATGCGGCCAGCCGCTCGCCGGCGACGGGCTCGGCGCGGGCGCCGGCGCTTCAGGCGCTGCAGGCTGCGCCATCGACTGTTGCGCGAACGCGCCGAACGCACGCAGCGTCGCCAGCGTCGCGCGCTGCACTTCTAGCGCCTGAATCGCCGACTGCAGCATGTTGAGGTTCAGCTTGAGCCATTGCTCGACGGCGCGCATGTCGGTGATGCGCTTGTCGAGTTCCTCGACGTTGGTGAGCGGCGCCATCATGTCGGACATCATGGAGAGCGACGGTCCCAGGCCCGCGCCCGGCTGCGCGCCCGCAAACGCGGAGCCGAATGGCGAGAGGCGCATCATGCCCCACATGCGGTCGAGCATTTCGGCCGGCGGAAAGCCGGGGAAACCGGGAAACGGCGGCGTGGAGCCAGGTGTGTCGGTCATGCTTGTCGCCTCGCTGCATTAACGGAAAAGCGCGGAAGAAGGGAGCACAAAACAGCAACGGCCGCGCAGACGAATCCGATCATACCGCGCGACGCGCGACGATCCCACCCGGCCGTCACCGTGTGCGCCACGGGTCGGCGCCGCCGAAATCCGGCGCGCGCCGCTCGCGCAGCGAGCTCACGCCCTCGCGCACGTCCGGTCCGGCGAAGCCCATGAATTCGAGCGCCAGCGACGTATCGAAGGCCGGGCCCGCTGCGCGCAGCCAGTTGTTCAACGCATACTTGGTCCAGCGGATCGCGGTTTGCGAACCGTGAGCGAGTTTCTGCGCGACCTCAAATGCCTTCGGCAGCAGATCGTTTTCGTCGACGGCGAGCGATACGAGGCCGATGCGCTCCGCCTCCGCGCCGCTCACCGGCTCGCACAGCATCAGGTAATACTTGGCTTTTGCCATGCCGCACAGAAGCGGCCAGACAATCGCCGCGTGGTCGCCTGCGGCCACACCGAGCCGCGTATGCCCGTCGATAATGCGCGCGGTTTTTGAGGCGATCGAGATGTCCGCAAGCAGCCCCGCGACGAGCCCCGCGCCGACCGCCGGACCGTGCATGGCCGATACGATCGGCTTACTGCAATTGATCACGTTGTAGACAAGATCGCGAGCCTCGCGCCACACGCGCGCGCGCACGTCGAAATCGGTCGCCATGTCTTCCACGAGTTGCAGATCGCCGCCGGCTGAGAAGCCCTTACCCTCGCCGCGAATGATCGCGACACGCGTGTCCGGATCGCGGTCGATGTCGCGCCAGATTTCCGCGAGCTCGTAATGCATGCGCGCATCCGCGGTCGCGAGGGCACTTCTGTTCGCGCCCTCGCCGCTCATCACCACTTCGAGCACGCCATGCGGACGGCGATGCAGTTGAAGCGAGCGGTAATGCGCGTAAAAGGCGTCGTTGGTGTGAGGTTGCTGGGACATGGTGAGCGATCCGTGTTTGCGTATCAGTGCGTGCGAGTGCGTGTCGGTGCGCCGTCGAGTCGTTGCGTCGCAGCCTCTTCAGCGCGGCTGATAAACCCATTTGCCGTTCTTGATTTCGACCATCACGCGTGCGCGCTGGTCGAGGCCGAGGTGATCCGCGGCGCTCATGTTGACCACGCCGTTGGTGTCCGCAAGACCGCGCGTGGCTTCGAGCGCGTCGCGCAACGCGCGGCGGAATTCCGGCGTGCCGGGCGACGCCGCTTTCAATGCGATAGGCACCGCGTGATTGAGCAGCATGCCCGCATCCCATGTGTAGGAGCCGAAAGCCGATACGGTGCCCGGACCACGCAGCGCCTCGAAACGCGCGATGTAGTCGAGCGCAAGGCGCTTCGCCGGATGATCCGCCGGCAATTGCGCTGCCACGAGCACAGGGCTTGCGGGCAGGAACGTACCGTTGCAGTCGGCGCCGCACACGCGCAGGAAGTCGTTATTGCCCACACCGTGGTTGTGATAGATCAGCCCTTTGTAGCCGCGCTCCCTGAGCGTCTTCGGCGGCAGCGCGGCGGGCGTGCCGGCCGCCCCCACAACGACGGCATCCGGATGCGTCGCGAGAATTTTCAGCACCTGGCCCGTCACGCTCGGGTCCGTGCGATTGAAGCGCTCGCTAGCCACCATCTCCATGTGATGCAATTGTGCGAACTTCGCGACTTCGGCGTAAAAAGTCTCGCCGAGCGCGTCCGCCTGGCCGATGAACGCGACGGTTTTCACGCCGTGCGTGCTGGCGTGCTCGGCAATCGCCGAAGCCATCATCGCGTCCGTTTGCGGCGTCTTGAAGACCCAATGGCGTTTCGCGTCCACCGGTTCGATGATTTTTGCCGACGACGCGAGCGAGATCATCGGCGTCGTTCCGTCCGCCACCACGTCGATCATTGCGAGCGAGTTCGGCGTGATCGACGAGCCGATGATCGCGTCGACGTGGTTTTCGGAGATCAGCTTCTTGGTGTCCTGCACGGCCTGGGTCGTGTCCGACGCATCGTCGAGCACGATATAGTCGACGCTCTGGCCGGCGATCTGCTTCGGCAACAGCGTGGCCGTATCGCGCGCGGGAATACCGAGCGACGCGGCCGGCCCCGTCAGCGACAGCACGAGCCCGATCTTCACCTGCGCCAGTGCGACAGCCGGCGACAGGCCGGCAAGCGTCGCAACCAGCAAGGCCGGGCGACGCATGAGGCGCGCGAACCGCCTGATGGGCGCGAATTGCTGCAACCGCTCGCGCCACGCGCGGCCATCTGCATTACCCGCCCATCCCGCTTCAAACGATCCAGCTCGCCGCATGGTGTCTCCTCACATGAGTTTTTCGTTCTGATTTACCGCCGATGCCGTCGCGCCAGTCAGTGTAGCGGCGTGCGACAGCGGCAACATCGGGCGAAACCCTTTCGGCAAACTGACCGCGTCACTCGAGCGGCGCGATGCTCTGCTCGATGGCACCGAAAATCGACTTGCCCGCTTCGTCGAACATTTCGATCTTGACGGTGTCGCCGTACTTCATGAACTCGGTCTGCGGCGCGCCGTGCTCGATGGTTTCCAGGCAGCGCTTTTCGGCGATACAGCAGTAGCCGCGCTTCGCGTCCTTGTTCGACACCGTGCCCGAGCCGACAATCGTGCCCGCGCGCAAGTTGCGCGTTTTGGCCGCGTGCGCGATCAGTTGCCCGAAGTGAAACACCATATCGCTGCCGGCGTCCGGCTGACCGACCTTCTTGCCATTCCAGTGGACGATCATCGGCCGGTGCACGCGGCCTTCGCGCCAATGTTCGGCGAGTTCGTCGGGCGTGACCGCAACGGGCGCGAACGACGTGGCCGGCTTGCTCTGGAAAAAGCCGAAGCCCTTGGCAAGTTCGGCGGGAATCAGGTTGCGCAGCGAGACGTCGTTGACGAGCGTCACGAGCCGCACGCTCCTCAACGCCTGCTCAGGCGCGACGCCCATCGGCACATCGCCCGTGATCACTGCAACTTCTGCCTCGAAGTCGATGCCGAACGCTTCGGATGCGCACACCACGTCGTCTTTCGGCCCGATGAAGTCGTCGCTGCCGCCCTGATACATGAGCGGATCGGTCCAGAATTCAGCGGGCATCTCCGCGCCGCGCGCGCGCCGCACGAGTTCGACGTGATTGACATACGACGAGCCGTCAGCCCACTGGAATGCGCGCGGCAGCGGCGCCATGCAGTCGCTCGCGTCGAACGAAAACGTGTTGCGCGCGCGGCCCTGGTTGAGCGCGTCGTACAGGTCGTGCAATTGCGGCGCGTAGAAGGTCCAGTCGTCGAGCACGCGCTGCAACGTGGGCGCAATGGCATCGGCAACGGCGGCGGTGTGCAGGTCGCGCGACACGACGATCAGTTGACCGTCGCGCGTGCCGTCCTTCAGCGTGGCAAGTTTCATGGAGAGATGAACCGTGTTAGTGACGATAGAGGGAATCTATTCTACGATGGTGAATCGGCGCCGCCCAAGCCCGGCTTGCCGGCGCCGCACGGCAGGCCCGTTCGCGCCCTGCCGCAGCCGGTTCCTTTCACACTGATTCTGAACGCGCTTCGCGCCTTTGCTCATGCCGCACACTGCCCGCTCCGGCGCAATGTCCCACGACCCGACCGCCGCCGATCCGCTCGACGCCCCCGAAACCGACGACGATTCCGCCGAGGCCGGCGAGGAAAAACTGCGCTCCGGCATCCAGTCGATCGAAGTCGGCTTCAGGCTGCTCGACGTGCTGACTCACGAGCCGCGCGCGATGATGCTGCGCGATCTCGCACAGCGCGCCGGCATGAGCCCGGCGAAAGCGCATCGCTATCTGGTCAGCTTTCTGCGACTTGGCGTCGTCGCGCAAGATCTTTTGTCGGGACGCTATGAGCTCGGCGGCTTTGCCCTGCAACTGGGACTCGCGCGCCTCGCCCGCGTCGACGGCGTGAAGCTCGCGCGGATTGCACTTGCCGAATTGCGCGATCGCCTGGACCTGACGGTGGGCATCGCCGTGTGGGGCAATCAGGGGCCGACCATGGTTCACTGGATGGAGTCGAGTCATCCGGCAAAGGCGTCGCTCAAGCTCGGCGACGTCATGCCGCTGCTCAGCTCCGCCACGGGCTTGCTGTTCGCGGCCTACCTGCCGGCGGGCAAAACCGCGGCGATGCTCGAACGCGAGCTGGCCGACACGCGCCGCTCGTCGCACCTCGGGGTGCCGCGCACGCGCGAGGAAGTCGAACGCGTGCTTGCGCAGGTGCGCGAGCACGAAGCGGCGCGCGTCGAAGGCATGTTGCTGCCGACTATTCACGCATTCTGCATGCCGGTATTCGACTCGACCGGCGCGCTGGCGCTCGGTCTCGTCGCGCTCGGTCACGAAGGCGCGTTCGACATTAGCTGGGGAGGCGAAATCGACACCGCGCTGCGCGAGTGCGCGCAAAAGCTCTCGTACGAGCTCGGCTATAGTCCGACGCCGCGCTAACACATCGTTCCGCTTTCCGCCGCGCCTTCATTTTTTCGCCGATGGCCTTACCTTCCGCCGCAGGTCGTTCCAGTCTCACGCCGCCCGGCGAGCCGCGCGCCCGCTGGCGCACGTGGCGCTGGATTGCCGTGCTGCTGGTCGTCAGCCTGCTTCACTGGATTGCCGCGCAGTGGGTGGAGCGTCATCGCGCAACACTGAACCCAACGGACGACGAACACGTGCCCGTGCAGGTCGCGTTGCTCAAGCCGGAACGTATCGAGCGCAATCCGGCGGCTGCGGCATCGGTCGCGCCCGCGCAGCCGCCGAAGCGCAAGCCCGCCGCCAGCAAGCCCCGCGAACATGTGTTGACCGCCTTGCAACCCGCGGACAAAGCGCCAGCGCAAGCGGCAACAGCAACCTCGGACGCCGCCGCGAGCGAACCCACCGCAAACGCGGTGCCCGCGAATGCGGCAAGCGCCGCGAGCGCAGCGTCGGGCGATGCCAATGTCAATGCAACGGCAAGCGCAACCGCGAGCGCCGATGCGCCCCAAGCCGCATCAGGCGTGAAGTTCTCGGTCCCGCCATCGGGCGATCTTCAGTACGACACGTTTTACAACGGCGTGCGCAACCAGCCCGGCACGATCCATTGGACAAGCAGCGCACAGCGTTACGACATGGTGGTTTCGGTGCCCTTACCCTTTGTGGGCACCTTCGTCTATTCGAGCCATGGCCGTATCGACGCATTCGGGCTCGCGCCCGAGCAATACGTGGAAAAGCGCGGCCGTCGCGCGGAAGACATCTCGATCTTCAATCGCACCGACAAAAAGATCGCGTTCACGCGCACGCCGGCCACGCTGCCGCTGCCGGACGGCGCACAGGACCGCTTCAGCATGGTGATGCAACTGGCAAGCCTCGTGCGCGGCGACCCCGACGCGTATAAGCCGGGCGTCACGCGGCAGTTTTTCGTGGTGGACAGCGACAGCGGCGAGAACTGGCCGGTGGAAACCATCGGCGACGAAACGATCCGCACCGCGCAGGGCTACCTGCAAACGCGTCATTTCAAGCGCCTGCCGCGCCGTGAGGGCGACCGGCGCCGCATCGACGTGTGGCTCGCGCCGTCGCTCGGCTGGCTGCCCGCGCGGCTCGTGCAGACCGAGCCGAACGGCACGCAGTTCGAACTCGTATGGCGCGGCAAGCTGAACGCCGATAGCGGCGCGGCCGCGGATTCGCCGACCGGTTTGCCGAACACCTCAGGAGACGCTTCTCTTCCAGATGCACCGGCCAATTCGACCGGTCCCGGCGGCGACCCTTCGGGCAACATCAAGCCGTAATCGCGCACCTGCCGACCGACGGCAAAAAGGCAAGCCCTGCACCCGAATGGTGCCTCGGCGATTGCACGAAACTTCCGTCTTGCCGCCGACTCTGCATCATCTGATGCAACCGTTCGGCGCCACGAGCCGACGGATTCTTCCCCTGCGTTCTCCTTGAAGGAGCTTGCATGCAAGTAAACGTCAACGGTATCGAAACGCGCTACGTGCTGAGCAACGAGGGCGGCGGGCCCTGGCTCACGTTCGTTCATCAGCTCGGCGGCGATCTGTCGGTCTGGGACCAGCTCGCCGGCTATTTCCGCGACGACTACACGGTGCTGCGCTACGACGTGCGCGGCCACGGCGAGACGGCGCTATCGCCGGAACCGTTCAACATTGCCGATCTTGCCGGCGACCTCGCCGCGCTGCTCGATGCGCTCGGCGCACCGGGCACACACCTCGTGGGCATGTCGATGGGCGGCATGATCGCCCAGCAGTTCGCCCTCGCCCACCCTTCGCGCGTGAACACCCTGACGATTGCCGACAGCACGGCCGCCACCTTGCCCGAAGCCCGCGCAATGTGGGACCAACGCGCCGCCAACGCGCGCCGCGACGGCATGGCGCCGCTCGTGCCCGCCACGCTGGAGCGCTGGCTGACGCCCGATTTCCGCACCGCGCACCCCGAAGCCGTCGAGCCGATACGCGAGGCGCTCAGCCGAACGTTGCCGGAAGGCTACGCAATGGCGTGCGAAGCGCTGCGCGATTTCGACGTACGCAGTAAGCTGGGAAGCATTCGCTGCGCAACGCTGGTCGTGGCCGGGCGCCATGACACGGGCACGCCGCCTGCTGCTAGTCAGGCAATAGCAGATGCCATTGAAGGCGCGCAGTTCGAATTGCTCGAGGCCGCTCATCTTGCGCCTGTCGAGCAGTCCCAACGGTTTGCCGCACTGCTTGAAACGTTTCTTGAAAGGCCGGTCTAACCGGTAGGTTCGGAACTTTTACAAGCGTCAATCCGGACCCACCCCTTGAATTCCAAACCATAAGCTCCACGTAAGGCGCAGGAACGGCCAGGAGCCAACGGAAATAAGGAGTGTCGCCATGCAAATGATCTATAACAGCCCCAATTACTGTGTCGTCGAGTTTCCGCCGCAAGAAGGTCCGCTGGCCATGAAATCGGGTGGCTACGAGATCGTCGACAAGAACATGCAACGCGAGATTTACATCGACGGTGCAATGGCGGCGCGGTTTCGCGAGAACGTGCAGAAGCTGATCGAAGAGGAACCGTCGCTCGACGAAGTGGACGAATTCCTCGGCCAGTTCGACAGTCTGATGCATCAACCGGTCATCCTTCACTGAGCCCAACTGAGCACCAGTTGCGCCTGATCTTTCAACGTTTGGAGCTTTTTCAACGTTTTTGGCGACATCTATCGACCGCGCCGTCCGGCTTCGCCGGCGGCCCTCATCAGGCGGTCGGCTCTCATCGAAACGGTTCAGCGGGCTGCGGCGCGCTGAACCGTTTTCTTTTGCAAGCCGCGGCGCGCGCGTTTGCCCGCTCTGCCGTCCGATACCGTGTCCGGCGCAATAGCCCGGCTGCGGCTACAATGACAGGTTCCCGAAAAAGCCGGCCCAAGCCCTCGTCCGCCATGAACCAGCCTGCCCAAACCGCCAAGCCAATCCGTCCCGAGTCCGAGTACACGCGGGGCGCGGCGCTGCCCGCGCTGCTCAAGTCGCGCATCCTGATTCTGGACGGCGCCATGGGCACCATGATCCAGCGCTACAAGCTCGACGAAGCGCGCTATCGCGGCGAGCGTTTCAAGGACTATGGGCGCGACATCAAGGGCAACAACGAACTGCTGTCCATTACGCAGCCGCAGATCATCAGCGAGATTCACGAGCAGTATCTGGCTGCGGGCGCCGACATCATCGAGACGAACACGTTCGGCGCGACCACCGTCGCGCAGGCGGACTACGGCATGGAGTCGCTGGCGGCGGAAATGAACCTCGAATCGGCGAAACTCGCGCGCGCCGCGTGCGACAAGTACTCGACGCCGGACAAGCCGCGCTTTGTCGCCGGCGCGATCGGTCCCACGCCGAAAACTGCGAGCATTTCGCCTGACGTGAACGACCCGGGCGCGCGCAACGTGACGTTCGACGAACTGCGCGCCGCCTATTACGAGCAGGCGAAGGCGCTGCTCGAAGGCGGCGCCGACCTGTTCCTCGTGGAAACCATCTTCGACACGCTCAATGCCAAAGCCGCGCTGTTCGCGCTCGACGAGCTGTTCGAAGACACCGGCGAGCGTCTGCCCATCATGATCTCCGGCACGGTCACGGACGCCTCCGGGCGCATTCTGTCCGGCCAGACCGTCGAGGCTTTCTGGAACTCGCTGCGCCACGCCAAACCGCTCACCTTCGGCCTGAACTGCGCGCTGGGCGCGGCGCTGATGCGTCCGTACATCGCCGAGCTGGCCAAGCTTTGCGACACCTATGTGTCGTGCTATCCGAACGCCGGCTTGCCGAATCCGATGAGCGATACCGGTTTCGACGAATTGCCGGCCGACACCTCCGGGCTGCTGAAAGAGTTCGCCGAGGCAGGTCTCGTGAATATTGCGGGCGGCTGCTGCGGCACGACGCCCGAGCACATTGCGGCCATTGCAAAGGCGCTCGCCGACGTGAAGCCGCGCAAGTGGCCCACGCAATATCGCGACGCCGCGTAACCGCGTGAACCGGCGCCAACGACCCGCCGGTTCACGCCCATCAGCCGCACCAGGCCGCACCTAACGCACGCAATCGACTCGTACATACGCCATGACCGATCACACCATGCGCCTTGCCGGCCTCGAGCCGTTCAACGTCACGTCCGGGACGCTCTTCATCAACGTTGGCGAACGGACCAACGTGACGGGCTCGAAAGCGTTCGCGCGAATGATCCTGAACGACCAGTTCGACGAGGCGATTGCCGTCGCGCGTCAGCAGGTCGAAAACGGCGCGCAGGTGATCGACGTGAACATGGACGAGGCGATGCTCGACTCCAAGGCGGCGATGGTGCGCTTCCTGAACCTCGTCGCGTCCGAGCCCGACATCGCGCGCGTGCCGATCATGATCGATTCGTCGAAGTGGGACGTGATCGAAGCGGGCTTGAAATGCGTGCAGGGCAAGGCGATCGTGAATTCGATTTCGCTGAAGGAAGGCGAAGAGGCCTTCCGCCATCACGCGAAAAAGATCCGGCGCTACGGCGCGGCGGCCGTCGTCATGGCCTTCGACGAGCAAGGCCAGGCCGACACGTTCGAGCGCAAGACGCAGATCTGCAAGCGCTCCTACGATTTTCTCGTGAACGAAGTGGGCTTTCCGCCCGAAGACATCATCTTCGATCCGAACATCTTTGCTATCGCGACCGGCATCGAAGAGCACAACAACTACGCGGTCGACTTTATCGAGGCGACGCGCTGGATCAAGCAGAACCTGCCGTACGCGAAGGTGAGCGGCGGCGTGTCGAACGTGTCGTTCTCGTTCCGCGGCAACGATCCGGTGCGCGAGGCGATTCACACGGTGTTCCTGTACCACGCCATTCAGGCGGGCATGGACATGGGCATCGTCAACGCGGGCCAGCTCGGCGTATACGCGGACCTCGATCCCGAACTGCGCGAGATGGTCGAAGACGTCGTGCTGAACCGCCGTCCCGACGGCACGGACCGTCTGCTGGAAATTGCCGACAAATTCAAAACCGGCGCGGCGAAGAAGGAAGAGAACCTCGAGTGGCGCAACCAGCCGGTCGAGAAGCGCCTGTCGCACGCGCTCGTGCACGGCATCACGAACTTCATCGTCGAAGATACCGAGGAAGTACGCGCCAAGATCGCCGCGCAAGGCGGCCGCCCGATCAACGTGATCGAAGGCCCGCTGATGGACGGCATGAACATCGTGGGCGACCTGTTCGGCCAGGGCAAGATGTTCCTGCCGCAAGTCGTGAAGTCGGCGCGCGTGATGAAGCAGGCGGTCGCGCATCTGATCCCGTTCATCGAGGAAGAAAAGAAGCAGCTCGCGGCCGCGGGCGGCGACGTGCGCGCGAAGGGCAAGATCGTCATCGCGACCGTGAAGGGCGACGTGCACGACATCGGCAAGAACATTGTTTCGGTGGTGCTCCAGTGCAATAACTTCGAAGTGGTCAACATGGGCGTGATGGTCCCGTGCAACGACATTCTTGCGAAGGCGAAAGTCGAAGGCGCGGACATCATCGGGCTCTCGGGGCTCATCACGCCGAGCCTCGAGGAAATGGCCTACGTCGCGTCCGAAATGCAGCGCGACGACTACTTCCGCGTGAAGAAGATTCCTCTGTTGATCGGCGGCGCGACCACGTCGCGCGTGCATACCGCGGTCAAGATCGCGCCGCACTACGAAGGCCCCGTCGTGTATGTGCCCGACGCATCGCGTTCGGTGTCGGTCGCGTCAAGCCTGCTTTCGGACGAAGGCGCGGCCAAATACCTCGACGAGATCAAGGCCGACTACGACCGCATCCGCGACCAGCACGCGAACAAGAAAGCGCTGCCCATGGTGACGCTCGCGGAAGCCCGCGCGAACAAAACGCCCATCGACTGGAAGAGCTATCAGCCGGTCAAGCCCAAGTTCATCGGCCGGCGCGTCTTCAAGAACTTCGACCTGAACGAACTGGCGAACTACATCGACTGGGGACCGTTTTTCCAGACCTGGGATCTCGCCGGCCCGTATCCGGCCATCCTGAACGACGAGATCGTCGGCGAATCGGCGCGGCGCGTGTTTTCCGACGGCAAGTCGATGCTCGCGCGCCTGATTCAGGGCCGCTGGCTGCAGGCCAACGGCGTGCTCGCGCTGCTGCCAGCCAACACGGTCAACGACGACGACATCGAAATCTACACGGACGAGTCGCGCAGCGAAGTCGCGCTGACCTGGCGCAACCTGCGTCAGCAAAGCGTGCGGCCGGTGGTGGACGGCGTGATGCGGCCCAACCGCTCGCTCGCCGACTTCATTGCGCCGAAAGAGTCGGGCGTGGCCGACTACATCGGCATGTTCGCGGTCACGGCGGGCCTCGGCGTCGACGTGAAGGAAAAGCAGTTCGAAAAGGATCACGACGACTACAGCGCGATCATGCTGAAGGCGCTCGCCGACCGTTTCGCCGAAGCTTTCGCTGAGGCGCTGCATGCACGCGTGCGGCGCGACCTGTGGGGCTACGCCAGCACCGAAACTCTCGGCAATGACGAGCTCATCGCGGAAAAATACCGCGGCATTCGGCCGGCGCCGGGCTATCCGGCGTGCCCGGACCATCTCGTGAAGCGTGACATGTTCGAGGTGCTGCAGGCCGGCGAAATCGGCATGAGCGTGACGGAGTCGCTCGCGATGCTGCCGGCGGCCAGCGTCTCCGGTTTCTATCTCGCGCATCCAGACAGCACGTATTTCTCGGTCGGCAAGATCGGGCAGGACCAGTTGGAGGACTACGCGCGGCGCATGTCGCTCTCGAAGGCGGACGCTGAGCGGGCGTTGGCGCCGTTGCTCTGAGCGGCGGCAGTGGCGGCGTTGCCTTGAGCCGACGCAGCGGCGGCCAGACGAGGCACGGCGAACCGCGTGGCGGGAAAGCCACTATATCGGGCGGCAAAGACTGAATATTTGCGGCAACGTAATTTTCGGCTTTGTAGACTGAGGCGGCTTGACCCGCCAGACGCGGCCAAAACGCGTCGGCTCATCGACTTGCAACCGTCAACGGAGAGAATGATATGAAGAAGCTGACGCTGTTATTGACTGCTGTTTCGTTTGCCCTGAGCGCGACCGCGGCGCTTGCGCAAACCGCCGCTCCGGCCGCCTCCAGTTCGGTCAGTTCGTATTCGCCGCCCACTACGAAACACGTCAAGAAGCCGAAGAAGCAGAAAATGAAGAAAGGCGAGTCGGCGCCGGCAGCAGCGCCCGAAGCTGCCAGCCAGTAAATCCGCACACGCCCAAGCTGTTTTCGGGCTTTGCAAAAAAGATGAGCCCGCTTCGAGCGGGCTCATCTTTCTGGTCGATACACATTACACGCGCGGCCGGCTAGCCAGCCGCGACCGGTACTGCCGGCCCCGCGGTCGCGATGCTCGCGGTTGCCGCCTTCGCGGGCTCGCTCCGGTCACAGCCCCCAAACGATGTCCGCATTGTCCTTCTGCGCGGCACGCAACATGTCGAGGAACGGATAGGCGCGCTGCGCCAGCCCCGGCGGGATCTCGTGATGCTCGTGGCCCTCTTCGCCTTCGTGGAAATGACCGTCGTGCTCGGCGCGCTCCTGCTTGTCGAAGGTAATCGCCGCTTCGAGTTTGGCAATCGCCTCGGCGGTTTCCTCGTGCGTAATCACGCCGCGTTCACCGAGGCGCTTGCCCACAATGCCGACAAGATACTGCGCCAGATTCTCGAGCATCATCACGTCCGGGCAAGCGCGGCATTTGAAAGTAATCAGCATGACTATTCCCTTTTTCGTTATGTTGGCTTCACACGCAAACGGCACCGAAGGCCGCCCGCGCGCGCTCCCGCACGCTCCGTTAGTCGCCCGACAGGACGCGGCGGCTACGGCCCTTGCTGGGCATCTCATTGAACATATTAGCACCTGCTAAAATCCGTCTGGACGGAAAAGCGCGCCGCCCTGCACCGCGCGCGGCAAGGCGCAACACGCGTGGCCGGGCTGGCCGGTTCGGGCCTGCGGGCCGCAGCGGCCAGCCTTTGCGGGCGGCCGAAGCGCGCACGCCTTGCATTGCACGCCAGCACCCCGTCGGCGCACCCGTTATGCCGATGCGTCATGACGGACCCCGCTAGCAGGCGAGCGCCGCTTTCCACGCTTCTGCCGAATCGGCCGCGCACCCGGCGGCCGGCGCTTCCTCCGTATCACCGGATTGCCTCACTGGACTCGCAACAAGCATGCTGCCCGCACATAAACATACTCTCGAAACACTGCTCGCCGACACGGTGAAGCACGTCGCCCTTGCCACCCAAGGCGCGACGGAAGCCGCGTTCGTGTCGCCCACCATCGCGCTGGAGCGCCCCAAGGTCGCCGCGCACGGCGACGTCGCGTGCAATGTGGCGATGCAGCTCGCCAAGCCGCTGCGCGCGAATCCGCGCCAGTTGGCGCAGCAGATCGTCGACACGCTGCTCGGGCAGCCGCAGGCGCAAGGCCTGATCGAGTCCGCCGAAGTGGCGGGCCCCGGCTTCATCAACCTGCGTCTCGCCGCCGCCGCCAAGCAGGCGGTGGTGACAGCCGTGCTCGCCGAGCAGGACGCGTACGGCCGCTCGCGACGCGACGCCGGCAAGCACGTGCTGATCGAGTTCGTGTCGGCCAATCCGACGGGGCCGCTGCACGTCGGCCATGGCCGCCAGGCGGCGCTCGGCGACGCGTTGTCCAACGTGCTGGCCTCGCAAGGCTGGGACGTGCATCGCGAGTTCTATTACAACGACGCCGGCGTGCAGATCGGCACGCTCGCACTGTCCACGCAGGCGCGCGCGCGCGGCCTCGCGCCGGGCGACGCGGGCTGGCCGGAGTCGGCGTACAACGGCGAGTACATTGCCGACATCGCGAAAGACTATCTGAACGGCGTCACGGTTTCCGCGAGCGACGGCGAGCCCGTCACGGGCGCGCGCGACGTCGAGAACCTCGACGCGATCCGCCGCTTCGCGGTCGCGTATCTGCGCCGCGAGCAGGACATGGATTTGCAGGCGTTCGGCGTGAAGTTCGACCAGTACTACCTGGAGTCGTCGCTTTATACGGAAGGCCGCGTCGAAAAGACCGTGCAGGCGCTCATTGCCGCGGGCAAGACCTATGAGCAGGAAGGCGCGCTCTGGCTGCGCACGACAGACGACGGCGACGACAAAGACCGCGTGATGCGCAAGAGCGACGGCACCTACACGTACTTCGTGCCGGACGTCGCATACCACGTCGCGAAGTGGGAACGCGGCTTCACCAAGGTCATCAACATTCAGGGTTCCGACCACCACGGCACCATCGCGCGCGTGCGCGCGGGCCTGCAAGGGCTCGGCATCGGCATTCCGAAGGGTTACCCCGACTACGTGCTGCACAAGATGGTCACCGTCATGCGCAACGGCGAAGAGGTAAAGATCTCCAAGCGCGCGGGCAGCTATGTGACGGTGCGCGATCTGATCGAATGGTCGGGCGGCGCGACACCGGGCTCGGAAGCCGCCGTCGACCTGATCGACGAAGAGACCATTCGCCGCGGCCGCGACGCGGTGCGCTTCTTCCTGATCTCGCGCAAGGCGGACACGGAGTTCGTGTTCGACATCGACCTCGCGTTGAAACAAAACGACGAAAACCCGGTGCACTACGTGCAATATGCACACGCCCGGATCTGCTCGGTGATCGCGGAATGCAAGACACGCTACGGCGCTGACGAAAGCGCGCTCGCCAAGGTGGACCTCGCGCCGCTCTCGAGCGAACGCGCCATGGCCTTGCTGAACAAGCTCGCCGAGTTCCCGGACATGCTGCAACACGCCGCCGACGAACTCGCGCCGCACGCGGTCGCGTTCTATCTGCGCGACCTCGCCGGGGAATTCCACTCGTTCTACAATGACAAAGCCGAGCGCGTGCTGGTCGACGATGCAGCCGAACGTAATGCACGCGTCGCGCTGCTCGCGGCCACGCGTCAGGTGCTCGCCAACGGTCTCGCGATCATCGGCGTCTCCGCTCCCGTCAAGATGTAAGTCCTCCGGCGCAACATGCATGCGGCCGTCGTTATAATCGACGGCCGTTCCAGGATTCTTTTTGCAGGTGATTCATACGATGGCAAAACCACGCCGCACAACAAAGCAATCGAAACAAACCGGGGGTACTTTTCTCGGCATCGTGCTGGGCCTCATCGTCGGCCTTGCGATCGCGGTAGTGGTGGCGCTGTATATCACCCGTGCGCCTACGCCGTTCGTCTCGAAGGTGGCGCCGCCGGCTGCGTCGGATTCGGGCGCGAGCCAGGCGCAATACGATCCTAACCGTCCGCTGCAAGGCAAGTCGCCGGGTCAGCCGGTGCCGCAGGCCGCGCAACCCGCGCCGCCGAACACTGCGCCTGGCCAGACGAACTCGCAGACGCAGTCCGGCATGCTGGAACAGCCGCAAATCATCGAAGTGCCGCCTACCATCGGCAACGGCAACACGAGCGCCAACAGCAATGCCAACGGCACGGCCGTCGCGCCCAAGCCCGCGCAGGAAAACGGCAGCAGCAGCGCCACGGCCGCGGTGAAAAAACCCCAAGCCCTGAGCGCACCGGCCGCCACCGCGGCGGGTTCGGCGCCGAAGAGCACCTCTTCGGCAACGGTCGCGAATGTGAAGCCGGGCTCAGGCGCAGCACCCGCACCCGGCGACGCGAACACCGGCTACTTCCTGCAAGTAGGCGCCTACAAGACCGCTGCCGACGCCGAGCAGCAGCGCGCGCGCCTCGCGTTCCAGGGTTTCGAGTCGAAGGTCACGCAGCGCGAGGCGGGCGGCGTCACGTACTATCGCGTGCGCATTGGGCCGTTCTCCAAGTTCGAGGACATGAACGCGAGCCGTCAGCGTCTCTCGGACGCGGGCGTGGACACCGCCGTCATCCGCTTCACCAAGCAATAAATAGCAAGGATCCGCAGATCGGGCGCCGCCGCCGAACTATCGGTGCGCGGCGCCTGTCACAAGATTCGCAAGCAAGACAAGCATGATTGAGCACGACGGACGACAGAACCGTTGAACGCCGATACTGAAAACGGTGACGGGCATTTGCGTGGCGCCACTGTTTTACGCCTACCTGGGTCAACACAACATGAAAAAACTGCTGAGCATCCTGTTCCTCTCGCTGGGCCTTGTCGCGGCCTCGGCGCACGCGTCGCCGAGCGCGCCGGTCGCGGGCAAGGACTACACCGTATTGCCCACCGCGCAGCCTACCGACGTGCCCGCCGGCAAGATCGAAGTCACCGAATTTTTCTGGTACGGCTGCCCGCATTGCAACGAATTCAACCCGTACCTCGAAGCGTGGGTGAAGAAGCAGGGTCCGGACGTCGTCTTCAAACGCGTGCCGGTGGCTTTCCGCGACGACTTCATTCCGCATTCGAAGATGTTCCATGCGCTCGACGCGCTCGGCCTCGCTTCGCAGCTTACGCCGAAGGTGTTCAACGAGATCCACGTCAACAAGAACTACCTGCTGACGCCGGAAGACCAGGCCAAGTTCCTCGCGAAGAACGGCGTCGATCCGAAGAAGTACATGGACGCGTACAACTCGTTCTCGACGCAAAGCGCGCTGCAAAAGGACAAGAAGCTGCTGGAGGACTACAAGATCGACGGCGTGCCGACCATCGCCGTGCAGGGCAAGTATGAAACCGGCCCGGCCGCGACCAACAGCTTGCCGGGCACGATCCAGGTGCTCGACTACCTGGTCCAGCAGGTCCGCGCGAAGAAGATGTAAAGCCGAGGCGCCGGAATGAGTTCACCGTTGAAAGTCTTCATTACCGGCGCTTCGAGTGGGATCGGCCTCGCGCTCGCCGCCGAATACGCGCGGCGCGGCGCGGTTCTCGGCCTCGTGGCCCGCCGCGGCGACGCCCTCGCCGCCTTCCAGCGGTCTCATCCGCAAAATTCCATTTCCACTTATTGCGTCGACGTGCGCGACGCCGAGGCGCTCGCGGAAGCTGCCGCGCAGTTCATCGCGCAACACGGCCTGCCGGACATTGTGATCGCCAACGCGGGCGTGAGCCGCGGCGCCGTGACCGGCGAAGGCGACCTGCGCACCTTCCGCGAAGTGATGGACATCAACTATTTCGGCATGGTCGCGACCTTCGAGCCGTTCGCCGCGGCCATGGTGGCGGCGAGACGCGGCACGCTCGTCGGCATTGCGAGCGTCGCAGGCGTGCGCGGGCTGCCGGGTTCGGGCGCGTATAGCGCATCGAAATCGGCGGCGCTCAAGTATCTCGAGGCGTTGCGCGTCGAAATGCGTCCCCACGGCGTCGGCGTGGTCACCATTGCGCCCGGCTATATCCGCACGCCGATGACCGCGCACAATCCCTACACCATGCCCTTTCTGATGGACGCCGATCGCTTCGCCGCCAAGGCCGCGCAGGCAATCGAGCGCCGCGCGGCGTTCGCGGTGTTTCCGTGGCAGATGCGGCTCGTCGCCATGCTGCTGCACGTCGTGCCGCGCTGGTTGTACGACCGCGTGTTCGAACGCGCGCCGCGCAAGCCGCGCGCCGTCGTCGAGTAAATCATGTCCACGCGTGCGGTCGATGCAACCGGCGTCGCGCACGAAAAAGTGGGCACCGGCGCCCGCATCGTCTCGCTCGTGCCGAGCATCACCGAACTGTTATTCGCGCTCGGCCTCGATCGGCAAATTGTCGGGCGCACCGGCTTTTGCGTGCATCCGCGCGACAAGGTCCGCAACGTGCCGAAGGTGGGCGGCACGAAAGCGGTGAATGTCGAGGCCGTTCGCGCGCTGCAACCCACTCATCTGATCGTCAATATCGACGAGAACGAGCGCGATACCGTCGAGCAACTGCGCACGTTCGTGCCGCATGTCGTCGTGACTCACCCGCAGACGCCGCACGACAATCTCTCGCTGTACGCGCTGCTCGGCGCGATCTTCGGTCGCGAGCGGGAGGCGTCGAATCTCGCAGATCAACTGGAAGCCCGGCTGCACGAAGCGGCGACACGCGCTTTCCGCCCGCAAAACGTGCTGTATCTGATCTGGCGCGAACCGTGGATGACCGTCGCGCGCGACACCTATATTTCCGCGATGCTGCGCCTCGTCAACTGGCAGACGCTGCCCGACGTGCAAGGCGGCACGGCGGGCGCGGCCCGCTATCCGTCGTTCGAATTCGCTGGCGCAAACCGCGCACCGTGGCTTGCCGACGTCGAGCGCATTCTGCTTTCTACCGAGCCCTACCGCTTCACGCAAGCTCATTGCGAGGCGCTCCAGCGCGATCCGCGCATGGGCGGCAAGCGCATCGAGCTGATCGACGGGGAAATGGTCTCGTGGTACGGCGCGCGGGCGATCGAAGGCATCGCTTATCTGATGCAGCGCGCCGCAGCGGCATGAACGAGCGCCGGCTCGGCAGCCGCCATATGAATATGCGGATTATGTTGTTGTCGTCGAAACTGCCCTTCGATAAGCTTTCGCGAAGGCCGGCGCGCGCATGAGTCGGGATTCTGGCGACCCTGCGCGAGCGCCCGAAACGTATCAAAATGAAGTCGACGGAACATAACCACAACCCGACGCACTGCCTGACTGCGCTCGTTACCGGAGATCTTATGCGCTTCAAACTGCTCGCAGCCGCCGTACTGTTCACGGCGCCCGCGCTCGTGCTCGCCAAACCGCTGACCGTCTGCACCGAATCGAGCCCCGACGGCTTCGACGTCGTGCAGTTCAACTCGCTCGTCACGACCAACGCGTCGGCCGATGTGATCTTCAACTCGCTCGTGTCCTACGACGAGGCCGCGAAGAAAGTGGTGCCATCGCTCGCGGACAAATGGGAAGTGAGCGCGGACGGTCTCACCTACACGTTCCATCTGCGCCCGAACGTCCAGTTCCAGACCACCGACTACTTCAAGCCCACTCGCCCGCTGAATGCCGACGACGTCGTCTTCACGTTCGACCGCATGCTCAACGACAGCAACCCGTGGCACAAGGTGGCGGGCGCGAGCGGCTTCCCGCACGCGCAGTCCATGGGCTTGCCGAAGCTCATCAAGTCGATCAGCAAGGTCGACGACAACACCGTCAAGTTCGAACTGAACGCGCCGGACGCGACTTTCGTGTCGATCCTGACGATGGGCTTCGCCTCTATCTATTCGGCCGAATACGCCGACCAGTTGCTGAAGGCCGGCAAGCAGGTCGATCTGAACTCGAAGCCGATCGGCACTGGTCCGTTCGAGCTGAAGAGCTACACGAAAGACGCGGTGATCCGCTACGACGTGAACCCGACCTACTGGGGACCGAAGCCGAAAATCGACCGCCTGATCTACGCCATCACGCCCGACGCCACCGTGCGCGCGCAAAAGGTGAAAGCGGGCGAATGCCAGATCGCGCTGTCGCCGAAACCGCAGGATCTCGCGGATGCGAAAAGCGACAAATCGCTCGCCATCGTGCAAACGCCGGCGTTCATGACGGCGTTCGTCGCACTGAACACGCAGAAGAAGCCGCTCGACAATCAGAAAGTTCGCGCCGCCCTGAATATGGCGTTCGACCGCGGCACCTATCTGAAGACGGTGTTCGACAACACGGCAACGCCGGCCGTGAATCCGTATCCGCCGAACACCTGGAGCTACGACAAGGCGGTGAAGGCTTGGCCGTACGATCCGGCGAAGGCAAAGAAACTGCTCGCCGACGCGGGCTACCCGAACGGCTTTGAAACGACCATCTGGGTGCGTCCGAACGGCAGCGTGCTCAATCCGAATCCGAAGGCGGGCGCCGAACTGCTGCAGGCGGATTTCGCGAAGATCGGCGTGAAGGCCGACGTGAAGGTGATCGAATGGGGCGAGCTGATCAAGCAGGCGAAGCAAGGCCAGCACGACTCGCTCTTCATGGGCTGGGCCGGCGACAACGGCGATCCGGACAACTACCTGTCGCCGCTCTTCAGCTGCAATGCGGTGAAGTCTGGGATCAACTTCGCGCGTTTCTGCGATCAGGACCTCGACAAGCTGATCGCCGAAGGCAAGTCCACGCCGGATCAGGCCAAGCGCGCGAAAGCGTATGAGGCCGCGCAGCAGATCATCCACGACGAGGCGCTGTGGATTCCGCTCGGCTATCCGACGGCGGCGGCCATCACGCGAACCAATGTGAGCGGTTATCACGTGAGTCCGTTCGGACGGCAGAACTTCGGGGCCGTGTCGGTGCAGTAACGCGCTGCCCTTTCAGCCGCAACACAAAAAAGCCCGGTCGCGCGATCAAAGCGCGCCGGGCTTTTTTTGCCGGCCTATCGCATCAAACGATCCGGGCGCTCACGCCGAGAACCGCATTACGCCGTCGGCGTCGTGCGTGCGCTTCAATGTGCCGGCAAGCCACAGCAGATGCAGGTGCGCGAGCGCCTCGCCCATGGCGAACGTCAACTGGTGAATATCGAGCTGGCGTTTGAACATGAGCGGCACGATATCCGCGGCGCTGTGCGGCTTGTGCGCACACGCCTCGCGCACTTCGGCAAGACGCGCGTCGTGATGCTCGCGCAATTGGGCGACGCGCGTGCGCACGCCGCGAAACGGCTTGCCGTGCGAGGGCAAGACGAGCGTGTCTTCCGGCATCGCCTCGTAGCGCGCGAGCGACTCCAGATAGAGCGCAAGCGGCGAGCCTTCCGGCTCCATGGCGAACACGGACACGTTCGTCGAAATGCGCGGCAGCACCATGTCGCCGGAAATGAGCACGCCGAGCTCTTCGCAATGCAGCGCGCAGTGCTCGGGCGAATGGCCGTAGCCGGTCACCACGCGCCACGTCTTTGCGCCGATCGTCACGCCGTCCGCCTCGCGCAGGCGCCGGTACTGGCCCGGCACGGCCGGCACGAGATTCGCGTAATAGCTCTGCCGGCTGCGCAATTTATCGAGCGATGTCTCGTCGGTCACGCCGTGCAGTGCAAAGTGCCGCGCGGCCGCCTCGCCGCCTGCGTTGGAGCCGTCGCCGGCCGCCATCACGCGAGCCTGCATGTATTCGCCGAGCGTCATCCACAGGCGCGCGTCCCAGCGCTTCTTGTCGCCGCCGCTGCACACCCAGTGCGCGAGACCGATGTGGTCCGGATGGCAATGCGTGACGATCACGCGCAGCACGGGCAAGCCGCCGAGCACCGAGTCGAACACCTTCTCCCAGTTCTCCCGGATCGCGTCCGACGCGATCCCGCAGTCGACGACCGTCCAGCCCTCTTCGCCGTCGATCCGGTCGCGCAGCAGCCACACATTAATGTGGTCGAGCGCGAACGGCAGCGGCATGCGCAGCCAGAACACGCCGGGCGCGACTTCCTGCGCGCGGCCCAGCTCAGGCATCAAGTCCTTGAACGGATAGTCGAGTTGATGTTCGAGTGCATTCATTCCGCTGTCTTCCTCCACGCTTTCCGCGTACTTGCCGCAGGTTGCATTCAACCCAAGTTGACGATAACGTAAACGTCGATTCTATCGTCAATCCGGTTTTGTGCCCGGCTAGTGAATGCCCGATGACCACCCAATACACGATCACCGAACTCGCGCGCGAATTCGACGTCACGCCGCGCGCCATTCGTTTCTACGAAGACCAGGGTTTACTCTCGCCGAGCCGCGAAGGTTCGAGCGGCTTGCGGCGCGTCTATTCGGGTCGCGACCGCACGCGGCTGAAGCTCACGCTGCGCGGCAAACGGCTCGGCTTCACGCTCTCGGAGATTCGCGATCTGCTGGACGTGTATGAATCGCCGACGGACACCGTCCCGCAACTGCACGCGTTTCTCGCCACGGTCACGCGTCATCGCGAGGTGCTGGAGCGGCAGCTGGAAGACCTGAACGCGACGCTCGAAGACCTCGCGCAGTATGAAGCGCAGGCGCGCGCGCTGCTCGAAGGCGGCACGCATGCAGCCGGCACGCGAGATACCCGCGAAGCCAAGCCCGCCTAAGCAGAGACAAGCGTCAAGGCGAAGGAAATTTTTTGCTGGAAATTGGCTGGTTTAGCAATGCCGAACCGCGGCATTGAACGCAGTTGCCTGGAAAAGTCGGCCAATGCCCGGCAGCGCCCACGCGGCGCCGAGGCACGCGCCGGTTGACGCAATGCGTCGCGGGCGCACCCGAACGATACAATCACGGGTGTCTTCACGACATGAGACGAATGCACGGTCGACATGAATCACTTTCCCAAACTGTTGTCGTCGCAAATCGGCTTTGACGTCGCGCAAACCATGCTCGAAGGATTCAACCGGCACTACCGGATCTTTAGCGACGCGGCGATCCACGCCAAGACGCTGTTCGAAAACGGCGACTGGCACGGCCTGCAAAAGCTCGCGCGCGAGCGCATTACTTCATACGACGACCGCGTTCAGGAATGCGTCGAACTGCTCGAAGACGAATACGACGCGGAGAACATTGACAGTGAAGTGTGGCAGCAGATCAAGCTGCACTACATTGGTCTGCTGACCACGCACCGTCAGCCCGAATGCGCGGAAACCTTTTTCAATTCGGTGTGCTGCAAAATCCTGCACCGCTCGTATTTCAATAACGACTTCATTTTCGTGCGCCCGGCGATCTCGACGGAATATCTCGAGAATGACGAGCCGGCCGCCAAGCCGACGTATCGCGCGTACTACCCGGGCAAGGACGGTCTCGCCGCGACGCTCGAGCGCATCGTCACGAATTTTCAGCTCGAACCGCCGTTCGAAGATCTGACACGCGATGTGGGCTGCGTGATGCAAGCCATTCACGACGCGTTCGGCACCTTCGACGAAGCGCCGAACTTCCAGATTCACGTGCTCTCGTCGCTGTTCTTTCGCAACAAGGCGGCGTATATCGTCGGGCGAATCATCAACGGCGACATGCTGCTGCCGTTCGCCGTGCCGCTGCGTCACGTGAAGCCGGGTGTGCTGGCGCTCGACACCGTGCTGCTCAAGCGCGAGCAGTTGCTGATCATCTTCAGTTTTTCGCACTCGTATTTTCTGGTCGACATGGAAGTGCCGTCCGCTTATGTGGAATTCCTCGGCATGATCATGCCGGGCAAGCCGAAAGCGGAAATCTACACGTCGGTGGGTTTGCAGAAGCAGGGCAAGAATCTCTTCTATCGCGACCTGCTGCATCACCTGTCGCATTCGAGCGACCAGTTCATCATCGCGCCGGGCATCAAGGGCCTCGTGATGCTGGTGTTCACGCTGCCCTCCTTCCCGTACGTCTTCAAGCTCATCAAGGACAACTTCCCGCCGCCGAAGGAAACCACGCGCGCGAAAATCCAGGAGAAGTATCTGCTCGTCAAGCGGCACGACCGCCTCGGGCGCATGGCCGACACGCTCGAGTATTCGAGCGTCGCCCTGCCCATTTCGCGGCTCGACGAGACGCTCCTTCGCGAGCTCGAAAAAGAAGTGCCGTCGCTGCTGGAATACGAAGGCGAGAACGTCGTGATTCGCCATATGTATATCGAACGGCGCATGGTGCCGTTGAATCTGTTCCTGCAAAACGGCAACGACGCGGACGTCGAGCACGGCATCAAGGAATACGGCAATGCGGTGAAGGAGCTGATGCAGGCAAACATCTTCCCCGGCGACATGCTGTACAAGAACTTCGGCGTGACGCGCCACGGCCGCGTGGTGTTCTACGACTACGACGAGATCGAATATCTGACCGACTGCAACGTGCGCGCGGTGCCGGCGCCGCGCAACGAGGAAGACGAAATGTCGGGTGAGCCGTGGTACTCGGTCGGCCCGCATGACATTTTCCCCGAAACGTATGGCACGTTCCTGCTCGGCGATCCACGCGTGCGGCGCTCGTTCATGCAGCATCACGCGGACTTCTTCGATCCCGCGCTGTGGCAAAGGCACAAGGAACAGCTACTGAAAGGCGAATTGCCCGACTTTTTTCCGTATGACAACAGCGTGCGGTTTTGCATCCGCTATCCGGAGCGTTTCGAGGGCGCGGCCAATACGCCCGCTGCTGATCCGCAAGCCGACGAACGCGACGTGAGAGTGGCCTGATCCACCTGGTACCCGCATGTGGGTCAGGCGTGATTCGCACGTCGCATGCATCAACCGAATCCAATCTAACGAAACCGGCCGCTCAAACGGTCGACTAACCGCCAAAACGCATCATGAACACGAACGCTTCCAACTCTGCTCATCCGCTCGCCCATCTGTTCGAGAACAACGACGCGTGGGTCGCCCGCAAGCTCTCGGAAGATCCCGAGTACTTCTCGCGCCTCGCGCATCAGCAGACGCCCGAGTATCTGTGGATCGGCTGCTCCGATTCGCGCGTGCCGGCGAACCAGATCATCGGCCTGCCGCCGGGCGAAGTGTTCGTGCACAGAAACATTGCCAACGTGGTCGTGCACACCGATCTGAACTGCCTTTCGGTGATCCAGTTCGCCGTCGACCTGCTGAAGGTCAAGCACATCATGGTGGTCGGCCACTACGGCTGCTCGGGCGTGGGCGCGGCCTTGCACGGCCGCCGCGTGGGTCTCGCGGACAACTGGCTGCATCACGTGCAGGACGTGCGTGCGAAGCACGCGGCGCTGCTCGAGGAGTGGCCGCTCGGCGAGGCGCGTCACCGGCGTCTCGTGGAACTGAACACAATCGAACAGGTGGTGAATGTATGCCGCACGACCATCATCAACGATGCATGGGCGCGCGGCCAGGAACTGACCGTGCACGGCTGGGCGTATGGCGTGCACGACGGCAAGGTGCGCGACCTCGGCATGACGGTCAACAACGCGGCCGCGCTCGAAGAGACCTACGAGCGCTGCGTCGCCGGTGTGTCGGCGAGCCGCGCGCATGAAGCGGACAACGACGTGGTGGCGGCCGACGCGGCTCAATTGGGCGACGTGCCGGCCATCGTCCAGGGTGTGATCAAGGAGCTAAAACATGAGTGAGACAAAGATGAGCGAGACGAGCGGCGCGAGCGCCGACCCGATTGTGATCGTGAGCGCGGCGCGCACGCCGATGGCTGCATTTCAGGGCGACTTTGCGTCGCTCACCGCGCCGCAACTCGGCTCGATCGCGATTGAAGCCGCGGTTCAACGCGCGGGCTTGAAGCCCGAACAGATCGACGAAGTGGTGATGGGCTGTGTGCTGCCCGCGGGCCTCGGCCAGGCGCCCGCGCGGCAAGCCGCGCTCGGCGCGGGCTTGCCGCTTTCCACGGGCAGCACGACCGTCAACAAGATGTGCGGCTCCGGCATGCGCGCGGCGATGTTCGCGCACGACATGCTCGCCGCCGGTTCGGTCGACGTGATCGTCGCGGGCGGCATGGAGAGCATGACCAACGCGCCCTATCTGCTGCCCAAGGCGCGCGGCGGCATGCGCATGGGTCACGGCCAGGTGATCGATCACATGTTCTACGACGGTCTCGAAGACGCGTACGAGAAAGGCCGCCTGATGGGCACGTTCGCGGAAGAATGCGCGGCGTCGTTCGACTTCACGCGCGAAGCGCAGGACGCGTTCGCCGTCGAGTCGCTGAACCGCGCGAAGCGCGCAAACGAAGACGGTTCGTTCGCCTGGGAAATCGCGCCGGTCAAAGTGCAAAGCCGCAAAGGCGAAGTCACCGTCGAGCACGACGAACAGCCGTACAAGGCCAACCTCGACAAAATCCCCACGCTCAAGCCCGCGTTCAGCAAGACGGGCACCGTGACGGCCGCTAACTCGTCGTCGATTTCGGACGGCGCCGCGGCGCTCGTGATGATGCGCGAATCGACGGCAAAGCGTCTCGGCGTCGAGCCGCTTGCACGCGTAGTGGGCCATTCCACCTTCGCGCAGGAGCCGGCGAAGTTCACCACGGCCCCGGTCGGCGCCATTCGCAAACTGTTCGAGAAAAACGGCTGGCGCGCGGACGAAGTCGATCTGTATGAAGTCAACGAGGCCTTTGCCGTCGTGACCATGGCCGCGATGAAAGAGCACAAGCTCCCGCACGACAAGGTCAACGTGCATGGCGGCGCCTGTGCGCTCGGCCATCCGATCGGCGCATCCGGCGCGCGCATTCTCGTCACGCTCATCGGCGCGCTGAAAAAGCGCGGCGGCAAGCGCGGCGTCGCGACGCTGTGCATCGGCGGCGGCGAAGCGACCGCGATGGGCATCGAGCTGGTTTGACATGTCGTGCGCGCATTCCAGCGCTTAACAGAGTTGGAGGTGATTCATGAAGACAGTGTTGATCGTCGGTGCGTCGCGCGGCATCGGCCAGGAGTTTGTCCGGCAATACAAGGAGAGCGGCTGGCGCGTGCTGGCCACCGCGCGCGACGGCGCCGCGCTCGACGCCCTCGCCCAGTTGGGCGCGCAACCGTACTCCGTCGACGTCACGGAACCTGCGGATATCGCCGCGCTCGGCTGGAAGCTCGACGGCGAACATGTAGATGTCGCCATCGTCGTGTCCGGGGTGTATGGTCCGCGCAGCGAAGGCGTTGAAACCATTACCGCGGAAGACTTCGATCACGTGATGCACACCAACGTGCGCGGGCCGATGCAACTGATGCCGATCCTGTTGCCGCTCGTCGAAGAAACGGGCGGCGTGCTGGCCGTCATTTCGAGCAGGATGGGCAGCATTGCCGACCCGAGCGGCACGAGCGGCTGGCTGTATCGCGTGAGCAAGGCGGCGCTGAACGACGCGCTCAAGCTCGCGTCGCTCGAAGCGCAGCGCGCCACCTGCGTGTCGCTGCATCCGGGCTGGGTACAGACCGACATGGGCGGCGCTCAGGCGGCGGTGCACCCCACGCGCAGCGTGAGCGGCATGCGCGAAGTGCTGGCGCAGGCCGCGGCCTCGCGCGAGGCGTTCAATGGCCGCTTCTATCAATACGACGGCACGCAGCTCGACTGGTGAGGAGACAGGCTCATGGTGCTTGATCAGGACCACCTGATGGTCCGCGACGCGCTGCGCACCTTCGTGCGCGACGCCATCACGCCGCACGCGGCGGCATGGGACCGCGAGCGCACCTTTCCGAAAGATGTGCACCGTCAGCTCGCGGAACTCGGCGCCTACGGCGTGCTGGTGCCCGAAGCGTACGGCGGCGCCGGCATGGACGCGCTTGCGCTCGCGCTGATTCTCGAAGAAATCGCAGCCGGCGACGGCGGCACATCCACGGCCATCTCTGTCAACAATTGCCCGGTGTGCAGCATTCTGCTGACGTACGGCAGCGACGCGCAAAAGCGCGACTGGCTCACGCCGCTTGCGCGCGGCGAGATGCTCGGCGCGTTCTGTCTGACCGAACCGCAGGCGGGCTCGGATGCGTCGGCGCTGCGCACCACGGCAACGCGCGACGGCGACGCGTACGTGCTCAACGGCGTGAAGCAGTTCATCACGAGCGGCAAGAACGCTCAGGTCGCAATCGTGATGGCCGTCACCGACAAGGCGGCGGGCAAGCGCGGCATCAGCGCGTTCATCGTGCCGACCGACAGCAGCGGTTACGTCGTCGCGCGGCTCGAGGACAAGCTCGGCCAGCATTCGTCGGACACGGCGCAAATCGTCTTCGAGGACTGCCGCGTCCCCGCCGCGAACCTGATCGGCGCGGAAGGCGAGGGTTATCGCATCGCGCTGTCGGGGCTCGAAGGCGGGCGCATCGGCATCGCCGCGCAAAGCGTCGGCATGGCGCGCGCGGCGTTCGAAGCCGCGTTGAGCTATGCGAAAGAACGCGAGAGCTTCGGCGCGCCGCTTTTCTCGCACCAGGCCGTGCAATTCCGTCTCGCGGACATGGCGACGCAACTCGAAGCCGCGCGTCAGTTGATCTGGCACGCGGCCGCGCTGAAAGACGCGGGCCAGCCGTGTCTGACGGAAGCCGCCATGGCAAAGCTGTTCGCGTCGGAAGCCGCGGAGCGCATCTGTTCGGCGGCATTGCAGATTCACGGCGGCTATGGGTACCTGAGCGACTTCCCGGTCGAACGGATTTATCGCGATGTACGCGTGTGCCAGATCTACGAAGGCACGAGCGACATCCAGAAGATATTGATTGCGCGCGGTCTTGGTTAAGAGTTTCCTTAAAAGTTTCCCTAAGAGTCCGCTTAAGAGTCCCATGAGCAAGCATGAATTGTCCACGCGGCGCCCCGTCGACTGTCCTTGCGGCGGCGCCGCGCCTCACGCGTCGGGTGCTGTGAAGGCACCGCGATTTGCGGCGTGCTGCGGCCGTTACATCGACGGCGGCGAGCCGGCGCCGCGGGCGCTCGAACTGATGCGCTCGCGTTACAGCGCGTATGTTGTCGGCGCAACCGACTACCTGCGCGCCACCTGGGCGCCGGCAACCTGCCCCGCCGACCTCGACGTGGACCTCGAAGCGCCCGACGCGCCGCGTTGGCTCGGACTCCAGATCAAGGCATTCGCCGAAACCGACCCGCAGCACGCGATGGTCGAGTTCGTCGCACGGTACAAGGTGGCGGGCCGCGCGCATCGGTTGCATGAGCTGAGCCGGTTCGTTCGTGATGATTGCGGCCACTGGCTGTATGTCGACGGCGATGTGAGGGAGTAGTTTTTCGGTGGCTTCGGTGGCTTCGGTGGCTTCGGTGGCTTCGGTGGCTTAGGTGGCTTGGGGCAGCTTTCGGCGGCTTACTTGGCGCGGTGGCGTCTTGGCGTCTTGGCGTCTTGGCGTCTTGGCGTCTTGGCGTCTTGGCGTCTTGGCGTCTTGGCGTCTTGGCGTCTTGGCGTGTGGCGCGGTGGCGCGGTGGCGGACAGCGTGCTGCGACGTGTCGCCGCCATCGCATTTGGCCCTTTGGGCGCTTAGCCCACTGGCGAGGCTCTTTTATGTTGGCGCGACGCCACAGCTCGGCTCGTCCGCAGTCGGCTGACCTGCAGCAGCGCCCGGCGATCGCTTCCGCTCGACACGTCGACTCAGACCATCTGTGGCTTGGTTCGCGCCCCAATGCGCACGCTCAGCGCACTTCCGCGGCCTCATTCCGCCTCCCCTGTGCCTCCGCCGCTACGCGGCAAATTTTTCGTCACGGGTTCTCCTTGATTGCACAAAACAAAATTGTCGTGCCAGGATGAGGCCGTTGCTTCATGACGCCACCCTGCGAGAGCTCGCTGGTAAGGGTTCCGCAAGTTGCGCCGGCGCCGGCCGATAACCAGATATGAGGTTGCGGCCGCGGTTCCCCGGCAGCAGACGTGGCGTTCATCATCGGCGCGTGGGGTCGCGCCGGCCGTTGGGTTTATCCCGTGCGATCTCGATCTGGCGTGCGTGCGCTTCGCGCAATGCGTACGTGAGCATGTTTTTGTTTGTCGCAAATGCGGGCGAAAGGCGAATGTCAGCCGCGCGTTTCACCAAACAGACGTGCGATGTCGAGGCGGTTTTTCTGGCAGGTGCGTGAATGGCGTTGAGCAAGGTTCTGGCGAAGTGTGCGGCGATGGGTGCAGCGGCGATGTGCGCTGTCGCGGCCGCGCACGCCAACCCGCTCGCGGACGCCCCCGGACCGCTCGCCCGCGCGCAGGTGCCGCGCATCGCGTTGCCGGACGACATCTATCTGCCGAGCGCGCGCCTGAACGAGCAGATCATTCGCATTCCCGTCGACGCCGACGGACAGATCACGCTTCAAACGACGATTTACAAGCCGGATGGCGCGGGTCCGTTCCCGATGATCGTCTTCAACCACGGCAAGATTCCCGGCGATCCGCGTATGCAGGAACGCAGCGACCCGCTGCCGCTTGCGCGCGAATTCGTGCGCCGCGGCTACGTGGTGGTGGCGCCGAACCGCCAGGGCTTCGGCCAGTCGGGCGGCGTTTATCATCAGGACGGATGTGACGTCGAACGCAACGGCATCTCGCAGGCCGGCGACGTCGCGGCCACCATCGACTACATGTCGAAGCAAGCTTACGTCGACGCGTCGCACATTGTGGTGGCGGGCACGTCGCACGGCGGCCTCGCGACGATGGCGTACGGCACCGAAGCCGCGCCGGGCGTGCGGGCGCTCATCAACTTCTCGGGCGGCTTGCGGCAGGACGCGTGCGGCGACTGGCAAGGCAACCTGACACGCGCGTTCGGCGCGTACGGCGACAAGACGAAGGTGCCGTCGCTGTGGATGTACGGCGACAACGATTCGGTGTGGAACGCGCCCCTCGTGGCCGGCATGTACGCGGCGTATATCGCGCACGGCGCCAGCGCGAAAATGGTCGACTACGGCAAATATAAGAACGATGCGCACCGGCTCGTCGGCGACCGCGACGGCGTGCAGGTCTGGTGGCCGGCAGTCGAGGCGTTCCTTGCCCGCGTGGGCATGCCGACCGGCGTGCAATACCGCGTGGCGGATCCGGCCGCGCCGAAGGCGAGCGGCTTTGCTTCCGTCGATGCCGTGGACGCCGTGCCCTACGTCGACGAAGCCGGGCGCGCGGGCTACCGCAACTTCCTGCGCCAGTATCCGAGCCGCGCGTTCGCGGTGTCGGACACCGGCGCATGGTCGTGGGCCGAGGGCGGCGACGATCCGATGTCGGTTGCCATTGCGAATTGCCAGAAGCAGAGCTCGGCGCCTTGCCGCCTGTACGCCGTGGATAACTCCGTTGTCTGGGGCGATCAAGGTTCACGGACGGCTGACAGCGGCTCCGGCGCGCCTGGTGGTGCTTCCGCTTCTTCTTCTCTCTCTTCCACTGACGACGCGCGACCGGCTATTGCCAGCCGGGAATAGCCGCGCCGGTTCAGACCTGACGCCGCGCTGCCGACGATTGGGACTTCTCCCATTTTTGGGTATGGTCGTGCCCGCTATAAGTATGCGGACCATCACGACAGGAGAAGCACGTGAAGACGCTCTATGGCATCGCGTGGCACGCGAAGCAACGCTGCGCCGTATTTCAGATTCCGACAGCTAATTTCGGCACCGTGTTCATGCGCGTGTCCGCCTCGCCGGGAGACGCGAGCGTTGCGGTCGTCGAGGTCGACGCCGACCGGCTGCTCGAACAATGGCGGCGTACCGGCGGCAAACCCGAGCGATGCGCGGATGCGTCGCAAGCCTTGTGGCCGTCCGACGAAAAATTCGCTGCCGCCGAAATCGGCTTCATGGAAGGGCAATTCGACCCCGTTCCGCTTGCCCTCATGACATGCCGCGCGGAGAACGGCGGCTCCGTGCAATTGAGCATTGCCGACGGCGTGACGCGCACCATCTGGCTCCTGACCGCGGGCGCCACGATTTTCCCGGTGTCGTGCCCCATCGACGATGCGTGCGCATTGCAAGCACGCGCCGGGGCTGCCGGCAGCCGCGTCCGGACAACCGCGGATCTGCTCTCACCCGCGTCAGACGAGCAGTACCTGAAAGAGCTGCGCGCTGCCGAGCGGATGCAGGCTCGGCGCATTTTGCGGGATTTTGCGCAATCGAGATAGGAGAGGGACGGCGCGGGTTCGTATGTCGAAGCATCATTCCGGCGACGCCGCCTGCTTGCCGAGATCTGTGACGGCGACGGCAGCAACCATGCCGTCTTTCGCCGTTTGCATTCGGCCGACAACGAGCCGTATATGCGGGCTTGGATGAAGTAGACCAAGCAGGCTGGTTCTGGCTCAAAGTCTCAACAGCCTGACGGTGGTTGCTTTTCATAACACCGTGATTGGACCGGTAGAAGGCCAAAAAGGACGGTCGGTCGAGGCGGTCATTGCAGCCCGTGCCGGGCGCCGTTCAGACAATCCACCCGAAACCTCCCCCACTACGCCCAATACTTTGTCGTCGCTAACTCCGCCCATCCACACCCTTCCTTCCGTATCCCCAACGAGCTGCGCCGAACCGCCGCAAACCGCCGCCGCACAAGCCCAAACGCCAGGCAACCCGCTAGTGCAAAGCCCCAAAGAAACCGCTAATCTCGACCCCGCACGCTAGCCGACCGGCCCGGCGCAGCGCCTAGAATCTCCGCGTTGCGCCCCCAAAAACCTGACAAAAGAAACACCCCACGGCAGCGGCAACATGCATCCCTGGGAGTACCTCTTGGAAATGTCAGCAACATCACCTACATCGACGGAAGACTGGATTGCCCGCAGCCTGCGCGCGGTCTGGCATCCGTGTACGCAGATGAAGCATCACGAGCGCCTGCCGCTCGTGCCCGTCGCGCGCGGACAAGGCGCATGGCTCTACGACCGCGCCGGTCATCGTTATCTGGATGCGATCAGTTCGTGGTGGGTCAATCTGTTCGGCCACGCCAATCCGCGCATCAATGCGGCACTGAAGGATCAGCTCGATACCCTCGAACACGCCATGCTCGCGGGCTGCACGCACGAGCCCGCCGTCGAACTCGCGGAGCGCCTAGGCGCGCTCACTCATAACACGCTGGGCCATGCGTTCTTCGCATCGGACGGCGCCTCCGCCGTCGAAATCGCGTTGAAAATGAGCTTCCACTCATGGCGCAATCGCGGTTTCGCCGACAAGCAGGAATTCGTCTGCATCGCTAACAGTTACCACGGCGAGACGATCGGCGCGCTCGGCGTGACCGACGTCGCGCTGTTCAAGGACGCCTACGACCCGCTCATCCGCAACGCGCACGTCGTCGCTTCGCCGGACGCGCGACTCGCGCAACCGGGCGAGTCGGCAGCGGACGTCGCGCGTGGCGCGCTCGAACACGTGCGTTCGCTCTTCGAAGCGCGCGCCGCGAAAATCGCCGCGTTGATTGTCGAGCCGCTCGTGCAATGCGCCGCCGGCATGGCCATGCACGACGCGTCGTATATCGCCGGCTTACGCGCATTGTGCGACCAGTACAGCGTGCATCTGATCGCGGATGAAATCGCCGTCGGCTGCGGACGAACGGGCACCTTCTTCGCCTGCGAACAGGCCGGCATCTGGCCGGACTTCCTGTGTCTGTCCAAAGGCATTAGCGGCGGTTATCTGCCGCTGTCCATCGTGCTGTCGCGCGACGAAATCTTCGAGGCCTTCTATCACGACGATACCGCTCGCGGCTTTCTGCACTCGCATTCGTACACCGGCAACCCGCTCGCGTGCCGTGCGGCACTCGCCACGCTCGAGCTGTTCGCGAGCGACAACGTGCTCGCCGCCAACGCGCACAAGTCAGCGAAACTGAGGTCAGCGCTTGCGCCGCTGCAGGACCATGCGCACGTGCGCAATCTGCGTCAGTGCGGGACGATTTTCGCTTTCGACGCAGCCATCGAAAACGCTGAGCATGCCAAAACATTTTCGCGCCGCTTCTTCGAAAACGCCTTGCAGCGTGAGCTGCTGCTGCGCCCCATTGCGACCACGGTGTACCTGATGCCCCCCTACATTCTCGACGACGAAGAACTTGCGCTGCTCGCCTCGCGCACGCGCGAAACGTTCGAGGCCACGCTCGCGGAGGTCCGCTAATGCATCTCCTCGACAAACTTTCGCAGGGGCTCAAGGAAATCGACGAGCGCGGCTTGCGCCGTCGCCGCCGCACCGCCGACACGCCTTGCGCCGCTCACATGACAGTCGACGGCCGCGAGATGGTCGGCTTTGCAAGCAATGACTACCTCGGCCTCGCCGCGCATCCGCAACTGATCGCAGCCATCGCGGAAGGCGCGCAACGCTATGGCGCGGGCAGCGGCGGCTCGCATCTGCTCGGCGGCCACTCGCGCGCGCATGCGCAACTCGAAGACGACCTCGCGGAGTTCGTCGGCGGATTCGTGGACGCGCCGCGCGCCCTTTACTTCAGCACGGGCTACATGGCGAACCTCGCGACGCTCACCGCGCTCGCGGGCCGCGGCACGACGCTCTTTTCCGATGCGCTGAACCATGCTTCGCTGATCGACGGCGCGCGTTTGTCGCGAGCAGATGTGCAGATCTATCCGCACTGCGATATGGAAGCGTTGAGCGCCATGCTCGACGCGTCTGACGCCGACGTGAAGGTCATCGTTTCCGATACGGTGTTCAGCATGGACGGTGACATTGCGCCGCTGCCGCGCCTGCTCGAACTCGCGGAAAAGCACGGCGCATGGCTGATCGTCGACGATGCACATGGTTTCGGCGTGCTCGGTCCGCAAGGGCGCGGTGCGATCGCCGAGGCCGCGTTGCGCTCGCCCAATCTGATCTCGATCGGCACGCTCGGCAAAGCGGCCGGCGTGTCGGGCGCATTCGTGGCGGCGCATGAGACGGTGATCGAATGGCTCGTGCAGCGCGCGCGTCCGTACATTTTCACGACGGCTTCCGTGCCGGCCGCCGCGCACGCGGTGTCGGCGAGCCTGCGCATCATCGGCGGCGCCGAAGGCGATGAGCGGCGCGCGCATCTGCGGCAATTGATCGAACGCACGCGTGCCATGCTCAAAGCCACGCCGTGGCTGCCGGTCGATTCGCACACGGCCGTGCAGCCGCTCATCATCGGCGCGAACGAGGCCACGCTCGAGATCGCCGCGTCGCTCGATCGAGCAGGTTTGTGGGTCCCCGCGATCCGTCCGCCGACCGTGCCCACCGGCACATCGCGCCTGCGCATTTCGCTGTCCGCCGCGCATTCGCACGCGGATCTGGACCGGCTGGAAGCGGGCTTGCAACAGACAGGAGCGCTGGCCGCATGACCTCTGCGCATTCCGCCCTGTCCGTGTTTGTCACCGGCACGGACACCGAAATCGGCAAGACCTTCGTCTCGTCTGCGTTGCTGCGAGGCTTCGTTCGCGAGGGCCTGAAGGCGGCCGCGATGAAGCCGATCGCCGCCGGCGCGTTCATGCTGAATGACGAACTGCATAACGAAGACGCGGATCAGCTCGACGCGGCGTCGAACGTGCTGCTGCCGCCCGACATGCGCACGCCGTATCTGCTGAAGGAACCGGCCGCGCCGCATATCGCGGCGGCGTTGGAAAACGTCGCATTCGATATCGAACATATCGTCGCGTGCCATCGGCAAGCATTGACGCGCGCCGATGTCGTCGTAGTGGAAGGCGTCGGCGGCTTTCGCGTGCCGTTGACGGCGACGCGCGACACCGCCGATCTCGCCGTCGCCCTGAAGCTGCCGGTGGTGCTGGTCGTCGGCATGCGCCTTGGCTGCATCAACCACGCGCTGCTCACCGCCGAGGCTATCGCCGCGCGCGGACTCACGCTGGCCGGGTGGGTCGCGAACCGCGTGGATCCGGACATGACCTTTCCCGACGAAAACATCGCGTCGATCCGCGAGCATCTCGCGCGCGAACATCACGCGCCGTTGCTCGGCATCGTGCCGCATTTGAGCCCGGCATCGGCCGAACTCGCGGCCGAACGGCTCGACATTCCACGGTTATTGCAAACGCTGCGTGACGCGCAGCGCTGAATCGAACATCACATCCATTCATGAGGATCGACCACATGACCCAACTGAACATCGCTCCGTCGTCCGCGGGCACAGCCATCAATGCCGATGCCGCGACCCAACAACTCGCGCGCTGGCGCGTCGCCGACATTGTTGCGTTGTACGAACTGCCGTTCAACGACCTGATGTTTCGCGCGCAGCAAACGCATCGCGAACATTTCGACGCGAACACCGTGCAACTGTCGACGCTCCTGTCGATCAAGACCGGCGGCTGCGAGGAAGACTGCGCGTACTGTCCGCAGTCGGTGCATCACGACACCGGTCTGCAAGCCGACAAGCTGATGCCGGTCGACGAAGTGCTCGCCGCCGCGAAAGCCGCGAAGGAAAATGGCGCGACCCGTTTCTGCATGGGCGCCGCGTGGCGCAATCCGAAAGACCGGCATCTCGAGCCGATCAAGGACATGATCCGCGGCGTGAAGGCGATGGGACTCGAGACCTGCGTGACGCTCGGCATGCTGGAAACGCACCAGGCGCAGGCGCTGCGCGAGGCGGGCCTCGACTACTACAACCACAATCTCGACACGTCGCCGGAGTTCTACGGCCAGATCATTTCGACGCGTACTTACCAGGATCGCCTCGACACGCTTGAACGCGTGCGCGATGCGGGCATCAACGTGTGCTGCGGCGGCATTGTGGGCCTCGGCGAGTCGCGCCGCGAACGGGCCGGACTGATCGCGCAACTGGCGAACATGGACCCGTATCCGGAGTCGGTGCCGATCAACAATCTGGTGCAAGTGGAAGGCACGCCGCTGACCGGCACGGAATCGATCGATCCGTTCGAATTCGTGCGGACCATCGCGATTGCGCGCATTACGATGCCGCGTGCCATGGTGCGCCTGTCCGCGGGCCGCGAGCAGATGGACGAAGCGCTGCAGGCCATGTGCTTCCTCGCGGGCGCGAACTCGATTTTCTACGGCGATCAGTTGCTGACCACGAGCAATCCGCAAGCCGAAGCGGACCGCAAGCTGCTCGCGCGCCTCGGCATTCGCGCCGAAGCCGCGCAGCAGATGCCGCTCGACAGGAGCGGCTGCGAGCACGGCTGCGACCACGCGTAACGCGCGTTACTTCCTGTCGACGATGATCTGATCGAAAGTCCCCCCGTCGGAGAAATGCGTCTGCTGCGCTTTCTGCCAGCTGCCGAACATTTCTTCGACGGTGAAGGTCTTGATCGGCTTGAACTCCGCCGCGTGCTTCGCGAGCACGCTCTTGTCGCGCGGACGCAGATGGTGTTGCGCGATGATCTCCTGCGCGGCGGGCGACCACAGATAGTCGAGATACGCCTGCGCTTCCTTGCGCGTGCCGCGCTTGTCGACCACCTTGTCGACGATCGAAACCGGCGGCGCCGCGAGCAGGCTCACCGACGGATACACCGCCTCGAAGTTGCCCGCGCCCACGCCGCTGTTCATCAGCGCGACCTCGTTCTCGAAAGTCACCAGCACGTCGCCGATGCCGCGTTGCGTGAACGTCGTCGTCGCGCCGCGGCCGCCCGTGTCGAGCACCGGCACATTCCGGAAGAGCGCTTTTTCGAAGTTGAGCGCGTCGGCGTCCGTGCCGCCATGCTGCTTGCGATAGCCCCACGCGGCCAGATACGTGTAGCGTCCATTGCCGGATGTCTTCGGATTGGCGATCACCACCTGCACGCCGGGTTTCGTGAGATCGTCCCAGTCCTTGATGTGCTTGGGATTGCCCTTGCGCACGAGAAACACCATCGTCGTGGTGTACGGCGCGCTGTCGTCCGGCAGGCGCGTGCGCCAGTTAGCCGGGACCAGTTGGCCTTTTTCGGCGAGCAGGTCGATGTCGTTCGGCTGATTCATCGTCACGACGTCGGCCTGCAAGCCCTGCAATACCGACAACGCCTGCGCGCTCGACGCGCCATGCGACTGGCGGATCGACACAGTTTCACCGATCTTTTGCCTGTAGGCCGCAATGAAGCCGGCATTGATGTCCTTGTACAACTCGCGCGTCACGTCGTACGACACGTTCATGAGCGACGTATCCGCGAGCGCTGCTGAGCTGCCGCCAAGCCCGAAGCCGAGCGTGATCGCCGTAACGCCGGCCGCCAGCCAGCGCGAAGTCCCCGTTCTGCCTGCCATGTTGTCCCCGCTGTCGATGATAAAACCCGTGGCCGCACCGTCGCGGCATGAAGCGGGATTCTAGCGGATCGCCTGTCGGCGCCGCGCCGCGCAAGCGGTGCCCAACACGGCGCGCGTCGTCAGACCAGGGCGTGCTGCGCGACCTCCAGCGTCTCGTCGCCAAATCGCAGCGGCGCCGCGCAGTGCACCAGCGTGTCGATGAAATACTTGGCCCTCGGCCACGGTCCGAATCCCGCTGCGGTATTGATGTGCCCCGCGTCGCCGAGATTGACGAAGGCGCTGCCGAACCGGTGCGCCAGTTCGCGCGAGCCGCTAAGCGGCATCCACGGATCCGTTTCGCTGCCGATCAGAATGGACGGCACGCCGAGGCGCCGCGCCTCGAACGGCCCCGCGAAGGCGAATTTTTGCGGGCTCGCGGGCGCGACGAACAGTACGCCGACCACCTCGTTCGCATACGATGCCTGCTGCAACGCGTGGGCGGTCGCGAGGCAGCCGAAGCTGTGCGCGGCCAGCACGAACGGTCCGCGTTCGCGCGCGAGCAGCTCGCGCAACGAGTGGGCCCAGCCTGCGACGTCAGGCGCGTCCCAGTCCACCTGTTCGACCCGCAGCGAGCGCGCGAACTGGCGCTCGAGCCACGTCTGCCAATGTGCGCCTTCGCTGCCGTGCAGGCCCGGAACGGTCACGAGCCGCGGCGGCCACGGCGATCTGGAGCATGAAAGCATGTCTGTCCCTCGCAAAGGGAAACCGGGCAGCCATTGTCCCGCCGCGAGGCGCGCCGACGAACCAAGTTTTTGTGCTTTGTTTATGGGCGGAAGCTGCGCGGATGGCGAACGCGGCTGCGTACGGTCGTGCGCAAGCGCGCGGGATTGCCGGCGAAAAAGTAGAATGAAGCCTGCTTATAAAAGGAGGAGCCCTCATGTCGCCAGCGTCGCGCGCCGCGCCTCAGCCGTCGCGATCCGCAGAGCCGCCCTGCCGGGTGCGCGCGGCTTGTCGCGCCAGCCGGAGCCATGGCGCATTCCACGGTGAAGCCGCATGAAAATCCTCTTTTATATGCCGGACGCCGAAGCTGCCGCTTGGCTGCATGACTTCGCGCGAGCGCTGCCTCACGCCGGCCTGCGTGAATGGCAACCCGGCGACACCGCGCCCGCAGACTTTGCTGTCGTCTGGCGGCCGCCGCGCGAGATGCTGGCCGGCCGCGCCGATCTGCGCGCCATCTTCAATCTGGGCGCGGGCGTCGACGCCATTCTCTCGCTCGAGCGCGAACAACCCGGCAGCTTGCCGCGCAATGCGCAGTTGATCCGCCTTGAAGACACCGGCATGGCACCGCAAATGGCCGAATATGTGACGCACGCGGTGCTGCGTTATCTGCGGCGCTTCGACGAATATGCAACGCTGCAGCGCGAGCGCCGCTGGCACGTGCTCGATCCGCACCCGCGCGAAGCGTTCACGGTCGGCGTGCTGGGTCTCGGTGTGCTCGGCACGCATGTCGCCCGAACGCTCGCGGCATTCGGCCTGCCCGTGCGCGGTTACAGCCGCGGCGCGAAAGAGGTGGAAGGCATCGCCGCGTTCGCCGGCGAAGCCCAGTTCGACGCGTTTCTCGACGGCGCGAAAGTACTCGTCAATCTGCTGCCGCATACCCCGGACACCGCGAACGTGCTGAACGCCCGTACGTTTTCGAAGCTCGCCCGCGGCGCGTACCTGATCAACGTTGCGCGCGGCGCGCATCTCGTCGAAGCCGATCTGCTTGACGCGCTCGCGAGTGGCCAACTCGCGGCCGCCACGCTCGACGTGTTCCGGCAGGAGCCGCTGCCGCCGGATCATCCGTTCTGGCAGGAGCCGCGCATTACCATCACGCCGCACATGTCCGCGCTGACCTTGCGCGAAGAAAGCGTCGCGCAGATCGCCGGCAAAATGCTCGCGCTCGAACGAGGTGAAGCGGTCAGCGGCGTGGTGAATATCGAGCGTGGCTATTGAGCGCCGAAACACCTTGAGCAAGCGCCGTCACTACAACTTTGCGGAGACACATCATGGCCCTACCCCAGCAAGTGAAAATCGTCGAAGTCGGTCCGCGTGACGGGTTGCAGAACGAGAAGGAGTTCGTCCCGACGGCGACCAAGATCGAATTGATCAATCGTCTTTCCGCGGCCGGCTTTCGCAACGTGGAGGCGGCCTCGTTCGTGTCGCCGAAATGGGTGCCGCAAATGGCCGACGGCGCCGAGGTGATGGCCGGCATCGAGCGTCGTTCCGGCACGATCTATTCGGTGCTGACGCCGAATCTGCGCGGCTTCGAAGGCGCGCTTGCCGCGCGCGCCGACGAGATCGTGATCTTCGGCGCCGCCAGCGAAGCGTTCTCGCAGAAAAACATCAATTGCAGCATCGCGGAAAGCATCGAGCGATTCGTGCCGGTCGCGCAAGCAGCGAAGGAACACGGCCTGCGCATACGCGGCAGCGTTTCGTGCGCGCTGGGTTGTCCGTATCAGGGCGAGGTGCCGGTGGCGTCGGTGGTCGACGTGGTGCAACGTTTCGCGGCACTCGGCTGCGACGAGATCGACATTGCGGATACGATCGGCGTCGGCACGCCGAAGCGCACGCGCGAAATCTTCGAGGCCGTGACGCGCGTGTTTCCGCGCGAGCGTCTGTCCGGGCATTTCCACGACACCTACGGCCAGGCGCTTGCGAACATCTACGCGGCGCTGCAGGAAGGCATCGAGATCTATCACGCGTCGGTGGCCGGACTCGGCGGCTGCCCGTATGCGAAGGGCGCCACCGGCAATGTCGCGACGGAAGACGTGCTGTATCTGATGAACGGCCTCGGCATCGAAACCGGCATCGACCTCGCGCAGGTGGTGGCCATCGGCGATTTCATTTCGACGACGATCGGCCGGCCGAACGTATCGCGCGCGGGCAAGGCGTTGCTCGCCAAGGCGCGTAGCGAAGCGGCGGCCAACTGCGTGTGAGTGTGCCCGGCTCGGAAACACTTCCACGCATTTGGAAACAGACGTACTCCCGCAACATCATGAACCCAGATCCGCACCCAAAGTCAGGACCCAAACGATGACGGACCACGCTTTTCTCGACGCCGACGACCTCACCGCCCTGCCCGACTCCGCACGCCGCGTCGCGCTGCTGTTGCGCGAACGCGGTCACGCGGGGCGAATCGTCATGCTGCCGGAAACCGGCAAGACATCCGCCGAAGCCGCCGCCGGGCTCGGCTGCTCGGTCGCGCAGATCGCGAAGTCGATTCTGTTTCGCCGCCGCGAAGACGGCGCGCCGGTGCTGGTCGTCGCGAGCGGCGCCAATCGTGTCGACGAAAAAAAGGTGGCGGCGCACGTCGGCGAAATTGGCCGCGCGGATGCGAAGTTCGTCCGCGAAAATACCGGCTATGCGATAGGCGGCGTGTGCCCCGTCGGCCATGCCGTGGAACCCGTCACGCTGATCGACGAAGATCTGCTCGCGCTCGACAGCCTCTGGGCCGCCGCCGGCCATCCGCACGCGGTGTTCAATCTGACCGCTGAAGAACTGATCGCGCTGACGGGCGCGCCGGTGGCGGACGTGGCGCTGCGCGAAACGGCCTGATCCGATGACAGCAGCAGACGATCAGGCGACGAAAGGCGGTGGCGTGCCGTCGCCGTGCATCAACGTGTGCCGCATGGATGCGTCGACGGGCTGGTGCGAAGGGTGCCTGCGCACCATCGACGAAATTGCCGGCTGGTCGCTCTACGACGACGACGAGAAACGCGCGGTGTGGGACGCGCTGGCGTCGCGCCATGCCGAATTCATCGCCAGCCAGACGAAGGTGCAGCGATGAACGCGCCGCCGCGCATTGTCACCGTCGGCGAGACGTTCAGCGCGACGCTCACGCTGTCGGCGGATTCGGTGAAGTCGTTCGCGACGCTCGTCAACGACCTGAACCCGCTGCACCACGACGACGCTTATGCCGCGCAAAGCCGCTTTGGCGGCCTCATCGCGTCCGGCACGCAGCCCACCGCGCATTTCATGGCGCTGCTGGCCACGCACTTTTCCACCTACGCGCAGCCGCTCGGCCTCGAATTCGACATCAAGCTGAAGAAGGCCGCGCACGCGGGCGACACGCTCGTCATGACGTGGCGTGTGCGCGATGCTTACTGGAAGCCAAGCCTGAACGGCGACCTCACGCATCTGGACGGCACGGTGAAAAACCAGCGCGGCGAAGTTGCCGTGGTCGGCGCGTCGACCATTCTCGTGATGCCGAAACCCGACGCGCCGGCCCGCGCCGAAGCTGGCAACGGCAGCAGCGCGCCATGAACACGTTGCCCGCAGCGGTGCGCGTGTTCGAGCGCGGCTGGCTTTCGTCGAACAACGTGCTGATCGTCGACGACGCGTGCGCGGCCCTCATCGACACCGGCTATGCGACCCATGCACAGCAAACGCGTGCGCTCGTGCAGCAGGCGCTCGGCGACCGCCCGCTCGATCTGATCGTCAACACGCATCTGCATTCGGATCATTGCGGCGGCAATGCGCTCCTGCAAGCGACGTGGCCGTGCCGCACCCTCATTCCTGCCTGCGAAGCCGAGGCCGTGCGCCACTGGGACGAAACGCGCCTGACTTTTCGCGCGACCGCGCAGCGCTGCGAGCGCTTCGGCTTCACAGGCACGATCGCGCCAGGCGCGACGCTGCAGCTCGGCTCACTCGATTGGCAGGTGCTCGGCGCGCCCGGCCACGATCCGCATTCGCTGATGCTCTATTGCGCCGAAGAGCGCCTGCTGATCAGCGCCGACGCGCTGTGGGAAAACGGCTTCGGCGTGATCTTTCCGGAACTGGAAGGCGAAAGCGGCTTTGCGGAGCAGCAGGCGGTGCTTGACGCCATCTCCGCGCTCGACGTGCGCCTCGTGATTCCCGGCCATGGCGCGCCGTTCGCCCAGGTTGACGCGGCGCTGGAGCGCGCCTTCTCGCGGCTCGCGTGGCTGCGTGCCGATCCGGCGCGCAATGCGAAGAACGCGCTGAAGGTGCTGATCGTCTTCAAACTGCTCGATGTGCGCGCAACGAGTTTCGCGTCGCTGCTGCGCATGCTCGACGACGCAGCGGCGATGCGCGCAGCGGCATCGATGCTCAAGCCGCGCGGCGAATGGCCCGCGCTTCTGAAGGGTCTTGTCGATGAACTGGCCGGCGCGAATGGGCCGCTCACGGTGGACGGCGAGTCGATCGTCGTTCGTGTTGCCGGGCACGCGCCCGCGCGATAGCGCACGCAAAAGCACACGCGAAAGCGCCGCCACAAAAAGAAAGCCGCTCAACCTGTTACGGCGAGCGGCGGAAATTCTGTCGGACGTGATCAGCGTCTCACTGAATCATACGCGCGCGCGATTTTGAGCCGCATCAGTGATTTCCCTACAGATGCATGACGACGGCTGTTAACCCGCATACACGCGGCCAAATGGGCCGGGCCTCGTGCCCATCTTACGAATCATTAGTCGGCTGATATGAACAAACAGGTTCGTTTGCAATCCGTAGCATCCGCGGAAAGCGCCTCGTTCAAACCGATGGCACACGCCTTTGCGGCACGATCCGCCAACCCAGATTGACGCCCGCGGCGGCCAGCAGAATCAGCACCGCGCCCAGCACCTGAATCCACGCGAGCGTCTGCCCGAACGCGATCCTGTCCACGATGATCGCGACCACCGGATAGATAAACGACAGCGCACCGGTCATGGAGGTGGGCAGCTTCTGGATCGCGCCGTACAGCAGCACATACATGAGGCCCGTGTTCACGACACCCAGCACGATCAGCTCGAGCCATTGCACGCCGGTAGCGGGCAGTGCGTCGAAACGCACGAGCGGCGCCAGCATCACCACGCCGAGCAACACCTGGATCAGCGCGATGAGATGCGGCGGCGTGCCTTTCAAACGCTTCGTGATAATGGACGACACCGCATACATCGCGGCCGCGCCGACTGCATACGCGATGCCGGTCAGATAGTGCCCCGGCACGGCCAGTACGGCAGGCTCGACTTTGACGACGAACACGAGCCCCACGAACGCGAGCACTAGCCACACCACCGTCGACGCGCTAATGCGCTCGCGGAACACCACGGCGCCGAGCGCGACGAGCATGAAGGGCTGCGTGTTGTAGACCGCGGTCGCCATCGAGATCGACGCGCGCGAGTACGCGGCGAACAGCAGCACCCAGTTGGCGACAATCGCAGCGCCGCCTAGGAGCGCAAGCCCGAGCATCTTCCACGAGAACAGGCGGCGCCTGAAGAGTCCGAGCATCGCGCACACGAGCGCGAGCGTCGCGCCGCCGAAAATGCAGCGGAAGAACACCACATTGAAGGCGCTTTGCTGCGACGACACCACCAGCCAGCCGATGGTGCCCGACATCAGCATGGCAATAGTCATCTCGGCTGCGCCGCGGCGGATTTCGTTTGAAGCCATGGTTCGATCCTCGAATGGATTCCTGCATGGCAAGCAGTGTAAATAATCCGATTCGCCGAATACATGGCTAAACTTAAGCACCAGCGCAACTAAACCTCATATTCGAAGGCTGTCATGACAAAACGCCTTGCTCCCTCGGCGCCTGTGTCGCTCGACGAAATCGACCGCGCGCTCATCGCCGCGCTCGCCCAAGATGCGCGCCGCCCCGTCAGCGAACTGGCGCGGCTCGTCGGACTCTCCGCGCCCAGCACGGCCGAGCGCATCCGCAGGCTGGAGGCGCAACGCGTGATCGAGCGCTTCACCGTGCAACTCGACCCGCGCGCGCTCGGCTTCACGCTGCAGGCCATTGTCCGCGTGAAGCCGCTGCCGGGGCAGTTGCATCTGGTAGAAGACGTGATCCGGCGAATTCCGGAGTTTGTCGAATGCGACAAGGTGACGGGCGACGATTGCTTCATCTGCCGCCTTTATCTGCATTCCATCGAGCAGCTCGACGAGATTCTCTCGAAGGTCACCGAGCGCGCGGAGACCAGCACGGCCATCGTCAAATCGACGCCGGTCGCGCGGCGGCTGCCGCCGCTCGGCTAAGCGGCGGCGGCAAAACCTCGCGCGCTCACCGCGCGTTTACCGCTCAACCGCTTCGAAAAAAGCCAGCATTTCGGCGACGAGTTGCTCGGGCGCCTCTTCGGGAATGTAGTGGCCGCAGGGCAGCGCGCGGCCGCTCACGTCGCGCGCCACGTGGCGCCATTCAGCGAGCGCGTCGAAACACTTTTCGATCACGCCTTTCTCGCCCCACAACACGCGTAAGGGGCACGCAATCTTGTGCCCGCGCTCGATGTCGGCACGATCATGTTCCAGATCGATGCTTGCGGACGCGCGATAGTCCTCGCACATCGCGTGCACCGCGCCCGGCTGCGCGAGCGCCGCGCGGTAGGCATCGAGCGACGCAGGTTCGAAAGGCGCAAGGCCCGCGTGACGGCCGCCCATCACCGCATCGACATAGGCGGCTGGATTCGCGCCGATCAGCGTTTCCGGCAGTGGCTCGGGCTGGATCAGGAAGAACCAGTGGAAGTAATGCGTGGCGAACGCGCGGTCGGTGGCTTCGTACATGGCGAGCGTCGGCGCGATGTCGAGCAGCATCAATCGCTCGACGGCGTCCGCGTAGTCGAGCGCCATGCGATGCGCGACGCGCGCGCCGCGGTCGTGCGCGCAAACAAGGAAGCGCTCGAAGCCGAAGTGGCGCATCACGGCGACCTGGTCGGCGGCCATCGCGCGTTTCGAATACGGCGTGTGCGCGGCGTCGCTCGGCGGCTTGCCCGAGGCGCCGTAGCCGCGCAGATCGGTGGCGATCACCGTGAAGTGCCGGGCCAGTTCCGCGGCACAACGCCCCCAGATCAGATGCGACTGCGGATGGCCGTGCAGCAGCAGAAGCGGCGGCCCTGCCCCGCCCTTGACTCCGAAGATATCCGTATCGCCCGCGACGACGCGAAAGGGCGTGAAATGGTCGAAGGGCATGAGCGGTCTCGTGTCGTTTGAAGTCCGTGCATTGTAAAAGCCCAGCGTGTCCGCCCGAGGTGGGTTAGCCCACGCAGGCGTAGAACCTGAACACTCCTTCCAACCGTTCTAAACGTTCTGGCGAACGCGGCAGCGGCGCTTCGCCTATAATCGAACGATCGTTCTTAAACGTTTGAGCGGCCAGGCGCAACGTCGCGGTCTGCGGTTTTGGCGTCTGCGCTTGTGCCGTCCGCGGTTTGGCCGGCCTCAACGTGCCGCTCGCCGCATTGCCGCTAAACTCACCCATAGCCGGGCGCCTTGCGCGCACCGGCTCGTCAATCAGGAGACCCGCACCATGGCTTTGCCCGCCGTTCTGCAAAATCTGGCGCTGCCCGTCGTCGCCTCGCCGATGTTCATCGTCAGCTATCCCGAGCTCGTGCTGGCGCAGTGCAAGGCCGGCATCGTCGGCTCGTTTCCGGCGCTGAATGCGCGCCCCGCCGAACTGCTCGACGAATGGCTCACGCAAATCCAGACGCAGCTCGCCGAGCACAAGGCGGCGCATCCTGACGCGGTGGTCGGACCGATTGCCGTCAACCAGATCGTTCATCAATCGAATACGCGGCTCGAACACGACGTGCGCGTGTGCGTCGAGCATAAGGTGCCGATTTTCATCACGAGCCTGCGCGCGCCGGCGCGCGAGATCGTCGATGCGGTGCATAGCTATGGCGGCATCGTGCTGCACGACGTGATCAATCTGCGGCACGCGCAAAAAGCGCTCGAAGCGGGCGCCGACGGCCTCATCCTGGTGGCGTCGGGCGCGGGTGGCCACGCGGGCACCACTTCGCCGTTTGCGCTCGTCGGCGAAGTGCGGCGGATTTTCGACGGCCCGATCGTGCTCTCCGGCGCGATTGCCAACGGCGGCTCGATTCTCGCCGCGCAGGCCATGGGCGCCGACCTCGCGTACATGGGCACGCGCTTCATCGCGACGAAAGAGGCGCACGCGGTGGAGAGCTACAAGCAGGCCATTGTCAATTCGACGGCGTCGGACATCATCTATACGAACCTGTTCACGGGCGTGCACGGCAATTACATCCGCGAGAGCATTGTCAACGCGGGGCTCGATCCGGACGCGCTGCCGGAATCCGACAAGACCAAGATGAACTTCGCCAGCGAAAAAGCCAAGGCGTGGAAAGACATCTGGGGCGCGGGCCAGGGTGTCGGCCTGATGGACGACGTGCCGAGCGTGAGTGAACTGGTCGCGCGTCTCGCGAAGGAATACGACGACGCGAAGGCGCGCCTCGGCATCGCGCGCTGAGTTGCGCGAGGGCGCGCTTTGAGGCTTTGCCCTGACCTTGCAGCGGCATCGCCGGCCCAAGCCTACATATTCCGCCGATACTGCCCGCCCACCTCGAAGAGCGCGTGCGTGATCTGCCCGAGCGAGCACACGCGCACCACGTCCATCAGCACGGCGAAGACATTTTCGTTGTCCATCACCGCGCGTTTCAGCCGCTCGAGCGCGGCGGGCGCGGCCTCGCGATGGCGCGCCTGAAAATCGCGCAGGCGTTTGAGCTGGCTTTGCTTTTCTTCCTCGGTGGAACGGGCGAGCGCGATGGGCTGCGGCGCTTCGTGCGGATGCGCGCTCAGAAACGTGTTCACGCCCACAATCGGATATGAGCCGTCATGCTTGCGATGCTCGTACAGCATCGACTCGTCCTGAATACGGCCGCGCTGATAACCGGTCTCCATGGCGCCCAGCACGCCGCCGCGCTCGGTCAGCCGGTCGAACTCGGCGAGCACGGCTTCTTCGACAAGATCCGTCAATTCGTCGATCACGAAGCTGCCCTGATTTGGGTTCTGATTCTTCGCGAGCCCCCATTCGCGATTGATGATCAACTGAATCGCTACCGCGCGCCGCACCGACTCCTCGGTGGGCGTGGTGATTGCCTCGTCGAACGCATTGGTGTGCAGCGAGTTGCAGTTGTCGTAGATGGCGATCAGCGCTTGCAGCGTGGTGCGAATATCGTTGAAGTCGATTTCCTGCGCATGCAGGCTGCGGCCCGACGTCTGCACGTGATACTTGAGCTTCTGGCTGCGCTCGTTCGCGCCGTAACGCTCGCGCATCGCGACTGCCCAGATGCGCCGCGCGACGCGGCCGAGCACCGTGTACTCCGGGTCCATGCCGTTAGAAAAGAAGAACGACAGGTTCGGCGCAAAGTCGTCGATCGACATGCCGCGGGCCAGATACGCCTCGACATAAGTGAAGCCGTTCGCGAGCGTGTAGGCGAGCTGCGAGATCGGGTTCGCGCCGGCCTCGGCAATGTGATAGCCGGAAATCGACACCGAATAGAAATTGCGCACGCCGTGTTCGACAAAATACGCCTGAATGTCGCCCATCACTTTCAGGCTGAACTCGGTCGAAAAAATGCACGTGTTCTGACCTTGGTCTTCCTTCAGGATGTCGGCCTGCACGGTGCCGCGCACGTTCGCGAGCGCGAGGCGGCGCGTGTCGGCGAGTTCGTCGCCGGTGAGCGCACGGCCGAGCTGCTGCATCCTGCGCGCAATCTGCTGATTGATGGCGACGTTGAAAAACATCGCAAGGATGGTCGGCGCCGGGCCGTTGATCGTCATGGAAACCGACGTTTCCGGCGCGCACAGGTCGAAGCCGTCGTAGAGTGCGTGCATGTCGTCGAGCGTCGCGACGGACACGCCCGAATTGCCGACCTTGCCGTAGATGTCGGGGCGCTCGTGCGGCTCCTCGCCATACAGCGTGACCGAGTCGAACGCGGTCGACAGACGCTTGGCGGGCATCCCTTCCGACAGCAGTTTGAAACGCCGGTTGGTGCGCGACGGATCGCCTTCGCCCGCGAACATGCGCGTGGGGTCTTCGTTCTCGCGGCGGAACGGGAACACGCCGGCGGTGAACGGGAAATACCCCGGCAAGTTTTCAAGCATCAGCCAACGCAGGATTTCGCCGTGATCGACGAACCGGGGCAGCGCGACCTTGCGTATCTGCGTGCCCGACAATGTCGTGACCGTGAGCGCCGTGCGAATCTCGCGGTCGCGGATGCGGGCCACGTGTTCGTCGCCGGAATAGGCAGCGACGGTTTGCGGCCACGCATCGAGGAGCTGGCGTTCGCGCTCGCCCAACGCTGCCGTGCGCCGCGCGATCAGCGCGTCGAGCCGGGTTGCGGACGACGGCTCCGCGCTGGCCTCACTTTCATCGGCGCGGGCTTCGCCCAGCATCCGCCGTGCTTCGACGAGTTGCCAGCGCTCTCGCGCGATGCGCGCCTGCGCCTCGGCGCGCTCGCGATACGCGTGCACCGTCTGCGCGATTTCAGCGAGATAGCGCACGCGCGCGGGCGGCACGATCGCGTGGCGGCCGCTCGAAAATCGCACGTCGGCGCGCGCGGAGAGGCGCCCGCCGCACGCGCGCAAGCCATGCCGTTGCAGCGCGTTCGCGATGTGCCGGTAGAGCGCGGTCACGCCGTCGTCGTTGAAACGCGAGGCGATCGTGCCGAACACCGGCATCGCGTCGGGCGATTTCGCAAAGTCGCCGCGGTTGCGCTGCACCTGCTTCGCGACGTCGCGCAGCGCATCGGCTGCGCCTTTGCGATCGAATTTGTTGATGGCGACGAAGTCGGCGAAATCGAGCATGTCGATCTTTTCAAGCTGACTTGCCGCGCCGAACTCGGGCGTCATCACATACAGCGACTCGTCGACGAACGGCACGATCGCCGCGTCGCCCTGACCGATGCCGGACGTCTCGACGACGATCAGATCGAAGCCCGCCGCCTTGCACAGCATGAGCGCGTCGGGCAGCGCGTTCGAGATTTCGCTCGACGCTTCGCGCGTCGCCATCGAGCGCATGTAGACGCGCGCGCCGCCGCCCCAGTCGCCAATCGCGTTCATGCGGATGCGGTCGCCGAGCAGCGCGCCGCCCGACTTGCGGCGCGACGGGTCGATGGCGAGCACGGCGATCGTCAGCGCGTCGCCGTAATCGAGCCGGAAGCGGCGGATCAATTCATCGGTCAGCGACGACTTGCCCGCGCCGCCCGTGCCGGTGATGCCCAGCACGGGAATCTGCGCCGCCTGCGCGAGTGTCGAGACCTTGTCGCGCCCGGCGGCACTTACGCCGCCCGATTCGAACGCGCTGATGAGTCGCGCGAGGCGGCGAAATGCGAGGCCGGTTGCGGCGTCGGCCTGCGCTTCTTCGCGCGTTTCTTCGCACGCTGGCCGCCGCGAGACCGGCCGCGCTGTCAGCGCGTCGATCCATTCGCCGACGGCGCCTGCATGCTCCGCCGACGTTTCCCGCGCGAGCGCCGCGCAGCGCCCGATCATGTCGTCGATCATGCCTTGCAGGCCGAGCCGCTGGCCGTCGTGCGGCGAATAGATTTTCTCGACGCCGTATTGCTCCAGCGCGACGATTTCCTCGGGCACGATCACGCCGCCGCCGCCGCCGAACACCTTGATGCGCTCGCCGCCGCGCGCTCGCAGCAGATCCACGAGATAGCGAAAATATTCGTTATGGCCGCCCTGGTAGCTCGACACGGCGACGCCGTCGGCATCTTCCTGGAGCGCGGCGGTCGCGACTTCATCGACGGAACGGTTGTGGCCCAGGTGGATGACTTCCACGCCGCTCGCCTGGAGGATGCGCCGCATGATGTTGATCGACGCGTCGTGCCCGTCGAACAAGGCTGCGGCAGTGACGAAACGCAAGCGCCGGCCGGCCGGCAGCTCGTGGCTGGCGGCGCGCTGCGGCGAGGACAGATCGGTCATGTCTCCCCCAGATCATTACGCGGTTGGCGTGTGCGGGTGCTGGCAACCAGTATAGCGAAACGGGTCGCGAAGGCTCGCGGGTCAGCCCGCGCGCGGCGGCACGGCCAACGCCTTGATCTGTTCGAGCGACGGCCACAGCGATTCGTTCGCGAAGCGCTCGGCGAAAAAATCCACGAACGAACGCACCTTCGCCGACAAATGGCGGCGGCTTGCATAGACGACGTGAATGGGCAGCTCGCGCGGCGGCACTTCGTCGACGAGCAGCGGCACGAGACGCCCCGCGGCCAGATCGGCGCCGATCACCTCCGTGCCGAGCAACGCGATGCCCGCGCCTTGCAGCACCATCACGCGTTGCGCCTCGAGGTGGTTGACGATCAAGTTGCCGGACAGCCGCACGCGCGCGACTTCGCCGGTGGTTTGCAGCACATCGAGCCCGGACACGCCGGCGTACTGGATGAAGTTGTGGCGCGCGAGGTCGGCGGCGGTCTTCGGCGTGCCGCGCCGGCGCAGATAGTCGGGCGACGCGCACAGCACCAGATGCGCCATTGCGATCGGCCGCGCAATCAGCGACGACGACTTCAGGCCGCTCGGCGACGCGCGGATCGCAACGTCGAAGCCTTCGTCGATCAGCTCGACCACGCGGTCGGACAGGGTGATGTCGACGGTCACTTGCGGATACTGCGCGGCGTAGTCGGCGACGGCGGCCATCACGTGGCTCAGCCCGAAGGCCGACAGCGACGACACGCGCAAGCGCCCTTGCGGCACAACGCTCGCCGCGCCGACCACCTGCTCGGCTTCCTCGAGTTCGGTGAGCACCTGGCTCAGACGCTCGTAGTATTCGCGGCCTGCTTCGGTCGGCGCGACGCGGCGCGTGGTGCGGTTCAAGAGACGCGCGCCCAGCTGCTGCTCGAGATGCATCACATGCTTGCTCGCCATGGCGGCCGACATTTCCATCCGCTCGGCGGCGCCGACGAAGCTGCCCACCTCCACCACCTGCCGGAACACTTTCATGCTGACGAGGGTGTCCATCCGAATCGCTCGCTTAAGGAATGAATCGGCGTCATTTTGCCCGCTTTATCAAGGGCGAGTGAGGAAAGGGTGGCGTGAGCTGCTGAAAAGAAAAAGCCCGCGTTCGCGAGGAAGCGGGCTTCTTGGGATTGAAGGGATGCGGTGCGGCTGGTGGCGCGATGGCTGGTCAGTCGCGGCCGTGGCTCGTGACTCGTGCGGTCGCCGTGAGGCCGGAGCCGTGAGCCTTGAGGCGTGAGCCACCAGCCGCCAGCCGTGGACCGGGGCCAGCCGGCCCATCGCGCTTAAGCCACGACGCCTAGAACTTCGCGCGCAGGCCGACGCCGTACGTGTTGCCGCTCGACTGGTTGCTGATGTGGTCGTAGAGATAAGCGGCGTAGACATCGGTGCGCTTCGAGAGCGGATAGTCGTAGCCGACCGCGGCGGTCTGGCGCGTCTGGTCGAAGCCGCCGCCGTCGCGCGAGTACGCGTACGAGGCCATCACCGTGCCCGGGCCCACCGGCACCGACACGCCGCCCTGCGCCGTGTTCACGTGCCAGCTCGTGAGCGTCTGGTCGTTGTGGGTGTACATGTACTGGCCGAACAGCTTCACGTACTTCAGGTCGTACGAGACGCCGAGCTGCGCGACGCTTTGCGCCTTCAGGCCCGGCACGCCCGACGAATCGAAGCTGCCCAGATCGCCCGGCGTGTTGTTGAAGTTCACGTACTGGTAGACCGCCGTCGCCGCGAACGGGCCGTGGAAATACAGCACCTGGCCGCTCCACTTCTTCGCGCCGTTCTGAGTCGTGTTGCCAAGCGCGTACATCGCGCTCGCCGACAGGCCGTTGAAGTTCGGCGACTGGTACTGCACCGCGTTGTTCCAGCCGGAGTCGCCGGTCACGCCCTGATCGGTCGAATAGGTCGGGAACGTGCCGAGGCCGAGGTACACGTGGTAGACCATCGGCGAAAAGACGTACGAGTCGATGAACGGATTGAACAGAATCGTCGAGACGAACAGTTCCGTCGTCAGGCGGCCCGCCGTGACCGTGCCGTACGGCGATTCGATACCGACATAGGCATTGCGCGAGAACGTCGTGTCGCCGGTAAAGCGGCCGTACTGGCCGTTCTGCGCGCGGAAGAAGCCTTCCAGCGTAAAGATCGCCTTGTAGCCGTTGCCGAGATCCTCAGCCCCCTTCAAGCCCCAGTACGACGTCGACATGCCGCCGCCGGACACCTGCACCGCGGTCTTGCCGCCCGGGAATTTCTGCGCGCCGACCCATTCGTCGACCTGACCGTAAAGCTGCACGCTCGATTGAGCGAAAGCGGACGATGCGCTCGCCAGCAAAGCCGCGCACGCGGTTGCCTTCAAGGTGGTCTTCAGCGCACGGCTGATGCTTGTTTTCATGGATTCTCCAGTCTTTGTCAAAAAGGTGTGGCTGTGCGAAAGGGCAAGCTCGCGCAAACCATTGTTGTTGTCCGTCCGATCGTCGAGCCAATCTGGGCGGGACCATCTTTGCGGACCATTTTTATAAACAAAAATATGGCTGGTTATTGCGGGTATATCAGTCCGATTAGTTTTGTCGCTTATCGGCCTGCTAAAAGGCCTTGCCAGGCACGGGGTCGCGGTACTGCGGCCAGCGCTCCTGCTCGCGCAAAGCAGCGCCGCCATGCGTCAGCCGGTCAATAACGCATCAGATGACATGCCGATGACGCGTCGCCGCATAAACGCCACGATTTGACGACGCGAGGCCGTTTGTTGCCGAGTATTTTTCAAAAAAGTGTGGCGTCGATACGTCAATTGGAGAACGCAGTTTCGGCGGCGCGTGGCAGTGAATCGAGATGTAATGCGCGCAAGAAGCTAATTGAAAGGATGGGTGGCCGCGGAAGGTGGGAAGTAACAGGCGTTCAGAAGCGCCCGGCGCAGGCGCAAACGCGCCGCGTCCCAGTCAGGCGCGCGACCTAAGCCGGGAACCGGCTTCTCAGTTGCGGTAAGGGGAACCTTCGGGCGGGCGGCCGTCGTCGGCCTGGCGCTGCATGGTGCGCAGCGAACTGCGTTCTTCGTTGTAGCGCGCGACGTCGGCCCGGATCGAGCCCGAGCGCACCGGCGCATTGGACTGCGGCCGTTGTCCCGGGCGGGACTCGGCGCTGACCTGCGTGATGACGCCGCGATACGGGATGCCGCCGCGGCCTTCGCCCGGATAAGCGCCCGGCCCGGCCACCCGGCGAATATTCGAGTCCGGCTTGGCAGGGCGTTGCAAGTCCCGGCCCACGTCGCGGTTGACGTAGTTGCCATGGCCGTACGTATCGACGAAAAAACGCGCGCCGCCGGGCAGCGCGCCGGGGCCTTTCGCATAGGCGAACGAGCACAGCGCGACGATCAGCGCGCCCCACGACCAGTGCTTCGTTCTCGACAACCCGTCCACCCGTGACTCACTTGCCCGAAGACTTGCCTGAAACCCGCCGTTCGAGCTGCGGCGGACTTGTTGAGGGACTCGCGCGGACGCCGCGGACATGCTGCGGCGCGGGGCATTCCCGACGGCCATTGAACGGTAATTTATGGTCGTGGTGAGAGGGTGTCGAGCCAAAAAGTGTTAGGCCTCGCCCGCTGTTGTAACACCTTGTTACTGCGACGTTTTTCTACGACAGATCCCTTGCGGAAACCGCCTGATAGCGCTTGCCGGCAAGGCCTCGACCCTTCGCGGAACGCGTAGCAAAAAAGGCGGCGATGCACGGTGCATCGCGCGTCTATAGTCTCAGCAAGCGGCGCAAATGCGCTGCGTCGGCGAACCCCGAGAACGCGCTCCGGGCCACCTGCCGCGCACGCGTAAAACCATCTCGAATGCGTTGAATGCATCAATCGATTCGGCAAATGAATTTGCGTTTTCAATCGCTTTAGCGGGACAATACTGGTTTTCCCTGACGTCGATACGCCGCGCTTTGCGCACGCGCCTTGCGTACAGTCCCGCATCACCGATTTCGAGAACCCGACATGGCCCGCCCGAAACTGCTTCCCGACAACTTCACCTTGTGCCTCGTCGGCACCGTGATACTGGCCAGCTTGCTGCCGGTTCACGGGCAGGCCGCCGTGGCGTTCGACTGGGTGACGAACGTGGCAGTCGGCCTGCTGTTCTTCCTACACGGCGCGAAGCTTTCGCGGGAAGCGATTATTGCGGGCGCGACGCACTGGCGTCTGCATATAGTCGTATTGCTCAGCACGTTCGCGCTGTTTCCGCTGCTCGGCCTCGCGCTTAAACCGCTCCTTTCGCCACTTGTCACGCCGGCGCTCTACGGCGGGATCCTCTTCCTCTGCACGTTGCCGTCGACGGTTCAGTCCTCTATCGCGTTCACGTCCATTGCCAAAGGCAACGTGCCGGCCGCCGTATGCAGCGCGTCGGCCTCCAGCCTGCTCGGCATCTTCGTCACGCCCGCGCTCGTCAGCGTGCTCGTCACGAATCAGGCGGCGGGCGGTAACTCGCCCTGGCACACCATTGGCAATATCGTGCTGCAACTGCTGGTACCGTTCGTGGCGGGCCAGCTGCTGCGCCCGCTGATCGGCAAATGGATCGAGCGGCACCGCGGCGTGCTCAAGTTCGTTGACCAGGGGTCGATTCTGCTCGTGGTGTACGGCGCTTTCAGCGAGTCCGTCACCGAAGGTTTGTGGCACCAGATTCCGCTCTCCGCGCTCGGCGGCGTGGTGCTCATCAGCGTGGCGCTGCTCGCGCTGGCGCTGGCCGTCACCATTGTCGTGAGCAAGCGGCTCGGCTTTTCCCGCGCGGACCAGATCACGATCATCTTCTGCGGCTCCAAGAAAAGCCTTGCCGCCGGCGTGCCGATGGCCAAGGTCATCTTCGCCTCGCAGGCCGTGGGCGCCGTCGTGCTCCCGCTGATGCTGTTCCACCAGATCCAGTTGATGGTGTGCGCCGCGCTCGCGCAGCGCTGGGGCGCCCGCGACACCAGCGGCGAAACTCGCGCCGCCACACGTGAACGGACTGCCGCCGCCGTCGCTCGCCGTTGAGTACGCGTGCAATGCAAATAGGACATTCATAAGCGCCCTCCCTGAGCGTCGTTTTTCCAAAAGCCGCCTTGCGCGGCTTTTTGTTATTTCACGCGCAAATGCCGCGCTTGTCGCCTTAGCCGGATGGCATAGGACGCGCGTCCCCGAAATTTCTCGACGGCTTCGGAAAGCCTTCCGCGCACCACTTCAGTGCAACGCTTCACCAAAACTTCACTTAATTCTTTGCAGCACAAGTCGTTAAGCCGATGGTCCACCGCTACGCCTTTCTGCCATGCAACTTCGCTCGCCCTCCCGCTCCGCCGCGCCGCGCATCGAGGAGTTGATTGCCCGGCGCGAGCTGTCCGCCGTCTTTCAGCCCATCGTCGATTTCGACGGCGGCGCGATTCTCGGCTACGAAGGTCTGATCCGCGGGCCGGCCGGCACGTCGCTCGAGGCGCCGTTCGCGCTCTTTGCGCAGGCGCTCGCCGAGGGCTGCGCGATCGAGCTGGAACAGGCCGCCGCGCGCGCGTGCATCGAAGCGTTTGCGCGGCTCGGCTACGACGGCAAGCTCTTTCTCAACTTCAGCGCCGGCGCGCTTCGGCGCCTGGCCGAGACGCCGGACGACACGCTCGCGCTGCTGCGCCACCGCGGCGTGGATCCGCAGCGCATCGTGATCGAGCTGACCGAGCAAAGCACGATTCCCGACGTCGGCGCCTTTCTCCCCGTGATCGCCGCCCTGCGCACGGCGGGCGCGCAGTTCGCGCTCGACGATTACGGCACGGCGAACGCGAGCATGAATCTGTGGGTGCGGCTGCAACCGGACGTCGTGAAAATCGACCGCTTTTTTATTCACGACATTGCCTGCGACCCGCTGAAGTTCGAAGCCGTGCGCGCGATGCAGCATTTTGCGAGCGCGAGCGGCGCGCGGCTCGTGGCCGAAGGCATCGAGAAGGAAGCGGACTTGATCGTCGTGCGCGATATGGGAATCGGCTGCGGACAGGGGTTTTTCTTCGGCCGCCCAAACGCGCAACCGGCGCGCACCGTAACCGACGACGCGCGCGACGCGCTGCGCGCCGGCCACATCGCGGTATTTCCGGAGGCGACGCGCACACTCGGCGGCGCGTCGCCCTCGGGCGGCATGGCGTCGGAAAAGATGCTCGTGCACGCGCCTGCACTGCCGCGCCACGCGACCAATAACGACGTGCTCGAACTCTTCAATCGCCTGCCCGACCTGCACGCGGTTGCCGTGGTCGAGCGCGACGAGCCTGTTGCGCTCATCAACCGCCGCAGTTTCATGGACCGCTACGCGCTGCCTTACCACCGCGAGTTGTTCGGCAAGCGGCCCTGCCTGCTGTTTGCGAACGCGTCGCCGGTCGTGATCGAAAAATCCATGACCGTCGAGCAGATGGCCAAGCTGCTCGCCAGCGACGACCAGCGCTATCTCGCGGACGGCTTCGTCATCACCGAAAACGGCAAATATGCGGGGCTCGGCACCGGCGAAAACCTCGTGCGTGCGGTCACCGAGGTGCGAATCGAAGCGGCGCGCTACGCGAACCCGCTGACCTTTCTGCCCGGCAACATTCCGATCAGTTCGCACATCGCGCGACTCGTCGGCAATCACGCCGGTTTTTACGCGTGCTATGTGGACCTGAACCACTTCAAGCCCTTCAACGATCAGTACGGCTACTGGCAAGGCGACGAGGTGCTGAAGTTTGCTGCCGCCGTTCTCGCGGACGTATGCGACCCGATGCGCGACTTTCTCGGCCACGTAGGCGGCGACGACTTCCTGATCCTGTTCCAGAGCGACGACTGGCGCGAGCGCGTGCTGCGGGCGATTCACGTATTCAACGAAGGCGCGCAGCGCTTCTACGCGCCGGACGACCGCCTCGCCGGCGGCATCCACGGCGAGGACCGGCGCGGCAATCCGACCTTCTTCGGCTTCGTGACGATGGCGATTGGCTGCGTGCGCGTCGAGCCCGATTCCGCCGACGGCGCGTCGCTCTACAACAGCGAAGAAATCGCCTCGCTCGCCGCGCTCGCGAAGCGCCGCGCGAAGCTGGAGGCGAGCGGCTTCGTGCTGATCGGCGCGCAAGAAAGTGTGGCTTTGCTGCGCGGGCAACCCGAAGGCGCCGTGACCAAGAACTGAAAATAAAGCGCCGCCGCCAAACGCCCGCAACAGTGCGTGTTTAGTTGTTTTTACTAAACAACTAAATCGTCAAAATACCCTGTAACTACGGGTATTTACGGGTGTCGTTGGCAGGGATTTATAGCTGTTTTCGCACTTTTTTACTATACAATCGCCCGGACCCCAACACCGCGCGGCCGCCCTTGCACGGCCGCCTGCTTCGATGGCGATCACTATTCGCGACGTTGCGCGCGCGGCCAGCGTGTCGATCGGCACCGTCTCGCGCGCGCTTAAAAACCAGCCCGGCCTGTCCGAGGCGACCCGCGTGCGCGTGGTCGAGGCGGCGCGCGAGCTCGGCTATGACGCCGCCCAACTGCGTCCGCGCATTCGCCGTCTCACCTTCCTGCTGCACCGGCAGCACAACAATTTCGCCGTCAGCCCGTTTTTCTCGCATGTACTGCACGGCGTGGAAGACGCCTGCCGCGAGCGCGGCATCGTGCCGTCCGTGCTGACCGCCGGCCCGACCGAAGACGTGATCCAGCAGATGCGCCTGCATGCGCCCGACGCCGTCGCGATTGCCGGCTTTGTCGAACCCGAGACGCTGGCCACGCTTGTCGCCATGCAGCGCCCGCTTGTGCTGATCGACCTGTGGGCGCCCGGCCTGCGCTCGGTGAATCTCGACAATGCGGCGGGCGCCGCGCTCGCCATGCGGCATCTGTTCGAGCAGGGGCGCAAGCGCGTCGCGTTCATCGGCGGCTCGCTCGCGCACTTCAGCATCGCGCAGCGCGCGCTCGGCTACCGGCGAGCGTTTTTCGAAGCGGGGCTGCTGTTCGACCCGTCGCTGGAAGTGACGATCGACGCCGGCCTCGACCCCGACACCGGCGCGGCGCGCGCGATGCAGCAGTTGCTCGATGCGCCCGGCCCGCGCCCGGACGCCGTGTTCGCCTACAACGACGCCGCCGCGCTCGCGGCACTGCGCGCCTGCTTCGCGCGCGGCGTACGCGTGCCGGAGGACATCGCCATCATCGGTTTCGACGATATTCCCGCCGCGGCTCACGCCACGCCGCCGCTGTCCACCCTTTCTGTCGACAAGGAAGCGCTCGGCCGGCGCGGCGTCGAGCTGCTGCTCGAAGAAACGCCCGCCGAAACGGAAGTGCGCTTGCCCGTCCATCTCATTGCCCGTGCCAGTACTTTGGTGAAAACGCCATGACGCAAACCGCCACGCCCCACTCCGCCAACGGCGCGCCTGCCGTGCCGCCCGTCGCCAGTTTCCGCAGCCGCGAGTTTCTGCTCTCGCACATCGAGGACACGCTGCGCTTTTACGCGCCCAATGTGCTCGATCCGAGCGGCGGCTTTTTCCATTTTTTCCGCGACGACGGCTCGGTCTACGACAAAACCACGCGGCACCTCGTGAGCAGTTGCCGCTATGTCTTCAACTACGCGATGGCGTATCGGCAGTTCGGCGATCCGAAGCATCTGGAATACGCGCGCCACGGTCTGCGTTTTCTGCGCGACGCGCATTGGGATGCGCAGCACGAAGGCTACGACTGGGAGATCGAATGGCGCGACGGCAAAAAGCGCACGCTCGACGGCACGCGCCACTGCTACGGCCTCGCGTTCGTGCTGCTCGCTTACGCCCATGCGGCGATGGCCGGCATCGAGGAAGCAAAGCCGATGATCGGCGCGACCTTCGAGCTGATGGAGCACCGCTTCTGGGACGCCGCCGCGGGCCTTTACGCCGACGAAGCGTCGCCGGAATGGCGCGTGAGTTCCTACCGCGGGCAGAACGCGAACATGCACACCACCGAGGCGCTGCTCGCCGCGCACGAAGCGACCGGCCACCTCGTCTATCTGGATCGCGCCGAACGGGTCGCGTCGAACATCACGCTGCGGCAGGCGAAGCTTTCGCAAGGGCTCGTGTGGGAGCACTTTCACGCGGACTGGTCGGTCGACTGGCACTACAACGAGGAAGACAGCTCGAACATTTTCCGTCCGTGGGGCTTCCAGCCCGGGCATCAGACGGAATGGGCGAAGCTGCTGCTGATTCTCGAGCGTTATCGCCCGTTGCCGTGGCTTTTGCCGCGCGCGATCGAACTGTTCGACGCCGCCATGACCCACGCGTGGGACGAGGATCACGGCGGCCTCTACTACGGCTTCGGCCCGGACGGCACCGTGTGCGATCACGACAAGTACTTCTGGGTCCAGGCCGAGACCTTCGCGACCGCCGCGCTGCTCGGCAAGCGCACCGGCAACGAGCGCTTCTGGGACTGGTACGACGAGATCTGGCGCTATAGCTGGGCGCACTTCGTCGATCACAAATACGGCGCGTGGTATCGCATCCTCACGTGCGACAACCGCAAGTACAGCGACGAAAAGAGCCCGGCCGGCAAGACCGACTATCACACCATGGGCGCGTGCTACGAGGTGCTCGCGCACGCGCTGCCGGAGGACGCGGCCGCCGCCGCGGCCGTCTCAGCGGAGCAGGCAAAATGAGCCACATCAACACTCAGCCCGGCATGAACCCTGAACTGCCCGTCTTCGTTTCGGCGGGCGACATCCTCACCGATCTGGTTCGCACGGGCGCCTCGCAATGGCTGTCGCGTCCTGGCGGCGCCGGCTGGAACGTCGCGCGCTGCGTGGCGCGGCTCGGCCTGCCGACCGCCTGCGCGGGCTCACTAGGCGTCGACAATTTCTCCGACGAGCTGTGGGACGCGAGCGTCGCGGCCGGGCTCGACATGCGCTTCATGCAGCGCGTCGAGCGACCGCCTTTGCTGGCGATCGTGCATCGCACGCATCCGCCCGCCTACTTTTTCATGGGCGAGAACAGTGCCGATCTCGCCTTCGATCCGGCGCGTCTGCCGGCCGGCTGGATGGAGCACGTGAAGTGGGCGCACTTCGGCTGCATCAGCCTCGTGCGACGGCCGCTCGGCGATACGCTCGCCACACTGGCCGCCGAGCTGCGTTCGCGCGGCGTGAGGATCAGCTTCGACCCGAACTACCGCAATTCGATGGAGCACGGCTACGAACCCACGCTGCGCAAAATGGCGGCGCTTGCCGATCTCATCAAGGTCTCCGACGAAGACCTGCGCCTCATCTTCAAGACCGACGACGAAGCGCACGCGCTCGCCCAATTGCGTTCGATGAACCCGCGCGCCACCGTCCTCGTCACCCGCGGGCCGGATACCGCGCTGCTGATCGACGGCGCGATGACGGTGGAGGCACGGCCGCCGCGCGTCGAGGTGGTGGACACGGTCGGCGCGGGCGACGCTTCCATCGGCGGCTTGCTGTTCAGCCTGATGACCGCTTCGCAGCGCGCGTGGCCGGAGCATCTGGCGTTCGCGCTGGCGGCCGGCGCAGCGGCCTGCCGCCATGCGGGCGCGCACGCGCCGTCGCTGGACGAGGTCGTCGCGCTGTTGTAACGCGAGCGCTTTATGCTGGCGTTGCGGCGCGCACGCGGGTCGTGCGTGCGGCCAGCGGCCCTTTGCGCCGACCCGCCAGCCGACGCGCGATGGCCGTGCTAGCATGAAAACACCGCAACCTTTGGAACGAGGAGCGACGCCATGGAGGACATCACCTACACCAAAGGCATCTACACGGCCACCGCGTCGGTAAGAGAGCTCGATCGGGACACCTGGCAAGGCGTGGTCACACTCGCGCGCGACGAAGGCGAAGCGAGGCAGGACCAGGAAACCACGGTCTACGAAGTGGAGGCCACCTCGTCCACACCGGGCGAGGCGCTGGAAGAAGCCAAGGCGCTCGCTCATCGGATACTCGGGGAACTCGAACTCTAGGCTGTGCGTCGCGGCGCTCGTGTCTCGCGCGCCGCGCCGCCTGAACGCAATGGTCGGAGGCGATCATGGTTGAACAGCTCTTCCTCTACGGCGTGTACTCGATTCACGTCCGCCCCATCGAACTCAGCGGCGCGCGCTGGGACGCGGAGTACGAGATCCGGCATCGCGAGAAAGCAGTCAAGCCGTGGACCACGGTCGGCGGCGACGAAGGTTACGGCGACGAAGCCGAGGCGATTGCCGCGGCCCATCAGCAGGCCGTCGACGACATCGAGCACGGCGCCGGCATCCCGAAGCCGCGCGCATTTCCCTGAAACATTGCTCGCAGGTCGCAAGGCAGGAGCCAGGGCCGCGTTCGGCGAGCAACGCGCCGTGCTACGCTTGCGCCGTTTTTATTCCATGAGCACGCGATGGCAACCGAACCGACCGACCGTTTTCCCGGCATCGGCGACGCTGAAAGCAGCGCGCAAAAACGCCGCATGCGCGGCAGCCGCGAACTGCGTCTCGACGATCGGGTAGTCGTTGCGCACGGCATGCCGACGCCGTTCTGGCAGGACCTCTATCACCGTGCGCTGGACGTCCGCTGGCCGACTTTCTTTGTCTCGCTTGCGGTGCTGTTCATGCTGCTCAACACCACCTTCGCCACGCTTTATATGCTCGGCGACGCACCCATTGCCAATCAGTATCCGCCTGGCTTCGGAGGCGCGTTTTTCTTCAGCGTCGAAACGCTCGCCACCGTCGGTTACGGCGACATGCATCCGCAAACGGTCTACGCGCATTCGATCGCGACGCTGGAAATATTCGTCGGGATGTCGGGCATTGCGTTGGCAACGGGGCTGATTTTCGCGCGCTTCTCGCGTCCGCACGCCAAGATCATGTTCGCGCGCTACGCGATCATCCGGCCGCTCGACGGCCGCATGACGCTGATGGTGCGCTCCGCCAACGGACGTCAGAACGTGATCGCCGAAGCGCGTGCGCGGCTGCGCATCCTGCGGCGGGAAACCACGGCGGAAGGCTACACGCTGCGCCGGCTTCACGACCTGACGCTCGTGCGCGACCAGCATCCGGTGTTCAAACTCGGCTGGACGGTCATGCATGTGATCGACGAAACGAGTCCGCTCTTCGGCGAAACGGCTGAAACACTCAAGGCGCGCGACACATCGTTGCTGCTCACGCTCGAAGGCGTCGACGAATCGACGTCGCAAACCATGCAGGCGCGCCACATGTGGTCGTGCGACCAGATCTACTGGCACCACCGTTTCGTCGACATCATGAGCGAGCAGAACGGCGTGAGCCATATCGACTACGCGCATTTTCACGAGATCGTGCCGCTCGACGAAGCGCCGGTCGGCGCGAGTGTTCGTCCATAAACGCACCAGGGCGGCGAAGGCGGGCCGCCCCTGCGTCGCTTGCCGCTGTGCTGCAGGACACCCAGGGCATACCCGAATTCGCCCTTCACGTGGCATATCTATCTCAAAAGCGCGGGAAAACGCGCCGCTCTTCGCGCCTATTCGCGCTCGCGTCGGTAAAGTAGAAAAAATCCACTCTGATTGGCGCTAAAAAATAGAGTCTCTTTCGCTGCGCGACTTTCGCGGTCCCACCCGCGCGCGCCGAATGCCCAATTACGGAGACTCACCCATGACCGCTCGCCTGCCCATCGACGGCACGCCCGCTCTCGCCGACTACAAGCTGTCCGACAATCTCACCGCCACGCGCGGGCGCATCTTCCTGACCGGCACACAGGCGCTGGTACGGCTCGCGCTCATGCAGCGCGCGCTCGACAAGGCGCGCGGCATGAACACCGCGGGCTTTATCAGCGGCTATCGCGGCTCGCCGCTCGGCATGGTCGATCAGCAATTGTGGAAGGCGAAGAAGCTGCTCCAGGCGAGCGACGTGCGCTTTCTGCCCGCCATCAACGAAGAACTCGGCGGCACCGCCGTGCTCGGCACGCAGCGCGTGGAAGCAGACCCGGAGCGCACCGTCGAAGGCGTGTTCGCGATGTGGTACGGCAAGGGCCCGGGCGTGGACCGCGCGGGCGACGCGCTCAAGCACGGCAACGCGTACGGCTCCTCGCCGCACGGCGGCGTGCTGGTCGTAGCGGGCGACGACCACGGCTGCGTGTCGTCGTCGATGCCCCATCAAAGCGACTTCGCGATGATGGCCTGGCACATGCCGGTGGTGAATCCATCGAATATCGCGGACATGCTCGAATTCGGCTTGTACGGCTGGGCGCTGTCGCGCTTCTCGGGCGCGTGGGTCGGCTACAAGGCGATTTCCGAAACCGTGGAATCCGGCTCGACCGTCGACCTCGACGCGCTGCGCACCGAATGGACCGCGCCCGAAGATTTCGTCGCGCCGGCGGGCGGCCTGCATAACCGCTGGCCCGATCTGCCGAGCCTCACCATCGAAGCGCGAATGCACGCCAAGCTCGACGCGGTGCGCCACTTTGCAAGAACCAACAGTATCGACAAATGGGTCGCGCCGAGTCCGCAGGCGAATGTCGGCATCGTCACGTGCGGCAAGGCGCATCTGGATCTGATGGAAACGCTGCGGCGCCTCGATCTGACCGTCGCGGACCTCGACGCGGCGGGCGTGCGCATCTACAAGGTCGGCTTGTCGTTCCCGCTGGAAATGACGCGCATCGACACGTTCGTCGCCGGTCTGTCCGAGGTGCTGGTGATCGAGGAGAAAGGTCCCGTCATCGAGCAGCAGATCAAGGACTATCTGTACAACCGCGCAGAAGGCGCGCGACCCGTCGTGATCGGCAAGCATGCAGAAGACGGCAGCATGCTGCTCTCGTCGCTCGGCGAATTGCGGCCTTCGCGCATTCTGCCCGTGTTCGCCAACTGGCTCGCGAAGCACAAGCCCGCGCTCGATCGCCGCGAACGCGTGGTTGATCTCGTCGCGCCGCAAATTCTCTCCAATGCCGCCGACAGCGTGAAGCGCACGCCGTATTTCTGCTCGGGCTGTCCGCACAATACGTCGACGAAAGTGCCTGAAGGATCGATCGCGCAGGCGGGCATCGGCTGCCACTTCATGGCTTCATGGATGGAGCGCGACACCACTGGCCTCATTCAGATGGGTGGCGAAGGCGTGGACTGGGCCTCGCATTCGATGTTCACGAAAACGCGCCACGTGTTCCAGAATCTCGGCGACGGCACGTACTTTCATTCGGGCATTCTCGCGATCCGCCAGGCGGTCGCCGCTAAGGCCACGATCACCTACAAGATCCTCTATAACGATGCGGTTGCGATGACGGGCGGCCAGCCCGTCGACGGCAGCATTTCGGTGCCGCAAATTGCGCGTCAGGTGGAAGCCGAAGGCGTGTCGCGCTTCGTCGTGGTCAGCGACGAACCCGAGAAATACGACGGCCATCACGATCTGTTTCCGAAGGGCACCACCTTCCATCACCGCAGCGAACTCGACACCGTGCAGCGCGAGTTGCGCGACACGGACGGCGTGACCGTGCTCATCTACGACCAGACGTGCGCGGCGGAAAAGCGCCGTCGCCGGAAAAAGGGCGAATTTCCCGATCCGGACAAGCGCCTCTTTATCAACGAGGAAGTCTGCGAAGGTTGCGGCGATTGCGGCGTGCAGTCCAATTGTTTGTCGGTGGAGCCGGTCGAAACGGCGCTCGGGCGCAAGCGCCGCATCGATCAGTCGTCGTGCAACAAGGACTACTCGTGCGTGAACGGCTTCTGCCCGAGCTTCGTGACGGTGGAAGGCGGCAAGCTGAAGAAAGCCGCGGGCGTCGCATTCGACCCGCAAGCCCTGGCCGAACGCGTCAACGCATTGCGGCTGCCCGCAACGCATCTGGACGCCGCGCCGTACGACATTCTGGTGACGGGTGTCGGCGGCACCGGCGTGGTGACGGTCGGCGCATTGATCAGCATGGCCGCGCATCTGGAAGGCAAGAGCGCGTCGGTGCTCGATTTCATGGGCTTCGCGCAAAAAGGCGGCTCGGTGCTGTCGTTCGTGCGCTTCGCCGCGCGCGACGAATGGCTCAATCAGGTGCGTATCGACACCCAACAAGCGGACGTGCTGCTCGCCTGCGACATGGTGGTCGGCGCGAGCGCCGATGCGTTGCAGACGGTGCGTCATGGCCGCACGCGCATCGTCGTCAACACACATGCGATTCCGAATGCGACCTTTGTGACGAACCCGGACGCGACGCTGCACGCCGACGCGTTGATCGACAAGATGCGCCACGCCGCCGGCGCGGAGCGTCTGTCGACGTGCGACGCCCAGGCGCTCGCCACGCGTTTTCTCGGCGACACGATCGGCGCGAACATTCTGATGCTGGGCTTCGCGTGGCAATTGGGTCTCGTGCCGGTGTCGTTCGGTGCGCTGATGCGGGCCATCGAGCTGAACAATGTCGCAGTGCAGATGAATCAACTGGCGTTCTCCATCGGCCGGCTCGCTGCCGAAGATCCCGCCGCGCTGGAATCGCTGTGGCAGGCGCGGCACGCAGTGAAGCCAGGTGTGCGTGTCGATACGCTCGATGAACTGATCGCCCATCGCGAGGGCCGTCTGCAAACTTACGGCGGCGCGAGCTATGTGAAGCGATATGGCGCGCTCGTCGATGCCGCGCGCCGCGCCGAGCATGCCGTCGACGCACACAGCGAGCGTCTGACGCGCGCGGTGGCGACCACCTTCTATCGTCTGCTCGCAGTGAAGGACGAGTATGAAGTGGCGCGCCTGCACACGGATGCCGCGTTCCGCGAAGCACTCGAGGCGCAGTTCGAAGGTGTCGCGGGCAAGGACTTCGGCATCCAATTCAATCTCGCGCCGCCGACGCTTACGCGTGCGCACGAGGGCGCGCATCCGACGAAGAAAACCTTCGGCCAATGGCTATGGCCGGTGCTCGGCGTACTCGCCAGAGCGCGCGGGCTGCGCGGCACGATGCTCGATCCGTTCGGCCGCACGCTCGAACGCAAGATGGAGCGCCAACTCGCCGACGACTACGAAACCACGCTGCAGCGCGCGCTCGCGAAGCTCGACGCGGGCAATCTCGAAGACGTCGCAAAGCTCGCCGACCTGCATGCACGCGTGCGCGGGTATGGGCATGTGAAGCTCGCGAATCTGGCGGGCGTGAAGCGCGGCGAGCGCGATCTTGCCGCGCGCTTGCAAATCGAAGCGGCGACGAGTGAGTCGGTGAAGAAGTCGCTGGAGGAAGTGAAAGGCGCCGGGCAGTTGCGCGGCATTCCGGTGGTGGTCGCGAAATAAGCGCCAGTGCGCTTCTAACGCCTGCTGCATGAAGGGCAAAGCCGCTTCGTGTGCAAACATGAAGCGGCTTTTTATTAGGGTTGGCGTTATTGCGCGTTCAGCTGCGCCCTGACTCGCGCCACCTTGTCGATGTCGATCTGCGCAAGCCCGTTGCCGCCCACACGCACGCCCGAACCGAAATGCACCGCTTGAACTTGCGTCCGGTTCACGAAGCCGGCCACTGCGTCGACGGTCAGACCCGCGCCTGCCAGCACCGTGCAGTGCGAACCCGACGCCTCGCGCACCAGGTCGCGAATCGTCGCTTCGGCATCCAGCACCGACGGCTTTCCGCCTGAGGTCAGCACATTCGTCACGGCATCGAAACCGAGCAGCACGTCCAATGCTCTGCGCTGATCGCGCACTTCATCGAATGCACGATGGAAGGTAATGGCGAGGCCGTCCGCAGCGTCGATCGCGCGCGCGAGCTGTTCGCGGTCGATCTCGCCCCGCGCGTTCAGCATGCCGATCACCACGCCGTTAGCTCCTGCGGCTTTGACGGCCCGGACGTCGCGCAACATCACCGCATGATCGTCGGCGTCGTAGACGAACGAACGGCTGTGAGGACGCACGATCACATTGACAGGAATACTGACCGTCTCGACGACGGCTTCGATCAGGCCGAGGCTCGGCGTGAGCCCGCCCTCGCCCATCGCGGTGATGAGTTCGAGACGGTCGGCGCCCGCCTGCGCGGCGAGCCGCGCGTCGGCAACGGTGGTGGCAATGACTTCAAGCAGAACGGACATGAGCGCAACGGGTGTCGTTAAAAACGACATGATCTCAGATGCGCGGTTCCTCCACCCAGTCGATATCGCCGCACAGCACGCAAGTCTTGTCGCCGACGCGCGTCGCCACCGACAAAGTCACGCACGGCAGCGCTTCGTTGATCGACAGATACGGACGTGTCACGTGCACACGTTCCGGCGCATTGATCGCATCGCGAAAGTACGGACGACGCAGCCAGTTTGCGCCTTGCGCGTCGGCGAGCGGGAGAAAGCGCGTCTCGTGCGCCGCGCGGTCGGCGCGCAGCACGACGTTGCGGCCCGCCTGCCGCCCTTTGGCGTCGAGCAGAAAGCAGCGCGCGGCGTGGTCGAGCCCGAGAAAATTCCAGCACACTTCGTCGAGCGGCTCGCCGGCCGCAAGCCGCTCCGCCGCGCGTTCGAAGGCGCGCAAATAGGGCGCGAGGCGGCTCGCGTTGCGGCGCTCGCGCGCTTCGGTCTGATCGCGGTAGCGCTCGGTGAGCTCGCCGATGCACGTGGCGGCATGCGTCGCATCGGCCGCGCCCGGGCTCGGACGTCCAAAGAAAAAGCCTTGCACGAAGTCGGCGTTGCAGGCGAGCGCCATCTGGGCTTCATGCTCGGTTTCCACACCTTCGATCAGCACGAGCTTGCCGGCTTCGTGCAGCAACGCGACGAGGCCCGGCAGGATCGTCGCCATGTCCGCGCGATGCGCCGCGTGCGACAGCATGATGCGGTCGAGCTTCACGATATCCGGGTTCAGTTGCCAGATCCGCTCGACGTTGGAGTGCCCGGCGCCGAAGTCGTCGAGCGCGATCAGAAAGCCGCGCTCGCGGAATTGACGCACGGCATCCGCGAGACGTTCGAGGTCCTCCGCGCGGTGCTCCAGCACTTCGAGCACGATGCGCCGCGGCGGCAAGCCGACGCGCCTGAGCGTCGCCAGCAACGCGGCGGACAGATACGGATCGGTGAGCGCGCCCGGATGCACGTTGAGGAACAGCCACTCGCGCTCGGCGCCGAGCACCTTGAAGTTTTCCAGATGCAGCGTTTGCGCGAGCCGGTCCAGTTGCAATACGTCGCCGATACGCGCGGCCTCGCCGAACACGTCGAGCGGCGACACCGGCCGGTCGAGCATGTCATGGGCGCGCAGCAGGCCTTCATAGCCGACAGCCCGCATATGCGACAGGCTGAAGATGGGTTGAAACACGCTCGTCAGCGTCAGCTCGCCATGCTGCACCGAAAAGCGTTCGAGGCCCGACGTCACTTCGACGTCGAAGCCGTGGGGCGCGGTGGCCGTCCTTTCCTGTTGCGCAATCGTCATGCAGTCCTCTCACGCGAGAGCCGGGCCGGTCCGAACGCGGATGCGTACAACCCACGGCGCCATTGCTCCAAAATGTGCGTCATCGATATGGCTTAAGCAAGCTCCATGCGCACGCTTGCGCACATAGCGATGTAACTCGCGTGAAAGAGTGCACCGGCGATATGGCGTGTGCGCCACGCGTGGGCGCGTGCGCACCGTTGGAGTGCAGGAGGCGCGGCGGCGCTGGATGCGCGGCGGCTTGGTGGCTTGGTGGCTTGGTGGCTTGGTGGCTTGGTGGCTTGGTGGCTTGGTGGCTTGGTGGCTTGGCGGCTTG